>Ga0209172_10001752_pt1 | contig 43165 bp, 41 predicted proteins | sample LarsenN4metaG_FD_184113 | JGI IMG/M metagenome (GOLD analysis project Ga0209172, IMG submission 184113) | Hot spring sediment bacterial and archeal communities from British Columbia, Canada, to study Microbial Dark Matter (Phase II) - Larsen... ... | reverse complement strand
CCGACTTGAAGCGGCCCTTGGCCTTCTTGTAGAAGTACATCGGCGCCGCGTACAGCTTGATCAGGATGGCGGCCGATTCGAACGCGTTCGGCGCGTGGCCGAAGTAGTCGGCGGCCAGGGTGTCGAAGCCGAATTCGTCGTCGCCGCAGCATTCCCACAGAAAGTCGACGTCGATGTCGGCCGCAATCGCCTCGGCCGCGGGCAGGAAGTCCTGCAGCGCGCTGGAAAACTCCAGGAACACGTTGGCGGCCTTGAGTTTGGCGCGCTTGCCGTGCTGGGTGTCGACTTGCAGGCTGGCATCATTGCGGGAGACGATGCTGCCCACCTTGAAGCTGCCGCTTTCTTCGTAAAAGACGTTCATGCTGGCTCTGCGGGACAGGCTCGCCCCGGATCGTAGGTGAAACCGGAAAGTATACCAGCAGCGCCGGTGATCCCGCCGTGCCATCGCACCGCGGTGTGGGTTTTGTCACGACACCCCGCCGCGCGTCGTCTTGTCCGCCAGCGGCAGCACGCCGAGCTGGTTCTTGATGGTCTGCATCACGATGTAGGAGCAGATGTCGCGCATGCCCGGCAGCTTGTTCAGCTTGTCGACGACAAAGGCGGAAAACGCCGCCAAATTGGCGCAGCGCACGTGCAGCATGTAGTTGCACGGCCCGGCGACGATGTAGGCGGCGGCGACCTCGTCGAAGGCCTGCACCTGCTGCAGGAAGGTGTCGTGCCAGTCGTCGCGACTGCGGTCGAGGCTGACCTGCACCATCGCCTCCAGCTCGAAGCCCAGCCGCGCCGCGTCCAGCTCGGCACGGTAGCCGCGGATCAGGCCCGACTCCTCCAGCATGCGCACCCGGCGCAGGCAGGCCGACGGCGACAGCGCCACCCGGTCGGCGAGGTCCTGGTTGCTGAGCCGGCCGTTGTGCTGCAGCGCGGCCAGAATGCGCCAGTCGATTGCGTCCAGTTGCATTTGCAAGACTCCACGAAATAAGCATCGTAAAAGTGAATATTCTGCGAAATCAGGTACTTTCACAATCCGAACTTGCAATTTTTCCGGCGCGCGACGCTGCTAAGCTATGTTCATGGCCGCCACCGTTGCGGCCAACCTTATAGTCTGTTCAAGGTCTTGCACGCTCATGCGAGACAAGACAAAAACGATTGAGGAAGCGGCGTTTAGCTGGAGATAAACCAGCATGCCGAAGGTGTTTTTAACGCCGTATCGCCCCATTGAGATCAGTCGCAGCAGACCTTGAACAGGTTCTTAGCCCACAAGGAGCCATACCATGCACAGCCGTAATGCCTGCCTGCAGGCCGACCAGCAAGACCCGCTTGCCCGCTTCCGCCAGCAGTTCGCGCTGCCCGCCGACACCATTTATCTGGACGGCAATTCGCTGGGCGTGCTGCCACACAGTGCGCTGGCGCGCAGCCAGCAGGTGATCAGCGAGCAGTGGGGGCAGGGCCTGATCCGCAGCTGGAACGACGCCGGCTGGTTCGAGCTGCCCGGCCGCCTCGGCAACAAGCTGGCGGCGCTGCTGGGCGCCGGTGCCGACGAGGTGGTGGTCACCGACACCACCTCGCTCAACCTGTTCAAGGCGCTGGCCGCCGCACTACGCATCCAGCAGCAGGCGCATCCGGCGCGGCGGGTGATCGTGTCCGAGCGCGACAACTTCCCCACCGACCTGTACATGATCCAGGGCCTGATCGACCTGCTGCAGCAGGGCTACGAGCTGCGCCTGGTTGACGAAGCGCTGCCGCTGGAAGCGGCGCTAGACGACGATGTCGCGGTGCTGCTGCTGTCGCACGTCAACTACCGCACCGGCTACCAGTACAACATGGCGGCGACCAACGAACTCGCCCACCGCCACGGCGTGCTGACGATCTGGGATCTGGCGCACGCCGCCGGCGCGGTGCCGCTGGCGCTGAACGCCGCCGACGCCGACTTTGCCGTCGGCTGCACCTACAAGTACCTGAACGGCGGCCCCGGCGCACCGGCCTTCATCTGGGTGGCGCCGCGGCACCAGGACCGCTTCTGGCAGCCGCTGTCCGGCTGGTGGGGCCACGCGCAGCCGTTCGAGATGCGCAGCGACTACCAGCCGGCCGGCGGCATCCGCCGCTTCCTGTGCGGCACGCAGCCGGTCGTGTCGCTGGCGCTGCTGGAGTGCGGGCTGGACATCGCGCTGCAGGCGGACATGGACGCGGTACGGCGCAAGTCGCTGGCGCTGACCGACCTGTTCATCGAGTTGGTGGAGCAGCGCTGCGGCGAGCATCCGCTGACGCTGATCACCCCGCGCGATCATGCGCAGCGCGGCAGCCACGTCAGCTACCGCCACCCGCACGGCTTTGCCGTGATGCAGGCGCTGATTGCCGCCGGCGTGATCGGCGACTACCGCGAACCGGAAGTGCTGCGCTTCGGCATCACCCCGCTCTATCTGGGCTACACCGACATCTGGGACGCGGTCGACACCCTGAAGCAGATCCTCGACAGCGGCAGCTGGGATGCGCCGCAATTCCACCGCCGCGGCGCGGTGACCTGAGCCTTGCGGCCAACCTTGCACAAACAAACAGGGCACCCGCGGGTGCCCTGTTTTGTGCTGCGTGACCTGTCAGACCGGATCGGCCAGATACATGCGTACGCTGTGTTCCTCCAGCAGCTTCTTCAGGCTCTCCGGCGGCATCGCGTCGGTGTAGATGGCGTTGAATTCGCTGATGTGGCCCATGCGCACCAGCGCATTGCGGCCGAACTTGCTGTGGTCGGCGGCGAGGAAGCGGTGGCGGGCATTGGCCATCATCGCCTGCGCCACGCGCACTTCGCGGTAGTCGAAATCGAGCAGCGAGCCGTCGGCCTCTATTCCCGACACCCCGATCACCGCGTAGTCGACCTTGAACTGGTTGATGAAGTCCAGCGTCGCCACCCCGGTGATGCCGCCGTCGGAGGCCCGCACCACGCCGGAGGTGATCATCACCGTGAAATCGGGGTTGGTGGACATGATCGAGGCGACGTGGATGTTGTTGGTGATCACGCGCAGCCCCTTGTGGGTGCTGGTCAGCGCCTGCGCCACCGCCTCGATGGTGGTGCCGATGCTCATGAACAGCGAGGCATGGTCGGGGATGTTTTCCGCGATCATGTCGGCGATGTGCGCCTTTTCGCTCTGCAGCTTGCCCTTGCGCGCGAAGTAATCCTCGTTCTCCACGCTGCTGCCGAGGGCGGCGCCACCGTGATAGCGGCGCAGCAGGTTGGCCTCGCACAGCTGGTTGATGTCGCGGCGGATGGTCTGCGGGGTAACGTCCAGCAAGCGGGCGAGCTCTTCAATCGGCATAAAGCCGTTTTCGCGCACCAGCTGCAAAATCTTGTCGTGTCTGGGTGATCGGCTCATGGCAGCAAGTTCGTAAACGAAAATTACAGCTTAGTCTTTAACATAGTTGCTACACAAACCGCAACTTTTCGGCGCCACAAACGAACCATTTGCCATAAAAAACGCCAGCACGGTCAGCGCTGGCGGGGCGGGGTGCTGGCCGTGCGCCGCCGGGCCATCTGCCGCGCGCGCTCAGCGCAGGAAATACGCCGGCGGCCAGCCATAACGGAACAGGTCGACGCGGCCCTTGCCGTCCAGCTCGATGCCGTCCTGCTGCAGCAGCAGGCGCTGGTAGTCGGCGCCCTCGCTGCCCGGCCGCGCGATGCGGCCGCCGCTGCCGACCACGCGGAACCACGGCAGCGCCAGCTCCGCCGGCAGCCGCCCCAGCAGCGCGCCGACATGGCGGGCGTGGCGCGGGTAACCGGCCAGCGCCGCCAGCGTGCCGTAGGTGCTGACCATCCCCGGCGGGATGTCGCGCAGCGCGCGCAGCACCGCGTGCTCGAACTCCGGCGCCATCAGCCGTAGCGGCGGTCGGCAACGAAGGGGTTGCTGCGCCGCTCCTCTCCTATAGTGGTAAAGGGGCCATGCCCCGGCACCACCACCATGTCGTCGGGCAGCGCGAACAGCTTGCCGCGGATGGCGTCGATCAGTTGCTGGTGGTTGCCCATCGGGAAGTCGGTGCGCCCGATGCTGCCCTGGAACAGCACGTCGCCGACGATGCAAAGGTTGGCCGCATGACTGACGAACACCACATGACCCGGGGTGTGGCCGGGGCAGTGCAGCACGTCCAGCACTTCCTCGCCCACCGTCACCGTGTCGCCCTCTTCCAGCCAGCGCTCCGGCGTCAGCGGTTCGCTGCGCGGGAAGCCGAACATGGTGCCTTGGCTTGGCAGCTGGTCGAGCCAGAAGCTTTCCGCCCGCTGCGGGCCTTCGATCGCCACCCCCAGCGCATCGGCCAGCGCGCGCGCGCCGCCAGCGTGGTCGATGTGGCCGTGGGTGAGCAGCAGTTTTTCCACCGTCAGGTCGTGCTCTCGCACCACGGCGAGGATGCGGTCGATATCGCCGCCGGCGTCGACCACGGCGGCACGGCGGGTGACATCGCACCAGATCACGGAACAGTTTTGCTGGAATGGCGTCACCGGGACGACTTGCAGTTGCAGGGACATGGCAGGCATCACTTGAAGGAAGTCAGTCTTGGGATTGTGGCACGGGCGGGCGGTGCGGCCAACCTTGCCGCCGCCGGCAAGCCGCAGAGACCGGCGCCGGTCACAACCAGGTCCTGACGCGGCGAAATTGAGTCAAGAAGTGTTAACAGGCTCCGTTGTTGGTAATCCACCCCTTACAGTGGTGTAGTCGGTTGAGTACAACGGCCATTGCGGCAACGATGTCATGCATCGGGACGCGACCGTGCGTCCGGCCAAACACAAGTAAAGAGGAGTCATCATGGCACTGAAACTGGCAATTAACGGCTATGGCCGTATCGGTCGCATGGTACTGCGTGCCTGGCAGGAACGCTTCGCCGACAAGGATATTGAAATCGTTGCCATCAACGATCTGGGCAATCCGGAACTGCACGCCCACCTGACCAAGTACGATTCCATCCACGGCCCGTTCCCCGGCACCGTGGCACTGGACGGCGACAAGCTGGTGGTCAACGGCAAGCCGATCCAGCTGCTGTCGGTACGCAACCCGGCCGAACTGCCGTGGGGCGAGATGGGCATCGACATCGTGCTGGAATGCACCGGCATCTTCACCAAGCGCGACAAGGCCGGCCTGCACCTGCAAGCCGGTGCCAAGAAGGTGCTGATCTCCGCGCCGGCCGACGACGCCGACGCCACCATCGTGTTCGGCGTCAACGACAACACCCTGCGCAGCGAGATGAGCATCGTGTCCAACGCCAGCTGCACCACCAACTGCCTGGCACCGCTGGTCAAGCCGCTGAACGACACCATCGGCGTCGCCCACGGCCTGATGACCACCGTGCACTCCTACACCAACGACCAGGTGCTGCTGGATACCGAGCACAGCGACCTGCGCCGCGCCCGTTCCGCCGCGCTGTCGATGATCCCGACCAAGACCGGCGCCGCCGCCGCCGTCGGCCTGGTGCTGCCGGAGCTGAAAGGCAAGCTGGACGGCTTCGCGGTGCGCGTGCCGACCGCCAACGTGTCGCTGGTGGACCTGACCTTCACCGCCCGCCGCGATACCACCGTCGCCGAGGTGAACGAGATCGTCACTGCCGCCGCCAATGGCGCGCTGAAGGGCGTGCTGGCGGTGAACACCCTGCCGCTGGTGTCCATCGACTTCATGCACAACCCGGCGTCCAGTGTGTTCGACGCCTCGCTGACCCGCGTCATCGAAGGCCGCCAGGTGAAGGTGCTGTCGTGGTACGACAACGAGTGGGGCTTCTCCAACCGCATGCTGGACACCGCACGCGCCTGGGCTGCCGCCAAGTAATTCCCTGGCGTCCGTGTGGAGACGGGCGCCTTGCTCTTTGGTTCTGTTGCTTCTTCGTGCATAAACCGTTTGCCTGCCCGCCACCGGGCAGGCTTTTTTACGTCTATGCTCAAGCATGCCGTTGCGGAACCTTTTGCCGTCGGCACAGCCCATCCAGCACCGGCCATGACAATGCACTGAACTGCCCGCCTGCGTGCGCACCCCGACGCGGGTGGCCGCGACAGGACCAGGGCCGGTACCCGGGTTTACGTTTTTCCACGTCGTGATGTTCGTCCAAGGAGGTAGTCATGCCAGATCAATTCCTTAACGCCGAGAAAGAAAAACTGCTGGCCGATGTGCGCAGCGTGCTCAACCACACCGAGGAGCTGCTGGCCAGTGCCGGCGAGGAAGGCGGCGCCAAGGCGCTGGAACTGCGCAACAAGCTCAGCGCCAACCTGAAGCTGGCCAAGGAACGGCTGCTGGACGCGGAAAAGGCGACGGTGGCAAAAGCCCGGGCCGCGGCCAAGGTCACCGACAACTACGTGCATGAACACCCGTGGAAAGCGATCGGCATCGCCGCCGCCATCGCCTTCCTGCTCGGGCTGCTGGTGTCGCGCCGCTGATGGCTGATACCCCGCGCCTGGGTAGCCTCGCCTCGCTGCTGCACGGGCTGGGCGCGCTGCTGTTCAACCGCGCCGAGCTGGCGCGGCTGGAGTGGCAGGAGCAACAGGAACGGCTGCTGCTGCAGACCATGCTGGCGGGGCTGGCGGTATTGCTGCTGCTGGCGGCGCTGATCGCGCTGCTGCTGTTCGTGGCGCTGGTGACGCCGGCGGCGTGGCGCGCCACGGTGATGGGCGCGCTGGCACTGCTGCTGGCTGGCAGCGGCATCGGCCTGCTGCTGGCGCTGCGGCGCCGTGCGGAACGCGCGCCGGCGGCATTCGCCAGCACGCTGCAGGAACTGCGCAAGGACTGGCAGGCCCTGTCCGGCAAGGAGCTGCCATGACGCGAGCGCAACGCGAAGAGCACAAGCAGTTGCTGCTGCTGAAGGGTGAATTGCTGCGCATGCAGCTGGTGCTGGAAGCCGAGCGCTGGCGCCAGCCGGCGCACCTGCTGCGCCAGGGCGTCAGCCTGTTCGGCGCCTCGGCCGGCAGCGGCCTGCTCGGCAGCGCGCTGTTGCTGCTGCGTCAGGGCCGGCTGCGGCGCTGGCTGCGGTGGCTGCTGGCCATCCTCGGCCTGTGGCGGATGCTGCGGCGCTGACGGCAACGCCAACCGGCGGCCAGTGGCCGCCGGGTTCCCGGCTCTGCCGCCGTGGCGCTGGCGCTTACTCTTCGTCGCGCCAGCCCGGCATCCGCGCACCGACCGGCACGTCGATCACGATTGAGGTCTTGGTGTCGCCGTACTGCATCAGCCGCGCGATCACCTGCTGCAGGGTGGCCATATTGTCGACCGCCACCTTGATCATCAGCCCGCTGCTGCCGGTGATCGAGTAGCACTCGGTGATCTCCGGCATCGTCTTCAGCGTCTCCAGCACACCGTAGTATTCCAGGTTTTTCACCGTCAGCTCGATCAGGCACTGGATCGGGTAACCCAGCTTTTCCGGGTTGATTATTGCCCGATATCCGGTAATGACACCGGAACGCTCCAGTTTTTCCACTCTTTCGGCAACAGCCGGTGCCGACAAGCTGACGCGGCGCGCCAGTTCGGCGTAGCTGAGACGGGCGTTTTCATGCAGTGCAGCAATGATTTTGCGATCAAACTTGTCCATGCTTTGGATTCGAAAGTAAATTTGCCAAAAATAAATTGTATACAAAGAACATCGACAATAAAACCTTTGATTACCTGTTATCGGGGGGCAACAAGCCACGTACAATTCGCCCCGTGTTGGCAGTAGCGGGTCCGCGCCCGAGGCTGTCGACTTCTGGATACGTATGAGGGTGTCGGTGTCCCTGGCATCTTTGAACTGTTCTGGTGATCTCTTTGTCCCTGGTCTTTGTGTTTGTGGCCCGACTGGCCGCAAACCGACCCTTAGTCGCCTGTCCCTCACCGGACAGGCGTTTTTTTTTGCGCCACGCGCGCGTCCCGCGCCGCCCTGCCCCACCCGCCACCGCGTGCGATCGCCGTCCTTCCCCTCACCGCACCGCCTTATCTCGCCAGCCCTTAATCCAGATCAATCCGCTGCCGCTGCCTGCTGACGACAATACGAAGCATTCTTCTTTGTAGTCATGTCGCCGCAGCCTGCCCCTCACGCGCGCGCCGCCACGGCCGCTGTTGCTGCTGACGTTGCGGCTTCGGCTTGAGGCTTGCGGCCAACCTTGCCTGCCGCCGTGGCTTGCCGGAAACAGTAAAAATTCGCATTTAAGTTTTTATTAAGATTCGCGCTGCTCTAATGGCGCCCCCTCCGCAAAGGAACCCGTGATGAAAAAAAGCATGATCCCGGCGCTGGCCCTGCCCGTGCTGCTTGGCCTCAGCCTGTCGGCCCAGGCGCTGGAATACCCGATCGGCAAGCCGCAGCTGAAAGGCGGCATGGAGATCGCCGCCGTCTACCTGCAGCCGGTGAAAATGGAACCGGACGGCATGATGCGCAAGGCGGAACAGTCCGACATCCACCTCGAAGCCGACATCCACGCCACCGCCAGCAACAAGAACGGCCTGGCCGAGGGTGACTGGGTGCCGTATCTGCTGATCAAGTACGAAATCAGCAAGGTCGGCGGCAAGGACGTGGTCAAGGGCGACTTCATGCCGATGGTGGCCTCCGACGGCCCGCACTACGGCGACAACATCAAGCTGCAAGGCCCGGGCAAGTACAAGCTGAAGTACACCATCCTGCCGCCGAGCATGAACCCGCACGCCCACTTCGGCCGTCATGTCGACAAGGAAACCGGCGTCGCGCCGTGGTTCCAGCCGATCGAGCTGAACTACGAATTCACCTACGCCGGCATCGGCAAGAAGGGCGGCTACTAAGCCGCACCCGCTGCGGCCGCACCCCGGCCGCAGCCCCCCCCACAGGAGCACTCCATGCGTGCACGCCATATCCTGCCACTGCTGGCCCTGCTGCTGGCCGGCATCGCCCACGCCGAGGAATTGCCGGTGTTCCGGCTGGAACTGAATGACGGCCAGCTGAAGCCGGCACGGCTGCTGGTGCCGGCCGGCAAGCGCTTCAAGATCGAGATTTTCAATCGCGGCAAGACGCCGGTGGAGTTCGAAAGCCTGCAGCTGCGCAAGGAAAAGGTGCTGGCGCCCGGCGCGCAGAGCTTCGTGGTATTCAACCCGCTCAGCGCCGGCGAGTACAAGTTTTTCGACGAATTCCACATGGCGACGGCACAGGGCGTGCTGGTCGTGAAGTAAGGAGCGGGCGCGATGGAACAGGTGTTGTTTATCGTCTGGCGCGAGAGTGTCGAAGCGATGCTGGTGATCGGCATCCTGCACGCGTGGCTGTCGCAAAACCCGGCCGCCGGCGGCAAGCGCTGGCTGTGGGGCGGGGTGCTGGCCGGGCTGCTGCTGGCGGCGCTGCTGGCGCTGGGGCTGTTTGCCGCCAGCGAGGTGTTCGGCAGCTACCAGGAGCTGTTCCAGGCGGCGATGGTGTTCAGCGCCGCGGCGCTGATCGTGCACATGGTGTTGTGGATGCGCGAGCACGGCCGCAGCCTGAAGCGCGAGCTGGAGGCCGGCCTTGCCGCCAGCCGTGCACGCAATAACGGCTGGGGCATCCTGCTGCTGGTGGCGCTGGCGGTCGGCCGCGAAGGCAGCGAGACCGTGGTCTTCCTGTACGGCACGCTGTCCGGCAGCGAGGGCGCCGCGCTGTGGCCGCTGCTGCTGGCCGGGGTCGCCGGCTTCCTGCTGGCGCTGCTGTCGTTCTGGCTGCTGCAGCTGGGCGGGCGCTACCTGTCGTGGCGGCTGTTCTTCCGCGCCACCGAAATCATGCTGCTGTTGCTGGCGGCGGCGCTGTTCACCAGCGGCATCGACAAGCTGATCTCGCTGGACATCCTGCCGGCACTGGTCGATCCGCTATGGGACAGCTCGGCGCTGCTGGACGACATGAGCGCCAGCGGCGGCGTGGTGTCGGCGCTGACCGGCTACCGTGCCCACCCGGCACTGATGACGCTGCTGGCCTACGCCGGCTACTGGCTGGCAGTGCTGGCGCTGATGCGCTGGCGCAGCCGCCGCGTGGCGACAAGGTTGGCCGCATGAAACCGCACGACTGCAGCACGGCAGCCGCCACACGACCGTGGCTGGCGCGGGTCGGCGATGGCCTGCAGCGGCACGCACCGCTGATCCGCCGCCTGCAGTGGCTGGTGGTGGCGGTGTACCTGCTGCTGATCGTGCTGCCGGTGCTGACGCCGCTGCCGGACGAAACCGCGCACCTGTGGAACCACGTCACCCTGATCGCACAGTTTGCGTTCTGGGGTATCTGGTGGCCGTTCGTGCTGCTGTCGATGGTGCTGTTCGGCCGGCTGTGGTGCGGCGTGCTGTGCCCGGAGGGCGCGCTGTCGGAATGGGCGGCGCGCCACGGCAAGGCACGGCCGATTCCGCGCTGGCTGCGCTGGCCGGGCTGGCCGTTCACCGCTTTCGTGCTGACCACGGTGTACGGGCAGATGGTCAGCGTCTACCAGTATCCACAGGCGGTGCTGCTGGTGCTGGGCGGCTCCACCGTCGCCGCGGTGTGGGTCGGCTACTACTACACCCGCGGCAAGCGCGCCTGGTGCCGCTACCTGTGCCCGGTCAACGGCGTGTTCGCGCTGCTGGCCAAGCTGGCGCCACTGCATTTCCGCGTCAGCGAAGCGGCGTGGCAGGCATCGCTGGCGCACAAGCGCGTGCTGCCGATCAAGGCGGTGGACTGCGCACCGCTGCTACCGGTCCGGCAGATGGAAGGCGCCAGCGGCTGTCACATGTGCGGCCGCTGCAGCGGCCACCGCGACGCGGTGACGCTCAGCGCCCGCTCGCCGGCCGACGAGGTGGTGCGCCTCGGCGCGCGCGACGCCGACGGCTGGCAGAGCGCGCTGATCCTGTTCGGCCTGCTCGGCGTCGCCATCGGCGCCTTCCACTGGAGCGCCAGCCCGTGGTTCGTCACCCTGCGCACCGCGCTGGCGGAGTGGCTGATCGAGCGCGACCTGCTGTGGCCGCTGGACGCCGACGCGCCGTGGTGGCTGCTGACCAACTACCCGCTGCGCAACGACGTGTTCAGCTGGCTGGACGGCGGCCTGCTGCTGGCCTACATCGCCGCCACCGCCCTCGCGCTGGGCGGGCTGTGCAGCCTGCTGCTGGCGGCAGCGGTGGCCTGTCACGGCTGGCAGCGGCAGCGCTTCCACCACCTGGTACAGGCACTGATCCCGCTGGCCGGCTGTGGCGTGTTCCTCGGCCTCACCACCGTCACCCTCAGCCTGCTGCGCAGCGAGCACATCGTGTGGCCATGGGTCAACGACGCGCGGCTGCTGCTGTTGCTGGGTGCCAATGGCTGGTCGCTGTGGCTGGCGGCGCGCATCGGCGCCGGCTGGCATCGCAGCCGGCTGCGGCAGGCGCTGGCGCTGCTACTTTTCTGTGGCGCGCTGCTGTGGATCGACAGCGCCTGGGGCTGGCTGTTCTGGTGGTGGTAAACCACTGAATCGCCGATCAGTTGCCACCCGATAAAAGGTTGGCCGCAAGCATCCTTGCGGCCAACTTTATTGCTGCCACCGGATACCGCTGCCGCGCCGAGCAGGCGCGCAGCAGCAGGCCGGGCATGAAGCCTGGCCACTCGGGGTGCGGGCCACCGCATGAGGTCGCGTTGTCGCGGCCTTCCCGCAACACCTGGCCGGCGATCACGAATGCGGCCAGATCGCGGCACAACGCCGCAGGATGACCGATAAACCATGAACATCGGCCGGTGAGCGACACGCGAGCGGGTACACGTCGCGTCACCACGCGAGCCACCGGCATGTGACACCGCCTTTAATTTTTTGGTACAAAACTTGATTACATATCAATGACTGGCGCACGGATCCGGCGCCGATTCATGCCATAATCGCGCTGCTTCTCCGGCCAGCAGCGGCATATCCTGCCATTTCGTTGGCATGAAGCGGACGGAAGCATGAAGCGTCATATTTCTGTAACGCCCTGTTTCTATCCTTGCCATAATTTCCAATGGGAGGATGCCCACATGGCTGCCAATATCCTGCTTGTCGAAGACGAGCCCGCGATCCAGGAACTGATTGCCTTCAACCTGACCCAGGCCGGCCATCACGTGCTGCGCGCCAGTACCGCCGAAGCGGCGCTGATGCTGGTGAAGAATGCCTTGCCGGACCTGATCCTGCTGGACTGGATGCTGCCCGGTGCCTCCGGCGTCGAGATCGCGCGCAAGCTGCGCGGCGATGAGCGCACGCGCCAGATCCCGATCATCATGCTCACCGCCCGCTCCGAGGAGCAGGACAAGGTGCAGGGGCTGGAAGCCGGCGCCGACGACTACATCACCAAGCCGTTCTCGCCGCGCGAGATGCTGGCGCGCATCAAGGCGGTGCTGCGCCGCCGCGCGCCGCAGATGACCGACGACGCGGTCGAGGTGAAGGGCCTGCGCCTGGACCCGGCCACCCACCGCGTGCAGGGCAACGGCGACACCATCGACCTCGGCCCCACCGAATTCCGCCTGCTGCACTTCTTCATGACCCACGCCGAACGCGTGCACTCGCGCACCCAGCTGCTGGACCAGGTGTGGGGCGACCACATCTTCGTCGAGGAGCGCACCGTCGACGTGCACATCCGCCGCCTGCGCAGCGCGCTGGAGGCCACCGGCCATGACGCGCTGATCCAGACCGTGCGCGGCACCGGTTACCGTTTCTCGGCACAGGGGTAGACCATTGACTGACTTTGCGCGGCGTTCGCTGGGCTGGCTGTTCGCCATCAGCAGCATCGCTTTCGGCTTTTCGCTGATCTACGGCCCGGAGATCGGGCTGCTGGTGCTGTGCGGCCAGCTGCTGCTGTGGCTGGGCTTCCACCTGCACCATATCGGCCTGCTGCTGCGCTGGCTGGAGCGGCCGGCCCCCGGCCGCATTCCGGAAGGCTACGGCATCTGGCACAACGCGTTCATGGCGCTGTACCGCCAGGCGCGCAAGCAGAAGCAGAGCAAGCGCAAGCTGGCCAGCATCCTCGACCGCTTCATCAACGCCGGCGAGGCAATGCCGGACGGCGTGGTGGTGCTCGACGAGTACGACCGCATCGAGTGGGTCAACCCGGTCGGCGTCGAACACTTCGGGCTGGACCCGAAGGCCGATGTCGGCAACCAGATCCTCAACCTGGTGCGCCAGCCCTCGTTCCACACCTATATGGCGGCGCAGAGCTACAGCCAGCCGCTGATCCTGCACAGCCCGACCCCGGACGAGCGCGTGCTGTCCATCCAGCTGGTGCCGTTCGACATCACCCGCAAGCTGCTGCTGTCGCGCGACATCACCCAGCTGGAGCGGGTGCAGACCGTGCACCGCGACTTCGTCGCCAACGTGTCGCACGAGCTGCGCACGCCGCTGACCGTGGTCGGCGGTTTCCTGGAAACGCTGTCCGACATGCCGGAGGTCGACGACGCCACCCTGCGCCAGTTCCTGGCGTTGATGCTGGAACAGTCGCGGCGGATGCAGAGCCTGGTCGAGGACCTGCTGACGCTGTCGCGCATCGAGAACAGCCCGCGCAGCATGCAGCAGGAAACCGTGAACATGGACCAGCTGCTGGACACGCTGATGGTGGAAGCCGAAGGCCTGTCGCAGGGCCGCCACCAGATCACGCTGGACAACCGCTGCCGCCGCTGGCTGCGCGGCAACGTGCAGGAGCTGCACTCGGCGTTCGGCAACCTGGTGTCCAACGCGGTGCGCTACACCCCGGAAGGCGGCAGCATCACCCTCGCCTGGCAGGAACAGGACGAGGGCCGCGCCGTGTTCAGCGTCAGCGATACCGGCATCGGCATCCCGCGCGAACACCTGCCGCGGCTGACCGAGCGCTTCTACCGCGTCGACCGCGGCCGCTCGCGCGGCAACGGCGGCACCGGCCTCGGCCTCGCCATTGTCAAGCACGTGCTGGCGCGCCACCAGGCGCGGCTGGAAGTGCACAGCGAGCCGGACAAGGGCAGCTGCTTCAGCGTGATCTTCAACGCCGAACAACTGGCCGCCCGCGAATGAGCCACCGGCGGCGACCGTGCCGTCCGGTCGCCGCGCGGCACGTAGTCGCCGATGTACTGGCGGCGAGCTGAAGCCACTGCGCTGTAGTCTCTTTGCTTCAGCGCGGGCGCACGCTACGATGGGGTGCCAAAAATGAAACCAATACCGGGACCCGCACCATGAATCGTCTACAAGCCATCCGCCCCTTCGGCCAGCGTCTCTGGCTGGACAACCTGTCGCGCGAACTAATCGCCAGCGGCGAACTGGCCCGCTTGCTGGCCGACGACGGCATCGCCGGCGTCACCTCCAATCCGGCCATCTTCCACAAGGCGATCAGCACCGACCCGCGCTACCGCGACGAGCTGGCGCAGCTGAAAAGCGACGCCACGCTGAGCGCCGAACAGCGCTACGAAACCCTGGTCATCGCCGACATCCGGGCCGCCTGCGACCTCACCCTGCCGCAATACCAGGCCACCGCCGGCGACGACGGCTACGTGTCGCTGGAAGTGTCGCCGGCGCTGGCGCACGACGAAGCCGGCACCCTCGCCGCCGCGCGCCGGCTGTGGGTCGCGATCGACCGTCCCAACGCGATGATCAAGATCCCGGCCACGCCGCCAGGCATCGCCGCCTTCCGCACGCTGACCGCCGAGGGCATCAACGTCAACATCACGCTGCTGTTCTCGCTGAAGCAGGTCGAGGCGGTGTGGGACGCCTATATCGCCGGCCTCAGCGCCCGCCACGCGGCCGGCCAGCCGCTGCGCCACGTCAAGGCGGTGGCCAGCTTCTTCCTGTCGCGCGTCGACAGCCTGCTGGACGCCAGGCTGCCGGCCGAGCTGCAGGGCAAGGCCGCGATCGCGCTGGCCAAGGCCGCCTACCGGCGCTACCTGCAGCGCTTCCACGGTGCCGAATTCGCCGCGCTGCACGCCGCCGGTGCGCGGCCGCAGTTCCTGCTGTGGGCGTCCACCGGCACCAAGAACCCGGCCTACTCCGACGTGCTGTACGTGGAGAGCCTGATCGGCGCCGACACCGTCAACACCGTGCCGGACGCCACGCTGGCGCTGTTCCGCGACCACGGCCACGCCGCCGCCACGCTGGCCGCGGACGGCGACGCGGCACTGGCAACGTTGGCCGCGGCGCAGGCCACCGGCATCGACTTCGACGCCGTCGGCGAGCAGCTGCAGCGTGACGGCCTCGCGCTGTTCGAAAAGGCGTTTGCCGAGCTGCTGCAGCTCACCGCCTGAGTCCGAGACATCGCGCATGAAAAACGGCGACCGTGCGGTCGCCGTTTTTTTGCGGCCAACCTTGGCCGCCGCCGCAACGCCAGTTGGCGTCCGGCTGATGCGGATCAAATTTAGCCCTTGGTTGGCGCAGGGTTATCGGCTGATAATTGTTGCAACAGCAGGCGGCAGCGACCGCCTGCCGCAACCAGCCGCCATCCCTGCCCGGGCCTCCCATGACCACCACTCCACGCTATCACCACGCACTGTTGCTGGTCCCGCTCTACGTGAGCCTGGCCTGGCTGGGCATGTGGCTGGCGGCGAAACCGCCGTCCTCGCTCACCGTGGTGTGGCTGCCGTCCGGCATCGGCCTGATCATGCTGCTGCTGGCCGGCCGGCGCGGCCTGCCACTGGTGCTGCTGTCCAGCGCCATCGCCAATGCCGGTGGCTGGCTGTACTTCGGCGGCAGCTGGGGCACCGCACTGCTGGCCGGGCTGCTGCTGGCGCCGTTCGACAGCCTGCAAAGCTGGCTGGCGTGGCGCGGCTGCGGTGCGCCACGGCGCCTGCTGCACGATGTCGGCGGCCTGCAACGCTTCTTCTGGCGCGTGTGCCTGCTGCCGCCGCTGCTGACCACCTGGGCGATGTACCTGATCAACCACGCGCTCGGCGCGCCGGCCACGGCGCAGGGCCATCTGGCCGGGCTGGCGATGATGACCTCCGGCGACTGCCTCGGCCTGTTCGTGGTCACCCCGCTGTACCTGGTACTGCGCGAGGTGCCGTGGCCACGGCTGGCCGGCCTGACGCTGAAAATCGCGGCGCTGGTGGCGCTGCCGCTGCTGCTGGCGCAGGGCGTGCACCCGTGGCTGATCTGGCTGCTGGGGCTGACGCTGATCTATGTCGCCATCCGCTACCGCATCGTCGGCTCCAGCATCGCGGTGGCGCTGCTCACCCTCACCAGCCTGCTGCTGTTGCTGAGCGAGCTGGGTCCGCAGCTGGCCTACGAACACAGCCTGAGCTACGTCGCGCTGTCGCTGATGATCCTGTCGGTGGGGCTGGCGCCGCACTGTATCGGGCTGGTGATCCAGCAGCTGGACGACGTCAACCACACGCTGGAACAGCGCGTCGCCGAGCGCACCCGCGCGCTGCGCGAGGTGCAGAAGCAGCTGGAGACCATGGCCTACAGCGACAGCCTGACCGGCCTTGGCAACCGCCACGCCTTCTACATCCGGCTGCAGGAAGAACAGGAGCGCGCCACCCGCCGCGGCCGCCGCTTTGCACTGGCGCTGCTGGACATCGACCACTTCAAGCGCATCAACGACAGCTACGGCCACCAGACCGGCGACGAGGTGCTGCGCGCCGTCGCGGTACTGATGCAGGACAGCGTGCGCGTCATCGACCGCGTCTACCGCTGGGGCGGCGAGGAATTCATGATCCTCTTCCCGGACGCCGGCGCCGACGACGCGATGGTGCCGCTGCAGCGCATCTGCCAGCTGATTGGCATGCAGCCGGTGACCACCGCCAAGGGCGAGCTGTACACCTCGGTCAGCATCGGCGTCACCGAGTTCGCCGGGCGCCACGATGCCATCGACGCGCTGCTCGGCCGCGTCGACGCGCTGCTGTACCAGGCCAAGCGCGACGGCCGCAACCGCATCGCGCGCTGACGCCACCCGCCGCCCCCGCGTTGGCCGCCGCGCCGGCCTCGGGTAAACTGCGCGGTTGCGCCAATTCCGGCGAGCCCCGGTCCGCCCTTTACGCGGGCGACCACCTGGAGACCACCGATGCACACCCACCACCCCATCGTCGTCGCCGCGCTGTACCAGTTTGTCACCCTGACCGACTACGTCGCGCTACGCGAACCGCTACACCAGGCCATGCTGGCCCATGACGTCAAAGGCACGCTGCTGCTGGCGGAAGAAGGCATCAACGGCACCGTCGCCGGCAGCCGCGAAGGCATCGACGCGCTGCTGGCCTGGCTGAAAAGCGACCCGCGCATGGCGGCGCTGGAGCACAAGGAATCGTACTGCGACGAGCAGCCGTTCTACCGCACCAAGGTCAAGCTGAAGAAGGAAATCGTCACCCTCGGCGTGCCCGGCGTCGACCCCAACAAGACGGTCGGCACCTATGTCCAGCCGCAGGACTGGAACGCCCTCATCAGCGACCCGGAAGTGCTGGTGATCGACACCCGCAACGACTACGAAGTGGCCATCGGCAGCTTCCAGCGTGCCATCGACCCGAAAACCGCCAGCTTCCGCGAATTCCCCGAGTACGTGAAACAGCACTTCGACCCGGCTGTGCACAAGAAAGTGGCGATGTTCTGCACCGGCGGCATCCGCTGCGAGAAAGCCTCCAGCTACATGCTGAACGAGGGCTTCGAAGAGGTGTACCACCTGCAGGGCGGCATCCTGAAATACCTGGAACAGGTGCCGGCGGAACAGAGCCTGTGGCAGGGCGACTGCTTCGTGTTCGACAACCGCGTCACCGTGCGTCACGACCTGACCGAAGGCGAATACGAGCTGTGCCACGCCTGCCGCCAGCCGGTATCGGCCGCCGAGCGCGCCTCCGAGCACTACAGCCCCGGCATCAGCTGCCCGCACTGCTGGGACACGCTGAGCGAAAAAACCCGCGCCAAGGCGCGCGAGCGGCAGAAGCAGATCGAGCTGGCACGCCAGCGCAACCAGCCCAGCCCGCTGGGCCGCAGCATGGTGCACGGTGAAGACTGAGCACCGGTTCACGCGCTGACCCAGCGCACCGCCACACAAGGTTGGCCGCAGCACTGCGGCCAACCTTTTTTCATGCCGGCCACCGGCGTTGGCTGGACCACCGTGCCCCTTCCCCGCCCCGTGGCGGACGCGCTATGCTGGCGGCTTATCCTGACGCCACGGCCACCCGCATGAGCCACCTGCACCTGACCCCGGATCACGCCCGCGCGCTGCACCTGCACGCGCAGGGCCTGCTGACCCCGCCGCGACGCAAGGCCAGCAAGGCCGACGTGCTAGCCGCCATCCGCCGCATGGCGCTGCTGCAGATCGACACCATCAGCGTGGTGGCGCGCAGCCCCTACCTGGTGCTGTTCAGCCGCCTCGGCCACTACGACCCGGCGTGGCTGGACGCGCTGCTGGCCGAGGGCGCACTGTTCGAATACTGGGCGCACGAGGCCTGCTTCGTGCCCAGCGAGGACTACCGCCTGCTGCGCCACCGCATGCTGGATCCGGCGGCGATGGGCTGGAAATTCTCGGTGGAATGGATGAACAAGCACCACGCCGAGATCGACGCCTTGGTCGAACACATCCGCGGCCACGGCCCGGTGCGCTCGCGCGATTTCGAGCGCCAGGGCGGCAAGGGCAACGGCTGGTGGGACTGGAAGCCGGAAAAGCGCCATCTGGAGGTGCTGTTCTGCAGCGGCCGGCTGATGGTGCGCGAGCGACAGAATTTCCAGCGCGTCTATGATCTGGCCGAGCGGGTGCTGCCCGGCTGGGACGACGCGCGCGACCTGCCGACGCCGGAGGCGGCGCAACGCGACATGGTGCGCGCCAGCTGCCGCGCGCTGGGCATCGTCAAGAGCGGCTGGGTCGCCGACTACTACCGCCTCAGGCGCGGCAAGTACGATGCGCTGCTGCACCAGCTGGCCGACGAGGGCGAGCTGCTGCCGGCGCGCATCGAAGGTTGGCCGCACCAGGTATTCGTGCACCACAGCCTGCGCGAGGCGGCGCTGGACGACAGCCTACGCGCCACCGCCACCACGCTGCTGTCGCCGTTCGACCCGGTGGTGTGGGACCGCAAGCGCGCCAGCGAACTGTTCGGCTTCGACTACCGCATCGAGTGCTACACCCCGGCCGCCAAGCGCCAGTTCGGCTACTTCGTCTTGCCCGTGCTCAGCCGCGGCCGGCTGGTCGGGAGGCTGGACGCCAAGGCGCACCGCGCGCAAGGGGTGTTCGAGGTCAAGGCGCTGTATCTGGAAGCCGGCGTGCGCCAGACGCAGCGCCTGCGCGACGACCTGCTGCGCGCGCTGCAACGCGCCGCCGACTGGCACGGCACGCCGACGCTGGCCTTTACCCGCCACAGCGAGCGCTGGCTGCAGCCGCCATCGCCGGAAACTTGATCTGCCCGTTTTGCCTGCCGCCCGCCGCCGCGTAAGATGCGGGCTCCGCTACCCGAGCGCCACCCGAGGGGAATCCGCATGTTCTTCCGCCACACCCGCGCTGCCCTGCAGCAAGCCCAAAGCGACAACACCGCACTGCAACAGGAAAACCGGCAGCTGCAGGCCCGCCTCGCCGCGCTGGAGGGCGAGCACGCCAGCCAGCGCACGCAGCTGGACACGCTGACGCGCGAACGCGCGATGCTGCAGGGGGTGTTCGCCAATATCGGCAGCTTCGGCAACTCGCTGGGCGGGGTGCAGCACTCGTTCCAGGGGCTGGCCGGCAGCCTCGGCCAGGAAAAGGACGCCGCCCACGCGATGGCGGCGCAGGCCGACGACAACCGCAATGATTTCCAGCTGATCGCCGACAACCTGAAAACCATGTTCCAGCGCATCGAGCAGGCATCCACCAACGTCGCCACCCTGCACCAGCAGGCGGAGCAGATCGGCGGCATCGTGCGCCTGATCAAGGACATCGCCGACCAGACCAACCTGCTGGCGCTGAACGCGGCGATCGAGGCCGCGCGTGCCGGCGAATCCGGGCGCGGCTTTGCCGTGGTCGCCGACGAGGTGCGCAAGCTGGCCGAGCGCACCGCCAAGGCCACCACCGAGATCGCCGGCCTAGTCGGCCAGATCCAGGCCGAGACCGAGAGCGCCAAGCACACCATGCAGCAGGGCGCCGACGATGCCAGCCGCTTCTCCGGCGACAGCGAACAGGCAATGCACAGCATGCAGCGGCTGTACGACCAGGCGCAGCACATGGAAGCCACCATCGCCGCCGCCGCGCAGCTGTCCGGTGTCGAGCTGGCCAACCTGGAAGAGCTGGCGATGAAGCTGGAGGTGTACAAGGTATTCATGGGCATCTCGACGCTGCGCCCGGAACAGCTGCCGGACGAGACGCAATGCCGCCTCGGCCAGTGGTACTACGCCGGCGACGGCAAGGAAAGCTTCTCGCGCCTGCCCGGCTACGGCGCGCTGGAAAGCCCGCACCGCGAGGTACACCAGCACGCACGCCGCGCGCTGGAACTGTTCTACGCCGGCAACCCCGACGCCGCACTGCACGAGCTGGCGGCGATGGAACAGGCCAACGCCAGCGTGATGGGCGGGCTGGAACGCATGCTCGGCGAGCTGAAAACGGTAGCCTGAGCCGGCGACACCAAGGTTGGCCGCAAAGGACGCTCGGCCCGCAACGCATAAAAAACGGCAGCCCGCGGGCTGCCGTTTTGCTGTCAGAGACGCGGCTCAGTAGTCGCCGCGCTGCGGCACCAGCACCGTGCGGTTGCCGTTGCTTTCCATCGCCGACACGATGCCGGCGGCTTCCATGTCCTCGATCAGTCTGGCCGCCCGGTTGTAGCCGATGCGCAGCTGGCGCTGCACCGAGGAGATCGACGCCTTGCGCGTGCGCAGCACGATTTCCACCGCCTCGTCGTACAGCGGGTCGCTCTCGCTGGCGGCGGCGGCGCGGCCCTTGGCGTCGGCCTGTTCGTCGTCGGCCACCGATTCGCCGGTGAGCAGGCCTTCCACGTAGTCCGGCTCGCCCCACTGCTTCAGGTCCTCGACGATGGCGTGCACCTCCTCGTCGGTGACGAAGGCGCCGTGCACGCGCTGCGGATAGCCGGTGCCCGGCGGCAGGTACAGCATGTCGCCCTGGCCCAGCAGGCTCTCGGCGCCCATCTGATCCAGAATGGTGCGGCTGTCGATCTTGCTGGACACCTGGAAGGCGATGCGGGTCGGGATGTTGGCCTTGATCAGGCCAGTAATCACGTCCACCGACGGCCGTTGTGTGGCCAGAATCAAATGGATGCCGGCGGCGCGCGCCTTCTGCGCCAGGCGCGCGATCAGCTCCTCGATCTTCTTGCCGGCCACCATCATCAGGTCGGCAAACTCGTCCACCACCACCACGATGAAGGGCAGCGTCGCCAGCGGCTCCGGCGTTTCCGGCGTCAGGCTGAACGGGTTGCTCAAACGTTGGCCGCGAGCCTCGGCGGCGCGCACCTTGTCGTTGTAGCCGGCCAGATTGCGCACGCCGAGGTGGCTCATCAGCCGGTAGCGTTTTTCCATCTCGCCCACACACCAGTTCAGCGCGTTGGCGGCCAGCTTCATGTCGGTGACCACCGGCGCCAGCAGGTGCGGGATGTCGTTGTACACCGACAGCTCCAGCATCTTGGGGTCGATCATGATGAAGCGCACCTCGTCCGGCGTCGCCTTGTACAGCATCGACAAAATCATCGCGTTGACGCCCACCGACTTGCCGGAGCCGGTGGTGCCGGCCACCAGCAGGTGCGGCGCCTTGGCCAGATCCATCACCACCGGCGCGCCACTGATGTCCTGCCCCAGCGCCAGCGTCAGCTTGGACGCGGAGTGCTGGAACACACCGGCGCCGAAGATCTCCGACAGCCGGATCATCTGCCGTTTCGGGTTGGGCAGCTCCAGCCCCATGCAGGTCTTGCCGGGAATGGTTTCCACCACGCGGATCGAGGCCACGCCCAGCGCGCGCGACAGGTCCTTGGCCAGGTTCACCACCTGGCTGCCGCGCACGCCGACCGCCGGTTCCACCTCGTAGCGGGTGATCACCGGGCCGGCGTAGGCATCCACCACCGCCACCTTGACCTTGAACTCGGCGCACTTTTCCTCGATCAGGATGCCGCGCTCGATCAGGTAGTCCTCGCTCTGCACCGCCTTGTCGCTTTCCGGCGGCCGCAGCAGGTCCAGCGACGGCAGGCAGGCGTCGCCGTACACCACCGGCACGCTGTGCGGCTTGGGCGCTGAGGGAACGGTGGCGGGTGCTGCGGCCAACATTGTGGCGGTGTCGGGCAGCGGCGCGGCGGCAAGGTTGGCCGCAGGCGCCGGTTCATCGATCAGCTGCCACACCAGGCCGGCGGGAGCGGTCTCGGTAAGCGCCGCCGGCGCGTCGTCGGCCAGCAGGTGCCAGACGATGGCGGCACTGGCTGCGCTAGTCGCAGCCTCCACTACCTCCGCATCTTCCACCTCTTGCGCATCCTCCGCGTCGGCGGTGTCCGCCACGGCGGCAGCGTGCGCCGTGGCCGCGCAGGTGTACGACCCGGCAACAACGGTCGCCGCATCCGTATCCGTGTCAGCTTCCGCGTCCGTGTCTGCTGCCGGGCAGAGCACAGCGAAGGCCTGTTCGTCCGTGCGCTCCGGCGCCGTGCTGGCGCCGGTCGGGGTCGGCATCCACGCGGCCATGTGGCTGACCGGCGCGGCGGTTTCTGCCGCCACCGGCTCCTGCGGCGCACGGCCGGTATCGTGTGCCGCCGATGACAGCGCCGACTCGATGACCACAGCCGACTGCGGCCAGTCCGAGTCGTGGCGGTCACTGATAGCCACGTCGCCGTGATAAACCGTGGCCGCTGCCGGCCAGGCGGTGAGCGGCGGCAACGGCGCGCTGTCACTGTCGTTGTCGGCCGTCAGGGCGTCCTCAGCCGGTGCGGCGGCGAACGCTGTCGCGACGGCGGCAACCGGCGCCGCCAGCGCTACAGCGACCGGCTCCGGTACCACCGTGAGCGATGCCGGAACGGCGACCACATGGTCAGCGGCGGCTGGCGGCGCCACCTCCGCCAGCGTGCTGTGGTGCGCAGCGGCGTCAGCGATCGTGTCGTCGCTGGCTAGTGGCGCCGTGGTGGCTGTTGCTGGCGTGACGGCGGCAGGCATCACGGGATGGTTCAGCGTCGTGCTGGCGGCCGGGCTGAGCACCGCGAGCGTCGTACTGGCGACACGGCCGGCGGGCGGGATGGTGGGCGCGGGCGACGGCGTGGCACCGGCAAAGCGCGAGCCGGCACCGAACAGCGCCTCGGCATTGCGCTGCCGCGTCTGCTCGTCCGGGCGGCTGGCAAACGAGGGTTTGCGCATCACCGGCGTCGGCTGCAGCACCACCACCGGTTTCGGCGGCGGTGCGCTATCGCGCTTGCCGTGCAGCTGCTGCAGGCTGGCGCGCACCTCGTCCGGGTCGATCAGCGGCAGCGCCGCGGCCTCGTTCTGCTGCTGCAGGCGGCGCTGGCGGCGTTCGCTGGCGGCCAGCTTTTGCCGCCGCTGCACGTCGCTCTGCAGGTTGCGCTGCACTTCGGCCAGGCCGATCACCGGCAGCTTGTCGTGCTGTGCGGCAGTCGCTGGCGCCGGCTTGCGGATGTAGCGCGGCACCGCCAGCGGCAGCTCGACCAGTGGCGGCGCGGCAGGCGCGCTGGCCGGGCTGTCGGCGACGGGCGGGTTGACGGCCGCCGGGCCGGCGTCGTCTTCCGTCTGCAGCCCGCTGCGCCGTGGCGGGCGCGGGGTGGCACGCGGCGTCCACGGCAGCTCGTCCGGCGGCATGCCGGCGGCAGGCAGCTCGCCCGGCGGCGGCATCTGCACGGCGGCATCATCGTCCGCCGCGTCGGCGAACAGTTCATCCCAGCGCGCCTGCAACGGCGTGTTTTTCAGCTTGCCGCTGTTCAGCGCCCACAGCAGCAGCAGCAGCACAAACAACAGGGGTAAGGTCAGCAACCACAACATGGAGAGATCCGCTTCTGTAACTGGTTTAGGCGCGCCGGCGGCGCGCAGGGGCAGAATTGTACACCTTGCGACCGGGTGCGCCGGCTCAGAGCCTGTTCACGATCTCGCGAGCTAGCGCGAGACAAGGCGAAAACGGCTGAGGAAGCGGAGTTGACATGGGGTCAATGAGCATTCCGAAGCCGTTTTCAACGCGGTATCGCCGAAGCGCAGCAGATCGTGAACACGCTCTCAGTGCGCCGGGCCCGGCGACTGCTTGCGCTGCTGCCGCAGGGTGTGCGCGCCGGTGAGCAGCACCGCCAGCCAGATCGGGCCGTAGGTCAGCAGCCGGTCGGCGGACAGCGGCTCGCCGAGGAAGGTGATCGCCAGCAGGAACAGCAGCGCCGGCTCGACATAGCCCAGCAGCCCCCACAGCCCCATCGGCAGCAGGTGGCTGGCGGTGATGTTGAGCAGCAGCGCCACCGAGCTGATCAGGCCGAGGCCCGCCAAAAGCGGCCAGAACAGCGGCTGCGCCAGCACGCCCCAGCCGGCCTCGCCCTGCAGGTAGAGCAGCCCCAGCGCCACCGGGAAGATCAGCATCATCTCCAGCGCGAAGCCGGACACCGGCTCCATCTTGCTGAGGCGGCGCAGCACGAAATACGGCGGGTAGCCGAGCACCACCAGCAGCGTCGGCCAGGCGATGGCGCGCGTCAGCCACAGTTCGTGCAGCACGCCCAGCAGCGCCAGCGCCACCGCGATGCACTGCAGCCGGTACATGCGCTCGCCGTACAACACGCGGCCGACCAGCACCATCACCAGCGGCGTCAGGAAGTAGCCCATCGACACCGCCACCGTCTGGCCGTTCAGCGGCGCCCACAGGAACACCCACAGCTGCACCGCGTTGAGCGCCGCCATCAGCGGCACCAGCACCCACAGCGCCGGTTCGCGCACGAAGCGGCGCAGCAGCTCGGCCAGCGCCTGGCGCTTGCGGGTCAGGTGCACGATCAGCAGCACGCCGGGCAGCGTCCAGATCATGCGCCAGGCGAAGATGGCCAGCCCGTCCAGCGGCCGCAGCAGGGTGGTATAGCCGGACAGCACCGCGAACAGCAGCGAGGCGGCAAGCGAGAACGCGATTCCGCGTCCGGACGGGGCAACAGGGTGCGACATGACAAAACCGTTCGATGGATGGGGGTAGCCCGCTATCCTGCCCGTGCCGCAGCGCAGCAGCAAGCGCCGGCTGCGCCCGGCACCGCCAGCGCGGCCTTCATGCGCTCAGAATACGGCCTGCCGTCGCCCTGCCCGCCGCGGTCGGCGCGACGGAATCAGCCGGCCGCCAGCGGTGCCGCCGGCTGCAGCAGCGCCCGCAGGCGTGGCAGCACGAAATCGAGGAATACCTGGTATTTGCGCGGCAGCGGCTGGCGGTAGGGAAAGATCAGGAACACCGGCCAGTGGTCGCAGTGCCACTGCGGCAGCACCCGCTGCAGGCGGCCGGCGGCGACGTCCTCGGCCACCAGGAAGTCCGGCAGCGCGGTGATGCCCAGCCCGGCGCAGGCCAGCTGGTGGTTGACGAGGTAGGTCTCGCTATACAGCAGCGGCGGCGGCATCGCCACCGTCACCATCTCGCTGCCGCGGTACAGCCGCTGCTGTGCCTGCTGCTCGTCGCCCAGCAGGCGGTGGCCGGCCAGCTCGTCCGGGTGCTGCGGCCAACCTTGTGCCGCCAGATACGCCGGCGCCGCGTACAGCGCTTCCTCCACCCAGCCCACCGAGCGCGCCACCAGCGACTCGTCGTACACCTTGCGCGAACGCAGGCAGAAATCCAGCACGTCGGCCAGCGGGTCCTGCACCCGGTTGTTGACCTCCAGCCGCAGCTGCAGGCCGGGGTGCTGCTGCGCCAGCGCCACCAGCAGCGGCGCCAGCAAGGTCGACATCGACGAGGTGGTGCTGATGCTGATCGGCCCCTCCACCTCGCAGCTGGCCGTGTCCACCGCCGGCTGCATCTGCAGCAGGCTGTGGCGCAGCGCCTGCGCGTGCGGCAGCAGCCGCTGGCCGGCCTCGGTCAGCGCCAGCCGCCGCGTGGTGCGCAACACCAGCACCGCACCGAGCTGCTTCTCCAGCGCCTTCAGCCGCAGGCTGACCATGCTCTTGGTGCAGCCCAGCGCCGTCGCGGCGGCGGTCAGGCTGCCGCAGCGGGCAACCGCTTCAAAGGCCAGCACATCGTCTGGCGGTGGCATTGTTTTCATTTTCTCGACAAACCATCAAGTAATTGGCCATTTTTCTGGCGACCGGTGTCTTCTATGCTGCAAACACGATCAACCACTCAACAGTGAGGATGCCATGAACACGCTGCGTCGCCTACTTGCCTACTGGAGCAACTACTGGTCACTGATGCCGGAATGCAACCTGAATTGCCACCATACCCAGCTGGAAGACCTGCGTCACGAAGCCGAGCGCTATAGCCGTGGTCGCTGGTTGTAACAAGCGGCTGCGGCCGCCACGAAAAAAGCCTCCCTGACGGGAGGCTTTGTCCTTGCCGGTCGCGGCGTGCTCAGCCGCTGTTGCGCAGGCCGGCGGAGATGCCGTTGATGGTGAGGTGGATCGCGTACAGCGCCTCGACATCGTCCGGTGCCTCGCGCAGGCGGCGCAGCAGCTCGACCTGCAGCAGGTTGAGTGCGTCCAGGTACGGCAGCCGCGTGGCCAGCGAGCGCGCCAGCGTCGGGTTGGTTTCCAGCAGTTTCTGCTGCCCGGTGATGGCGAAGAACGCCGCCAGCGTCTTGTCGTGTTCCGCCTGCAGGCGGCCGAACAGGCGGTCGGTCAGCGCGGCATCGCCCACCAGCGCCGCGTAACGGCGCGCGATCTCCAGATCAGCCTTGGCCAGCACCTGCTCCATATTCGACAGCATCACCTGGAAGAACGGCGACGCCTGGTGCAGCGCGCGCAGCTGGGCGAGACCGGCGTCCTCGCCATGGGCGTCGAGGAAGGCGTGCACCGCGGAGCCGAAGCCGTACCAGCCCGGCAGCATCACCCGCGACTGCGACCACGAGAACACCCACGGGATGGCGCGCAGGTCCTTGATGCTGGTGAGGCTCTTGCGTGAGGCCGGGCGGCTGCCGATGTTGAGCTTGGCGATGGCGCCGATCGGCGTCGCCTCCATGAAGTACTGCATGAAGCCGTCGGATTCCACCAGTGCGCGGTAGGTCTTGAAGGCGTGGCCGGACAGTTCCGCCAGCACGCTCTCGTCGGTGGCGCCGCTGTCGCTGTGCGCCAGTGTCGATTCCAGCGCCGCCGCCACCAGTGCCTCCAGGTTGCGGGTGGCGTTGTCGGGATCGGCGAACTTGGAGGTGATGATCTCGCCCTGCTCGGTGATGCGGATGCGGCCAACCACGGTGCCGGCCGGCTGCGCCATGATCGCCTCGTAGGACGGGCCACCGCCGCGACCGACCGAGCCACCACGGCCGTGGAACAGGCGCATCTTGATGCCGGCAGCGTCGAACACGCGCACCAGGCGCTGCTCGGCCTGGTACAGCTCCCACTGGCTGGTGACGTAGCCGCCGTCCTTGTTGCTGTCGGAGTAGCCGAGCATCACTTCCTGCACCCCGCCGCGGCTCTTCAGCAGCTGCTGGTACCACGGCAGCGCGAACAGTTGCTGCATGATGCCGGCCGCCGCGTCCAGATCGGCGATGGTTTCGAACAGCGGCACCAGGTTGAGGCTGCTGCTCGGCGCGCCGCCGTGCAGGCGCAGCAGGCCGCTTTCCTTGCACAGCAGCGCCAGCGCCAGGATGTCGGACACCGTGGCGCAGTTGGAGATGATGCACTGGCTGATGGCATCGACGCCGAACTGCTGCTGGATCAGCGCCGCCTCGCGGAAGATGGCCAGCTCCTTCTCGCTGTCGGCGCTGTAGCTGAGGAAGGGCGAGTACAACAGCCGCGGCGTGGCCAGTTCGCGCAGCAGCACGCGCACGCGGGCGGCTTCATCCAGCGCCTCGTAGTGTTCCAGGTTGGCGTGGGCGAACAGCTCGCTGACCACGGCGGCGTGTTTCTCGGCGTGCTGGCGCAGGTCCAGCGGCATCAGGAAGAAGCCGAACACGTCCACCGCGCGCTTCAGCTTGCCCAGCCGCCCGTCGAGCAGCAGCGCGCTGCCGTGGGCGACCAGCGAATCGCTGAGCGTCTGCAGGTCGGCCAGCAGCCCGGCGGTGTCGGCATAAGGCTCGCCGGCGGTCCAGCGGCCACGCAGCGGCAGGTTCAGGCGCGCGGCGGTGGCCGACAGGCGGCCCTCGATGGTGGCCAGCGCCAGCCGGTACGGTTCTTCGCGACGGCTGATGGCGGTGTCCGGCGACACCGCGGCCAAGGCGTGCACCGCGGCCGACACCTGCACGTGGCGCGACGACAGCGACAGCTCGCGATACAGCCCCGCCAGCTCGTAGAAGTAGTGCTTGAACGCCACCTCCGCCTGCCGCGTCACCGCATGGCGCAGCACCGCGGCGTCGACGTTGGGGTTGCCGTCGCGATCGCCGCCGATCCAGCTGCCGACGCGCAGGAAGGACGGCACCTTGGCGTCCTCGCCCCACAGCTCGCGCACCTGCTTGCCCAGACGCTCGTACAGCGCCGGAATGGCCTGGAAGAACGACAGCGGATGGTAGGCGACGCCGTTCTCGATCTCGTCGGCAACGGTCATCTTGAAGGAGCGGATCTCGGTGGTCTGCCACAGCGAGTGGATCACGCGCTGCAGCTTGGCTTCCAGCTCCTGCTCTTCTTCCGGGGTGATCTCCGGCGACGACAGCTGCGCCAGGAACTTGCGTACCGCGCGGTGGCCGTCGAGCACGCTCTGGCGCTGCACCTCGGTCGGGTGCGCGGTCAGCACCGCGCTGACGCTGGCTTCCTGCAGCGCGCGGTTGAGCTTGCCGAAATCGACGCCGGCGTCATGGATGTGGCTCAGCGCCCGCGCCAGGCTGCCCTGCTGCGGCGCGCTGCCGGCACGCTGGTGCGCGCGGCGGCGGCGGGCGTGGTGCAGGTCTTCCGCGATGTTGAACAGCTGCGAATACAGGCCGCAGGCGCGCACCAGCGCGGTGGTCGCCGCCGGGCTCAGCCGACCGACCAGCGCGTCGGCGCTGCGGTCGTGCTGTTGCGCGCCGCTGGGGATGGCGCGGATTTCCGTCACCACCTCCTCGCCCGCCTGCTCGCGCAGCAGGTTTTCCAGCAAACGGTCGAGCCGCGCGATGTCGGCGCGCAGCGGTAAGTCCTTGTCCAGTTCCGTCATACTCTGCTTTCCCTAATTGTTATGGTGATGCGAATGCTGCGAAGATAGCGCGATGAACCCGGCGCTGATCCTGTTACCCGATTTCCTGCTCATCCTGTCCGGCTTTGCCCTGCGCCGCAGCGGCATGCTGTCGCCGGCATTCTGGGCAGAGGCGGAAAAATTCGTCTACTTCATCCTGTTCCCGGCACTGCTGTTCCGCGCACTGGCGCGGGCCGAGCTGGACTTTGCCGCCAGCCTGCCGATGCTGGCCAGCGGCCTGCTGTTCACCGGCGCCGGCTTCCTGCTCGGCAATGCCGCCAAGCCGCTGTTCCGCCTGCCGCAGGCCTCGTTCGCCGCCGGCAACCAGGGCGCCTACCGCTTCAACACCTACGTCGCCTTCGCGGTGATGGGCAGCCTCGCCGGTACCCCCGGCATCGCGGTGATCGCGCTGCTGTGCGGCGCGATGGTGCCGGTGGTCAACCTGATGGCGGTGTGGCAGCTGTCGCAAACCAGCCAGCAGGGCATGCTCTACGAGCTGGCGCGCAACCCGATCATCTGGGGCATCGGCAGTGGCCTTGCGGCCAACGTGTCCGGCCTGCCGCTGCCACAGCCGCTGTTCGCCGCCATCGACCATCTCGCCGCCGCCGCGCTGCCGCTGGGGCTGATCACCGTCGGCGCCGGGCTGCGCTTTACCGCGCTGGCCAGCCACTACGCGCCGTTGCTGTACTGGAACGGCATCAAGCTGTTGCTGCTGCCGCTGATCGCCGTCGCCACGGTGCAGCTGTTCGGGCTGACCGGCATCTACCGCCAGGCGACACTGGTGATGAGCATGCTGCCGACCGCCACCTCCGCCTACATCCTCGCGGTGCGCATGAAGGGCGACGGCGAGCTGGCCGCCGCGGTGGTGACCACCTCGACGCTGGCGGCGATGCTGAGCCTGCCGCTGATGCTGAGCCTGCTGCGCTAGTCAATCCTGCCGCAAAACGCCGCCGCGGTGTAGTTAAACTACAAGTACTGTTGCAGCTACACACACTGCCTTGCATCAAGGTTGGCCGCAACGCTCGTGCTAAAATGCGCGCCATCTTCCCATTTGCCCGTGCAGGATCGCCGTCCATGAACAAACTCGTCATCGCCAGCCGCGAAAGCAAACTTGCCATGTGGCAGGCCGAACACATCAAAGCCCGCCTCGAGGCGCTGTACCCGGCGCTGACGGTGGAGATCCTCGGCATGACCACCCAGGGCGACCAGATCCTCGACAAGACCCTGTCCAAGATCGGCGGCAAGGGCCTGTTCGTGAAGGAGCTGGAGCTGGCGCTGCAGGAAGGCCGCGCCGACATCGCCGTGCACTCCATCAAGGACGTGCCGATGAACCTGCCGGAAGGCTTCGCGCTGGCCGCGATCTGCGAGCGCGAAGACCCGCGCGACGCCTTCGTGTCCAACCGCTACAGCAGCCTGCACGAGCTGCCGGCCGGTGCCGTGGTCGGCACCTCCAGCCTGCGCCGCGAATCGCAGATCCGCGCCCGCTTCCCGCATCTGGTCATCAAGCCGCTGCGCGGCAACGTGCAGACCCGGCTGCGCAAGCTGGACGACGGCGAATTCGACGCCATCATCCTCGCCGCCGCCGGCCTCAAGCGCCTGGAACTGAGCGAGCGCATCCGCGCCGAGCTGGCGCCGTCGGAAAGCCTGCCGGCCGTCGGCCAGGGCGCGCTGGGCATCGAGATCCGCGCCGACCGCGCCGACCTGATCGAACTGCTGGCGCCGCTGAACCACGCCGACACCCACGCCTGCGTCACCGCCGAACGGTCGCTGTCGCGCGTGCTGGGCGGCAGCTGCCAGATCCCGATCGGCGGCTTTGCCACCATCACCGATGACGTGATCACCCTCGGCGGCTTCGTCGCCCACCCGGACGGCTCGGTGATGCTCACCGCCAGCGCCAGCGCGCCGCGCGACTACGCCGACGCGCTCGGCCGCGCGGTGGCCAAGAAGCTGCTGGAGCAGGATGCCGGCCCGCTGATCGCCGCCGTGATCGCCGAGCAGGCTGCCAAGTAACATGCCGGTCACGCCGCGGCCAACCTTGCTGCCCACCCTGCTGCTGGTTCGCCCGCAGGCACAGGCGGTACAGCAGGCGCAGCGGCTGGCGGCCGCCGGCATCGCGGCGCTGCCGTTCTGTGTCGAGGACACCGTCGCCGATGAGCGCGCGCTGGTGGCATTGCCACAGCAGGCCGCAGCCGCCGACTGGCTGGTCTTCGTCAGCCCGTCCTGCATCGAGCTGACGTGGCCGCAGCTTGCCGGCCTGCCGCTTGCGGCCAAGCTTGCCTGCGTCGGCCGCGCCAGCGCCGACAAGCTGGCCACGCTCAGCGGCCACGCGGTACTGCATCCTCCGCACGGCAACGACAGCGACGCCCTGCTGGCGCTGCCGCCGCTGCAACAGCTGGCCGGACAGACTGTACTGATTGTGCGCGGCGACGGCGGCCGGCCACAACTTGGGGAAACCCTCGCCCGCCGCGGCGCGCAGGTGCGCTACGCGGCGGTGTATCGCCGCGTGCCGGTAGCGGCCGACTGGGCGCTGTTCGACCGCCTCGTTGCCGCCGGCCCGTCACCGGTGCTGCTGATCACCTCCAGCCACAGCGCGCAGCTGCTGTTCCGGCAGGCCGGCGCCACGCGCCAGCGCGCGCTGCTGGCCTGCCGTTTCATCGCGCTGCACCCGCGCATTGCCGCCACCCTGCAGCAGCTGGGCGTGGCCCAGCCGCTGCTGGCCGCCGACGAGCCCGCGCTGTGCGCGCTGTTGACCGACCCACGTTAGCCGCCGGGCCGCACCGCTGGCAGCACCGGGACGGCGCGGTTACAATGCCACGGTTCTGTTAAGATTTGTTTCGCCGCCGCCGCGCCGCGAGACAGCACGGCAGGGCGCAATAATTCCGGCGCAGATGCCGCCATATTCGAGCAAACACGGCCACGCCTTTTGGCTGGGCCACACTCCGGTTCTCCGTCATCCATGAGCGAAGCCACTCCAGTTGAAAACGGCAGCAGCAAGCCGAACAAACCACCCGTCAACCTTGCGCTGATCGTTGCTGTCGTCGCGCTGGGCCTCACCGGCTGGCAGTACCTGGATACCCGCCAGCAATTGAACAAGGCGCAGCAGGCGCTGGCCGAACGGCTGGCCGACGCCGGAGGCAGCACCAAGGCACTGCAGAACCAGGCCGAACTGACCCAGGCCAGCACCCGCGAGCTGCAGGCCAAGCTGGCGCTGGTCGAGGCCCGCGTCAACGAGTCCGCCGGCCAGTACGCCACCCTCAGCGGCATGTACCAGGAGCTGACCAAGGACCGCAGCGACTGGCTGCTGTCCGAAGTGGAGCACACCCTCGGCGTTGCCAGCCAGCAGCTGCAGCTGGCCGGCAATATCAGCGGCGCGGTGTCGGCACTGGAAGTGGTGCAGACCCGGCTGTCGCACTTCGACAATCCCGGCCTGATCGGCGTCAAGCGCGCGGTGGCCAAGGATCTGGAAACGCTGAAGGCGCTGCCCTACCTCGACACCGTCGGCCTGACCGTCAAGCTGGACACCCTGATGCTGGGCGCCGAGACGCTGCCGCTGGTGATCGACCATCACCGCCTCGGCGGCAAGCCGGTGGCACAGCTCAACGTGGCCGCCGATGCGCCGTGGTGGTCGCGCCTGGCCGGCGAACTGACGCAGAGCCTGGGCGACCTGGTGCGCATCCGCCGCATGGACAAGCCGGAGGCGCTGCTGCTGTCGCCGGAGCAGGCGTTCTTCCTGCGTGAAAACCTGAAAATGCGCCTGCTGGACGCGCGTCTGGCGCTGATCCAGCGCGACGGCGCCACCTACCAGGCCGATCTCGCCGCCGCCGGCCAGTACGCCGCGCGCTACTTCGACCGCGACGCGCCGACCACCCGCCAGTGGCAGGCGGTGCTGTCCGAGCTGGCCGCGGTGCGCCTGAGCGTGACGCTGCCGGACCTGTCTGCCAGCCTGAAAGCCGTGCGCGAAGCGCAGGGCAACAAAGAGGAATAAAGCGTGAGATTCGTATTCTGGGTCGTCGGGCTGTTTGCCCTCGCGGTGCTGATTGGCCTTGCCTCCACCATCAACACCGGCTACGCCATCCTGTTCGTGCCGCCGTATCGCATGGAGGTGTCGTTCAACTTCCTGATCCTCGCCATCGTGCTGCTGATCTTGGTTGCCTATGGCGTGCTGCGTCTACTCGGCATTGCGGCCAACCTGCCGCACGAGGTGCGTACCTACCAGCGCCAGCGCAAGCTGAAGGCGTCACGCCACGCGCTGCGCGAGGCGGCGATCGCAATGTTCGAAGGCCGCTTCCAGCGCGCCGAACGCGAGGCGCTGAAGTCGATCGACGACGAGTATTCCGATGAGAACCGTGGGCTGGCACTGATGATCGCCGCGCGCAGCGCCGCCAGCGTGCAGGATCTGGAACGCCGCGACGGCTATCTGGCACGGCTGGAAGACATGCCGGAACGCATCCAGCTGGCGCGCCACATGCTCGAAGCGCAGATCCGCCTCGACGGCAAGCAGCCGCTGGAGGCGCTGGCCGCCGTCGAGCGCGCGCGCGCCATCTCCAGCAACCTGACCTCGGCGCTGCGGCTGGAGCTGAAGATCCGCCTGATGCTGAAGCAGCCGGAGCACGTGCTGACGCTGACCGAGAAACTGCTGAAGGCCGACGCGCTGGAAGCGGAACAGGCGCGCCGCTACCGCCTGGCCGCCTACCGCCAGCAGCTGGCCAGCTTCAGCAGCGAGCGCGAGATCCGCGACTGGCTGAAACGCATTCCCGGGGTCGAGCGGCAGAACCCGGCGCTGGTCGCCGACATCGCCAACCAGCTGATCAAGCTCGACGCCTACGACATGGCGGCGGAGCTGATCGCCGGCGCGCTGTCCGACGACGAACAGGCGACGCCGGAGCTGGCGCGCGAGCTGGGTCTGCTGGCCGGCCACATCGACAGCCCGCGCCGGCTGACGCTGCTGCGCGATGCGGAAAACTGGCTGAAATCACGGCCGCGCGACCACCTGCTGCTGCTGTCGCTGGGTCGCCTCGCACACGCCGAACAGCTGTGGGGCAAGGCGCAGAACTATCTGGAAGCCAGCCTGTCTATTCAGCCTACCCTGTGTGCGCACGCCGAACTGGCCAAGCTGCTGCTGGCGATCGACAAGCCGGAAAAGGCCGAACGCCACTATCAGGACGCACTGAAAATCGCGCTGGAGAACGGTTGCTGATGAAACCCCTGGTCCGTAGCGTGCTTGCACTCGCCTGCAGTCTGTGGCTGGGCAGTGCGCTGGCTGACGCCCTGCTGATCGATGTGCGCAGCCCGGAAGAATACGCGCAGCGTCACCTGCCGGGTGCCACGCTGCTGCCGCTCGACCGCATCGGCAGCGAGATCCAGCAACTGGCGCCGGACAAGGACACCCCGATCCAGCTGTACTGCCGCACTGGCAATCGCTCCGCGATGGCGCTGCAGCAGCTGCAACAGCTCGGCTACCGCCAGGTGCGCAACCTGGGCGGCATTGACGCCGCTGCCGCCACCCTGCAGCTGACGCCACAACCCTGAATCCCGGATCCCGAGTGACCGGTTCCGGACGGCAATCAACACTGCGGCCAACCTTGCTCAAGGTTGGCCGCAGTGCTTTGTGGGTCGTGCCCATTTGGCCACGGACCTGATCCGGGCCAGGCGGCGCTAGGCCGGTGCCGGATAGCCGAGCAGCGCCAGCTCCGCCGCATCCAGCAGCCGCCACTGTCCCTCCGCCAGCTCGCCGAGCGGCAACGCGCCCATCGCGATGCGGTGCAGCTGCTCGACACGGTTGCCGGCGGCGGCGACCATGCGCTTCACCTGATGGTACTTGCCCTGGGTGATGCTCATGTTGAAACGGTGCTCGTCCAGCTGCTCGACCAGCGTGGCGGCCAGCGGTGCGCTCTCGTCGTGCAGCAGCACGCCGTCGCGCAGCTGCTGCAACAGTTGCAGCGTGATGGCGTGGCGGGTGGTGACCTGGTAGCACTTGGGGATAACTTTACGCGGCGAGCTCAGGCTGTGGACAAACTGGCCGTCGGTGGAAAACAGCAGCAGGCCGGTGGTGTCGACGTCCAGCCGGCCGACGGCGGAGATGCCGAGATTGGCGAACTGCCACGGCAGCAACCTATAGACGCTGAGGTGGTGCTGCGGCTGGTGCGAGGTCTCGTAGCCGGCCGGCTTGTGCAGCATCAGGTAGCACGGCAGCGCCAGTACCGGCCACGTCTCGCCATCGACACGCAGCGTGCGGATCGCCGACGGCGCCACCGCCATCCGCCAATCGGACGCGGGCACGCCGTCCAGCTCGACCAGGCCGTAGTCCACCAGCTCGCGGCAGGCCTTGCGCCCGCCGAAGCCCTGTTGTTGCAAGAATCGATACAGTTCCATAGCGCGCATTCTAGCATGTCACCCCGTGCCGGCCTGCCAGCCGCCCTCCCGGCGCGCCCGCCTGCGGCGCCGTCATGACGGATAAGTCCATCTTTCTGAACGGATAATTCTTTAAAATCAACGCGGCAGCTTACAGATACTGATTAAAACCGTGGTACAATTACCGATTGCTTTTTTAAAAAATAACCGATCAGGATATTGGCCGCATGGCACCGCTGGACACCCCGACCCTCCTCACCGCCATTGCCCTGGTCTACGGCATTGGCGGGGTGATGGTGTACGCGGGGCGTGACCGGCTCACCGGCCGCGGCATCGAGGCGTTCTGGCTCGGCGGCTCGCTGCTGATGGCGGCACTGATGCTGTACTTCGCCTTCCCGCCCGCGCCGCTGCCGGCCGGCGGCATCAGCGCCTGGCTGCTGCCCAGCGCGCTGCTCACCGGCCTGAAGAACGAGCTGCTGGGCCAGGCGGTGGCGCGACTGACCGAAAGCCGCCGCCCTTGGTGGCACGGCGCCGCGGCCTCGGCGGCCCAGACCGGGCTGCTGCTCGGCGGCTTTTTCCTGCTGCCGCAGGCCACGCCGTGCCAGACACTGTTCCTGCTGGTCAGCAGCTGGTTCTTCGCCGGCATCGCCCACCAGCTGCTGCACAAGCGCCGCAAGCGCGGCCCGGCGGCGCTGGTACTGGGCAGCGCCAGCGCGCTGTTCTGCCTCTATCTGCTGGCCTATGCCGCCAGCGCCGGCCAGCCGGACGCACTGCCGCTGTTCAGCCGCCCGGCGCTGCTGTTGCTGACCCTGCTCAGCGCGGTGATGCTGCAGCTCGGCTTCATCCAGGTGCAGCGCGAGCTGCAATACCGCCAGCTGAGCAAGCTGGCCGCGCTCGACCCGCTGACCGGCATCTTCAACCGCCGTACCTTCTTCGATCTGGCGCTGCGCCAGTACGCACTGCACGGCCGCCAGCAGCGCTCGCTGGCGCTGCTGATGATCGACCTCGACCACTTCAAGAACATCAACGACACCTACGGCCATCGCAAGGGCGACCAGGCGCTGCGCGCGGTGGCCGACCACATCGCCGACGAGGTGCGCCAGGGCGACATCTTCGCCCGCATCGGCGGCGAGGAATTCTGCCTGCTGTTGCCGGACACCGATGCCGCCGGTGCGCGCCAGGTTGCCGACAAGCTGTGCCGCGCGCTGAACGACATCCTGCTCAACCCCGCCGATCCGGCGACACAACTGACCGCCAGCATCGGTGTCGCCAGCTGCACGCCGCAGCCCGGCGCCAGCTGGAACCAGCTGTTCGACAGCGCCGACCGCCGCCTGTACCTGGCCAAGTCCGGCGGCCGCAACCGCGTGGTCGACAGCGACAGCCCTAATCACACCCCTGGCTGATGAGCAGCAATAGCGCTCATGCGGCCTGCCGTGTCCCGAATGGCGCTGGTGGTGACAGCAGGCCGTGTTCAGCACGGCTTTGCTGACGGCATCGGCACCCAGTGCATCACCCACGACCAAAGAGCAGTGACTGCCGCCAACGACGACGGAACCGGTAACCACACTCGCCCTGCCGGCAGCACCACCCGTTACCGCCGTGGCACCCAACTGCGCTCACGCCGCACCGGCAGTTACTTCCCCGCCAACGCGATGCACAAGATGTCGTAGCCCGCTGCGGCCAACCTTTGCCACGGCTTAGTCGTCAGCATGCATTCGCGCAGCGCCAGCCAAGCGTGCCATGAGCCAGCGGTGCTCGGTCTCGTTGGCAGCCGTGTCGCCATACTATCCGGCCAACATCCCGCCGACGGCCGCAAGCCTAGCCTTGCGGCGCAGCTCGCCACCTTGTCACCCCGGAACCTCACGGCCTTACCGCCCCCCACCTCGCCACAGCCCCATGCACTGCGGTGACGCGACAGCAACCTACCCCCGCACCTCGGCCAAGCCCATACGGCAACACCCCCGCCCATCACCGCACAAACGCGGCTTATAACGTATATAAATCATGTATTTCATTATATTTGTTACAAAATTGGACCGACAGCGTTTACCACCCGACAGAAGCCATCCGGAAATGGCATCGCAAAACAGTCTGTTCTGCAGCCGGATTGCACATTCACAAAGCTGTCGCCATCCAGCACAATGTTTCGATCGGAACAAGGAGACACCATGAGTCACGTGCAGCTGGACATTGCCACCCTCGACGATTTGCCGCAGATCGTCGCCATCTACAACAGCACCATCGCCGGGCGCATGGTGACCGCCGATCTGGAGCCGGTCAGCGTCGACAGCCGCCTGCCGTGGTTCCATGCCCACAATGCCGAACGCCGCCCGCTGTGGGTGGTGCGCGAACAGGGTGCCGTCATCGCCTGGATCAGCCTGTCCGATTTCTACGGCCGTCCCGCCTACAACGGCACCGCCGAGGTCAGCATCTATCTGGCGGAAAGCTGTCGCGGGCGCGGCATGGGCAGCCGCCTGCTGCAGCAGGTACTGGACATCGCGCCGCAGTACGGCGTGGAAAACCTGCTCGGCTTCGTGTTCGGTCATAACCTGCCCAGCCTCGCGCTGTTCCAGCGCCACGGCTTTGCGCAGTGGGCGCACTTCCCGCGCGTGGCGGTGCTGGACGGCGTGCACCGCGACCTGATCATCTTCGGCAAGGCACTGGCCTGAGAACGTGTTCACGATCGCGCACGCTCACGCGAGACCAGGCGAAAACGGCTGAGGAAGCGGCGTTTATCCGGATATAAACCAGCAGCCGACGCCATTTTCAACGCCGTATCGCCCCATTGAGATCAAGCCGCAGCAGATCGTGAACCGGTGCCGAGCCACTCACGCCGTGCCCGCAAGTCTCTGATAATGCAGTCCTTATAGCAGGAGCCCACCATGCTGACCCCCGACCAGATACTTGCCTTTCTCGCCGCCGCCATGCTGATCACGCTGTCACCGGGGCCGGACAACCTGATGGTACTGAGCCTCGGCATCGCGCGCGGGCGGCGTCACGGCATGGTGTTCGGGTTGGGCTGCGCGCTGGGCTGCCTCAGCCACACCCTGCTGGCCGCGGCCGGCATCAGCGCGCTGCTGGCGGCGTCGGCCACCGCTTTCCTGGCGCTGAAGCTCGCCGGCGGGCTGTATCTGGTATGGCTGGGGGTGCAGGCGCTGCGCAGCCACGGCCGGCAGTGGCAGGGCGGCGGCCAGGGCCAGCAGGACGGGCTGGCGGCGCTGTTTGGCAAGGGGCTGCTGGCCAATGCCATCAACCCCAAGGTGGTGCTGTTCTTCCTCGCCTTCCTGCCGCAGTTCATCGTCGCCGACGGCGGCGCCATCGCCTGGCAGACGCTGCAGCTGGGGGTGCTGTTCACGCTGCAGGCGGCGCTGCTGTTCGGCCTGCTCGGCTATTTTTCCGGCTACGCCGGCCAATGGCTGATGACCACGCCGCGCCGCAGCATGTGGCTGGACCGCATCGCCGGCACCGTGTTTGTCGCCCTCGGCCTGCGCCTGATCTTCAGCCGCTGAGCACAAAAGCAATGCGGCCAACCTTGCAACAAGGTTGGCCGCATTGCTTTTGCCGTGCCGTTACGGTGCGCCACGGCAGCCACTCACCACCTGCGAAGATCAAGAAAAAACACCGACATAAGCCGGTGTTGGCGCAAAAATACGCCTGTTGGCGACATCTTCCACGCCGATGCGTCGCAACGCGGCAGGCCGCGCCGGCTAGTCGTGATCGGAAGGCGCCGCGTCGACGGCGTGGCGCTGGCTACGGAACCACTGCGCGGCGCTGCCCGTCCACGCCAAGTACAGCGCCAGCGCGTCCAGCAGCAGCACCAGCGCGTCGGCGCCGTGCTGCCACCACGGCAGCGCCGTCGCCAGCTGGCTCAGCCACGCGAACAGCGACAGCAGCAGCCAGCCGCTGAGCGCCAGCCGCGCCCACGGCCGCCCGCGCGCCAGCTCCCACACCACCCACGCCGACAGGCCGTAGGCCAGCACCACGAAGGCCAGCAGCCGCGCCAGCTCCACCAGCGGCAAGGCACTACCCAGCCACAGCCGCTCGCCCAGCTGCGTCACCGCACCCAGCAGCAGCGACAGCCACAATAACTGCGCGCTGCGGCGCAGACGCAGCGGTATTTCGGCAAACCCGAACCGGTATTCCATGACATAGACTCACTCAAACCCGAAGCGCGCATTACAACGCGTTGCGCCCGCCGCTGCAAATCGTCATGCGGCGGCGCAAAACTTCATGCGAGAATCCCTTATCGCGACTTCGTCACCGAGCGTATGCCCACCGTCCCGCGCTTTTCCCTGTCCAGCCTCACCGCCAAGACGCTACTGCTCAGTGCCGCGCTGTGCCTGCTGCTGCTCGGCCTCGGCGCGCTGGAGCTGGCCTCTTCCTACCGCAGCGCGCTGAAGCAGGGCTTCAACCAGGCCCGCGTCACCAACCTGCTGCTGGCGGAATGGATCCAGCGCGAATTCCGCGAAATCGACCTGATCCAGAGCGCGCTGGCCAAGCAGCTCGGCGCCGCCGACTTTGCCGCCACCAGCGACAGCCCGGCGCGCAGCGCGCTGGAGACGCGGCTGGTGCGCGCGATGCACGGCATGCCGCAAGCCTACGACCTGATCCTGGTCGACCGCGACTGCAAGCTGGTGCTGTCGTTCAAGGTATCGCCCGGCTTTGACGCCAGCGAGCGCAGCTACTGCAAGGCGATGCTGGCCAACAACCGCGACGACCGCTTCGTCAGCGAACGCTTCCACACCATCGCCGGCGACGACGTGGTACTGGCCACGCAGCGGGTGCGCGGCGACGACGGCAAGGTGATCGGCCTGATCGGCAGCGCGGTGCGCGTCGAGCACTTCCAGACCCAGATCAACCGCGCCATGATCGGCAACCGCTACGACGTGCTGGTCTTTGCCGACAAGCGGCGCCAGCTGCTAGCGCGCCAGCCGATGCTGCCGAAACTGCCGACGCAGCCGGTGCCGGACCCGGAAGCCGAGGCGATGATCCGCAACCAGCTGAGCGAGGCGCAGTACGAGGCGACCTCGCCCTTCGACGGCCGCCGCCGCCTGCACGCCACGCGCCAGATCGAGCACCTGCCGGTGATCGTGTCGGTCGGCATCGACAAGGAAACCCTGCTCGAGCCGTGGTGGAGCAAGCTGGTGCTGTTCCTTAGCAGCTGGCTGGTGATGGTGCTGCTGATCGTGTACGCCACCCGCCGCTACCTGCACAACGTGGCGCTGAGCGAGGCGCTGTCGATCCGCAGCGCGGCGATCGACTACGCCGCCGAGGCCATCGCCATCGCCGACGGCAACGGCGTGGTGCAGTACATCAACCCGGCGTTCAGCAGCCTGACCGGCTACCGCCTCGACGAGGTGCGTGGCCAGCGCCAGTTGGCGCAGTTGCTGCTGGAACAGCAGCCGGAGCTGCACGAGCAGCTGGCGCAGGCGATCCACGACGGCAAGAACTGGCGCGGCGAGCTGACAAGCACCCACCGCGACGGCCACACCTATGTCGAGACGGTGTCGGTGGCGCCGGTGCGCGACCAGTACAACGAGCTGATCCACATCGTCGCCATCAAGTACGACATCAGCGCCGCCAAGAAGCTGCAGGCCGACCTGGAACGCCTCGCCAACACCGACGAGCTGACCGGGCTGTACAACCGCCGCCAGTTCCTGCAACGGGCGCAGGAGGAAATCGCGCGCGGCCAGCGCTGGCAACGGCCGCTGTCGCTGGCGATGCTGGACCTCGACTTCTTCAAGCGCCTCAACGACCGCTTCGGTCACGGCTTCGGCGACGAGGTGCTGCGCCGCTTCGCCTCCTGCATCCAGTTCAACGTGCGGCTGGAGGATGTCTGCGGCCGCCTGGGCGGCGAGGAGTTCGCCATCCTGCTGCCGGATACCGACCGCTACAACGCCAGCCTGATCATGCAGCGGGTACGCGAGGCGGTGGAGCAGATCAGCCTCGACAACCCGCTGGGCGGCGAAGCGGTGCGCTTCACCGTCAGCATCGGCATCAGCGAGCTGTACCCCGGCGAGGAAACGCCGACGCCGCTGATCGCGCGCGCCGACGCCGCGCTGTACCTCGCCAAGCAGGAAGGCCGCAACTGTGTGCGCACCGGCTGAGAACCGGTTCACGATCTGCTGCGACCGATATCACCGGGGCAATACGGCGTTAAAAACGGCTTCGGCATGCTTGTTCATCTCTGGATAAACACCGCTTCCCCACCCGTTTTCGCCTTGTCTCGCCCTGGCTCGCGAGAGCGTGAACACGTTCCGGGACCTGCGGCCAACGTTGGCCGCAGCGTTCCGTCTGATCCACATCAAACCCCGTTGTCGCCGGCGCGGCTGTGTCCTGCCGATCGCCCCGCTCTGTGCCTGTTGCCACCGAGGAACGCCGCCTAAGCTCGGGCATCGTTTCTCTTTGGGTCCGCATCATGGCAACGCCCCTGCACTTCGTCTCCAGCAAAGTCTACCCGCGCCTCACCGGCGGCCGTTTCAACACCCTGCGCGTCGCCTTCGTCGTCATCACCCAGCTGCTCTACTTCGGCCTGCCGTGGCTGAACTGGGACGGGCAGCAGGCGACGCGCTTCGATTTCGACAGCATGCGCCTGTACCTGTTCGGCCTCACCCTGCTGCCGCAGGACTTCATCTACCTGGCGGCGGCGCTGATCGTGGCGGCGCTGGGGCTGTTCCTGTGGACGATGCTGGCCGGGCGGCTGTGGTGCGGCTTTTCCTGTCCGCAGACGGTGTACACCGAGATCATGATCTGGATCGAACGCTGGGTGGAAGGCCCGCCCAACCAGCGCCGCAAACGCGACGCCGCACCGTGGGGCGCGGAAAAAGTGCTACGCAAGGGCACGACGCAGCTGCTGATGGCCGCGTTCTCGCTGTGGACCGGCCTGACTCTGGTCGGCTATTTCACGCCGATGCGCGAGCTGGCGGCCAATCTCGGCGCCGGCCACATCGGGGTGTGGGAGGCGCTGTTCGCGCTCAGCTACGGCGGCTTTACCTGGCTGCTGGCCGGCGTGCTGCGCGAGCAGGTCTGCAAGCACATGTGCCCGTACGCCCGCTTCCAGGGTGCGATGTTCGACCGCGACACGCTGCTGGTGGCCTACGACGACAAGCGCGGCGAACCGCGCGGTGCGCGCCGCAAGCAGCACGCCATCATCCCGATTGCGGCCAACGTTGGCCGCGACGACAAGCCGCAGGGCGCCTGCGTCGATTGCGGGCTATGCGTGCAGGTGTGCCCGACCGGCATCGACATCCGCGAAGGCCTGCAGTACGAGTGCATCGGCTGTGCCGCCTGCATCGACGTCTGCGACGAGGTGATGGACAAGACCGGTCAGGCGCGCGGCCTGATCCGCTTCAGCACCCAGCACGCGATGGAACAGCAGCAGCCGCTGCCGTCGCTGCGGCAGCGGCCGCGCGCGCTGGTCTACAGCGGCCTGCTGCTGGCCATCGTCGCGCTGTCGGCCACCGGCCTCGCGCTGCGGGTGCCGTTCAAGGTCGACATCCTGCGCGACCGCGCGGTGATGCAGCGCGAGAGCAACGACGGCTACATCGAGAACGTCTACAACGTGCGCATCATGAACACCGAGCGCGACAGCCGCCGCTACCAGCTGCAGGTGGAAAGCGCCGGCCTGGTGCGGGTGGAGGCACCGCCGCTGCAGGTGGCCGGCGACAGCGTCACCAGCTTCAACGTCGCGCTGGTCGCCGATCCGGCGCTGCTGCCCAGCGGCAGCCACACCGTCAGCGTGCGCATCGTCAACCTCGACGACCCGAGCCAGGTGCTGCACGAGGAAGCTCGGCTGCTGATGCCGTAAACGGCGACAAGGTTGGCCGCAG
>Ga0209172_10001746_pt1 | contig 43380 bp, 35 predicted proteins | sample LarsenN4metaG_FD_184113 | JGI IMG/M metagenome (GOLD analysis project Ga0209172, IMG submission 184113) | Hot spring sediment bacterial and archeal communities from British Columbia, Canada, to study Microbial Dark Matter (Phase II) - Larsen... ... | reverse complement strand
TTTTTCGTCTCTTTTTTCTTCCGACTCAAACTCCCCACTGTCAGGCTTTCTAGGCAACAATAGTCTATGCACTTTCCTGTCTTTGGAGGACTAATAGTGAATTTTCAATCCATCTTCTCTTCTCTTCATCACTTTTGGTCTAAGCGCGGTTGCTTGATTGCCCAGCCTTACGATATTGAGAAGGGAGCAGGTACAAAAAATCCCCACACTTTTTTAAGGGCTTTAGGTCCTGAGCCTTGGGCCGTTGCTTATATTGAGCCATGTCGTCGTCCTACAGATGGACGCTATGGCGAGAATCCGAATCGATTCCAACATTATTATCAGTACCAAGTTTTAATTAAGCCATCACCAGATAACATCCAGGAGATTTATCTTGATTCGCTGCGGGCTTTAGGAATTAAGCCAGAGGATCACGACATCCGTTTTGTCGAAGATAACTGGGAAGATGCTACGGTGGGTGCTTGGGGTACTGGTTGGGAAGTTTGGTTAGATGGGATGGAAATTACTCAGTTTACTTACTTCCAACAGTGTGGAGGTATAGATTGCCGTCCAGTGTCCATTGAGATTACATATGGTTTGGAGCGGTTGGCAATGTATCTCCAAGAAGTGGAGGCTATTACTAAGATTCATTGGACAGACAATATTACTTATGGTGATATTTTTCTGCAAAATGAGATTGAGCAGAGTACCTATAACTTTGAAGCGTCCAATCCTGAATTACTGTTGAACCTCTTTAACTTGTATGAGCAGGAAGCTACTCAGTTAACAGAGAAAGGATTAGTTTTACCTAGCTTAGATTATGTGATGAAGTGTTCGCATACATTCAACTTGCTGGACGCGAGAGGTGTGATATCAGTAACTGAGAGAACCCGGTATATTGCTAGAATTCGCCATTTAGCACGGAAAGTGGCTCATTTATATGTTGAGCAACGGGAGAAGTTAGGTTTTCCGTTGTTGAAAAATACTTCTGTGACTCGATAGAAGAGCTTTTTCCCATTGATTTTGATTGTCGTAGAGATAGAGATTTATTACGTCTCTACGACAATTATCATCTTCAATTTCTCTATAATGATGCACTAGTGCTTAATATTTGTTTAAACTTGGTAGAATTTCTTCATACTCTTTGTCTTGAAGAGGGTTATTAGGTAAATGATCTAGTAAATATTAATGGTGTGTGAAAGATGGTGAATTGGAGTGAGGTTCTAGAACCGATCGCAGCTTGGTTTCGTTCCCTAGGTGTACCCGAACCAATAGTACACTGGGGTCATCCGGTCATGATGGCGATCGTGATTTTTGTTGTAGGTACTTTTGTAGGCGTGGCAGGTTGGCGAGGTAAACTGCTGGAGGATAAAGATAAAGATGCTGCACTCAAAAGTCGGGTTGCCCACCGCCAGTTAGCACCGTGGCTGTTTCTATTCCTGGCAGGTGGTTATACTGGTGGGGTTCTATCGTTAGTTATGCAGCATAAACCACTGTTTGAAAGCCCTCACTTTTGGACAGGTTCACTGGTACTATTACTTTTGCTCATTAACGGTGTCATTTCTTTAATTGGATTTGCAGGCGATAAAAAAGCATTACGTGCAGCTCATGCTTATTTAGGTAGTGTGGCACTCGGTGTTTTGTTGCTCCATGCCATTCTAGGATTTAACTTAGGTATTTCTTTGTAATGCAATGACTATGACGAGCAAATAAAATGCCATCGTATTTTTAATTATTCTTATCTAGCCCGCTTGTGCGGGCTTTGTTTGTATGTACCTAATGAACTATACTTCAGCAAAAGTACGAAAGCGTTTGAGATAACTCAAGCTATTGGGTTTAAGTTTTTCAAGACTTGTAAATACAAGTAGTGCAGCTTCTTTTAGAGTAAAATCGCATCTCTACAAGTGGCTTTTTGAGTCGGCTGTAAGTTTTGTTGAGCGGGTGCTTGGATAAAAAGTTTTATGATTCAGACTAGTGGTGCAATTATTTGCCTTGCTTATATTTTGGGACTATTATTCACAGTAGTTCCTGGGGGTGGAATATGGATTTTGCCTTTAGGGATAGTAGGTGCAATCTTATCTAAAAGAGGTCATACTAAACCTTCTACGCTTTTGCAGACATCGGCAAGTTCCCAAGTTAAAGTCCAAGGAACATCTAATATTTGGAAGATTGTTCAACCACAAGTATGGTTAATAGCTGCCTTGGTAGGATTAGTAGCGAGTTTTTATTTGCAATGGCGAGTACCAGCACCAACGGCTACAGATATTAGTCAATTTGTTCCACCAGCAAATAGTAATAATCAAGAACAATTGGTTATCGTGCGTGGGGAAATTACTAGTAATCCTCGTGTGACTCGCAGTCAAAGAGGACAATTTTGGCTAAATGTGTCTCAACTAGATGAGGTGAAAAATCCAGTTAAAAAGGGAAAAGATCAGGAAGATACTCAAAAAGGAGCAACAGGTAAACTGTATGTCACAGTGCCTATTCTCCAGGTTACAGGGTTACATCCAGGTCAACAAATTGAAGTGACTGGGGTTTTGTATAAGCCAAAGGCTGCATCTAACCCTGGTGCTTTTGATTTTCAGAAATTTTTGAAGCAAGAGGGCGCATTTGCTGGTTTAATGGGGCGGCAAATCAATATTTTGGATGAAGAACAAAAACTGGGATGGTGGCAAATTCGGGATAGAATTGTGCGATCGCAAGCTAGATGGTTGCTAGTTCCGGAAGGGCCGCTTGTCAGTGCAATGGTTTTAGGTAGCAAAGCGGTTAATTTGCCTTATGATATCCGCGATTTATTTGTACAAGCGGGTTTAGCTCATGCTTTGGCGGCTTCAGGTTTTCAAACTTCCTTGATTTTGAGCGTGATCTTGCAGTTGACTAAGCGGGCAAAAAAAGCCACACAAGTCACCCTTGGTTCATTAGGGTTAATTATTTTCTTGAGTTTAACAGGTTTCCAAGCAGCGGTACTGCGAGCCGTGATTATGGGTTTTGCAGCTTTAGTGGGATTGGCATTAAATAGGAAGGTAAAACAGTTAGGTTCATTGTTACTAGCAGCAACTCTATTATTAATATTTAATCCTTTATGGATATGGGATTTAGGGTTTCAGCTGAGTTTTTTGGCAACACTGGGATTAGTAGTGACAGTACCAGCTATTCTTAACCGCTTGGGTTGGCTACCATCAGCGATCGCTTCTTTGATTGCTGTCCCTCTAGCTGCTACCATTTGGACTCTACCAGTGCAACTATTTGTTTTTGGCGTTGTACCTGCTTACAGCTTGCTACTCAATATTATTACAACACCGTTAATTTCAATTATTAGTATTGGTGGCATTATTAGTGCGATCGCTGGATTAATGTTCCCAGAAATTGGCAGTGCCTTAGCCAGCTTATTGCATTACCCCACACTTTGGCTGATTAGATTGGTAGAATTATTCAGTCAATTACCTGGTAATTCTTTAGTTTTAGGTAGTATATCAATTTGGCAATTATTGATGATTTATGTATTAATATTGCTGGTTTGGCTAATACGCTGGTGGCAGCGACGCTGGTGGTTTGCTGTTTTCATCGCTGTTGGTTTGGTCATGTTTCCAGCTTGGCATTCAGCCAATACATTAATGAGAATAACTTTGTTAGAAGCTAAAGCCGAACCAGTTTTGGTGATTCAAGATAAAGGTACAATTACTGTAATTAATAGTGGTGATGAGGGTACAGGAAGATTTACAATCTTACCGTTTTTAAAACAACAGGGTGTAAATCGTATCGATGCAGCGATCGCTACAGATTTCCAAAACAATGAGAGTGATGCTTGGCTAGAAGTATTACAACAAATACCAATTAAAAATTTTTATACGTATATCATTAATAAAGACAACACAATTACTAATCAAGTAGTTCAACAAGAAGTGCAAAAGTATCAGGGAATTTATCAAATATTGCCCATAGGACAAACTATTAATACTGGATCAACAATTGCCCAACTAATCAATGAACAACCAATTTTGCAATTGCAAATTCTAGGGCAAAGTTGGTTACTAGTGGGGGATGTAAAATCTCAAGAAGTGCAGAGAATTATGAAAGCTGGCGGCTGGCCTAATCCCCAAGTGCTGTGGTGTAAGGCTGAGTCTCTGAAGGATTTAGTGACAGTATTAAAACCCCAAGTAGCGATCGCATCTACGGGTAATGTTGACTCTAACATCCTAGCTGAACTTAATAAAACCTCAACTAAGATATTTTTAACAGCGCAAGATGGTGCTATTCAATGGACACCTCAAGGAGAATTTGAGTCATTTATTCAAATAGCAGAAAATAAATCTTCTGCTATTTAGTTTTTAGTTCTTCTCATTTGTCTCCTTTTATCTTTTTATTCCCATCTCCCAATTTCTTCAACTAAAGCCACAGCACCCCATAATGGTGCATCATCTCCTAATGCTGCTGGTAGAATTTCAAAAGTTACTTCTGGTAAAGCTGTCTCTTTTGCTGTCTTTTGTAATGTGTCCCACCAGCTTTTACCTGCTTTGGTCACACTACCACCTAAAATGAACAACTTTGGATTAACTAAATTAGCTACATTGCCAATTCCCAGACCTAAAGCCCAAGCAGATTTTTGCAAAACTGTTGTAGCTACATCATCACCTTTAGCAGCAGCTTCACTGATTAGCTGACCTGTCAGTAAGTTTAAGTTGTTGCCCACCAAATTCTTCAGCAACTCCCCACTAAGAATTGCTTGTGGATTAGTTAAAATCTCTCTAGCATTTTGCGCCATATAAGGCCCTGACGCTAAACGTTCCACGCATCCACGTTTCCCACACAAACATATAGGGCCGGTTGGATCTACAACCATGTGACCAATTTCACCAGCCATACCCATAGCACCCCGCCACGGTTTACCGTTGAGTATCCAACCACCACCGACACCAGTGCTAATAGTCATGTAAAACAGGCTATCGTATCCCTGACCAGCACCAAATTGTTGTTCGCCTAAAGCAGCAACGTTAGCGTCATTATCTACACTGGTAAGTACGCCAAACTCTTCTTCTAGTAAGTTTTTTAGGGGAATATTTTCCCAGCCAGGAACATGATGAGATAGTCTGACTGTTCCCGTGGTTGCGTCTACCGGGCCGCCGAAGCTGACACCAATGGCTGCTGGTGTTACGTCCTGTAGCAAGGAGTGAATGAGCGATCGCATGATTTTTAAATCTGTGCTAGCATCTGCATTGGCTGGAGACAACCGGCGTTCATAATATAGCCATTCCCTAGAGCCAGCATTCACTACACCTGCTGCTAGTTTCGTACCACCAAAATCTAGGGCTAAGATTAATCTCATAGTTTTTTTACAGTATGGCCATCAGATTAGGTTTAAAACAGTACCATAACTCTGAGAAATATTGTTTTTATAGCTCGAAAATTTACTATTGATATCGAGAATCTTTATTAATTAGATAGATATTTCCAATGACTGATATTTAAGGCAAATAAAGCCCAGAGTGCTTTATTTAACGAATTCTCAGCATTTAAAATATCTATATGCCAATGATCAATAACAATAAATACTTGCATTAATTCTGAATTTCAGCTAAATTCAGATTAAGTGTCTCAAAAACCTAATAACTTGCACAAGCAAAAATGATCTGGCAGGAAACCTGTCCAGTTAACCCAATTTATCTACATCTGAGGTAGATAAATTGAGTGTAAGAACTTCTGTTCTGGACACTTCAAACATTACATTCAAATTCAGCAATAATTCAATTGCTGAGTTACCTGTCTGTACGATGTACAGTTTCTCACCAGGCGTTTATATTTTTTTACAGCTTTATTGAGAATATTTCTCAAGGTTTTACAAGTAGTCAAAATTTTAATAGTTTGAAGGTAGCGCAGAGCATAACCATGTTATTTAATCAAAAGTTAATGCAACTATCTTATGGAGGATTTAATGATAAGGATATTAAGTTTTTACAAAGTTTATGCTGCGAAGATATATTTCCTTCAAAAAATTTAATGTCAAGCTATTAAATATAAATACGGTTTAGATTACATGCTGCGGTGTTAATTTAGTTAAAAAATTAAGTAATTTATGTTAGCACGGAAACTTCTTAAAACCTCACTATCTAGTAGTATTTACTAGATAAAGGTGAACATATATCTATTTCTACTTCAGAATTTTTCTTAATAGGGAAGACGTTTTTTCAAAAGAATGCTATAAAGTGGCTAAACGGGTGAAATCAACAACTTTACAGTTGAGAAAATTGTAGTAACTACTACAATTCATGCTTTTAAAACATTGTTTATAAATACAGTCATTTCATAGGGATTAATGAATAGTTTTTTCTGTTCTGATGCTACACGGCAACTAGGAGAAGAGGTTATTGGTAGTGCTACTGATTACCAAACTTATATTCTGGTTGAATGTCCTTTACCTTGGATCACAAATGCTTTTAACTCTAAATGGGTTCCTTATAATTTACAGATATTGGTAGAGGAAGTAACTAAAGCTAAACTACCGATCAGATTTCTCTTAATTGCTAATGATTTAACTCATAAAGTAGAACATAAAACACTCTTGATTTATCAAAAACAGGTAGGTTTAAGTGCTGGCTATATTAAGCATGAATTTAGATTGCCACATATTGAGCAGATAGCACCAGTTGTGAAACAATGGCTATGGGGAAAAGCACCTGATTATGAAGCAGAAAACAGTATCAACCGAGATATTTTAATCTGTACTCATGGCAGTTATGACAAATGTTGTGCCAGATATGGTAATCCTTTTTATTTCCAAGCCACAAATACTCTTGCTAACTTGAATTGGGAAAATGTGCGGATTTGGAAATCCAGTCATTTTGGTGGACATCGCTTTGCACCCACGGCTATAGACTTGCCAGAAGCTAGATATTATGGACGTTTAGATGAAGATTCTTTTCAGGCAATTTTGACACGTACTGGTGATATTCAAAACTTGAAGCAAGTTTATAGAGGCTGGGGAATTTTGCATCCTGCACTGCAAGTTTTAGAAAGAGATTTAATGTTGAGTCAGGGATGGAATTGGTTTAACTATAAAGTAGCAGGTAAGATTTTAGAGCAAAGTTTAGATAACAATACAATTTTAGGTGAGCTAACTTTTGCCACGAAAAGTAATTCCGTGTACACTTACCAAGCTAAATTAATTAAGGATAATAGCAAGACAATTAAAGTTAAGAGTTCTTGTAGTGCGACCCAAAGTTCAGCAGTTGTTAAATATACTGTAGCTGATCTCTGTTTGGTTGCAGAGGATGTGTTGACTTTGAGTAAGTGAAATTTGCCTCTTGCATAAAGACTTTAAAGTTTCTGGCGGGTTTCTCGAATAGATTACGCAACGCTAGGAAATAATCCTGAAGTTATATTTGTGCAAGAGGCCTAATTGAGAAATTGGATTAAATCTAACGAGACTAATTACAAGTCAACGCAAACAACGAATCGCTACAAGTAACCCTCTCGCTTTATTCAAAGTTTCTTCATATTCTTTTTCTGGTTCAGAATCAGCAACTAAGCCGGCACCAGCTTGTACAGTTACGGTATTGTCTTTAACTACCATTGTGCGAATTGCGATCGCACTATTTAATTGTCCTTCAAAATCGTAATAACCATAAACTCCAGAATAAACACCCCGGCGAGTAGGTTCTAACTCATTGATAATTTCCATCGCCCGAATTTTGGGTGCGCCGCTTACTGTCCCCGCAGGGAAACACGCTTTTAATAAATCCCAAGCGGTTTTATGAGATGCTAATTTCCCTACCACATTGCTAACGATGTGCATGACATGGGAATAACGCTCAACCACCATTAACTCGTCCACTTTGACGCTACCACTTTCACAAACACGCCCCAAATCATTACGTCCTAAATCCACTAACATGACGTGTTCGGCGATTTCTTTGGGATCTTGTAATAAATCTTCTGCTAGAGCCAAGTCTTCTTGAGTAGTTTTACCCCGTGGACGTGTTCCTGCAATGGGACGAACGGTAGCAATAATTCCGCCCTCTGGATTCCGTTCTGCTTTTACCATAACTTCAGGACTAGAACCAATAATTTGCCAGTCTTGGAAGTGAAAATACGCCATGTAAGGCGAAGGATTAATTTGACGCAGGGAACGATACAAAGAGAAAGGATCGCCTGTGTATTGTGTAGACAGCCGTTGAGAAATGACGACTTGAAAAATATCGCCTGCTTTAATGTATTCTTTGGCTTTTTGGACGCTGGTGCAAAATTCTGAAGGGGTGAAATTGCTGCTATATTCTGGTGCTTCACCCACTTTGACTTGGCCAGGGGGTGTCCACTCCAAGATGGTTTTTTGTGGAGATAGGGGCAAAGATAACTTACTCACCATCTGAGTCACGCGATCGCAAGCTTTTTGATATGCCGATTTTAAATCTACCTGCGGATCACGTAAATCAGCATAGGCGATCGCCCAAATTTTCCGCTTTACTTGGTCAAAAATCAACAAGTGGTCTACCTGCATCCATAAACCATCCGGGATTTTGCGCTCATCTTGGGGATGCACTGGTACACGAGGTTCAATCCACCGAATCAGTTCATAGCCCCAAAAGCCGAATAATCCCCCGATTCCTGGGGGTAGTTGGGGTAGCTTAACTGGGACAAAAGGCTCAAGACAGTTCGCTAAGGCTGTAAACGGGTCGCCTGTAAACACCACCTCAGAACCATCACGATGAGTTTGGGTGGTAGTGTCACCCCTAGCTTCTAAAATCCATAGTGGATCACAACCAACTAAACTATATCGCCCGATTTTTTCCCCACCTTCCACCGATTCCAGCAAAAAACTGTACGGCTGTCCCGCACAAACTTTATACCAAGCCGAAACAGGTGTATCTAAGTCAGCTACCCATTCTTGATAGACGGGGACAAAATTACCTTGGAGAGCTAGCTGAGAAAATTCAGAAAAATCGGGAAAAATCATAGGCATATTGGGGTTTGGGGATTAGGGATTGGAGACTGGGGATTGGGAATTGTGAATTGGGTATGGGGTAGGCAGTGCGTTGGGGAGACACTGCGTTAGGCGGGCAATGCCCGACTTGTCGCAAGTGTCGTCGGGTTTCCCGACTTATAGCAACTGCCGTCATTGGATTTGGAGGATCATATTCTCCTCTGCTCCCTTGCCCCTTACCTTCCTCCCAGTCCCTAGTCCCCAGTCCCTAGCCCTTACGCATCATGGGTAGCTTTACCGGAGAACTTGAGTTGTGAAGGGCTGGGATTTTCCCCAATGCTGCGGGGAACGTGACGGACTTTCTCACGACCAGGATTCACTTTTTCTGGGAATACGCCATCGGCTGGGTGAATAAAGGTGGTTTCGCCACTGGGCAGAATCCGGTAAATTTTGTAGTCTGTGATTTTAAATTTCCGGAGTTGACCGCCTAAAGCGATACCATATTCTTTCCGAGCCAAGTACAGCAAGTTTTCACCTGCGTGCATAGTAGCTGCGCCGCCGGTGGGTAATTCAAAAACTTGTGCTTTGGGGCTAGTCCAGGTGATAGCGTATTTTTCTTCTACTTGTGCTTTGGTGAGCAAGCCACCAGTGCTGCCTGCAAATAGTGGAGTTTTTCCAGAAAGTGTTTCTGCCATAAGGGATTCTCTCAACGTTTTTAGGGCATCCTAACACCGCCATCACGATCATATTGCGATCGTGTCACAGTCTGTAACAGTCGTTAGTCATTAGTCAATAGTTAATATTCAAAAGTTCATCGTCAACAGTCAAAATCCAAGATTTGATGCTATTGCTGCTTGAACTATGAATTAATGACTATTTCTTACTCTTGACTTTTGGCTTACTTTCCTCTTTGCTACTAGGAACAATGGGAATGGTGAAGTGAAACTGACTACCTTGGTCTTTACCGTTTGATTCTGCCCAGATTTTCCCACCCCAGCCGTTGACAATTTGGCGGCAAATAGCCAAACCTAGCCCTGTACCGCCAGCAGTGCGTCGCAATGCGCCTTCTTCCTGGTAGAAACGGTCAAAGACGATTTCTAGGCGATTGGGTTCAATGCCGCGTCCTGTATCGGTAACACTGACTTCTACCATGCGATCGCTATTTTGGTCGGCACTGATCGTTATTTGACCTTGGGTGGGGGTAAATTTACAGGCGTTATCTATAAGTTTGGCTAAAACTTCTACCAACCAATCCCCGTCTGCTCTAACTAAAGGCAAATTTTGGGCAATTTGTGCTGTGATGGTGGCAGGTTTTTCGACTGTGGGACGGGTGCGAATGCGACTGAGAGCTAAATCTACACATTCTTGTAAAGTGAGAGATTCGGGATGCCATTCCACGCGACCGCTTTCTAAATTAGAAAGGGTCAAAAAATCTTGCACTAGTTTTCGCATCCGTTCTGAGTCAGCCAAAGCTGTATTCAACATGACTTGCTGCAATTCTAAGGGCATATCCGGCTCAGTGGCGAGACTTTCAAGACAAACTTGAATAGTCGATAACGGGGTGCGGAGTTCGTGTCCAGTGATGGCTATGAGGTTACTGCGGGTACGATCTAGAGCTTCTAATTGCTGATTAAGTTCTTCTAAGTTAGCGTAGGCTTCGGCTTGGATTAAAGCAGCACCAATGTGGGTAGCGATCGCTTCTACTAAATCCAATTCACTTTGTTGCCATTGGTGCGGCGGTAGAGTGCAATATTGGAGTTCCACAATCCCTAATAGTCGCCCTTGAAACAATACTGGTTCGATCAACCACGACCTTACTGCAAATTTCTTCGCAATTGAGGACAGCGTAGGGGAATTAGTAATACGAGCATCATTCATCGTGTCACTAACGTAAACACCTTCACCGTGATCCACTACTGCTTGAAAGAGAGGATTTTGCTTTAACGCCCAAGTTTGACCAGCAATCGAAACTAACCCCGGTGTTAAAAACTCGTGTTCGATAGTAGCTTGGGCATCTGAAGCTTGAGCGCGGTAAATTAAACAACGACTTGCTCCTAGGTGTTGTCCTAGTTCTTGGGCAGCGATTTGTAGTACCTCGTGGGGGTCTAACGATCGCCGAATTGCCGTACTAATTGAGTTGACTAAGCGTTCTTTGCGAGCTTGGGCAGCGATGGAACGGTAAGCTTTGTGTAGTTTGTACTGGCTTGCTTGCAGGTAGGTAACTAAGCGTTGCACAAACGGATCTGTGTCGATGTCACAAGCATATTCAGTAATCAGATTGGAGAAGTAAGCTTTACTATCTCCAATCCCAAATCTTTGGCGTGCTTTCTCAACCTTGCCTGCCAAGTCTGGTCTGTACACTACAATCCTTTCTAAGAGCAACTGAGCTGCTTTGATACTCACTCCTCGCTCTGATGTCCAAATACCTTCAAACCGTCGCCCCGTGTCCATATCTAAACTCGGCAGCAAATCAGGTAATTGCTGATTTTTGGCGATCGACCCCAGACTCTCCCGGCAAACCAAGCAGGTAGCATAATTATCAGCAATGACCACCAAGTGCCATTCTTGACTTAACGCATCATCTGGCTCAAAGGCTACCTTTTCATAGTATTCAGAACTATTGGTAAAATCTGTTTCTGGCGCAGATAACACGTATATTTGATTACTTCTTTGCGACAAACGCTCATAGCGGTGAGCTTCTTGGCGATAGAATCTCTCTCTTTGAAAGCTAGCAATTACTAGAGGCTGATCTAAAGTCGCAGCCAACACCTGATCTTCCATTGCGTGGGAGAGGGCCGTTAATGAAGCTTTGAAGTATAGCTGGGGCCGCAGGTAGGGTAGGGACTGTAGCAAATCACTCAGCACGGAAGTCGAAATGCTCATGAATATCTTTTAAAAAGCCCAATCTGAACAAGATCCACGTCACAGCTGCATTTTACAAGTTACAACTGACTCTGATGAAGTAGACAGGTGCAAAATGTAAATAATCTTGAACAACACTCTCAAGGAATTAGCAGGGATTTACTTTTACCTTGCAGAAGTGCTGATAAGTTTTAGAGACTTAAAATCTAGAGTTATGAACAGACCAAAAACGGCAATATATTTTGTCGTTACAGCCTTGATGTGTCTTAGGGATATACACATGACAACTATTTCGATCTGCATCTAAGTTTTGTGATCCATTTGCTGGCATCGTGGTGATTTAAAAAAGTGGTCTACTAAGCCCAATATACATTCTCGAACAGCTCTCCTATCAAGCTATGAAGAAGTTTGTTAACTTAAAGTTGTTGATTTACACAAAATCTTAGTTTTCTACCCAGCTAAAAACCCAAAAGCTATTACTCACAGCAAGGGGATGCGAATCTCTTTAGTATTAAATCTATTGTTGATTTTCCATCTTTACCTCAATTTTGAATGTTGCTGTAGCTTAGATAAGTATTAAGCCTAATCAAAGCCCTGATCGCTGGTTATGAGATAAAGCAACTGAAAATCCCGATTTTTTCATCTTGACTTCCAATGTAAACAATATACATTGATAAAGATTTGTTATGGTACTGAGTCATCAGTCATTAGTTAACAGTTCATGTTATTGCTTGAACTAGTGTACTAATCAACTACAACCAAAACTAACTCAGAATGCCACCCTACTCTACTATCAGGCTTGCGCCAAAGCGACGTGGTGCAATTGATAGAGATGATTTATTTTGAATTTTGCGGCAAGTCTGTAGCTGATTTTCCTTACGGAACGCTATGCAAACCCGTAGATTGCGGAGAAAACCTCCGCTCAGAATTTTCAAAGACGAATTTTGCAGGTTTGCCTTTCTTGAGGATGCGTAAACCTACCCATAGGCTATTTTAAATTTTGAATTCGGAGCAGAACAACGTGACACCGGATACTCTCACAACCCCGGACAAAATTCTATTGGATGGAAAAACTTTTATTCCTGCTGAACAAATACCGATTACGGAGTGGCCTTGTGTGGTCAGTGAAAGACCGCAGCCAACGCTAACGGTGAAGGATGATGATCTATTTTTAGTCACAGACACAATGGGGAACATTTCTGGCTGTTCCCTCAATGATGGCGGTAATCCCAGCATGGGTCTATTTTGCTGTGATACACGCTTTCTCAGCCGTCTGGAATTACAAATTGATGGGCGATCGCCTGTACTTCTCAGCAGTACAGCAGAAAAGGGATTTTATCTGTCGGTTTTATGTACAAACCCCAGAATCGATGAACGCATGAAAGCTGATACTGTTGGTATTCGGCGGGAAATGGTACTTAATGGTGCTTTATTTGAAGAAATCGAAGTAGCCAACTATGGTACTACACCAGTGACTTTTGAACTCAGTATCAGCTTTGATGCCGATTTTGTAGATTTGTTTGAAGTTCGGGGTTATGACAGAGAAAGACGCGGTAAGCTACTACGCCTTGTCGAAACCACATCTGAAGGCTTCACAACTTTTCACCCTGATGGTTTATCTCCCATACCAACTCACTCTGCACCAGCCAAAGAAGACTCTCTCAGCTTGGCATATCAAGGTGTAGATGGTTTGGTGATGGAATCTCGCATCCAATTTCAGCATCATAAACCAGACTCTTTCAAAGGCTATACTGCGGTTTGGCAGTTAGAATTGGCCTCTCATGCTACTCAGAAACTGGGCTATCGCATCAATTTGTTTACAAATAATACTTCCAGTTCTACTGTGAATGCGGCTGTGACTTTAGGACAAGCTAAAGCAGCCGAAATGATGGAAGAACAGCACTGGGTGCAACAGATTACTAACATCCGCGCCGATACAAGTATTTTTAATCGGGTGATTGAACGTGCTGAACAGGATATGTATTTACTACGCCAGTCCTTTGGTGAAAATAAGACGGTCTCAGCGGGTGTACCTTGGTTCTCGGCACTATTTGGGCGCGATTCGCTGATTACAGCTTCCCAAACTCTGATGCTGAATCCTCAAATTGCCAAAGAAACTTTAATGTTATTGGCAACTTACCAAGGCAAAGCAGAAGATGAATGGCGTGAAGAAGAAATAGGAAAGATTTTGCACGAGTTACGCTTGGGGGAAATGGCTCGTTGTCAAGAAATTCCTCACACACCTTATTACGGTACGGTGGATGCAACTCCCTTGTGGTTGATGCTGTATGCCGAATACTATGCGTGGACTCACGATCAAGATACTTTAGAACAACTGTGGCCGAATGCACTGGCGGCTATGGACTGGATTGATCGGAATCTGCAAGCTACAGGTTATCTCAGCTACTATCGCAGATCTAAACGTGGTCTAACTAATCAAGGTTGGAAAGATTCTGGCGACTGTATTGTTGACAGGAAGGGAGAATTAGCCAACGGCGCGATCGCTTTGTGTGAGGTACAAGCTTATGTTTATGCTGCTAAAACCCGTCTAGCAGATATTGCTAAGATGAAAAAACGTATAGACTTAGCAGAACGCTGGCAAGAAGATGCGAAACATCTCAAAGTCCGTTTCAACCGTGATTTTTGGATAGAAGATCAAGATTTCTGTGCCTTAGCTTTGGATGGCGAAGGCAAACAGGTAGATAGTATCACCTCTAACCCTGGTCATTGTCTAAATTTAGGAATTTTTACCCCAGAAAAAGCTTACAGTGTAGCAGAAAGGTTACGCGCTCCCGATATGTTTAATGGTTGGGGCATTCGGACTTTGAGTAGTTTGTCACCAGCGTATAATCCAATGGGTTATCACATTGGTTCGGTTTGGCCTCATGATAATGCTTTAACCGCGATGGGATTGCGATCGCTGGGTTTAATTGATCAAGCTTTGGAACTGTTCCAAGCTTTATTCGATATGACAATTCAGCAACCTTACCAACGTCCCCCAGAACTTTTCTGTGGTTACGAACGCAATGGCGACCATACCCCTGTACAGTATCCTGTTGCTTGTACTCCTCAAGCTTGGGCTACTGGGAGTATTTTTCAGCTACTTCAAATGATTGTGAATTTAGTACCTGATGCACCCAATAACTGTTTGCGAATTATTGACCCTGCTTTGCCAGAGTCAATTAATCGTTTGTCGTTACATAATTTGCAAGTCGGTACTACAATTTTAGACCTGGAATTTGAGCGTTCTGGTAGCACTACCGCCTGTCGAGTAGCGAAAAAACGTGGTAATTTGCGTGTAGTGATTGAAGCTTAAACTCAAGCATCAAAAATTAGGAGTGGTGAAGAAAAAAATCACTACTCTCTATTTCCTCATACCAGTACAAGAAATCTGGGCAGAATATCAATAATAATTAGGGGCGCAAGATATTGCACCCCTAAGAAATCTTTCTGTTAAATTATTGTTTCAAATTTGTATAACGCTAACTTAGCAAAATTATTACGACTAAAGAGACGTTGTACACCAATGTCTCTACACACCTAACTCTGAAATCAATTTATGCCTCTTCTGATCTTTCACTTTTATGTCCTGGGGAAGATTCATAAATAGCATCTAATTGCTGACGTGCATCTTCAACATTAATGGAACGCATAACCAATAGAGGTTCTTTGATCATATTGCCTGCGCTATCCAATAATTCTGGATGTGGTGTAAAGTTGCTTTTAGCTCCCAAATAACCAAAACTGTCTTGATTCCGAGATTGTGAGTTTCTGGCTGGATAGCCGCGCAAACCGTCGCGATCAAAGCTGAACATGATTAAATTACGAATCAAGTTAGCTACAGCGATAACGGCCAGAATCGTAAAAGCCAAAATGTAGAGTAGGTGTAACATCGGGTTTTCCTCCAGGGCAGCAAATTTTAAAACTTTTTAAAACTTTGTATTCTAAAGCTTTGTTTCGCCCATGCTTTCATCATTGGCGACACTAAATGTTTGATGTACTTAAAGTACGTCTATGTATAGATAAGTTAATTTGTCAACATTTATTCATGTTATAGTAGCATAAGATACATTACATTGCTTATTAAAAGAATATTAAAAAATTTTGGCAATTGCTACGAGATATATACCTTCATAGATGACGGTCTAAGTTGTTTTCTCGGAATGAAAACGTTGTGCCACGCTCCAATATTCAGTGACTAATTGATGCCAAGGTTTGATAGTTGCCATATCCAGCCCGACTTGTCCTTCGGTAGCTGTAAATAACATCTTTGCCGTATTGAGTTCTGCTTGTGCTTGCTGAATCCGCGATAACATATCAGACTGCTCTTGTTCGTTCATAAATGAGAGCCTATGCTTTTCCAGAAACTCGCGTGATCGCTCAAACCAATACTGAAAGTCGTCTAACAAAGGTTCTAATACAGTTTTGAGTATATCTGTATCTGGTAACTCTGAGTCTCGCATATAATTTGGGCTATTCTTCTAATTTCTTTATCAATATTAACCTTATTTACAATTCTTAACATCACTATCAGATATTTCCAGAGAAAGATTTATCAAATTACGGCAGTATGAAATACAAAATGTAGTATATAGTTTTACATTTTTATCTTGTATAAAGCAAACATAAATCCAGTGTATGCACTGGTCGGTTTATGAACCCTATATTTTTGTGCAGAAGCTGAGAAAACATCATATGTAAGTTTTTCCAGTCTGTGGAAATCTTACTAACCTCTTGAGTAAAAATTAAGTAATACTGAGAAATAATTTGTAACAAAAAATCAAATTTCCCATAGTAAAGGTGATGAACTCATTCCCATATAGGCGATCGCAGCAGAGCCATAACCCCGTGTTATATTTGGGTAGATTTTTCACAACTGTAATTGATTAATTACATTTGCAATTACTTCGCCAATGGTTCAGCAGCCAATGTCGCCTAATCAAGCTCCCAACACATCAGCACAACCTGAAAAAATGTATTTACCGCGTACCAGCGAATCAGAAAACCTAAAGAAGATTCGCCACACCGCTTCCCATGTGATGGCAATGGCAGTGCAAAAGCTGTTTCCCAAGGCGCAAGTGACAATCGGCCCCTGGATTGAAAACGGATTTTATTATGACTTTGATAATCCAGAGCCATTCAGCGATAAGGATCTCAAAGCCATCCAAAAAGAGATGGTGAAGATTATCAACCGGAAATTGCCAGTCATTCGGGAAGAAGTCAACCGCCAAGAAGCAGAACGACGCATCCAGGAAATCAAAGAACCCTACAAATTAGAAATCTTGGCAGATATCAAACAAGAACCCATCACGATTTACCACTTGGGCAATGAGTGGTGGGATTTATGTGCAGGGCCTCATGTAGAAAATACCAGTGAAATCAACCCCAAAGCCATAGAATTAGAAAGCGTAGCGGGTGCTTATTGGCGTGGGGATGAAACTAAAGCTCAACTGCAACGTATTTATGCGACTGCATGGGAAACCCCTGAGCAACTAGCTGAGTATAAGCGACGAAAAGAAGAAGCGTTACGACGCGACCACCGCAAACTAGGTAAAGAACTAGGGTTATTTATCTTCTCCGACCAAGTAGGGCCAGGTTTACCCTTGTGGACACCCAAAGGCACTTTGTTACGCAGCATTTTAGAAGACTTTCTCAAGCAAGAACAGTTAAAACGTGGCTACCAGCAGGTTGTAACACCTCACATTGGCAGAATCGATTTATTTAAAACCTCTGGACACTGGCAGAAATATAAAGATGACCTGTTTCCCATGATGGCTGAGAATGAGGAAGCGGCCGCAAACGAGCAAGGCTTTGTCCTCAAAGCCATGAACTGTCCCTTCCATATTCAAATATATAAGAGTGAGTTGCGCTCTTATCGAGAATTACCCATCAGGTTGGCAGAATTCGGTACTGTTTATCGCTATGAACAATCTGGAGAATTAGGCGGTTTAACTCGTGTACGTGGCTTTACCCAAGATGATGCTCATATTTTTGTCACGCCAGAACAGTTGGATGAAGAATTCCTCAACGTTGTGGATTTGATCTTGTCGGTAATTAAAACCTTGAAATTGGGAAGCTTTAAAGCCAGACTCAGTTTCCGTGATCCAGCTAGTGATAAATATATCGGTTCTGATGAAGCTTGGAATCAAGCCGAAAATGCCATTCGTCGAGCAGTTGAAACCTTGGGGATGGATCATTTTGAAGGTATAGGAGAAGCCGCTTTCTATGGGCCGAAACTAGATTTTATCGTCAGAGATGCTTTAGATAGGGAATGGCAGTTAGGAACTGTGCAGGTAGATTACAACTTACCAGAACGCTTTGATTTAGAGTACGTAGCTGAAGATGGAACTCGCAAACGTCCAGTGATGATTCACCGTGCGCCGTTTGGTTCACTGGAACGACTGATTGGGATTTTGATTGAAGAATATGCGGGAGATTTCCCTTTGTGGTTAGCACCTGTACAAGCCAGATTGTTACCAGTCGGTGAAGCACAGCTAGACTTCACCAAAGATGTAGCAGCCAAGATGCGTGCTTTAGGTATCCGTGCGGAAGTTGATACTAGTGGCGATCGCTTGGGTAAATTAATCCGCAACGCTGAAAAAGAGAAAATACCTGTAATGGCAGTCATAGGTGCAAAGGAAGTCGAAACCAGCACCTTAAGCATCCGTACCCGTGCTTCTGGGGAGTTGGGGGCGATCGCTGTAGATGAAGTGTTGGATAAGATGAAAACAGCGATCTCTAACTTCGAGAATTTCTAAAAATCAGGAAGATATTAGCATAAGCAAAACTAGTCATAGTTTTGCTTATGCTCTTTGGTGAAAATCATACTTACCTCCAATATGATTTATCCTATGGTACAGTTCTATGATGTGTCGAATTCTGTTGAGCATTTTATGCTCAAAAAAAGCTAATTCAAGAGCTTTTCGATCCGAAAGACTTGGCTACAGGGTAAATTGGAAACCTAGGGAAGATATAACTACCAACTAATAACTACTAATGTGGCTACTTTCACAAATTCTCTATCCATTGTGACCAAGTTGGCATTTTTATGGAGTGTCATTGCCGCGATGATTGCATCTGGTAATTTTAGGCGATATTGTTGACGCAGTTGAATAATTTGGTCAATTAATAACGTATCAGTAGCGGTTAAACTTACAACTTCAACTCGTTGGACAAATTGCTGAAAAACTTGGATATCTCCCTGACTCAACCCAGAAAATGCTAGAAATTCAATTTGACTGATAATTGAAATTCCTATCCAATCAGCATTTTGCAACAGTTGTAGCAAGGGTGAATTACCTTTTAGCAGTGCCACAATTGCATTTGTATCCAAAAAGTAGCGACTACCACTCATCCCGTAATACTCTTTGCATGGCTCTTGCATCTCCTTGCCAGACTAATTTTCCCGCCAAATCAGAAAAATCATAACCAGATTTATGTGTTTTGTCTGCTGGAACTGGGTTCAACACAACTACTATATTTACCTGTCCAGGTGATAGCTGCGTGGGGATGTTGAGGTGTAACAGTCCCGACTCATCAACAGTTGTCGTCATTTGAAAAACTTCCATGATTATTTCAGCTATTGAACTTTAAGTATTATTTTAATGCGATCGCAGGATTCTCACTCAGTCTCGGAAGTTATGTACTGATAAATCCACTTTGCTATAGCAACCTAAGTTACATTATTTCGCTTACAATTTCCGAAACGAGTCTAGCGAAAGTTGTAGAAAGAGGTTAGGTTAGTGTTTAAACAACAGCCGCACTACAGCAGCTATGGTAAAAGAATTAGCAATTCGCACCAGTGGCTTAACTAAGCAATTTGAACGGCACATAGCCGTTAATGATGTTGACTTAGAAATCCAAATCGGTGAAGTATACGGACTTATAGGCCCGAATGGCGCAGGTAAAACCACTCTCATCCGCATGTTGGCAGCAGCAGAAGAACCAACTACGGGTGAGATTTATATTAATGGCGATCGCCTGCGACGTGACAAGAGTAACCCGACTCTCAAACGTCGTCTTGGTTACCTCCCTGATGATTATCCCTTATATGAAGATTTAACTGTTTGGGATTACTTAGATTATTTTGCCCGTTTGTATCGACTACGAGAACCACGACGCACTCAACGCTTACACGAAGTTCTAGAACTCATTCAACTGGGTAATAAACGCAACAGTCTAATTTCTACCCTGTCGCGAGGGATGAAGCAGCGTTTGAGTTTAGCACGAACTATTATCCATGAGCCAATTTTACTGCTATTGGATGAACCTGTTTCTGGGCTTGACCCCATTGCCAGGATGCAATTTCGGGAAATTATCAAAGCACTGCAAGAAGCGGGAATGACAATTTTAATTTCTTCCCACGTCCTCAGTGATTTAGCAGAACTGTGTACTTCTGTGGGAATTATGGAGTTAGGTTTCCTCGTAGAAAGTGCTTCACTCCAGCAACTTTATCAACGCTTATCTCGTCAACAGATAATCTTATCAACTTTGGGTGATTTAGATGCACTTTTAAATGCAGTTAAACATTATCCCTGCGTAGATGAGTGGGAGAAAATAGCCGGAACTAATAGTTTAAGAGTTAACTTTTCCGGGACACAGGAAGACTGCGCAGAATTATTGCGATCGCTAGTTACATCTGGCATTCCCATCACTGATTTCCACTGCACTCAAGAAGACTTAGAAAGTATTTTCTTAAAGTTAGGACACAAACAAGCCTCTTAATCATTAACGTGGGAGATCTGACCAATGATGCTCAATTTAATAGACAAAATAGGCAATTGGAATCCACAATTATTTCGAGAAATTAAAGGCCGCCTTAAAATTTTTAACATAGTTATTACTGTTGGCTTATCACTCTTAGCACAAGTAGCAATTTTTCTCTATCAATTGGCTGACTATCCCGGCGAAAAATATACGATGTCCGGGGCATACTGTAATTTGAGTAAAGGTTATCACGAACGTCTGAACGTACTTTATCAATTAGTTAATCAAGTCCAGCAAAAAATAAATCTATATAGCGATAAGAGCAGCTTTGATCCTGTCAAGCTTAAAGTATTTAAAACTCAATTAGCTAATTTACAAAGCGAGCAAACAAATATTAATAGAAACCTGTATGAGAAATATTGCCCTCCTGATCAAATAAACATATCACTATGGTGGCAAGATCATTGGAAATATATATTCCTCACATTGAGTGTGATGTTTGTATTTATCTTGTTAGTTGCTGGTACATATTTACTCATCAATAATTTAGCCCAAGAAGAGCGTCGTGGTACTCTCAACTTTTTGCGTCTTACTCCTCAATCAGAAGCGAGTATTTTGATAGGCAAAATATTAGGAGTGCCTATTGTCATTTATCTCATAGTTTTAACAGCATTGCCTTTACATTTACTATCTGGATTATCAGCTAAAATAGCATTTAGTCACATTCTCAGCTTTGATATCATCCTTGTTGCTAGTTGTTTTTTCTTCTACAGTTATGCACTACTATTTAGCTTAATTAGTCGTTGGTTCAGTGGATTTCAACCTTGGTTAGCAAGTGGTGCAGTTTTAATATTTTTGTTTACAACTCTGAACTTAGCATCATATACCTCTAATATTCACAATACATTTACATGGTTGAGACTATTAAGCCCATTTGAAATGATGGGTTATCTGTTTGGTAATTTATTACGTAGCAACGAACAATCATCACTGGATAAATTACAATTTTTCTATTTACCACTAGGTAAAAATCTTGTCAGTCTAGTAGGGTTACATTTATTTAACTATGGTGTTGGTATTTACTGGGTATGGCAAGCACTACAGCGTCGTTTTCGTAATCCCAACACCGCAATTATGAGCAAGCACCAGAGTTATTTCTTCGTCGGTTGTTGCCAATTAATTTTTTGGGGTTTTACTCTACAGTATAGCAATAACTATTGCTCTCCTTATGAATTTGGCAAGAATTGCTACTATGATCTAAATCATCAAATAGGTGAGAATTTTGTTTTTCTGGTGTTGTTTAACTTGGCTTTAGTGTTTGGGTTAATGATAATTTTGTCACCCCATCGGCAACAGATTCAAGATTGGTCACGCTATAGTTACCACGAAGTTTCTAATCATAAACTTTTCTGGCGTAGTTCTTGGCTTAATGATGCAATTTGGGGTGAGAAAAGCCCATCTTTAATAGCAATTGTAATTAATCTCCTCATCATTGTGGCACCCTTAGTAGTTTGGGTTATTTTTGCACCTGTCTTAAATTTCAAGCATAACAGTGCTATTGATTGGGTCAATGAGATTGGCAGAATGAAAGCGATTTTAGGCATAGCATTGTTTATTAGTATGACAATGATCTACGCCACTATTATTCAAACGATGCTACTGATGAAAACTCCTAAACGCGGTATTTTGGCAATTGGTAGTATAGGTTTATTCATGTTCTTACCACCTGCTATTTTAGGACTTTTAGGCATTTCACCCACCAATTACGCTCCAGTTTGGCTGTTTTCTACTTTCCCTTGGGTGGGAATCGAAAATTCTGCAACTATCACTGTGTTCATGTCACTTTTAGCTGAGTTTATCGTTTTAGGATTGTTGAATTTGAACCTCAACAAACAAATTAAATTAGCTGGAGAATCTGCTAGTAAAGCATTATTAGCAGGGCGTTAAATATATCATGTAACATTAGTTTCTAGTTGGGAATAGATTCTTAACTAGAAACTTAAACATTGCTGAATCTAGTGATGACAACAACTGGATAAAATTTGTTCTCCTGCTTACCTCAATTCATCCCATTGTTATGTAACACCGATCTGAAAATCATCTGCCAGTTATGTAATTCCTGCAAACCAATTATCAAATGAGTTATCACTATGCAAACTAACTGGATAAATCAACTTGGAGACTGGAATCCTCAACTATTAAGAGAAATTAAAGGACGCTTGCATAAGCGTAATGTGCTGATAGTAATGGCTACCTCATTTCTCATGCAGCTTGGGGTATTTCTTTATTTCCAAAGCCTATTACCAAATACTCAGACTATTGTATATTCCAGTGCAAATAAATACTGTACAGGTAAATATTTAGATATTGCACAGGAATGTTTTTTAGATGGCTATGGGAATGTCAACATCAATTGGCAATTGTGGTTTCAAGATACATTTAACTTGCTGAGTATTATCGGATTTTTTGTAATTATTGTAGCGGGTAGCTACGTACTAATCAATGATTTATCGACAGAAGAACGAAGGGACACACTCAATTTTATCCGTTTAAGTCCCCAATCGCCCCGAAGCATTCTCTTCGGTAAAATGCTAGGAGTTCCCATACTGATATATTTGGGAGTATGCCTAGCAATTCCTGTGCATTTATGGTTAGGTTTAAATGCCAAAATTCCTGTGAGCTTGATTTTCAGCTTTTATATAATTATCATCACCACCAGCTTATTTTACTTTAGTGGTTCACTTTTATATGCCTTGGTTGGTTCTTGGTTAGGTAGCTTTCAAGCTTGGTTGGGAAGCGGTACAGTTTTGGGGTTGCTCTTACTAACTCAGCAATCACTCAGAGGTGGTACATTATCTAATCACCCATTTGTCATTTTGAACTTCATTAACCCATACTATTTCATTCCCAATTCTGGAAATAATTCATTTGTGGGGGCGGATTTCTCTAATTTTCATTGGTTCAATCTATTATTAGGAAATAGTTGGGTAGAAATTATCGGTTTTGCAATGTTTGTTCACTTAGTGGGAGCTTATTTTATCTGGCAATCATTACAACGCTGCTTCCGCGATCGCAATGCTACCATGCTCAGTAAACCCCAGAGTTACTTGCTCACGTTGGCTTTCACAATTGTGACTATTGGCTGTGCTAATTGGCAAAAATTAGTCTTTGGCGATGGTGGTTATTATTCTGCCATGAAAGATAATATTGCTTGTCTGATGTTTCTGAATTTGTTTTTGTTTCTGTATTTAATTGCAGCTGTGACTCCCCATCGCCACACATTACAAGATTGGGCGCGTTATCGCCATTTCGTTAATCAGCAGGGAGTGAAGCGTAATTTAATTCAAGATTTAATTTGGGGTGAAAAAAGTCCAGGTGTAATTGCGATCGCTATTAACGCCATAATCGCTATTACAGCTTTGAGTTTGTTTACTATTGTCTCTTTGAGCAGTGAAACTGATAAACTTAATTCGTTAATAGCTTTAACTTTTGCTGGTAGTCTCGCTGTTATCTACGCGGCTTTAACTCAGCTACTTTTATTAATGAAAAATGGACAAAGGCTATTTTGGACTAACGGTGTTCTCGGTGCTGTAATCATTTTGCCAGTCATCGCTTTAGCCGTATTGTTTTCCTATCCTGGAAACCACACTTTCTGGTGGCTGTTTTCTGTAGCTGCACCTATAGTTGCTTTATACCCATCAGGTGCTGCATCAACAATGAATGCTTTGATGGCAATTATGGGACACACGGGTATTTTAGGTTTGATGTTATTCCAAATAACGCGCCAAATCAAGAAGGTGGGTGAGTCCGCAACGAAAGTTTTGTTAGCAGGAAGTTAATTCCAGATCGTAACTCATTCGTCGATATTCTGATGGAGAGAAAAGCAGAATGGTAGAATCTGGGTTTGAGAGGCATGATAATTTGTAATGATTCAGAATTACGAATTCAGATAATGCCACAAAATAACTCAGTCGCTATTGAATTTAGTGATGTCACATTGAGCCGCAACCATCGTCCTTTGGTATCGCGGCTCAATTTTAATATACATCGCGGTGAAGCGTTAGTTTTACTTGGACGTAGTGGTAGCGGCAAAACTACTACAATGAAGTTAATTAATCGCCTGTACACGCCCACCCAAGGTGAGGTGTTATTTGATGGTAGACCAACAACGCAGTGGGATGAAATTAAACTGCGGCGTAAGATTGGTTACGTGATTCAAGAAACTGGTTTGTTTCCTCATTTCACAATAGAACGTAATGTAGGTTTAGTCCCTAGTTTGGAAGGTTGGCAACCTAGACAAATCAAAACGCGAGTCTACGAATTATTGCATTTAGTAGGTTTAGATCCGGCACAATTCGCTAGGCGTTATCCCCATGAGTTATCGGGGGGACAAAGACAGAGAGTAGGTGTAGCCAGGGCGTTAGCAGCAGATCCCCCTGTATTATTAATGGATGAACCATTTGGCGCACTTGACCCCATCACTCGCCTAGAACTGCAGCAAGAATTTCGGCGGTTACAACAAGAATTGGGCAAGACAGTAGTTTTTGTTACCCACGATATTCAAGAAGCCTGTGTTTTGGCTTCGCGAATTGGGTTGATGTATGGGGGAGAATTAGTGGTATTAGGAACAAAGGATGAATTTATGCGTTCCCAACACCCCGAAAGTCTAGCCTTCCTGCAATGTCTGCGTTCACTACAAGACAACTTATGAAAGATTTTTTTCTGATTAAGTACGCACCAGAAATCTTACAACACACCCTAGAACATTTATTTTTAGTGGGTGTTGCCATTAGTGTTGCGATCGCTATCGGTATTCCTTTAGGAATCTTAATCACTCGCCAAACTCAACTGCGTCAGCCTATTTTGGGTGTGGCTAATATTCTGCAAACTATTCCCAGTTTGGCATTATTCGGGTTACTCATTCCTGTGCCTGTCATTGGTGGAATTGGTGTTGTACCTGCCATTGTAGCCTTAACTTTATATTCTCTGCTGCCAATCATTCGTAATACTTATACAGGTATTACGGGAGTTGATCCTGCGATTCGGGAAGCTGGCCGAGGCATGGGAATGACGGATAGACAATTGTTATTACAAGTAGAAATTCCCCTAGCAATTGGGGTAATTTTGGCAGGGGTGCGGGTGGCGACAGTTATCGCTATTGGGATTGCAACTATTGCTGCTGCAATTGGGGCTGGGGGTTTGGGTGTGTTTATCTTTCGGGGAATTGCAGTCGTTAATAATCAGTTAATCTTAGCAGGAGCAGTACCGGCAGCAGTGATAGCATTACTAGCTGATTTATTGATTGGATGGTTAGAGCAGAAACTAAAGGTGAAAAGTTGAGTACACCTCTTGACTCACCTAAATTTATTCATAGGGATTTCCCTACTACCTATTGCATATTTCTGATTGCATATTGCCTATTGCTTTTTAAGCTTTCATACTCCTTTGTAAGTGATAATTTTTAAAACACATGAGGGAGAAATTCCAGTGGTTTCACCATCAGAACCCCAGGAAAATTCGTCAATACAAGCAATCTGGCGTGTACTGGCGAGTTTAAGGAATTACGGATTGGTTTCATTGGGGGCTTTGATCAGTCTACTCCTTTTGACAGTAGCGAATGCAATTACTCCCCAACTATTTCGTTGGGGAATAGATCAGGGGATTGTCAAAAAAGATTTACAGATAGTTATATACAGTGCTGTATGGATGGTAGCCGCAGCGATCGCTCGTGGTGTATTTAATTTTGGTCAAAGTTATTTAGCAGAATCAGCTTCCCAAGGTATTGCCTATGACCTCAGAAATAAGATTTTCAGTAAGATTCAAAATCTCAGTTTTAGCTATCATGACCAGTCACAGACCTCGCAACTATTAACCCGTGTTACCAATGATATTGAGCAAGTCCGCACCTTTATTGGTACTAGTTTGATTCAAGTTATAGGTGGAGTTGTCACACTAGTTGCTATTGCGGTACTTTTGCTGGTAATGAATTGGCAACTAGCACTGATTTCTCTGACAGCAGTACCGATCGCAGGCTGGTTGATGGCACGATTTGTCACCCGTACTGACCACCTGTTCCGGCACGTACAAGAGCAACTAAGTCACCTCAATGCTGTATTGCAAGAGAATCTGATTGGCATCAGGGTAGTAAAAGCCTTCGTGCGAGAGTCGGCGGAAAAGTCGCGTTATACGAGGCTCAATGATGAATTAGTCACGGCTAACATGAAGACAATTCGCGCCATTCGGAATACATTCCCATTTATCTTTTTACTCAGTAATTTAGTGACGCTGGCTGTGTTCGGCTATGGGGGAGCGCAAGTCATTAGTAACAGCTTTTCCATTGGCGAACTAGTAGCGTTTAACTCCTACCTAGCGTTGATTTTCCAACCCATTTTAGTGATTGGCTTCGCTGCACCAGCGATCGCTCAAGCAGCTGCTTCGGCAGCCAGAGTTTATGAAGTTGTAGATGCCACAATCGATATTCGCGATCGCCCCGATGCGATCGCCTTTGATACTTGTGGCGGCAGAATTACATTTGAAAATGTCTGCTTTCGCTATCCTGGCGCGACCACGGAAACACTGAAAAATGTATCGTTTGAAACGAAGCCCAATGAGCTAATTGCCGTTTTAGGAATGACAGGTTCTGGCAAAAGTACGATTATGAACCTGATTCCTCGCTTTTATGATGTCACCAAGGGAGCGATTCGCGTTGATGGACGAGATGTGCGAGATTTTACGCTTAAAAGCTTGAGAACGCACATAGGCATTGTATTTCAGGAAACTACATTATTTTCTGGTACTATTCGTGAGAATATCGCCTACGCCAAACCCAATGCAGCATTAGAAGAGGTGATTGAGGTAGCCAAAACTGCCCAAATCCATGATTTCATCACCAGTCTACCCGATGGCTACGAGACAATTGTTGGTGAACGTGGGGTTGGTTTATCTGGTGGACAAAAACAACGGATTGCGATCGCTCGGACTTTACTTACCGATTACAGTATTCTGATCTTGGATGACAGTACCTCGGCTGTAGATGCTAAAACTGCTGCCGAAATTCAAACCGCATTAGACGACATGATGCGCCAAAAAGCTTGTGTAACTTTTGTTGTGGCTCAACGTATCAGTACCGTCAAAAATGCCGATCGCATTTTTCTCATAGATAAAGGACGATTGGTAGCCCAAGGCACTCACGAAGAACTAATGCAAACTAGCCCACTCTATGGTGCGATTTTAGAATCTCAAGTCAAGAAGACAGCCAGAAGCTAAGAACAAATTTTGATTCAAGTCTTTTCATCCAAAATCTAAAATCTAAAATTCTGATGAGAGGTAAAGTCCAGTGATTGCATCTGAACCAGAACAAACGCAACAACTCTCCACCATCAGGCGTTTTTTACAATATTTGCGCCCCTTTCGTAAAGAAATTCCTGTGGCACTCACATTAGTATTAATTGGTGCTTCAACTCAGGCTATAGGGCCATTCTTATTAGGTTGGTCAGTTGATAACCTGATAGCAAAGGGAAATTTGCAAGGCTTACTGCTGCTATTGGCACTACTAGGCTTAATTTACGGATTTGGTATTTGGGCAATCCGGGGTCAAATTATTCGTGTCGGCTGGATTATGCAGCGATTGCTGGCTCAACTAAGGCAAGACATTTTTCTGAAAATCCAGAGCCTACCACTCAGCTTTTTTGACCGTAGTGAAGCTGGCGATTTAATGAGTCGGCTACTAAATGATGTGAATACTGTCAATCAAGCCTTTGGACAGACCATTGCTCAAATGCTAGGCAACATTTTTAGTTTAGTCGGCATTGTGATTGCGATGCTTTCAATCAACCTACAACTCGGTCTATTAAGCAACTTAGTTGTACCACTGATGATTTTTACCGCTAGCTTGTTTGCACGCTGGGCGAGAACTAAATTTCGGGTGACACGAAAGACCATAGGGGAACTTTCTGCCAAATTAGAAGAAGATATCGGCAGTGTGCGAGAAGCACAAGCATTCAATCGTGTACATATCAACATTGCAGAATTTGACCTGCTCAATGCTGCTAATCGTGATGCCAACGTTGAAGCAGTAGCAATTACTTCGGCTTTTTTACCGTCGATTGATTTTCTCAACACTTTAGCGACAGCAGGTGTACTAGCCTATGGTGGCTATCTTGCTGTCACCGGAGGGGCGACAGTGGGTGTAGTAACATCCTTTTTACTCTACGTTCAGCAGTTTTTCCGCCCCATTCAAATTCTCAGTCAGTTTTACACTCAAGCTCAGTCTGCCTTGGCTGGACTAGAGCGAATTTTTCTGCTGTTAGATGAACCATCGCAACTTCAAGATGCACCTGATGCTACTAAAATGCCCGCCATTCAAGGTGAAGTGATCTTTGAGAATGTCAAGTTTGGCTATAATCCAGAACAATTCGTTCTCAAAGGAGTAAATTTACACGCTTATCCAGGACAGATGGTGGCATTAGTAGGACATACTGGCTCAGGTAAAACCACAATCATTAACCTGATCTTGCGTTTTTATGATGTATCCGGTGGTGCAGTGAAAATCGATGGCATTGATGTGCGTAGCGTCACCCAAGCCAGTCTGCGCCGTCAAATTGGGATTGTCTTGCAAGATAATATTTTGTTTAGTGGGACTGTAGCGGAAAATATTGCTTTTGGCGCGCCTTATGCGACTCAAGCCGAGATTGAAGCGGCAGCACAAATGGCGAATGTACATGAGTTTATTACTTCTTTACCACAGGGTTACACAACTCAGTTGGGTGAAAGGGGTGCGCCTCTAAGTCAAGGACAGAGACAACTGATCAGTATTGCTCGTGCCATCTTAATCAATCCCCGCATCCTGATTTTGGATGAAGCAACCAGTAGCATCGATACCCGTACAGAAGCACTTGTCCAAGATGCGATCGCCCGGTTATTGCAGGGTCGTACCAGTTTTGTCATTGCTCACCGCCTCAGCACTGTCACCCAAGCGGATCAAGTATTAGTGATTCAGCAAGGCCAAATTGTAGAACAGGGTACTCATGCAGAACTGGTTCATCAGCAAGGTGTTTACGCTAATCTCTATGCTCTTCAATTGGGTACTTCTATGGGGTCTGGGGAATCAGCCTAAATTGGCGACTCAGGTTAATTAACCCTAGGGTGCAAGGGACTTAGACAAACTTGCCCAGAATATCTGTATCATTCGCTACAATCTATTTTAGCGATCGCCTGAAATACAAGCATCAAAACTGGGGATTAATAAGAAAGAAACCAGTATTTTTATCTATTTAAAAACTTCAAATAAGCTTGTCAACCTGATGACATTAGACTTATTAGTTAATTTTAGTGATCGGACTTGGAAAATCAATCACAAACATAATTTCCTCATTATTTACTTCATCAGTAAATTTAATTTTTCTATCAAAGATTAATATTATTCTTGATAAGCACTTCATATAAAAAAACGTATTACCACAGTTATTTTTTTAAGTTCCTACAAGTTACAAAAATATAGCTGAGAGAAATTTATTCAGATAAGTAAGCACGATGACGACGGTTTCTAACTTAAATAACGGCATTTTTACAGTTAATTCAACAGGTCAAATTAGCGTTGATTTTTTATATGATGGTGGCTTAAACAAGGGAGAATTAGCTATCTTCAGTCTTCAAGGTATGGAAAGACTGGAAGTTGGTTCTACAGAATTCATTCTAGAAGCGGCTAGACGCGCTCTCAGCAATTCTCATAACGGTTATGTAGTAATTCGGGATGAAAGCGATCGCGCTCGTTTCAGTGACCTGAAGAATGAATTATCTTGGGAAAAAGATTTTAACGGTGGTGTTTACAAAGGGCCACAACAATTTCAGATGGCAGCAGGAAGCTCTTTTGCCATGATGTTAGTTACCGACAGTACGGTAGCTAAGATTGCTCAAAGTACCTCCATTAGTGCAGACAAAGTTCTGTTTTCTTTCGGTTCAGTAGATAAAATCACAGGCAAAGTTGCACCCCAAATTGCTGATATCACAGGTAAGGGCAATACTTTTGGTTGGGAAGATATTAATAACTTGAAATCCAACGATCGCGATTTCAACGATATGGTAGTTCAGGTGTCTGGTGCGTCAGCAAATGCACCTGTACTACAAGATTCTGTCTACGCTAGTCGTAATTGGTTAAATACCCAAGTCGGGCAAGAACTATCACAATATGCTAACCGTCCTCGGTTTGACTCAGGTACTTTCATTGTCGATGGTACTAGTCAAGTTAAATTTGATTATCTCTATGATGGCGGTTGGTATCAGGGAGAATTAGCGATATTTAGCCTCAAAGGGATGGAAAATTACCAACCAGGCTCGCTGGAATTTATCCGAGAAGCCGCAGCGCGTGCTTTAGGTAACTCTACACAGGGTCGCATTCTGATTAGCGATCGCACAGAAGGTGCGCGTTTTAACGGTAACGCTAGTTGGGAACCTAACTTTAATGCTGGCGATTACCAAGGAATTAAGTCCTTTCAGATGAATGCTGGGGACGAGGTGGCATTTATGCTAGTACAAAATACTACCTTTGATGAGATTTATCGCCAACCCTACGCCACTGCTCAAGCCGGCAAACAAGTTATTTTCTCTACTGATAAAAATCAGATAGTTGCAGTAGATCAGAATGGTACTCTAGCGTTTGAAGATATCAGCGTTAATGGTGGCATCGCCGACAAAGACTTCAATGACTTAGTTTTTCAAGTCAAAGGACTAAACGGTAATAACATAGCTGATATGAACGCAGAGGTTAATCCTAATCGGGATTGGCGAACTACCTCTACCGGACAAAACTTACTCAAATATGCTGACCGATCCACATATAGTGAGGGAGTGTTTGAAGTTGGTGAAAGTGGCAAAGTAAGTTTTGATTTTCTTTATGATGGCGGTTGGTATCAGGGAGAGTTCGCTGTCTTTAGTCTAGAAGGGATGGAAAATTATCAACCCGGCTCGGAAACTTTTATTAAAGAAGCAACAAATCGCGCCCTCAGCAATTCTAAATTAGGTTACGTATTGGCTAAAGACCTTAGCGAAGGAGCGCGGTTTACTGAAAAAATGCCTTGGGAACCTAATTTTAACTCTGGCAACTATCTAGGGGTCAAAACCTTCGAGATGAATCCAGGCGATAAATTTGCCTTTATGCTCGTACCCAATACTAGTGTTCAGGAAATCAACAAAACCAAGGGCATCAGTAATGCAAGTCAGATGTGGCAATACGGTAAGCTGCCTCTATTCTCCATCCCCCAAGCTAATCCTAATGTGGCAGTTGGACAGATTGTCGATGTAGATGGTAACGGGACATTTGCTTTTGAAGATATTCCTACTGGCTCTTCCACCTCCGATCGCGATTACAACGATTTTATTTTCCAAGTCAAAGGTGCTTCAGGGATTGCTCAGTCCATAAATACCTTCTCCAACTCTGATCGCAATTGGCGCACCACCAACGTAGGCAAACAATTACTCGAATATGCTAACCGAGCAGTTTTTGATGAAGGAGTGTTTGTTGCTGATCAAACCGGTCAAGTAAAAATCGATTTCCTTTATGATGGCGGTGAGTATCAACAGGGTGAAGTCGGTATTTTTAGCCTCAAAGGCATGGATATGTATGAAGCTGGCTCAGACGCATTTACTAGAGAGGCAATTCGCCGTGCTACCAGCAATTCTACAGATGGCTATGTGGTCATCAAAGATGCTGAAGAGGGTGGTCTTTACAGCGACACTAGTAATCTTCTCTATTGGGAACCAAACTTTAATGGTGAAGCGTATCAAGGAGAGAAAATTTATGAGATGAAAGCTGGAGATGCCTTTGGTTTTGTACTTATGTCCAATGGAACTCTGAATGATGCTTTAACTGGGCAAAGTTTTAGCAATAGCAATCGGCCCGTGTTTTCTATGTCGGCAGCTAACTTAAACGATAATGTACAAGTTGCAGAAGTCCTGAAAGGATCTAACGGAGTGATGATTGGGTTTGAAGATGTCACACTTCATACTACTTCTGATCGAGACTACAACGATTTTGTGATTACCATTGAAGGAGTCCAGAGTCTAGGTATCGCTGATATCAAAAATGTTATGGTTCACTATCATAATTGGGTGGATACACAAATAGGCACTGATCTGAGCAATTACTTTAATACTGGCAGTTTGCCACCTCAAATTTCGCCATCAGTGAATACTGTTCTTTAGTAAGTAAAATATCTTTCAACTAATACGTCTCTTTTCCTATATGAGTTCCAAGAGTAGGAAAAGTAGGGGGAGCAAAATTTTTCATCGAAAAAAAAGCCCTCAGACTTTCAGTTTGAGGGCTTTTTTGCATAATTGTCATTTTTGGAGATATTTTCGTCAATCATCAATACTGAATCCATCCTGTGGCTAGTTGAATTTTTGGTTGAGAACACCAATGATTAAAAATCTGCGTATATTCATTTAATAGCTGTACTTTTTCTCTATACGCATGAGGTTGACATTATGTTATCGACTCAATCAGAAATTTCCCTAGCTGAACAAATCAAAGCCCTCAATAGCTTTTATACACTCACACAAGAACCCGCAACATTTACTGCAATTTATGATTTAGATGCAATTCTAGCTAAAACAGAACTGAGCAGAATTTCTGTAGAGTATCTCAAGTCACAACCAGAAGTAGCAGAAATTATTCAGGAACGTTATTTAGCTCCTGTACCAGAGCTAGAAAAACTACTCACCTACCCACAGGATTCACTGGGTTATTGTTTTGCAGTTCATCTCAAAGCTAACAATTTTGACCCTGCATTCTATCGACCAAGAGAAGCCAAGGATGATATTAGCTATGTGAGTCTGCGTCGTAGTCAGACCCATGATATTCATCATGTTGTGACTGGTTTTAACACTGACCCCGCGGGTGAACTGGGATTACAAGCCTTTCAGCTAGCACAAATGAAATCACCAATTGCGATCGCCATCATGACAGCTGGCATCGTTAATTTCCTGAATAACTCCCCAGAACTAGCAATCATCATGCAACATATTTTTCTGGGTTGGGAAATGGGGCTGAAAGCAAAGCCTTTGATGGCGCAAAAATGGGAAAATAACTGGGAAAAGCCTCTGAATGAATGGCGTAGGGAATTGGAAATTGCTGTTTGACATCCAAACTGCGATCCGCAGCATATCTATATATAATCATTCCATCATTAAGAAACTATGTCTGTGCAAGTTACTCTTTCCCCAGAAACCATCCACGCTGTGATTACACAATACTTTGCAGCGACTCGTTCTACCAACAAGGCAGAAGAGATGGTAGCCTGTTTTGCTGAAGACGGCGTTAGCTACGACCCAGTAGGATCGCCAGCAGTGCAAGGTCATGCTCAATTGCGTGCATTTTTCCAAAAAATAGCCGCATTGTTTACTGAAGTTGAACTACGTGAAGATTTTATCTCCATTAGCGGTCATGAAGCGGCTGTGAAATGGACAGGCCGGGGTGTTGGTCACAATGGCCAGGTTGTAACTTTTGAAGGGATTGATGTATTCGAGTTGAATGCTGAGGGCAAAATCCAGTCTCTCAAGGCTTACTGGAATCCAGAGGTGATGCTAGCAGCAGGCTTACAGGTTACGGCTTGATATGAACCAAGCATTAAATCGTCTGCTGGGAATCACGGAGCAAGCTCTTTATCTCCACGATCGCGCTCACCCTTTACATTTTGCCCTCACCGCTCAAGTACAGGGCAAAATCCAACTAGAATCATTAAAGATTGCGCTGACTCACTTGCAACAACGCCATCCTTTGCTGAGGGTGGGGATTACCTTAGATAAAAATGGCAATCCTTATTTTGTTGAACAATCGAAGCCTATTCCTGTAAGAGTGGTATCGCGTCAAAGTGCAGAACACTGGGAACAGGAACTAGAAGCAGAGCTAGTGCAACCATTTACTAGTGATGATGCGCCTTTGCTGAGAATGGTTTGGTTATATTCTGTGAATATCTCAGAATTGATAATCACCTGCCATCATGCGATCGCAGATGGTTTATCAGTAGTTAACTTGATCAGAGATTTACTGACTGTTTTAGGGAATCCCCATCAGCCTTTACCATCCCTACCACCACCAAGCCCATGCGAGATATTATTACCGGACTGTCAACATCAGCCTGCTTATATCGGGCAAACCTTAGCCATGAAAGTGCTGTTAGGTTTAAAAAAACGCACAGATAAATCATCCCCATCTCGAAGAAATTATCCCAAATTGCGTGTAGGTTCTCTTTCCCCAAATCTCACAACAGCCCTCATTCAACGCTGTCGAGCCGAAAACACCACCGTTCATGGGGTTTTATGCGCTGCTTTTGGGTTAGCGATCGCCGCAAGTGAAACCTCCAAGTCAAGTTTTAACTGCTTTTCACCCGTTAATGTGCGTTCTTTTTTAACTTCTGCTGTCACGGAAAACTGCGGTCTTTATATTTTCCCGGCTTTATCTACCAATTCTCTCACCCCTAATCTCACTTTGTGGGAATTAGCAAGTTCTATCAAAGCACAATTGCGCAGTCAAACTACAATAGAAAACTTGCAGTCAAAAGCTATGGAATATGAAAGGTTAATGGCTGCAAATCCTAACCCAGAAATGGTTTTACAGTTATTCAAAAAATACTATGGCTTTGATTTGATGGTGACTAACTTAGGAAGATTGAATCTACCACAACAATTTGGCGAACTACAACTGCCAGCATTGTATGGCCCGGCGGTCATGATGGGAGTGGAGAATGAGCGCGTATTGGGAGTAACTACATTGGGTAATCAAATATTTTTTACCTTTGTCTATGCTGAATCACTCTCATCAACAACAACCCCCCATCTACCAGAACTGGCGATAAAACTTATCGAAACTGCTATCAACACACCATCTACTTCTGTCTCGTTAACGAAAAAATGATGGATTTGCAATTGTGGTTAGGACTTATTCTGAGTCTAATAGGATTATTTCTGAGTATTTGGATTGTCATTCCCTCTCCCAACTTTACTTTGCTACCGCTAGGTGTAATCACCCCAGAAATTAGTCCTGTGCTGCTCATTTACAATGCAATTGCTTTACTACTGTCATTATTCCGGGGACAGAATGTGATTAGTTATGTAGCAATCGGTTGTAGTCTTATGGGAATCGGACTGAGTAGTATTCCCTTGTGGCAATTATCATCCACAATTCAAAAAGTTGAGCATCAAATGCAAAATGAGTTGGAGAATCTGCAAATTCCAGTTGATGTCCAAGCTAAAATGCGTCCCCAACCGTTTGTATTATCTGACTTATTGACTGGAATAAAACAACCCAATGTGCGTCAGCATAGCGTCAGTTTTGCCGCAATCGATGGAACACCCCTGAGTTTAGAAATTTATCAACCGCCTCACAATGGTTTTTATCCAGCCATAATTGCCATTTATGGAGGTGCATGGCAAAAGGGTAAACCCACCCAAAATTACCAATTCAACCGCTACATGGCAGCACAAGGTTATACAGTAGTGGCTATTGACTATCGCCATGCTCCCCGCCATCGCTTTCCGGCGCAACTGCAAGATGTGCAAACAGCATTGCAATTAATCGGAGAACAAGCTGCTAGTTACGAAATTGATCCTCATAGAATTGCTGTGGTGGGATGGTCAGCTGGAGCGCACTTAGCAATGTTATTAGCATATCAATCGAATACCATTCCCATTCGGGCAGTGATTAACTACTACGGCCCTACGGACTTACATAAAAGTTATGATGATCCACCATCACCAGATCCCATTAATACCAAAGCTGTTTTAAACACTTTTTTGGGTGGTTCTCCTAGTCAGCTACCAGCAGTTTATGATTTGGCATCTCCTGTGAGTTATGTTAAATCTAACTTACCGCCAACATTATTAATTTATGGCGATCGCGATCATTTAGTAAAATCTATTTTCGGGCAGCAATTTTATGATGATCTGCGGGCTGTAGGTAACAAAGCTATTTTAATTAATCTCCCTTGGTCAGAACATTCCTTTAATGCAGTGTTTCTGGGTTTAGGTAATCAAATTGCTCTGTATTACATTGAGCGATTTTTATTATGGGCAATAGGAACAGAGAATTAGTACAGATAAATTTAATTTGCTTATGAAGAGATTTTTGATATTTTTCTTATTGACTTTGACATTAGTGATGGCGATCGCTAGTTGTCAAACAGAGCAAATCATTAGTCGCGGGGATGTTATCGTAGCATCCAAAGACTTTACTGAACAAGATATCTTAGGAGAGCTTTTAGCCCAACAAATTGAAGACACGACTAGTTTAAAAGTAGTGCGTCGTCCTCGTTTGGGTGGTTCTTTTGTCTGCCATCAAGCAATTACTGCGGGCAAAATAGATGCTTATATTGAATATACGGGTACAGCTTTTGCTGGGATTTTAAAACAAGCAGTAATTAATAATCCTCAAGTAGTTTATGAGAAACTAAAACAAGCCTATGCTCAACAATTTAATTTAGAAGTCATGCCTAGTTTGGGCTTTGAAAATACATTTGCCATAATTATTCGGGGAGAAGATGCTCAACGTTACAATATTCAAACCCTATCAGAAGCAACCCAATATACACCGCAATGGCGTGGCGGTTTTGGCTATGAATTTTTAGAAAGAGCCGATGGTTTTCCAGGTTTAGCGAAAACTTATAATTTAAAATTTTCCAAATCACCCCAAATTATGGACTTGGGTTTAATCTATCGTGCTTTGCTTCAAAAGCAAGTGGATATGGTTGCGGGTAATTCTACAGATGGTCAAATTGCTCGCTTAGGTTTATTTGTTCTCAAAGATGATAAACAATACTTTCCCCCTTACGAAGCTACGCCAATTGTCAGACAAGCAACTTTAAGAAAATACCCACAAATTAAAGTAGCCATTAATCAACTAACTGGTAAGATTTCTGCTGATGAAATGCGACAGCTTAACTATTTAGTAGAAGGCGAACTCCAAGACATTAAACAAGTAGTACGTGACTTTCGTAAATCGAAAGGACTCATTAAGCTCTCATGAAAATTTCACCCAACATCTCTGTATAAAAATTCTTATTCATATAATTACAACCATGAACTTTAGCTTAAAATCAAACATTCAAACCTCTATCTCAGCCGCAATTATCGGATTATTTATTGCCAGTGACAATGCTTTATCTCAAACTCTAACTCTTGCACCTAATTTAATTAATTTTAACTCTGATGTCGGAGCAAATTTATTAATTACTAGCCGTTCCAGAGTAGATTTTTTCCCTTTGAGTAGCCAGTTTATCACCCAAAATAATCAAGCTTATTGCGGCGTTGCTAGTATTGTGATGGTGTTAAATAGCTTAGGAATTCCTGCACCGAAAGCACCACAATATTCTCCCTATCGAGTGTTTACTCAAGAGAACTTTTTTAGTAACGAAAAAACTCAAACAGTCATCACTTCCGATAAAGTCTCTCGTCAAGGGATGACTTTAGAGGAATTAGGCGGATTACTCGCTAGCTATAATGTGAATGTGCAAGTCCATCACGCTGGTGATTCTAATCTAGAAGATTTTAGAAAAATGACAGCAGCAAATTTAAAACAGCCAGGAAATTTTGTCATCGTTAATTATTTACGCAAAGAAATCAACCAAGAACGAGGCGGACATATCTCACCTTTAGCCGCATATAACGAGCAGACAGATAGATTTTTAATTATGGATGTCTCCCGTTATAAATATCCACCCGTTTGGGTGAAGACAGCAGAGTTATGGAAAGCCATGAACACAGTTGATTCCGTTTCAGGTAAAACGCGAGGCTTTGTATTTGTCAGTAAATCTCAATGATGAGCAAGTAGAGACGTTAAAGTTGATTCTTGAACTCTTCCGTGTCCCGTGACAAACTCCAAGTTTGATTTTTAAAACAGAAATATTTTCACTCAAAACAAAAACTTTCTGACTTGAAACCAAAACATTCTCACTTGAAACAGGAATGTCGTCGTTTAAAACAGGAACATTCTCACTCGAAACAAAAACGTCCTCATTTAGAACAGAAATATTCTCACTCGAAACAAGAACGTTCTCATTTAGAATAGGAACATTCTCACTTAAAACAAAAACGTTCTGACTTGAAACCAGAACCTTCTCATTAAGAACGAAAACATTTTTGTTCTGAACTCAAAACTGTATGCTCAGAACTAAAAATTTTTCACTCAATCTCCACATACCTCTGCGTGAACCTTTGCGTTAAAAAATATGTCTATTATTACTCACACCAAGCGAGTTGCATTTACCATTTTTTCCCTAGGAGTTCTCTGCTACAGCCAAGTAGCATCAGCCACTATCAGTTTGCCTTTACGCAGCAAAAAGGGAATGGTCGTATCTGCACATCCCTTGGCGAGTGAGGCGGGATTAGCGATGTTACGCCAAGGTGGTAACGCAGTTGATGCAGCAGTCGCCGCCAGCTTTGCAATCTCTGTAGTTGAGCCATTTTCCGCTGGGATTGGTGGCGGTGGTTTTTTGTTATTGCGTAACGAAAAAACTGGCGAAATCAAAGCTTTAGATTTTCGGGAACGCGCACCCCTCAAAGCTACAAAAAATATGTATTTAGATGCAGCAGGGAAGGTGCGTCCCAATGCAAGTGTAAATGGTTATTTAGCAGTGGCGACACCAGGAACGGTTGCCGGCATGTATGAAGTTCATCGTCGCTATGGTAAGCTGCCGTGGAAACAAATATTGAAACCTGCGATCGCTCTGGCTCAAGATGGTTTTATTCTGAGTAATCAACACACTTGGCGTTCAGCTTCAGTCTATACCAATCGTCAGCAAGTAGTCCTCAACAACCCAGCCGCACGGGAGATATTCACTCGCAACGGGGAATTTTATCAACAGGGGAAAAGTTAGTCCAGCATGACTTAGCACGCACCTTAGAAGCGATCGCCCAAAATCCCCAAAGTTTTTACACTGGTAATATCGCCCGTGCGATCGCCAATGATATGGCGAAAAACGGTGGTTTAATCACATTAGTAGATCTCAAAGCCTATAAACCAATTTGGCGGACTCCTGTATGTGGTGACTTCCGCCAAGCGCAAGTTTGTTCTATGCCGCCACCTTCATCCGGTGGTGTATTGTTATTGCAGATGTTAAATATCATTGGTGATGCAGATTTAAAATCCTGGGGTTGGCATCATCCACAAGCTTTACATCTAATGACAGAAGCGATGAAAATTACTTATAGCGATCGCTCGCAATATTTAGGTGATCCCGATTTTGTCAAAGTTCCTGTACAAGCATTGCTTAGTTCCGGTTACGCTAAACAACGTCGAGCTGAGATTAATCTAGAAAAAGCCACACCTGCAACCCAAATCAAACCGATTGCACCCGAAATTCTCCAAAGCTTTCCCCAAGTCAAGATTCCCCTCAATAGAAAATTACAACTAGCAACTCGTTACGAATCTCCCGAAACCAGCCATCTCAACGTTATTGACGCAGAACGCAACGCTGTTAGTCTGACATTTACCGTGAATCACGGTTATGGTGCTGGAGTAGTGGCATCGGGAACTGGTATTTTACTGAATAATGAAATGGATGATTTTGTAGCTGCGCCAGGAATAGCGAACTTTTTCGGACTCGTGGGTAACGAAGCCAACGCTATTGCACCCCGCAAAACTCCCCTTTCTAGCATGACACCGACAATCATCACTGAGAATGGTCGCCTCCGCATGGTAGTAGGTGCGCCTGGTGGTAGCACAATCATCACTCAGGTTTTGCAAGTGATTTTGAATGTGCTGGAATATAATATGGACGTTGGTGCAGCAGTATCTGTCCCACGCATACATCACCAGTGGTTTCCCGATGAGTTGCGAGTAGAAGCTTGGGGTTTAGATGCTATGACTCTGCAAGACTTACGTCGTCGAGGACACAATATAAAAGAAAGTCAGCCTTGGGGAAATGTTAACGCGATCGCAGTTACTGTCGATGGTCGTCTAGAAAGTGCCGCCGATCCTCGTGGTGAAGGCTCTCCTAGAGGTTTTTAACTTCATTCAGTCCACAGGAAGAAAACTTGTGATTGTTGACTAATGACTAATGACTACTATTTAATTGTTGACTCTGCATAGACACTGCTACCAAATTCGTTAGCCCGTGCGCTTGGTACTAGTGTCCAACCAGCTTTGCGGAGCTTTTGATATGTTGCCCAACCTTTAGAGCCGCGAGGAATGGGATAATCTGGTACTGAATAATGCGGGAAAGCTGTATAGGGTCGCCAGGGTTTTCCCGGCGCATCTTGCAAATATAAGATTTTGTCGTCATCACCGCTACTTTTAGATATCCAACACATTTGTTGAGACATAGCAAGCTCCTTTGCTTTTTGCTTTTATTGCATATTGGCGTTTTTTTGTCAATGCTTCTTCACCCTTGCGGGATAGTTTAGAATCTTCCCAGAGTAGTCAATTTACCTACAACCTAAAATCGTACAATTACCTAAATAAGTGCCCGACATTTAGATTGCTTATGACTGGATATATAGATGGACAGATTGTTCAAATGTTTGTGCCTCAATCTTAAGCAAGACTAAGATTTTTTTAATGTTAGCTGTCGATACTAAAGGTGTATGTATCAAGAGTTACTATTTTATGAATATTTTAATTTTTGTTAAGAAATCTAGACGATTAATTGCAGAATTAATTCCTGTATAGAACGAAATTTAGTGCATCTTATTAGTAATTATTGTACTAATTTTGGTCGTCAGATATTGGTAGTCTGAGTCAGGTAAAACAGGCTCAGAAGCTTCTAAATTAATAGGTTGGGCGATATCAATCCATGATTTGCAACCACCATACTCTGCACAATAGGGAATTTCTTGAACTTGAGAAAGTTTATAAGTCCGTAGGAGAAGAATGAATAATGGCTGCTGCGGTTTCCACTTAAGGCGATCGCGAATAAAATGTTCATTCCAGATATGGAAAGGTAATAACCGATTGACTACTAATTCATCGCTAACAGGTAAAAAATCGGTAATTTCTGCCCAACTGCCAATTCTTACCGTTTCTGGATGCCATCCTGATGCTACTGGATTGATAAGAGGGGCATATTCAGCCTTAAGTAGTAGAGGTTGCTGATGTTCAAACGTGGGGTAGAGTAAAACCTGTTGATGCGCCACTCGGAAACGGCCTGGCTGTTCACGAATCCCGCCTTTCCGCAGCAACATAATAGTTTTGCCGGCTTCTAAAGCATCGATGGCAACTGCCCATTCTTTGAGCGTATGTACTGTTTGACTCAATTCCATCAGCATCTACTGTAACTCTGATTTTATTTTTAACAAAGACCGTTACAGTATAAAACTATCCAGGGAGATGAAATGAGAGAACCTTTATGGAAAAACGCAGACTAGGTACATCTGACGTAGAAATCACACCCATCCTCATGGGAACTTGGCAAGCGGGGAAAAAATGGTGGGTAGGAATTGAGGATGCTGACTCCATTAAAACTATCCGAGCCGCCTTTGAAGCTGGAATCACTACAGTTGATACAGCTGAAGTTTATGGTGAAGGACATTCTGAGCAGATTGTCGCCGAGGCTTTATCTGATGTACGAGATCAAGTAGAGTATGCCACGAAGGTTTTTGCCAACCATCTCAAGTATGAGCAAGTAATTGAGGCTTGCGATCGCTCTTTAAAAAACCTCAAAACAGATTACATCGACCTTTACCAAATTCACTGGCCGACTGGTTCTTTCAACACCGAAATAGTTCCTATTGAAGAAACCATGCGCGCCCTCAACGACTTGAAACAACAAGGTAAAATTCGCGCCATTGGGGTATCTAATTTTTCTGGCAGCCAATTAGCTGAAGCTGCTCAATATGGACGGATTGATAGCTTACAACCTCCGTACTCATTATTTTGGCGACAAGTTGAAAAAGATGCGATGCCTTATTGCATTGAAAATAATATCTCCATTTTGGCCTACTCACCCTTAGCCCAAGGATTGCTCACTGGAAAATTTGCACCTGGACATAAATTTGAGTCAGGAGACAATCGTACAGGCAATAAATTATTTCAAGGTGAAAACTTTGAACGCGCCCACCAAGCATTAGATAAACTACGCCCAATTGCAGAAAGCCATGATTGCACGTTGGCTCAGTTAGCATTAGCTTGGTTAATTGCTCAACCCCAAAGTCAGGCGATCGCCGGCGCGCGTTATCCTGAACAAGCCAAAGATAATGCTCTAGCTGCTGATGTGAAACTTTCATCTGATGAACTTGCTGCTATTGATGCGATCGGTCGCATTGTCACCGATCATCTTGACGACAGTTCTGTAATGTGGAATTGGTAGCCATCTCTAGAAGTCAGAACCCCAGTTTCCTTCAGAAGCTGGGGTTCTCTTCATTGCCAGTTAAAACTGTCATATATCCACACAAAGTCATTAGGGATCAAAGTTTTAAGCTGTTATTGCAAAAATCTACAAAATATCAACTTTAGTAAACTATAGGTTGATCATTACCGAACTGAATGCTAGTTTAGATAACAAGACACCAAACATTAAAAACAAACCAAACCCAAGGGCAAAAGACTAGGTGTCTCCGGTCATCAGCCCAATCAAATTTCAGCAGATTTTATATCATGTGGCAAAAGCCCTTAATAGGCAAAGCCAAATCCCAGAGCGGAAAAACTAAAGTTGCTGAGTTTGTTAGTTTCAATGTACACCCTATTTGTAAACCCTCTCAATTACTCTTTGTTGATTAAATTTAAAAATTTGAAATCAAACATATTGAAAAACCTGGTCAACCCGTACCAGGTTTTTCAATTTTAAAGGTATTTTTATCACAAATAATGATATAGCAACCGCCAGGGTGGTTAGGACAAACAGTATACTCTAGGAGGAAAGTAAAACTAGACACCGATTAAACATTCAAGACAAGAAAAGCTCATGCCAAAACCCTACAGTTACGACTTACGTCAG
>Ga0209172_10001745_pt1 | contig 43383 bp, 32 predicted proteins | sample LarsenN4metaG_FD_184113 | JGI IMG/M metagenome (GOLD analysis project Ga0209172, IMG submission 184113) | Hot spring sediment bacterial and archeal communities from British Columbia, Canada, to study Microbial Dark Matter (Phase II) - Larsen... ... | reverse complement strand
TTTTTTGTTGTCCTTAGGCCCGCTCCCTCATCCCCCCTTTTTCCTGGCCTGGACCCGAAAAAACATAAAGCCCATACCGCCTCGCAGCGGATGGGCGCTCGCTTCTATCGGCGGAGAGGGAGGGATTTTACCTTGAAGTATCAATTATTTCGAAAACCGCACACGCGGATCCACCCAGGCATAAAGCAAGTCTGCGAGCAGGTTTCCTACAACCGAGAGGGTCGCAGCCAGCATCAGAATGGCAAACAAAACCGGATAGTCCCCCCCCATGAATGCCTCGTGGGTTTTCATGCCCAGCCCAGGGAACTGGAACAAGTATTCTACTACAAGGGAGCCTGTAAAAAGAGCCGGAAAGACACTCGCAAAAACGGTAATGACAGGAAAAAGAGCATTTCTGAAAGCATGACGCCAATAAACTCCCGGCTCACCTACCCCCTTAGCTCGCGCCGTTCGGATAAAGTCCTGCCCAATTACGTCGAGCATACCACCGCGCATTTGCAGCGCAAGAATAGCCAGTGCATGGAGAGCCAACGTCGCGACAGGCAACAAAAATTTATCAAAATTACTCCCGCACCAGGCGATGAAAGACTTGCCGCTACCCTGATAAGATTCGAGATTGATGCCATTGATGAGAAAAAGGCCGAAATCGGGCGTTGCGAAAAAAAGTATCAACAAGCCGCCGAGCCAAAACATCGGCATCGCAAACAGAAAAAGCAAGAGCCAGCGAGCGACGCGATCAAACGCACGATCGCGGCGCCGCGCCATCGCCACGCCCAATGGCACGCCAGCAGCATAGGCCAGCAACATGGCAAATCCATTGATGATTAATGTGGACAAGATGGAAAACTTGAGCGAATCCCACACGGGCTTTTGCGATAGCCGCGATAAGCCTAAATTGCCGGTAGCGACGCCCGTGAGCCAACGATGATATTGATTATCAACGCCATGCCAATAAAATGCAGGTACGTTCATCTTCCAGCGTTGCGTTTTTTGACCCAGTGCCAACGCGCAAGCTTGCAAAGAGTCGAGCAGGTGCGACGGTTGATGCGACGCAGGCAATTGCAAGACCGCCGACCTGACGTTCCCTATCGTTCCTGCCACCGATTCAACCTGTTCGCCCTGTATGATTTCCGAAAAAGCTACCCTGAACGCTCCGACTCCCGGCAAGGTGTCAGGCAAAGTATCGGCAAAAAAAGCGAGGGTTCGTAATGTCTGATCGTAGCGACTGACGGCAGGCCAATCGCCTGTTTGAGCGCACAACTTGGCCATCTGCGACCGGCGCGACAGCGGGAAAATACGATAGAGGGTATCCGGGAAAGCCGCCGTCGTGAAAGTGAAATAAAAAACGGGTTTGTCGAGGCCAAGCTGTTCGGCACGTTGCCGGATAGCAATTTCCTGCTCCTGCAACGTACTGAAAACGCTGTCGCCCATCTCGAGTGCCGGCTCGCGGGGAGCGCATTTGCTCAGGCCGAAAACTGCCATCGAAATGATGAGCAGCGTGGGCAAAGCAAGCATTACACGGCGAAGGATGTAGCGAAACATGCGGCAAATTTAGAGAAACGGATTGTACTCTTTCTCGTGGCGAATGGTCGTAGCCGGGCCATGACCAGGATACACGAGCGTTGCATCGGGGAGCGTAAAAAGTTGATTGCGAATACTTTTTATCAAGGTATCAAAATCGCCGCCAGGAAAATCAGTGCGCCCGATACTTTCATAAAACAGCACATCGCCCGCGATGACGAAGTTTTCTTCAGCGCAGTAAAAACTCAGACTGGCAGGCGAATGTCCTGGCGTGAACAGCGCTTTCAGGCGCGTGTTGCCAAACGCTATCTCTTCGTCGGCTTCAATAAAACGTGCCGGCGCCGGCGATTCTTCGGTGTGCGGAATGCCGTACATTTGACAGGTTTGCGGGAAACGCTGCAATACCGGCAACTCCCCGATGTGCATTTCAAGCCCAAGTCCCCAGGTACGGGCGACGAAAGCGTTCCCGAAAACATGATCGAGGTGGCAGTGCGTGTTGATGAGCCGTACGGGGCGCAAATTTTTTTCTTCGATGAATTTTTGCAATTCCTCGCGCTCTTCCCAGGTGTAGCAACCGGGGTCGAAAATGGCGCACTCGCCCGTTTCGTCGAACACGACATAGGTATTTTCAGCAAAAGGATTGAACTCGAACGTTTGTATCTGGGTCACGGTATGAGATAAAATTTGTGGCAGGACAATTTTAGCGATATTTGAAAAATGTTCTCGCTTTTTCCCTCAATTTGTCACCCGAAAAATTGATCCAGGGCTTTCAATTAGTGCTCTTTTGAAACTCATTTTATTGATAATCAAAATTGTATAACCAGGCCGATTTGAATTGTCGGAAAAAAATACGAACATCGTTTTTCTGCTTGCCTGGCTGCACCCGGACGAGCGGAGGCGGGGCTGTTCAGATTTTTTTCATCGCGTTGCTCCTGAATGGCAGCCTGTTGAATGCGCAGCCGGAAGGCATCGCGCTTCGCCATCTCACGACGGACGATGGCCTGTCGCACAACAACATCACCGCCATCGCGCAGGACACACAGGGCTTCATGTGGTTCGGTACGCACGATGGCCTGACGCGCTACGACGGGCGGCGTTGCACCGTATTCCGGCCCCGCGAGGGCGATACCACCTCGCTGCCTTCCAGTTACATCATCGGCCTGTCGCTCGATCCGCAAGGACGCCTTTGGGTTTCCACCTTGCGCGGACTCTGCCAGTGGGACTATCAGGACAGGCATTTTCATCGTTTTCCGATCCGGCTGCCTGGTCGTGTGCAAGCGGAACCAGTGGGACTGTCTCGTTTTGCTTTCGACCCACAGGGAATGGGGTGGGCAGTAGGCGATACGTTTTTGATCCGGTTCGATCCTCGCAGGTTGGAAATGAATTTTACCCCTTTAGCCAAAGGCTCGATTGGTCTCAACGGCGTTTTTACAGATTCCAAAGGTCGGATTTGGGTAACGATTGGGGGTGATTTATTTCAATTTTTCCCGGAAAATGGCCGCTATGAGTTCAAAATTGGGCGAATGTCCAGTGATCCAAAGAAAAATTACATCGTTTGTTATGTTGCCGAGGATAGCCAGGGGCGATTGTGGTGCTCTACCTGGGGTATGGGTTTTTATATTCTGAATGAAAAAACGGGCGAGTTTGAAGATTACCCTGACAGCACGGCAATCTCGACGATTTTTCTCTTTGACCGCGACCCTGTGATGGGGCCGATTATCTGGACGGGTGGCGGCTTGTATGGCCTCGAATGGCGGACTTTGCTCGATGGCGGCACGATTCCTTTTTATCCGCGCTATCGCGAGCCTTTTTCGCACAACAACGCGATGACGAGTGGTCTTTTTAAAGATCCTGTCAATGGTATTGTGTGGATTGGTACTGAAAACGGCATGGAAAAATACGACCCCAACGACCTGAAATTTACCCGCATTATTCTTCCCGACAATCCCGCCGCGCCGGCGCACCAGTTTGGCTCTGTATCAGGAATCGCGCAGGATTTGAGCCATTCGCATCGGTATTTTATATCCGTCTGGGCACGGGGATTCTATGCTTGGGACCGCAAAAAAGGCACTTTCGATTACTTGGAAGGGGTGTATAACAACGAAATTTTTGAAATCACACGCGCCAGAAATGGCAAAATGTGGCTCGCAGAACGCTTTTGCGTGCAGGAATTCGACCCTGCGACGCGGCGTTTTCGCACCTTTAAACCCGACTTTCCCACACCGGGCATCAACCATAAAGTCTTGCAAATTCTGGAAGGACGCGACGGGCGCATCTGGTTTGGCAGTAACTACGAAGGGCTTTATTGCCTCGACCCTGTCTCCGGAAAATGCACGAAAATCCCGCTCGACGGCAAGCCGCATTATGTCCGCGCGCTTGAAGAAGACGGCAAAGGGCGCATTTTGCTTGGCGAGCTGGACGGCTATTTTCGCTACGACCCGGCTTCCGGCCAGTACGAACAATTTTTAACAAAAGATACCACTTTTCACCCCTGCAACGATTTTGCCTTCGATCGCCAGGGCAGGCTTTGGGTCGGTACGGACGACGGATTGTTCCTGATGAGCGAAGACGGGCGTGTCGAGTTTGCGCTGACAACGCGCAACGGCCTCCTGAACAACACGATTCACAACATCGAAATTGACATGGAAGACCGCATCTGGCTCGCTACGCCCAACGGTTTGCACAAATACTATCCGCCGACGGGCAGGCTCGACGTGTACCGGCGTCCCGACGGGCTTTTTGAAAATGACGTGGCGCTCGCTTTCCAGTTGTTGCCGCGCGGCGAACTTTTCATCGGTTTCGCTGATGCGTTCAACCTCGCCAACACGGCGCATTTGCCCATGAACCCCCACCCGCCGCGTGTGGCTTTGACCGAAATTTTTATCCTCAACAAGCGCGCTCCCTGGCGCATGGGCGAGCCAGTCGTGCTTCGGCCCGGCGAAAACGTAGTGACGTTCGATTTTTCCGCCATCAATTTTACCCAGCCGGAAAAAACGGTATTGGTCTATAAACTCGAAGGTTTTAATGAAGAATGGGCCGAAACCCAACAAAATCTCATCACCTACACCAACCTCGACGGCGGCGAATACACCCTGCTCGTGCGCGCCCGCAACGGCGACGGTGTGTGGAGCCGCGAAATGGTGAAAGTGCACCTGCGCGTCATCCCGCCGTTCACGAAAACCATTTGGTTCCGGTTGATACTGCTCGGTTTGGCCGGCGGCATCATCGCCGGCATCGCCTGGTACCGCCAGCAACAACGCCTGCAACTTGAAGCCATCCGCCGCCGCATTGCCCGCGATTTGCACGACGACATGGGCAGTACAGTGAGCAGTATCCGTTTTTTCAGCGAGGTAGCGCAGGGCCAACTCACTGAAAAACAAACGGCTGCGAAAGATTTGCTCGCCCGCATCAGCCAGAGCGCCGCCACACTTTCGGAGTCCATTCAGGACATCGTGTGGGCTATCAATGCCCGTTTCGACAACCTCGATGACCTGGCCGCTCGCATCCGGGAGTTCGGCCTGAAAATCGGCGAAGCCCGCAACATCCGTTTTTCGGCAGACATCCCGGCGGCGTTTCCCGCCCTCGCGCTCCGGCCCGATACGCGCCGCAACATTTACCTGATTTTTAAAGAAGCCGTCAACAATGCGGCGAAATATTCGGGCTGCACCGACATCGGGGTGAAACTGCATTTGGAACACCGAAAAATCTATTTGGAAATAAAAGACAACGGCAAAGGTTTCGACCCGGCCACCGTGCAATACGGCAACGGCCTCGCCAATATGCGCCAGCGCGCCGCCGAAATCAAAGGCACGCTGGCGGTGGAAACGGCGCCGGGCGCCGGCGTACGGATATTGCTGGAAGTGGGGGTGTGAGGCCTTTGCTTTTATTCTCCTGCCTTGTAAAATTGCTTCAGAAAAACACCTGCATCGGTTTGTGCTTCTAAAAAGTACACGCCTCGCGGCAAATGCTGTATCGGGATGCGGCGTTCGGCAGTGGCATCGGGCTGAGAAAAAACGCGACCATCGGCGCCGATAACCCGAATTGAAAGGACACGATATTCCTCCGGCAATTCAAATATCAGGTAATCATCCGCCGGAACCGGGTATAATTTTAAAACTGCAGAAAAATCCGGCTCCTCCGCGCCGGTGCTCTGCGGTAAGCGTTTTTGCCGGAACATGAGGCCGTAACCACCTGTCGCGTACAAATACTGCCCTGCGACATCCATGTCCGTGATACCGATGTCAACGGTGACAGGCAGGTTTTCTTCCGCCCAGGTTTTGCCACCGTCGGTCGAGCGCCAGATGGCGCCGAGAGTGTAACCGTTCCACTGGCGCGTCCCGTAAGCGAAAATCAGCGTATCGTTGACGACCAAAAAATCTTTCAAGACGGTTTCACTGCTGAACGGGCCTGTTTCTGCCCAGGAAATACCCTGATCTTCCGTGAGCAATACTTTGCCGGAGGACAAAAACACCAGCCCCTTCGACGGCGTGATGAATTCCATGAGTTGGATGTAGTCGTTCTGCGGTATCAGAAGCGTCGTCCAGGTGTTGCCCGCGTCTTCCGACTTTTTCAAGACGGCTGTCGTGGCCAGCAGGTATGTGTTGCCGGCAATATCTATGTCAACGATTGGTGCTGTTTCATCAATTTCGAGAATATCCCAATTAGCGCCGCCATCCACCGACCTGAGCCAAACATTGCCAATGGGCGCAACCGTCGGTCCGGCAGCATAAAGCGAGTCGCCGCGGACAATCATTTTTGAAAAAGAGGCGAAAAATCGGGGTAAATGCAGCAACCGGGCGCTGTCGCCGCCTTCGCTGATGCGGTAATAAAGATTCCGAAAACCGTAGAAATAGCCGTTGGCATTATCCGTAAATTCCATGTTAGCGACTGTCAGGCTGTCCGAGTTTTCCCGAAACGACCAGTTTTCGCCGCTATCATCCGATTTGAAAAATCCTTTGGAACTGCTGGCATAAGCGGTATTTTCTGAAGGAAAATCCAGGGAGAAAAAGTTTGGAAACGCCTTGTTTCGGCTTTGCCAGGTTTTGCCTTTGTCAGTGCTGGTCATCAGATTGCCACCATCGCCCACCGCAAATCCACGATTACCGGAAAACGCGAATTCCCGAATCACATCCCTCATCTGGTTATCAAAAACGGGCATTTCAACAGGCTCCCAATATGCCCCGCCATCCTCTGTGCGGAACAGGTGGTATTCGTAGGAAAAATCCCGACCGTAAGCCAGGCCTGTCAAGCCGTCCACCCAGCAGGCGGCGTAGATTTTATCGAGGGGAGGCGTTTTGGGCGACCATGAGTCGCCGCCGTCAGCAGAATTCCACATTTGGTCATGTCCTTGCGTGTCTTTAAAATGGACGAAACAAGTATCGGCGTTTGTAAATTGCAACAACAGCGTGCGATAGTCGCCAATCACGGGTATGACCGTTTTGGACCAGGTTTGTCCGCCGTCGGTTGTTTTCAGGACGAATTCGGTGAAATCGAAATTCATCAGGATGTTGTCCACTTCATGCCCTGCGATGTAGCCCACCATGTTATTCAAAAAAATAACATCTGTGTAACGGGTATAAGGCGCTGTCGCGGCGGTCCAACTGAGCGTGTCCCAAGTGACGCCGCCGTCGGTCGTTTTGAATATTTTTTCAAAATCGCCCACCGCGTAGCCTTCCGAGGGATTTAGAAAATGCAGCGCACGGAACCAGGCACTCGATTGATAGTTGCCATTGGAAGGGTCGAGATTCAGAAGCAGCGTCCAGTGTTGTCCCCGGTCAGTCGTTTTAAAAACCTGATTTCGGCAACTCATAAAAGCGGTGTCGGCATTGACGAAGGCGATGTCGTAACCTTCGAAGGGCGGCGCGACAGGAAGTTGAAAGTCCGGTTTTTCCCAATGTTGCCCCTCATTGGCAGAAACGGCCAACTCATGGCCTACCGCAAAATAATCGGCACTACCGGGCGGGATTAAGGCTTTGTGAAAGCTGCGAAAAAGGTCGGAAGTTGGGTGAATGCGTTCCCATTGCGCGTCAGCTTGCACCCACGCCGCGCAAACGAGCAGCGTGCAAAAAAGTGTTTTTGTCATAGATTATTTTTAGTTGAAATGTCTATAATCAGACGGTAGAAAATGGGAATGAGGTTAGCGCGCGCGGTGTCAAATGATTTGTTTTGCATAATTCGGACGAAGGCTGCAAAAAGGACTGAACTTTCCCCTCACACCTTTATGTGATTGCCGGAGCCTTCGTAGCGCCGTACTTTTGTCGTTCAGCAAAAAAACAAATTATGGAAAACAAGGTCAAAGTCCTGCTCTACGAAGACAACCGCGACTTGCGCGAAGGTATCGCCTACCTGCTGCAAGCCACGCCGGGGCTGGAACTCGTGGGCGCATTCCCGCACGTCAACAACCTCAAAAGCGAACTCCACGCTTACATGCCCGACGTGGTGCTGCTCGACATCAATATGCCCGGCATGTCGGGACTGGAAGCCCTGCCTATTATCAAGTCCTTGTACCCTAAAATACAAGTGATTATGCAGACGGTGTTCGACGACGACGAGCGTATTTTTCAGGCGATTCGCGGCGGCGCGAGCGGCTATTTGCTCAAAAACACCCCTCCTGCGGAAATCGTGCAGGCTGTGTTCGACGTACATCGCGGCGGCTCGCCCATGACCTCCAGCGTAGCGCGCAAAGTGCTCCAGTTTTTCCAGCAACCTCCCAAAACCCACCCCGCCGACCATCTGCTCTCCGCCCGCGAACAGGATATTCTGAAAGGTCTGATGAAGGGTTACAGCTACAAACTCATCGCCGACGAACTTCACATCAGCATTGACACCGTGCGCACGCATATCCGCAATGTGTACGACAAGTTGCAGGTCAACTCCAAGACCGAGGCCATCCTGAAAGCGATGAAGGAAGGATGGGTGAGTGAGTAGAAGTGTTTGGGTGTTTGAGCGTGAAAGCGCATGTAACTCAATCCTCTCACACTCCCGCACTCAAACACTCATGCTGGCATTCTCCTGTTAACATTTTGAAAAACGAGGCTTTCCTCCGGCGCTTTGGACGCCCTTTCCTAATTTTGCCCGCCAAAATTTCAGGCATTTCTTGTAAAGACGATGTTCCCTGAATCTCGACGGGCGATTCGTCATGCCAAACATTTTTCACGAAAAACACCCAACTCCACCTCCTGTATGATGCCTCGTTTGTTCAAAAACATGATTACGGCAGCTTGTTTGCTCGTAGCAGGCGCTGCTTTTGCTCAAAATGACCCGGTGTTGTTCACGGTGAACGGCAACCCTGTGACCGTGTCCGAGTTCAAGTACATTTACACCAAAACCAACCAGGACAAAGCCGATTTTTCGGAAAAATCCCTGCGCGACTACCTCGACCTTTACACAAAATTCAAACTCAAGGTCCAGAAAGCCCGCGAAATGCGCCTCGACACGGTGCCGGCACTGAAAAGCGAACTCGACGGCTACCGCCGCACCCTCGCCAACTCTTACCTCGTGGACAAAGAAGTGACCGACAAACTGGTGCGCGAAACCTACGACCGCATGCTCCAGGATGTGGATATCAGCCACGTTTTCGTCGCGTGCGACCGCAATGCCAAAGCCGCCGACACCCTGCGCGCGTACACCCGCGCCATGAACTGGTTCAAAATGCTGAAAGGCGGCGTGGCGTTTGAAAAACTCGCTGCGGACAGTTCGGAGGACAAATCGGCCAAAGACAACAAAGGCAATCTCAGCTACATCACCGCCATGTTGCCCGACGGCTACTACGCGATGGAAAAAGCCGTGTATGCCTCCAAACCAGGCGAATTGCACGTCGTGCGCTCCAATTCGGGCTACCACATAGTGAAAGTGAATGCCTTCCGCCCGGCACGCGGCGAAGTAGAGGTGGCACAAATTCTCATCCGGAAAGGCGACAACGAAGAAAAAAATACCAAACAACGCATGCGCGCCGACAGCGCCTACGCCGCCCTTAAAAGCGGCACAAAATGGGAAGACGTGGTGGCGAAATTCTCGGAAGACCGCGTGAGCGCCGGCAAAGGCGGTTACATCGGGTTCTTCGGCATCAACCGCTACCAGCGCGCCTTCGAAGATGCCGCTTTCGCGCTCGAAAAAGACGGCGACTATTCCTCAATCGTGGAAACAAGTATCGGCTGGCACATTATTCAGCGAAAAAGCCGCCGTCCGGTAGGCTCGTTTGAAACCGTGAAACGCGGCCTCACCGAGCGCGTCAAACGCGACAGCCGCAGCGAAGTAGCCAAACAAAGCATGATTGGCCGCATCAAAAAAGAGAACAATTTCAAGGAATTCCCGAAGGCGCTCGACGAATGGGCCTCGAAGCAAACGGACTCGATTTTCCTCACGTTCAAATGGAAACCCGACCCCGCCAAGCCTCAAACGACCTTGATGCGTTTCAACGACAAAAGTTACACGCTGGCCGAATTTGAAGAATACTGCGCCCGATCAAGCCGTGAACGGATGCGCGGCGCCGGTATGCCCCTGCGCGAAACGATTGACCGGATTTACAAAAACTGGTCGGACGAAACAGCCATGCAGTACGAAGAAACCCAACTCGACAAAAAATACCCTGAATTCAAATCGCTCATGCGTGAGTACGAAGAGGGTATTTTGCTGTTCGAGGCACTGAAACAAAACGTGTGGGACAAAGCCAACACCGACACCGTCGGTTTGCAAAAATATTTCGACGTCCATCTCGCACACAAGTACAAGTGGGACGAGCGCGCCCGCGTGAGCATTTACACGCTGAAAACCGACGACCCGAAAGTGTTGACCGAAGTGCGCGAATACGCCGCGAAAAACCCGGCACTCAAAGTGCTCGACAAGTTCAATAAAAAAGAAGGCGAGTCGCTCACAGTCCTTGAAAAAGTGTACGAAAAAGGCAAAAACAAAGAACTTGGCAACCTGTGGAAAGTCGGCGACCTGACCGACGCCAAAACCGACGCCAACACCAAAACTGCCTCTTTTCTGAAAATTGAGGAAATTCTGCCGGTCAGTTCCAAGAGCCTCTCCGAAGCCCGGGGCTACGCGGTGGCCGATTACCAGGATTTCCTGGAAAAACAATGGATCGAGGAGCTGCGCAAGCAGTATCCGGTGAAAATCAACGAGGACGTTTTGAAAAGTTTGATTAAAAAATAGCCGTTTTTATACTGCAAACGACTCGAATCCCCCGCTTCGGCATCAGCGAAGCGGGGGATTTTTATTTTCCCGAAAAATAATCCCGGCGAATAATCGGGAGGTTGGAACAAGTAAAAATTCGTCTTTCAGCCAAAATCATTTTCGGCAAAAACGGATGTCACAGCGGGAAACGATTGTGATGAGAGCGCCTGGCGGTTTAAAAAAATTGTCAAATAGTTTTTTTTGAAAAAAATACTTTTGTCCGCGCGAAAATTCTCTCGGCCCGCGCAACCGGATAATCCTGATTGGCCGTATCAATTTGTTTTTTCCAAATCAAACTGTTCATTTTTTAAACCAGACTCGCTCATTATGATTCGAAACATCCTGCTTTCGCTTTGTTCGATGCTGTTACTCCTCGGCAGCCTCACTGCTCAACAACGCACTTGCGCCGCCGAAGAAGTGCTCGCCCGCCAACTGCTCGAAGACCCCTTCATGAAACAACGCATGGAGGACATCGAACGCCAAACCGAACAATTTATCAAGGCCGGTGGCGCGCAAGACCGCGCCGTCATCACCATTCCGGTCGTTGTGCATGTCGTGTACTACAACGCCACACAAAACATCAGCGACTCTCGCATTCTGTCGCAAATTCAGGTGCTCAACGACGACTTCCGCCGCCTCAATGCCGACGCTGCCAACACCCCCTCGGCCTTTCAAGGTGTCGCTGCCGACTGCGAAATCAATTTTTGCCTTGCCACACAAGACCCAAACGGCAACGCGACCACCGGTATCCAGCGTCGCCAGACGACCGTCAACGGTTTTGGCACCAACGACAATGTGAAATTTTTCAGTTCAGGTGGCCTCGACGCTTGGGATCGCAACAAGTATCTGAACATTTGGGTCTGCAACCTGAGCGGTAGCCTGCTGGGCTACGCGCAATTTCCCGGCGGCCCGGCCAGCACCGACGGCGTAGTCTGCGACTTTGCCTATTTCGGCACCACCGGCGCAACGCCGCCCTTCGATAAAGGCCGCACCACTACCCACGAAGTCGGACACTGGCTCAACTGCTACCACATTTGGGGCGACGACGGCACCTCCTGCAGTGGCACTGACCAGGTGGGCGACACACCCAACCAGGCCGACGAAAACTACGGCTGTCCGACTTTCCCGACGGTGAGCTGCAGCAACGGCCCCAACGGCGACATGTTTATGAACTACATGGATTATACTGACGATGCCTGCATGAATCTTTTCACCACAGGACAGAAAAACCGGATGCAATCTTTGTTTGCCGCCGGTGGCGCACGCGCTGCATTGGCGAGTTCGCCGGGCTGCCAGCCTCCTGGTGGTGGCGGCTCATGCGGCACGCCTTCCGGCTTGAATGCTACCAATATCACACAAACCAGCGCTACCCTCAACTGGGGTTCGGTAAGTGGCGCGACTTCTTACAACCTTCAATGGCGCATCTCTGGCGGCTCGTGGAATACCGTCAACGGCATTTCCACAACCTCCTACGGCCTGACCGGACTATCGGCGGGCACTACCTACAACTTCCAGGTGCAGGCGGTGTGCAGCGGCGGGGCAGGCAGCTATTCTGCGGCAGCATCGTTCACGACGGCATCGGGCAATTGTTCTGACCAATACGAAGCAAACAACACCCGCAACACGGCCAAAGTAATTCCTGTCAATCAGAATATTACAGCTCAAATAGCGACTTCGACGGACAAGGACTGGAACAGATTCTCCAACACCTCCGCTACGCCGAGAATCAAAATCGAACTCACGACTCTACCTGCCGACTATGACGTGCAACTATACCGGGGTAGCACCTATCTCGCCGTTTCGCAAAATGCCGGCACTGCTAATGAACTTATCATCTTCAACACAAACACCGTTTCCACCAGTTACTACGCCTATGTTTATGGCTACAACGGCGCCTTCAGCAACAGCCAATGTTACACCTTGCGTGTGAGTCTGAGCAGTGCCAACTGGCGTACCGATGGCAGCACCGACGGCGAAGTGGAAGAACTGGAAATCCCGGTTGAGTTCGTCAATGCCGGCTTCGGCATGTACCCCAACCCGGCTACCGAACAACTCACCCTGGAAGTGCCGATGGAAAATGACGCTGATGTTCAGGTCGCTATTCTCGACGTGGCCGGGAAAGTTACGCTCCAGCAGCAGCGCACTTTGGCGAAAGGCGACAACCAAATGACGCTCGATGTGAGCCGCCTGCCCAATGGCATTTATTTCGTGCAAGTGCGCAACGGCGGGCAGTTGCATACTCGCAAATTGACCGTGCAACACTGAAAACGATAAACGGCTTGCGGTGGACGATACACGGTTTGCCGCAGCCATTTTTCAAAAATTAAAATTCAAACGGCTTCGAGGTGAAAATCCCGAAGCCGTTTGAATTTTAATTTATCCGAATTCGCCGGGTGACTCAAAGTCACCCGGCGAATAAATCTCAAGGCTGTAAGTCCTCCGCCTTTTATCGCAATTCCTGCAAATCGGAGTAATAAATGAGTGCCCACTGACCATCGCCTTGTTTGGCGAATCGCCGTTCGATGCCATAGTTGGCCGTTCTTGGGCGGATTTGTTCGATGACCATAATGTCGCCCAGCATCTGCCGGCTGATGACGTAGTCGTTCTGGTTGAAATTCATTTTTTGCATCCGCCAGCGCGCCAGTTCCCAGGTCGTATTTTTCTTTTTGAAATGAAGGCTATCCACCTGTTCGTCCGTGTCGCCTTGCAGCGGCCAGGTGATGTGCGCTACCTGGTAGAGGCTGTCCTGGTGGAATTTTTCGTAAAAATCGAGGAAATCCTGCGGTATTTGAACGACGGTTTCTGTCACCTGTTCCGCTTCTTTCGGTTGGTTTTTGCAGGCAAAAAACAGGCTGACATTCAAAAAAATGAAGAGGAAAAATCGCATGAAATCAAATTTGAAATTCAAAAAAACGTGAGGCAAAAGTAGTCACGCGCCAAAACGTTTTTTATCGCCGGTATATTTGCCCGCCAATTTTCTCACCCCTCGCGTCTCACTTCTTAATACATGAAAGGGTTTTACACCATCGGCCTGCTCGTGCTGTCGAACATCTTTATGACCTTCGCCTGGTACGGGCATTTGCTTTTTCACAAACTAAAATTTTTTCAAAAAACAGGCTTGCTCGGACTTATTCTCGCCAGTTGGCTTATCGCATTTTTTGAATATTGTCTCATGGTGCCAGCCAACCGCATCGGCTTCCGGGAGAATGGCGGGCCTTTCACGCTCGTGCAACTCAAAGTCATTCAGGAAGTCGTCACGCTCTTGGTATTCACGTTGTTTGCCCTGATTTTTTTCAAAAACGAACAGTTGAAATGGAATCACTTCGTGGGCTTCGTGTTCCTCGTGCTGGCGGTTTATTTTATCAGGAAATAAGTTGTTTGATAGTTTGAAGTAGTTTGACATTGTTTGAGTTGTTTTTTGATGTTTTTGATGTTGCTTGGGAGTGTTCAAATAACTGTGTCAAAGGATTTGTAAAAGTTCACATCTTCACGAATCAAAAAGACAGAGTTATTTGAACACTCCCCCAAAAGATTTTTTAAAAAATTTATCTCTTGTTACCCGGAGATTCGGCAACTTTCAAAAAGTTGTCAAATCTTGCACTCATCAATCAAAAAAAAACGAACAACCAACAACTAAGAACGGACAACCATGCACAAAGAAGCCCGCCGACATTACAACGCAAATTTTACACAGGAAAAATACGAGGCCTTTCTTCATACGATGAACACGGCTTTTGGAGAGGCCGTTACGTTTCGCATCTCCGAAACGCCGATTTTTGTCCCTAAACCCTTGAAAACCCAGCTGTTGCAAGGCGTGGAGGATATTTGCGAAGTCATCACACAGCCGGATTTTCGGGCGAAAAGTGAAGCGGCTTTGCCGGCTCACCTGCGTGTCCCGAATGAAGACCCGCACACCGTTTTTCTGCAACTCGATTTCGGGATTTGCCGCGACGCAAACGGCAATTTCACGCCGCAACTGATTGAAATGCAGGGTTTTCCGTCGCTTTACTTTTTCCAACATTTGCTCGCCGAATCGTATCGCAAGCATTTTGAAATCCCGCCGGATTTTCACCACCTGTTCGGCGGCTTGGACGAAAATGGCTACATCGAACTGTTGCGCCAGGTCATCGTCGGCGATTCCAAACCCGAAAACGTCATTCTGCTCGAAGTGGAGCCGGAGAAACAGAACACGCGCATTGATTTTTGGGGCAGTCAAAAATATCTGGGTATAAAAGTCCTGTGCCTTTCCAAACTCAAACGCGAAGGCCGCGACCTCTACTATCTCGACGACAACGGGCGCAAAATCGGCGTGGAACGCATCTACAACCGCATCATTTTCGACGAACTCGAAAAACGCGCCGACCTTCCCCGCGAGTGGGACATGACGACGGAAGTGAACGCCCAATGGGTCGGCCACCCGAACTGGTTTTTCAGAATCTCCAAACATACACTGCCGTTTTTGAACAGCGATTTTGTACCGAAAACCCTGTTTGTCAATGAACTAAAAGAAATTCCCGCCGATCTGGAAAACTGGGTTTTGAAACCGCTTTTCTCCTTCTCCGGCCAAGGCGTGAAAATTAATATCACACGCGAAGACGTGGAAAACGTGGACGACCCCTCGAATTTTATCCTTCAGCGCAAAGTCGAATACGTCGCAGGCGTGGAAACCCTGAACCCTGCCGAGCCTTCCAAATGCGAAATCCGCATGATGCTGCTGTGGGACAAAAACTGGGAAAAACCGCGCCTCGTCAACAACCTCATCCGCATGAGCAAGGGCGAAATGGTGGGCGTGCGCTACAACAAAGGCAAAGACTGGGTAGGCGCCAGCGTCGGCTTTTTTGAACCTTGACAATTTCTACCACATAGAGCACTTAGGTTTTTCACATAGGCCGCACAGATTTGACCTCCTCTATGTTTCCTATGTGAAAAAACCTATGTGCTCTATGTGGTTATAGAAAACGATATGCTATTTTACACTGCAAAAATCGAAAACGGCTTCGCGTATCTGGACGAAGAAGAAAGCCGCCACCTGCTTACCGTGTTGCGCCGCAAACCGGGTGACCGGCTACAACTGACTGACGGACAGGGTTTTTTTTATGAAGCCGAGCTCGCCGAAGCCGGTAAGCGCCATGCGCTCGCTCGCATCCTATCCAAAACCGAAGCCCTGCGAGAGCGCTCGGCCCGACTCCACCTAGCCATTGCGCCCACCAAACAAATCGAGCGCTTCGAGTGGTTTTTAGAAAAAGCCGTAGAAATCGGCGTGGACGAAATCACCCCACTCCTGTGTCAGCGTTCCGAGCGCGACACGATTCGGCTCGACCGTTTGGAAAAAATATTGGTTTCGGCCATGAAACAGTCGCTCCGTGCCCGGCTACCTAAATTGAACGAACTTACTCGTTTTCAGAAGTTTGTGGCAAATTCTGCCGAGCCACAAAAGCGAATCGCGTGGTGTAGTGCCGAGCCGTTGCCGCATTTGAAAACTACTTTGTCATCACAGGAAAGCGCCGTCGTCGCCATCGGCCCGGAAGGTGATTTTTCACCTGAAGAAGTGGAATTGGCTCTGAAAAATGACTTTGCCGGAGTCAGTTTGGGAAATGCTCGTTTGCGCACGGAAACGGCGGGCGTGCTGGCGGTGAGCGTTTTTAATTTGCTTTAAAATTTAAACAATGCCACAAAAACGCTAAGCCACAAAATTTTAGTAATCAAATACTTAGGCCCTTTGTGTCTTTGTACCGGCTTCTCATGCAACACCTCAATTTTGAAGTAAAAGCCCACACCTCCCGCCAGGCCGACATCCGCGCCTGGCTGCTCGCCAACGGCGCCGAATTGCGTGGCACGGATTTCCAGACGGACACCTATTTTAATCTTCCAGCTGATGCGGGAAGGCTCAAACTTCGGCAAGGAAACATCGAAAACAACCTGATTCATTACCGGCGCAGCGACGATGCTGAAGCCCGCGTGTCCGACGTGGCGCTTTCGCCGGTTGCCGATGCTGCGTCGTTGAAAAACATTCTCGAAAGAGCCCTGGGCGTGCTGGTGGAAGTGAAAAAACGTCGCGAAATTTACTTCATCGAAAATGTCAAATTTCACCTCGACGATTTGGAAGGGGTGGGTCAATTTGTTGAAATAGAAGCCATTGCGACTTCACCCGACATCCCTGTCGAGTATTTGCAAACCCAGTGCGCCCGCTACATGGCAGCGCTGAAAATCCAGCCGGAAGATATTTTGGCCGAGTCGTACAGCGACCTTCTTTTGCAAAATCAGGGAGCGTAAGTTGCAAGTTTTCTACCTTTGCTCCGCATCATGGGACGCATCCTCGCTATTGACTTCGGCCTTAAACGCACCGGCATCGCCGTCACCGACCCTTTGAAAATCATCGCATCCGCCTTGACGACTGTGCCGACCCATGAGGCGCTCGATTTTTTGAAAAAATATTGCGCGTCGGAAGATGTGGAAAGTTTTGTAGTCGGTTTGCCCCTCCACCCCGACGGCAATCCTGCGCAAATCGCCCCCCAAGCCGACGCTTTTGCCGAAAAGTTGAAAAAACTTTTCCCCGAAAAGCCCGTTATCCGGCAAGACGAACGCTACACTTCCAACGAAGCCAAGAAAATCATTCTTCAGAGCGGCATTAAAAAACAAAAACGCCGCGACAAAACTTTGGTAGATAAAATCGCCGCCGCCCTGATTCTGGAGCAGTACATGGAGGCGAATCACTGGAATCGTTGATTGGTTCTGGGTTGTTCGTTCAGTTGCAGTGGCAGCAGCCAACGAACAATCAAGAACGAACAACCAAGAACGAACAACCAAGAACGAACAACAAAAATGCTTTTGCCAATTTATGCCTACGGGCAACCTGTTTTGAAAAAAGTGGCCGCGCCAATCGGGCCGGATTATCCTGAACTACAACAACTTATCGCCGATATGTGGGAGACCATGTACCATGCCGACGGCGTCGGACTGGCCGCTCCGCAAGTAGGGTTATCTATCCGGCTTTTCGTGATTGACACCTTGCAAATAGAGGAAGGGGAGAAAGAGAAGGCCAAAGGCGATGGTTTTAAAAAGGTGTTTATCAACGCTCAAAAAGTGGAAGAAACCGGAAAACCCTGGGCTTACGAAGAGGGTTGCCTCAGTATCCCGCGGATTCGCGGCGACGTGGAACGCCCGGAAACAATTCGATTGCGCTACCTGGACGAAAATTTTCAGGAACACGAGGAAACCTTCACCGGCATCAACGCCCGGGTGGTGCAGCACGAATATGATCACATCGAAGGATTGTTGTTCACTGAAAAATTGAAACCGCTCAAAAAGCGACTTATTCAGCGAAAACTGGAGGATATCCGGCTGGGCAAAATAAACACCGACTACAAAATGAAATTTGCTGTGGTTCGATAATCTGGCTGTTTTAATGAAACTATTAGCCGCTGCGTGATGTTTGGTCGCGCAGCGGCTTTTTTTATTTGGAAAAGCGCCCTTAGGGACTCCGCTCGTGGAATTTTATTTGATATTCGTCGAAAACTGGAGGTAACGCAGGAAACTTTGGTTGCAAAAAATGTTTCCCCCGTTACCTTTGCGCCATGTTTACAGAACAGCAGGAAAAGTGGCTTCGCCGGATAGCCGAGTTGTTCATGCGACTCGGCATCAAAAGTCTGACGATGGACGACGTAGCGCGCGAACTCGGTATTTCCAAAAAAACCTTGTATCAATTCGTAGAAAGCAAAGATGACCTGGTCAATAAAGTCATCGAAATGCATCTCGAGGAAGAGTGTGCCCGCAGCGAAGAAGTGGCCGACATGGCAAATGATGCGCTTGATGAAATGCTGATTGGAATTAGAGAAGGTATCGGCGAAATGCAGCGCATGAAATCGAACATCATTTTTGAGTTGCAGAAATATCACCGGGATGCGTGGGAGCGATTGCAGGAATATCAACGCGGATTTCTTTACAAAGTAGTGCGCGATAACATCGAACGCGGCATCAAAGAAGGCCTTTATCGCGACGACTTCGATATAGATATCACAGCCAAACTGCATCTCACACAGTCGTTCGCCATTTTTGACGAGACATGGTTTCCCAAACCCCCTTATTCCAGTGAGACACTTTTTCGAGAAACGATGATGCTGTATTTGCAAAGTATTCTTTCCGAAAAAGGACGACAAGCATTGAAAGCAAAACTCTCTTAAGTATGCAATACGAACATTTCCTCAAGTTGGTGATCGCCAGCATTTTAATCCTTTTCACAGCGACCCTGTCGGCACAGACGACTACGATGAGTTTGTCCGATTGTATCGGTTACGCGCAGTCCAACCATCCTGATATCAAGGTCGCACAACTCCAGATAACGGATGCCGAATGGCAAATCAAAGAAAACAAAGCGACTGGCCTGCCGCAAATTTCAGGTAAACTCGACTATCAGTATTTTATCCAGCGGCCAGGCATTCCGGAGAGCGCGTTGTTCCCTGGCGGCGGCGATGCAAAATTGTTTTTCAATGCCAGCCACAACCTCACACCCAGCCTTTCCCTCAACCAACTTTTTTTCAGCAACAGCTACCGCATCGCGCTGAAAGCCGCTCAATACTACCGGGACTATGTGAACGTGCAAATGGCCGTCACGAAAAAAAAGATAAAAGACCAGGTCACAGATGCCTATTTGCCCGCCCTGTTATTGACGGAAAATCTCTCCATCCTGGATAAAAATATCAGCAATCTTGAAAAATTGTTGAGCGAGACAAAAGCCATAAACAAGGCTGGTTTCGCCGAACAACTCGATGTGGACAGGCTGGAACTTTCCGTTTCCTCCCTTCAAAGCGAGCGTGGAAACTTGCTTCGCCAGCAGGAAATCGTCATCAACGCACTGAAGCTCGCAATGGGCAAACCCGTCGCTGAGCCCCTTACGCCGGCGGACAATCTGACGAGATTGCTGGATGAATACGGCGAAGCCGACCTGGCTTCCGAAGTCAACTACATGAGCCGCCCGGAATACATTCAGTTGCTCAAAGGCCGCGAGTTGAACACGCTCCAAATTGACTTGTATCGCAAACCCTGGATGCCTACAGTAGCGGGCTTTCTGCAATACCAACCCGGTTGGCAAGGCGGTTTTGGCGCCAGCGACGATCCCGGCTACAGCAAGTGGTTTTTTATTCCTGCTGCGGTAGCGGGTGTTTCGGTGAACGTCCCCATTTGGGATGGTGGCGGGAACAAGGCAAAGCGGGAGCGAGCCATTATCGCTGTGCAAACCATTGATGCTCAGAAACAATTACTCGAAAACGCTATCAATTTCGAGGTGGAAAACGCGCGCAAACAATACCTCAATGCTCAGGAGCGCGTAGCCAACCAGGTAAAAAATCTCGACCTCACCCAACGTATTTACAATACGACAGAGACAAAATATAAAGCAGGCGTAGGAAGCAGCTTCGAACTCACACAAGCCGAGCAGGCGCTGTACACTGCTCAACAAAGTCTTATCCAGGCGCAGTATGATTTGCTCGCTGCAAAAACCGCAGTGAAAAAAGCCCTGGGAACTAACTAAAAATCTACGAACTGCCATGATTGCATTTTGCGCCTACCTGATTTACAGTCTTTTTAAACAATTTTTCAAAATGAGAAATAAGAACCTCCTCTTAATGGTCGTACTCGGATCGGCACTGACCTTTCTCTCCGCCTGCGGTGGCGGCACGCCTGACAAAGCAGCCCAACTCGCGGCACTAAAAGACCAAAAAGCCAAAATCGAAGCCGAAATCGCTGCTCTTGAAAAAGAACTCGGCCCAGCTAACGGCTCCGAAAAACGCATAAAAACCGTAAGCCTGATGGAGGTAGCCCCCGGCGCCTATCGCCACTACATTGATTTACAGGGTAAAGTGGACGCGGAAGAAAATGTGCCCGTCACAGCTAAAACGCCGGGAACGCTGGCTCGCATCTATGTCAAAAACGGCGATGCAGTACGAAAAGGCCAACTTCTTGCTCAGGTGGACGACGCTGTTTTGCTCAAACAATTGGCCGAACTGGAAAATCAACTCAAGACCGCCGAGGATATTTACAACCGTCAAAAATCGCTCTGGGACCAGAAAATCGGCACCGAAGTCCAGTTCATTCAAGCCAAATCGCAGAAAGAAAGTTTGGAAAACGCCATCGCCACGATGAAGGAAAATTGGAGCAACACTAAAATCTATGCTCCCATCAACGGCACGGTGGACATGGTTGTTTTGAAGACCGGGCAAGCAATTTCGCCGGGCTTGCCTTTGTGCAACATTCTCAATCTCAGCGACTTAAAAGTTGTGGGCGATGTGACTGAAGCTTATGCTTCCAAAGTGCGCAAAGGCGATCAGGTCGTGGTATTTTTCCCTGATTTGAAAAAAGAAATCACGACACGCATCACCTATGTCAGTAAAACCATCAACCCCTCTACCCGCACCTTCTCGGTCGAGTGCACATTGCCATCGGGTGAGGATTATCGCGCCAACATGATTGCAGTAATGAAAATTATTGACTACCAAAATCCGAGCGCGATTACCGTTCCGGTCAACCTGATTCAAACCGCAGAAGACGGCGATTTTATCATGGCCGCTGAAAAAACAGGCGAAAAACAAGCCGTTGCCAAAAAAGTAAACATCACACAAGGCAGTAACTACAACGGCATTGTAGAAATCAGGAACGGATTGAAAAAAGGCGATTTTGTGATTTCGACAGGTTTTCAGGATATCAATAATGGAGAAGCCATCGCTTTCTAATGATGAACGTCAGACGATGAATTTTGTCGTATTCGGCCTGTAATTCATCATTTATCATTCAACATTCCAAATGTACGTCCCTTCGCATTTTTCTTTCGGCGAATACGCTGACATAGTGGCATTTATGCGGCGATATAACTTCGCGACCGTTGTGTCGCAGGTAGAAGACCGCCCTTTTGCGACACACCTGCCATTCGTCGTAGAAACTGAAGATAACGGCAAAATCCGGCTGCTGGCACATTTTGCAAAAGCCAATCCGCAGTGGAAAAATCTGGAGGGGCAAACGGCGCTTGTGATTTTCCAGGAACCTCATGCCTATGTGTCGCCAAGCCTTTATTCGAAGGAATTGAACGTACCAACCTGGAACTATGTCGCCGTGCATGCCTATGGCCAGGCGAGACTGCTAACCGACGATGCGGCGGCTTTCGATTTGTTGGAAAAACAAATGCAAACCTTTGAAAAACAATACCTTGAACAGTGGAGCCGACTTCCCCAGGACTACAAAGATGCAATGGTAAAGGGTATCGCAGCCTTTGAAATGGAGGTAGAAAAACTGGAATCCAAGTGGAAACTGAGCCAGAACAAACCTGAAAAAGACCGGGAGAACGTGATGGCTCATTTGCTCCATAACGAGGATAGCCCGGTACGGCAAACCGGAGAGATGATGCGTGCATTTTATCAAAAATAACCCTCAACCTCCTCTTTCCCCAAATCACCTTATCAACAAATACTCGAATCAACACAGATATGAAAGAGTTTAAACCTACCAGCTGGTCCATTGATAACCGGACAAGTATATTTATCATTACCGTCCTCATCACCTTCGCCGGCTTGATGTCGTACAATTCCCTGCCCAAGGAACAATTTCCCGATGTAGTAGTGCCGACTATTTTCGTCTCTACCATCTATCCTGGCGCGTCGCCAAGCGACATGGAGCAGTTGGTTACCAAGCCCATTGAAAAAGAACTGAAAGGCATCAATGGAGTGAAAAAAGTCACTTCGTACTCCATTCAGGACTTTTCCAACATCATCGTCGAGTTCAATACGAGCCTCGATGTGGTGCTCTGCAAGCAAAAAGTGAAAGACGCGGTGGATAAAGCGAAAGCCGACCTGCCAACCGACCTGCTCGACGACCCGACGGTGAGCGAGTTCGATATTTCTGAAATTCCGATCATGAACGTCAACATCGCTGGCGACTTTAGCCTCGACAAGTTGAAAGACTACGCGGACAAACTGAAAGATCGCATCGAAGAGATGCGCGAAATCACTCGCGTGGACCTCGTCGGCGCCCTGGAAAAAGAAGTGCAGGTGAATGTGGACAAATACAAACTGAATGCTGCCAGCCTTACTTTCCGCGACATCGAAAATGCGCTCGCATTTGAGAACATGACCATCTCGGCGGGCAACGTGGACATTGGCGGCATGACGCGTTCGGTGTCTATTCGGGGAGATTTTAAAGATGTAGAGCAAATCAGAAACATCATAGTCGCTTCACAATCAGGCGCTTTTGTTTATTTGAAAGACATCGCCGAAGTGAAAATGGGGCATCAGGAGCAGGAAAGTTTCAGTCGCCTCAACGGGAAAAACGTCATCTCGCTCAACGTCATCAAACGTTCGGGCGAAAACCTCATCAATGCTTCCGACAAAATAGTGGCGCTGGTGGACGAGATGAAAAAGAACGAATTTCCTCCAAACCTTGAGGTCAGTATCACCGGCGACCAAAGTCGCGCTACCCGCGTTACGCTGCACGACCTCATCAACACGATTGTAATCGGTTTTATCCTCGTGGCGCTCATCCTGATGTTTTTTATGGGCGCCACCAACGCCATTTTCGTGGCGCTTGCCGTGCCGCTTTCCATGTGTATCGCCTTCATGGTATTGCCGAGCCTGGATTTTACCCTGAATATGATCGTGTTGTTCGCATTCCTGCTCGGTTTGGGTATCGTGGTGGACGACGCCATTGTAGTCATCGAAAATACCCACCGTATTTATCATGACGAACCGAACCTGAATATCGTGCAGGCTGCTAAAAAAGCCGCCGGCGAAGTGTTTTTGCCTGTGTTGTCAGGTACGGCCACAACGCTTGCGCCATTCGTGCCACTCGTGTTTTGGGGCGGTATTTTTGGTAAATTCATGCACTTTTTGCCGGTCACCATCATCATCACACTGACTGCTTCGCTATTGGTGGCTTACATCGTCAACCCGGTATTTGCCGTGTGGTTCATGGGTGATCCGAAACGCGAGGGCGTGGTGGTTGACCCGGCGAAAAAGCGCCGTAGGGCCATCGCAGGATACGCACTGTTTGCACTCGCGACCATTTGGTTTTACGCCTCCGGCAATATTGGACTCGGCAATTTTGCCGTCACATGCGCCCTTTTCATCGTGCTGTATCGTTTTGTTTTGGAAAAAGCCGTGCGTTGGTTCCAGCAAAAAGGCTGGCCTGCGGTGCAAAACGGCTACGCCAGCTTCCTGAAATTTGCTTTGAAGCATCCCTGGATGATGTTGGGAGGCACCACCTTTCTGCTTTTTCTTTCCTTGTTTATGACGGCTTCCCGCCAGGCCAACATTGTTCTTTTCCCGAAAGCAGACCCTAATTTCATCTACGTTTACATGACGCTCCCGGTGGGCACGGACATTAGGGTGACAGACTCGCTCACTCGGGTTATGGAGCAAAAAGTAGTGAACGTTTTGGGTGAAAACAATCCCATTGTAGAGTCGGTCATCAGCAACGTGGCGCTGGGAGCATCGGAGGATCAATTCGACCGTTCGGCTACTTCCAACAAAGGCAAAGTAGGTGTAGCATTTGTAGAATACAGCAAACGCAACGGCGTGAGTACGAAAGAGTACATGGACAAGATCCGGGAGGCCACAAAAGGCGTCATCCCTGCTGCCGAAATTGTGGTGGATCAAGAGCAGGGCGGGCCTCCATCACCCAAACCCATTTCGGTGGAAATCACAGGCGAAGATTTCAAACAGCTGACAATCGTGTCGCAAGCAGTAAAGCGCTATCTGGACTCGCTCGCTATTCCCGGTGTGGAAGAACTGCGCAGCGACCTTATCGTGTCAAAACCCGAAATCAGTATTCAAATTGATCGGGACCGCGCTAATCGCGAAGGCATTTCCACCGCCCAAATTGGTGGCGAATTCCGCACGGCTATTCTGGGTAAAGAGGCTACCAAGTTCAAAGATGGCGAAGACGAAATTCCGATTAATATTCGCCTGAAAAAAGAACAGCGGGAGAATATCAATTCTGTTGAAAATCTGAACATTACATTCCGCGACATGAATATGGGCGGGGTGCTGCGTTCCGTCCCGATGGCTGCATTGGCAGAGGTAAAATATACGAACACCTATGGCGGCATCCGGCGCAAAGACCAGGAGCGCATGGTGACAATTTCGTCGAATATTACTGCCGAATACCAGCCGAAACAGACCGAGGTTATCAATGCAGTGAAAGCTGCTTTGGCTGCTTTTCCGCAACAAGACGGCATAAAAGTCGCCTTTGCAGGGGAAGATCAGGAGTTTATTGATGCCTTTAACTTCCTCGGCAATTCGCTCATTATTTCCATTTTCATGATTCTGCTTATCCTCGTGACGCAGTTCAACTCGATTGGCAAAACGCTCATTATCCTGACAGAAGTGGTGTTTTCCATCATCGGGGTGTTGCTTGGCATGGCTATTTTCAACATGGATTTCTCCGTCATTATGATGGGCGTAGGCATTGTGGCGCTGGCGGGTATCGTGGTGCGAAACGGTATTTTGCTCGTTGAATTCACCGATAGCCTGCGTGAGCGAGGGATGGCTGTCCGTGAAGCGGTGATTGAAGCGGGCAGGATTCGGATGACGCCGGTGTTGCTCACGGCTACCGCGACCATTCTCGGTCTCATTCCGCTGGCGGTCGGCTTCAACATTGATTTTGTAAGTCTTTTCGAGACTGGCAATCCCAAAATTTTCTTTGGTGGCGACTCTGTCGCTTTCTGGGGGCCACTTTCATGGACGATTATTTTCGGTCTGGGCTTCGCCACATTCATCACGCTGGTTATTTTGCCAGTCATGTATTTGCTGGGCAAACAGGTGGTGGACTGGTGGGCGAAAAAAGTTTGATGACCTCGTGCGGGTTTATTTTGTTGCGTCAATCGGCGTGTTTCGGATGAATCCGGGCACGCCGATTGATTTTTTTGGCTCATTTGGCGGTTATATATGTTAACGGATTTATCTTTGGGGCAATTCAAAAAAAACCAAACCGCCTTGCAGACAGACTGGAATTTTATCACAGACACAATTCGCCGGAAAAAATGTGTCTTGTTTATCGGGCCGCAGGTTTACACCGATAAAAACGGAGTGCATCTGGAAGAGGCACTTTGCCACGCCGTAGATGCCCGCAACCCGCAACATCCGTACATTCAGTCATTTTACGACCAGGACGGATTTTTTCTTTTTCGCGAAAACAAATTCCGAACGCGGGTCATTTCGCAACTGCGCGATTTTTACAACAGCCCTTTCCCGGAAGCAGAAGCGATATTTGAAAAATTAGCCCGTGTTCCCTTCCAAATCGTGGTATCGTTCACTCCCGATCGGCTGTTTTCTAAAGTGATGGAACGCCTGGGCGTTGCGCACCAGTCCAGTTTTTATCACTATGGGCAGGCTGCCAAGCCCTTGCAAAAGCCAGTACAGGAATTGCCGGTTTTTTTCAACCAGTTGGGCTGGATAGAAGAAGATGAGTCACTGGTACTGACGCACAATGATTTGTTTGATTACCTGGAGGCCGTTTTCGTTGGCGGGCACATCAACACTGACTTGAAGGCCGAACTTGTGCAGGCCAACAATTATATTTTTCTCGGCCTTCCTTTCGGAAAATGGTATATGCAGTTGATTCTTCGAGTGCTGGGCATCCATGCTGACGGCGCCAGTTTTGACCGTATCGCACCGGCTCCCGAATCGCTCGATCCCGCTACCCGCGCTTTGTATGAGCAGGAATTCAAAATTCAGTTTGTCGAGGAAAATATCCAGGCATTCGTAGGAGAACTCTACGAATGCTGCACCGATAAGGGGCTGCTCCGACAGGCATCTGTAACTACAGTGCCTGAAATAAAATTAGGAAATACGCCCGATGAAATCATGGATCTGATCGCTTATGGCGAAACGCGCCGGGCGCTCGAATCGCTTCGCATCCTGCTTTCTCCCGCCCGCAACCCTGCGTCGCTTTACCGCGATCTGGAGATGCAGGCCGTCTTGATGATGAGCCGGTTTGAAGGCCTGGAACGCAAAGCCCAGGCGGGCATCCTTTACACACAGGAAGACAACGTGGAACGGGCCAAAATTACTTACGACCTGGCAGCCCTCATCAACCGGGTACGGGAGGCTGCCTTACAAGCCGCATAAAGACCATGAGACCATCTGTCCAATATCTTCCCTATCGCTATCCGGGCGCCCGGCCTTTTGCGGCAGACCAACAACATCTGTTTTTCGGGCGGGAACGCGCGGTACGCGAACTCTACAACCGCTTGCAGTTGGAACAACTGGTCGTGTTGTATTCAAAATCGGGTTTGGGAAAAAGTTCGCTTATCAATGCAGGATTGCTGCCTCGCATACAGGAAGAAGGCCGTCGGCAGCCAATCACCATTCGTTTCAATGCCTGGACAGAAGGGAAAACAGAAACCCCGGCCCAGATTGCCCGCGATCTCATTCTGCGCGATTTTGACCAACCTACTTTTTTACCAAAAATTTTCCCCGACGATCGCTCGCTTTGGTACGCTGCAAAAACCCGGTAATTAAACACACCCGATTCGGCAGGAAAGGGGATATTGCTGGTGTTTGACCAATTTGAAGAACTGTTCACTTACCCTCAGGGTTCGGTGCAGCAGTTGGGTCGTCAGCTCGCTGAAATTTTGCAAATGGCTGTGCCGCAGCGTGTTCGGAAAATGGCAGAACTGTTTCTGCGTGCTCAACCCGAGCTCCTGACCGATGCCGAGGAAGCTGCGCTCGAAAGCCGCCTCGATATTCGCATTATCTTTGCCATTCGCTCCGACCGGCTGAGTTTACTCGACCGGCTCTCTGCTCATGTGCCGCAAATACTTGCCCAGCGCTACGAACTCCAGTCCCTCAGTCCTGCCGAAGCCCGTGAAGCAATTGACCATCCCGCTCAGAAAGACGGGAACTTCGCCACGCCGCCATTTGAATATGCTCCTGCCGCGCTCGACACCATGCTCGCTTACCTTACCAAAGGCGGCGCACAACCCATCGAGTCATTTCAGTTGCAAATTCTTTGTCAGTCCATCGAGCAGTATGTCGCCCGGTCAGGAGATTACTACATCGAGCCAGATGATGTAGGAGACCCGGAACAGGTGTTTCGCGACTACTATGACAATCAAATTGCGTTGATACAAGACCCGGTTGAACAATTATCTGCCCGGCGCCTCATCGAAGAAGGTCTTGTTTATGAAAAAGAACAGCGCCGCCTGACTTTGTTCGACGTACAGATACACGAAAGCTACGGGATTAGTGACGACCTGCTGCGTCGCCTCGTAGATACACACCTGCTTCGCGCCGAACCCAACCTGCGTGGCGGCTATACCTACGAACTCAGCCACGATACGCTCGTGACCCCCGTGTTAAAAGCGAAAGCCCGCAGGATAGAAGCCGAAACGCGCGCCGCCGAAGCCGAAGCCGAACGACGCCGCAAAGCCGAATTGGCCGAAGCGGAACGCCAACGCCAGGCCGAACTGGCCGAGGAACGCCGCAAACGGCAACGCGCTACCCGCTATGCAGTCATCGGTTTTTTGCTGGCTGCGGTTTCCATTGTCGCTTCCATTTTTGCTGTGCAACAAAGTCGTTTGGCACAGGAGGCGCAAATAAGAGCGGAGAGCGCTCAACAAACAGCCGAAAACAGTCTGATGGAACTGAAGAAAAAACAGGTGGATGATTACCTGAAAAAAGCTGATACCCATCAACTCACTGGCGAATCCGCCCTCGAATTGAAGATGCTTCGCGCTGCTTTGGAAGTAGACTCAACCCGGAAAGACTTGCAAAATCGGGTGCAGGAACTGGAGTTCAAACTATCGCAGAAAAACTAAAAAATCTCCCAGCCATGCAGAAAACGCACTTTTTCTTCTTCGCCTTTTTTTTCGTATCCGGCCTTTCGCTGGCTCATGCCCAAAGCGATGACTGCACCCGCCTGCTGAGCGAAGCTGCCAATTTTGAAAAAAACAAACAATACGACAGCGCGCTGAAAAAATACCTGTCGGCCAAAGAAGAGTGCGGCGCGACTATTTCCGATAGTGTGAACCGACAGGTGCTGGCTGTTTTTGAAAAAATAGAACAGCAGCGCCAGGAAGCTGAAATCGCCAAACGCCGGGCAGAAGCCAACGCCACCCGCGCCCGTATTGCCGAGCGGCGGACGCTGGCAGAAAAAGAAAAGGCCGAACGATCGTCCGAAGCCAACCGCCTGGCTGCGCTGGCGCTCTCCAAAATCAAAACCAATCCGACGCTGGGACGCCACCTTGCCGCGATGGCCTGGGAAATGTCGCTCGATTCGAATGGAAGGCATTGCACCGAACCAGGAGTTATCTCAGTCATGCATAGCATTGCCAGCGATGCGGATGCCTGGATGTATCAACCCCTGAAGGGCCACTCAGGAAGAATAAACGACATTGCGTTTTCACCAGACGGACAATTTATAGCCACTGCCAGTGACGACAAAACCCTGCGACTTTGGAATTTAAAAGGGCAGGTGCTGGACACTCTCTATGGGCACAGTCAAGCTGTAAATCGGGTTGTTTTTTCTCCCGACGGACAGTTATTGCTTTCGACAGGATATGATTCGACAGCGCGCATCTGGAGCCGCTCCGGTAGCCTTATTCGCACGTTGTATGCACGCCCACACTTTTATAGTGCCGTATTTTCTCCCGACGGGCGGCGCATCCTTACTACCTCCAATGACTCGACGGCTGTTATATGGAGTGTTATTTCCGGGGATACGATCGCGAAGATCAATTCAAGCGCCGGCGCTAACAAGCACTTTGGCGAAGCCGTTTTTTCGCCCAAAGGCGACTATGTTATGTTGTCTTCAAGCTATCCCCGTTTTGTTGTTATATTGGATACCTTAGGGATTGTAAGGGATACACTTGCCGGAAGCCGGCTCACAGGTCCCGTCTGGTTTTTATCTGGCGGCACTTCAATACTGTACTCAGTCGGTAAGGAGTTGTATTTCAAAAAAATTGGCGGCGCCATTTACGACACGACTCGTAGTGATAAGAATACTAATCTAAGCATTTTTGCTGTCGATACCTCCCGGAACCGTTACTATACGTTTGACTATAATAGTTCAAGAATGTTAGTCTTCGAAAGACAATATTTTTTCGAGGGGGAAGATAAAATTGCCAAAATATCCGATCGCGTAGTCGAAACAGTTTTTGACAGAGCATCGCTGGCTATGGACGGGAAAATAATCGTATGCTATAGTTATAACAACAATATTCAGTTTATAAACATAGATGGAGATTTAGATGCTGAATATGCCATTCCCGCATTCAAAAAAATCTCCTCGCCAGATGGCCGATATGTTTTAACAACGGCTTCTGGCAATGACGCCTTGTTATGGCGTAAAAATATGTTGCCTAAATGGTCAATGACTTCAGAACAATTTGGAAATCAAGCTGCGCCGGTTTTTTCGCCTGATGGTCAGAAAATATTTCTTCGAAGCCGGGTAGGAAGCACTGCCCGCTTGCTCGATGCGGATTTGAAATTAATCAGAGAAGTAAAGGCTCCTTTCGCCTTTCTATCGGAATCCGACTGCCAGTTCTCGCAAAAAGGTGATTTTTTTGCAGCAAGGTGTACCGATAACAGCATACGCCTCTGGGAGCCGGACGGTAAACTGCGTGTCGAATTACGAGACTCGACACTCAAAATCAATGCGCTTGCCATCTCTCCTTTGGGCGACAGAATTTTGGCAAGTGACAACTACGGCAATGCTACACTTTGGGACAACTTCGGGAACAAAATCGGGGATATTAAAACCTCAACAAGTCAACCGAACACTGCGACACCCAACCCATCTCCGCTATACCGAACCAGATCCAGTTTCGCACCGAACGGCCAGTATTTTTGTATTCACGGAGATACTTCCGTTATGTTGTGGGATAATAATGCCCGGCCTGTTGCCACCCTTCATGGACTGTTTAGGACGCTGAAATTTTCACCTAACGGACATTATTTTATCGCAGGTGGATCCGACTACACTACAGGTATTCAATCTCAAGCGCTGTTCAATGACAAAGGGAAAGAAATCTTCTCAAGTAAAAGCGCAGCAACATCAACGCAATTCTCTCCTGACAGTAAATGGTGTGCGATGCTCGAATCTGGAAAGAATGGAAGCGTCGTGGTGCGTAGTCTGAAGGACGGTCAGGTGAAACGCCGTATCAGCGATTTGCCAGGCTGGATTAACCGCTTCGTTTTTTCACCCGATGGAGAGCATATCTATATCTCCTACGCGTCCGGTCAAAATGAAGTGACACAAAAATTTGATTTCAATGGCAATAAACTTGGCAGTTTCAACGGGAGCATTTCATTAGACCCTGAAAAATGTTTCTTACCGGGAAAGGGCATTATAGCCTTCAAAACGCTTCAAAACCGCCAGGTGTCCTATTTCCAGATTCTCGATTCGGACGGAAAACTGATACAAACTTTGGAAGGCTTGAACGCCATGAAAGGGGTTGAATACACCACCGATGGCCGATTCAGACTTTCGGTTGGTGAGCGGAATAAAATAATTGTGTGGGATCAAAATGGCAAGGCCTTGCGGACGATTCAATGCGAGATGCGCGATATCAACAGGGCTTATTTTTCTCCTGATGGCCGTTATATTGTTGCCAATAGTAATTACGCTTCTCATGAAATTTGGGAAAACCCGGAAAGTTATCTCGCAAAAAGCAAAGTACTCAGTATTGCAGATTTGGTGAAGGCGGGGGCGGGCATCGAGCCGGATTCCGTACTTAAATACGGCGATGCCGAAGTGCTTGAAGAAGTCGCCGAGTATTACTTCAGCGACCGCAACGACTTTGAAAATGCCGGGAGGTTTTATGAGAAGTTGTTGAAACAAAAAAGGTCTCCGCAAGGTCTTCAGCAACTGTATGAAATATCCCTTAAAACCGGCCAACCTTTTGATTTGCAGCGCTTTCAGGAAAGCGCTGACCCGGCAGAACTAACTGATCATGCTGATTTTTTGTTCAACAGGAAATTCTGGACTGAGGCCCGTGAACTGTATGAGAAAGCATCAGGAATAGAAGTGAGCGCCCATCGTCTCATTCAATTGAAAAACATTGCCGATACTTTACGCCAGTCTTTCGATTTGATCCGATTTGAGCAACTTGCGGGCAAACCGGAGCAACTTGGCGTAGTAGGCGATTATTTTTACAATGCAAAAGACTGGTCTCAAGCTCGCAAGATGTACGAAATGGCTGCACAAATGCAGCCCATTGCCAGATATCTGCTCCCACTTCAACAAATCGGGGAACAGCCGGGCCAACCGCCACTGGACTTCAACCGACTCTTGAACGCTGAAAAATATTACGAGCTGGAACAATACGCCTATTATTTTTTACATGCCCGGCAGTGGGAAAAAGCGCAAATCCTGTTTGAAAAAGCCAACAATACTCAACCCAGTTCCCGCTATCTCAATCAGTTACAAACAATTGCCGACAGCCTTGGTCAGCCCTTTGATTTTGACCGGTTCATACAGATTAAAAACGCTGAGGACATTAATAACAGCGCCGACTTTTTTTACAATCGCCGGGAATGGGACAAGGCTCGACGTTTGTACGACAAAGCTGCCGAAATGAACCCTGTAGAAAATGCCTACATCTTCGCGCGGCGTGTAGATCTCGCTTTCAAAACAGGCGCCTCGATAGATATAGAAAAAGCGACACAATCCGCTTCGCGCAGTTTTCTCCGATCGGCTGTGACTGAAATGCTTTATTTCGCCCAGGATACCTTTCAATCTCTGAAAGAGCAGTTTATGTTTCTTGATGTTTTGCAGCAACTGGAAAAAAAATTATTCCTGGTCGACACCACTTATGCGACGCGCCGGCAAATAGCGGTGGGCTACAACGGTATCGCCTGGATAAGTCTGTTTGCGCCAGGCGAAAGTCGCGCCAAACTGGTAGAACGTGCCACGCTTCGCGGACTGGAATTGCTTCCCGATGAAAAAGCCCCCGAGAATAAAGTGCTGAAAACCAATATGCCGACCGCCCTTGTGTTGCAAGGCCGCTTCGAGGAAGCGTGGCGCGACTGGTACGAGCCTTTGAAGAACCAGGAGTACGGACGAAATAATTATGCAACATTCCGCGACGTGTTTCTTGGCGATATCAAGCGCCTGGAAACCGAAGGCGTAAAACATGCTGATTTTAAAAAAGTGAAGGAGCGGCTCGAAACAGGTGGAGGAGGCTAATCTTCGCCGAACAGCCATTCCGCAGCTTTGGGGAATTCTTCACCCCACCGAGCCTCGTTGTGTTTGCCATGCGGGTCGGTCTCCAGGCGAAGTTGAGTGCGCCCCCGGCTGGCTTTCTCTGCCGCTTCTTTAAACCGCTGAAGATTCGTAATCATGCCTGCACCTTCCTTATTCCCGCCATACAAGTAAATTTTAGTGGGCGAATTGAAGGCTGCGAAATACATCGGCTCCGAGTAAATTTTAGGAGACGCCCACAATGAGGGCGAAAAAATCATGAATTTGGAATAAATTTCGGGAAACATCAAGCCTGCGTAAATACTGATGAGCCCCCCCATGCTGCTGCCACCGATACCCGTATGTTGCCGGTCAGGCAATGTGCGGAAGTTTTTATCAATGTGCGGCTTAAGCGTTTCGGCAAGAAAACGGGTATAATCGCGGCCCAGGCCCTCGCCCCAATGCTGCGAGTCGTAAGGCAGAAACTCCTTGATGCGTTCTTTGCCGCCATGATCAATTGCGACGACAATGAGCTCAGCTTTGCCTTTTTGAGCCAAAGCGGCCAGCCTTTTGTCCACCCCCCAAGTGCCGAAAGGCGCGCCATCCTCGAAAAGATTTTGACCATCCTGCAAATAAAGCACGGGGTAGCGACGGTCAGTTTGCTTATAATTCCAGGGCAACAAAACCGCGATGCGCCGACGCCGGCGAAGCTGAGGCACGTTGAATCGTTTTGCAACAATCTGAATATCAGGATAAAACTTGGGGTCATAGCCGCCCGAATGTTGTTTCCAGCGAGGCACCACATCGGCCACTTTGCCGCGAGGCACTTCCATCCGGCGATTGACCGGCGGAAAGCCGTCTTGTCCGAGTTCTTCGGCCTCCCAGCCACCCTTCACATATTTGTACTCGAACGGTTCGCCAGTTTGCGGCAATTCGTGAAAAGTAAACTGGTAGTGTCCTTCTTTGATTTTCAACATTTTAAACCGCTCGTCGTGTGTGACCCAGGCATTGAAAGAGCCAGTAAGAAATACAGGGCGGGCATCGTCGTTCGGCGTGAAAAGGTCGAGCGTAAGCATAGGAAAATGCTGTACAATAGCATGAGTGCTGCCTTGAGCAGGCGTGGCAGATAACATAGCAAAAGGTTAAATAACGCTTTTAGGGGAGGATTATCCGGGCAAAACAAATGCCAGCAATACAGGTTGGGGGCAAATCGGGCGGGACAAGTTTGTGCGTGGCAAACATAAAAATCCTTCGCTGACGTACCGTAGCGAAGGACAATAAACTTTTCCACACATAAAAGATGTGCGATTTTACGGGCAATTATTCTCTGAATTTGTCCAGCAAATGCCCCAGTTCCAGCGCCTCGGCTTCAGTGAGCTTACTGCCTATTGTCCCATGGCCGTCCATGAATTTAGCTTGCTCGATATCGGAAAGCAATTTTTTTCCCGCTTCCGAAATGCTTACAATGACCATGCGGCGATCTTCGGAGTGTGGTACCCTTTCCACCAGACCGCTTAGGCGAAGTTTCTCCACAAGACGACTCACATTGCTGCTCCGGTCAATCATTCGACTTTTAATATCGAGTACCGAAAGCCCTTTGGGAAAGCTGCCGTTTAGAATTCGCAAAATATTATACTGAGGACTTGTGAGACCATAAGGCCTCAACTGGCGCGAGATGTAACAATCGAGCCAGCTCGCTGTAAACATGATATTGAGCAAAGCCCGCTGACGCGGCTGCATGGGTTTGGTACTTTTGAGTTCGACTTCCAATTTCATGACGCAAACTTAGATGTTCTGACATTAAAACGCCAAACTCTTTTTTAAGTTCAAACCACTGCATTGCTTGTTTTTACCTTTGCCCGACCTGACCATTTTCAAATTACATTAATCGAAATTCAATGAAACAACTCATCGAGTGCGTGCCCAATTTTTCGGAAGGGCGCGATATGACCGTCGTCAAACAAATTACAGACGCCATCGAAGCGGTCGAAGGGGTCACCCTCCTGGACGTGGACCCCGGCAAAGCGACCAACCGCACCGTAGTCACTTTTGTAGGCGAGCCGGAGGCTGTGACGGAGGCAGCTTTTCAGGCTATCCGAAAGGCCTGCGAAGTGATTGATATGAGCAAACATACAGGCGAACACCCGCGCATGGGCGCTACGGACGTTTGCCCGCTAATCCCCATTGCCAATATTTCAATGGAAGAAACGGCTGCCTGGGCACGGAAACTGGGCGAGCGCGTTGGGCGCGAACTTGACCTTCCGATATATCTTTATGAGGCTGCTGCTACCCGACCCGAACGGAAAAACCTCGCCATCATTCGAGCCGGCGAATATGAGGGGCTGCCTGAAAAATTGACCAATCCTGAGTGGAAACCCGATTTCGGTCCCGCCAGATTCAACCCAAAAAGTGGCGCCACAGTCATTGGCGCCCGTGATTTTTTGATTGCCTACAATGTCAATTTGAATACAACCTCCGTGCGTCGTGCGAATTCCGTTGCTTTTGATGTGCGTGAAAAAGGCCGCGTCGTCAATGACCCGGCCACTGGAAAACCCATGAAGGGCGCCGATGGCGAACCGGTGCGACAGCCCGGCACTTTGCAAGGCGTGAAGGCTATCGGTTGGTACATCGAAGAATACGGCATCGCGCAAATTTCAATGAATATCACCGACATCCGTGCGACACCCCTGCACCTCGCTTTTGAAGAATGCTGCAAAAGTGCCGACCGCCGGGGTATGCGTGTCACAGGCTCCGAATTGGTCGGTCTTGTGCCGCTGAACGTGATGCTCGAAGCGGGCAAATATTTTTTGAAAAAACAGCAGCGTAGCGTCGGAGTAAGTGAGGCGGAGTTAGTGAAAATTGCAGTGAAATCAATGGGCCTCGACGAACTGACGCCTTTCGATCCGCAACAAAAAATCATCGAATACAACCTTGAAAAAGGCAATCCTGCTAATACTAAAAAACTGATAAAGAAAGATTTGGTCGCGTTTGCCAACGAAACGGCCTCCGAAAGTCCGGCGCCTGGTGGTGGCTCTATCAGTGCCTATGTGGGCGCGCTCGGCGCTTCACTCGCCACGATGGTCGCCAACCTGAGCAGCCACAAACGCGGCTGGGATGATCGCTGGGAGGAATTTTCGGCAGCTGCCGAACGCGGTCAAAAGCTGAAAGACGCTTTGCTCCGCGCGGTAGATGAAGACACCGACGCTTTCAACGAAATTATGGCTGCTTTTGGCTTGCCCAACGGGACGCCCGAAGAAAAAACCGCTCGCAAAGCGGCCATTCAGGCCGCTACACGAAAAGCCATCGAAGTGCCGTTCAAAGTCATGCAACTGGCCTACGAGTCTTTTCCCCTTATCAAACAAATGGTGGAAACAGGAAATCCGAACTCCGTGACCGATGCGGGTGTAGGCGCTTTGTGCGCACGCGCTGCGGTATATGGTTCATTTTTGAACGTGAAGGTCAATTCGGCGAGCCTGGATGATAAAGCCTTTGCAGAAAAAGTAGTGACGGAAGGAGAAAAAGTGACAAAAGCCGTGGATAAAATGGAGGCAGAAATCCTGGCGATTGTATACGGAAAAATTTAAAAACTTGTCATAACACAACCATGAGCGCCCTCAATCGCAATCTTTTTTGGATAATCGGTACGGTCTTGTTCGCCAGCCTTGTCTGGTATTTTTCCGACATTGTAGCGTACATCCTGATTGCCTGGGTGTTTTCGATGCTGGGTAGGCCGCTCATGGTTTTTTTTCAAAAACGCATCCGCGCAGGGCGTTTTCGCATGGGGCCTACGAGTGCTGCCCTGCTTACGATTTTTACTTTTTATTCCGTTTTGGGAGGGCTTTTAATGATGTTTGTGCCGACGATTGCGGCGCAGGCGCGCAATCTCTCGACCGTTGATTATCAGGCATTGGGGGAAAAATGGAAAGACCCTTTTTTGAACCTCGATATTCAGATGCACGATATCGGGCTGCTTCAGCCGGGCGAGTCGCTGGCGACGAAATTGCAGGATATTTTAAGCACCTGGTTCAAACCGACGCTGGTGGGCGATTTTCTCGGCTCCTTTCTCTCTACCGCCGGCAATGTCGTCGTCACTTTTGCATCCGTTACGTTTATCCTGTTTTTCTTTTTAAAGGAAAAAAATCTTTTTCTTGAAATTTTGCACGCATTCGTGCCAGACGAGCAGGAAGCGAAAGTGCGCCATGCCGTGCAGGAATCGAGCGACATGTTGACGCGTTATTTCGGCGGCTTAATAGCTCAGTTGTCTGTTTTTTCCCTCGTACTCAGCATTTTACTGTGGATTTTCGGGGTTGAAAATGCGCTTCTCATCGGCGTTTTTGGAGGCATGTTCAATATCGTGCCCTACGTCGGGCCTATCATTGGGATGGTTTTTGGCCTTTTTATCACCGTTTCTTCTCATCTCGAGACGGATTTTGCACTCTTGTTGCCCATGTTGTTCAAAGTTGCTGCGGCATTTATGGCGACCCAGTTCCTGGACAACAATTTTACCGGCCCGATGATTTTTTCAAAAAGTGTGCAGGCGCATCCGTTGGAAATTTTCATCGTCACGCTCGTCGCGGCCAAGATGGGAGGCGTCGTCGGCATGGTCATCGGTATCCCCGTTTACACGGTGCTGCGTGTGGTGGCACGCACTTTTTTCAGCAAATTCAAAGTAGTGCAAAAACTGACGGATCATTTGGAAGAGGAGGAGCAGAAAACATAGCGAAACGCAGATTCTCCCTACTTTTCGCGGCAAACCAACACTACTGCCGTGAAATTCAGTTTCGCTCTCCTCCTTTTGTTTTTCCTGTCCGGCCTTCGGTCAGCGATTCTTTTTTCTCAAAATGACTCTACGCTCCTGCTCAAGCCCGAACGCCTGACAGTGGAGGACATTTTCACACGCAACCTCGATTTTGAAAAAGCGCGGGCTATTTCTGCTACCCGCTCGCTGGAAAATCTCGAAGATTTACCTTTCACAATCTGGGTTTTCACAGCGGAAGATATTTTGCGCTATGGCTTTGTCACACTCGGCGATGTGTTGCGCGCAGCTCCGGGGATGCGCGTCTCCCAGCCCGGCAACGCGCAGGAAGGTGAGACTTTTCTGATGCGCGGACTTGCTGGCAATCAATACGTTAAAGTGCTCATCAACGATGTGCCGGTGAAACCGAGCGTGGCTTTGGGCATGCCGATTGGGGCGCAACTCCCCATTCGTCAGGCAGAACGGATTGAAATTCTGTACGGTCCGGCGGCTGCCATTTATGGTAACGAGGCTTGCGCGGGCGTGGTCAACATCATCCTGAAAGAAACGGAACGCCCGCTTTTTACGCAGGCCGATTTGTCTTTCGGCAACAACGGCTACAACAGTCTTGACTTGATGTTTGGCGGCAAACTGGGGAAAGACAAAAAAATTTTTCGGTTCAGCCTTTATGGCAGCAGTACCGTCCGCGAAAAAACGGACATCTACTACGACCAGAATCTCTTCAACATGAAAAATTATCTGATGCTGGGGCTGGATACGACGCTGTATGCGAACAATCCGAATTTTCGCGCTGCCACGCCGGGCGACAGCCTTCCAAAGACGGCCAATCTTCAGCACGATAGTCGTATGTTCGGATTCAATTTGAACTGGCGCGGTATACATTTTACGTACAACCGGATGTTGCGATTCGATCATACAGCAGTGGGGATCAATCCATTGGCTATTTCTTATGAAAACTCGGCAAACCGCCTCGCAGAACGGCTCGAAACTTTTTCCCTCAGTTTTACCCGTACTAAACTTCGGTGGACGACCTACAATACTTTCTCGGCGATTCGGTACCGGGTGGACAACAGCTCGACGACTACCTTCATTTTCGACCGGCTAAGTGCCGCAGTATTTAAAGTACGAGCGCCTTCCACACCTGATCAACAGGAAATGGTATTGCGCGATATTTATTCACAACTGACTTCTAACGAGCGCTACACTGCGGCCACAGGCTACGATTTTCGTTTCGAGTCGCGGCTAAATGCCAAGATTAGCCCTGGTTTTTACCTTGATTTGGGCGTTCAGGGCAATATTGGCAGTGGTACTCCGGCGCTTTCCCATTTCAGGATACCGATAGACATCAAGCTGAATGGCTCTTATTCGCCGCCGGTGGTGGACCCTTTCCCGCCGGCATCTTTTACCGAATTGGACGGCAGTGGCTTTGCACAGTTGAAGTGGAATTCGAGGAAATTTTACTTGTTGGGCGGGGCAGCGCTCAATTATTCCTCCAGTTTCGGTATTGCCCCGGCTCCACGTGTAGCTGCTTTGTATCGCATTGACAGCGCATGGTCGCTGCGTGGAAACTTTGCAACGGCCTTCAAACGGCCTTCGATGTACGCACAGGCCAACACCTATTTTATCCTTGATTCCGACGGCTCCACGAATGTTTCACCCGAAGGATTGGATAAAACTGAAAAAGTAATGACATGGGAGTCGGGGATTCGTTTTACGGAAAGAGACTTTCGGGCTGAAGTCTTGTTTTTTTCTCAAAAAGTGGATTATCTCGCTCGTCCGGGGTACTTGCGCCAGCAGCCGGGCTTTGTCGCGCCCTGGCGTTATGGCTGGGAAAATTCGCCTGGTCAGGCGCTTTCCATGTGGGGTATTCAAGGTTTTTTGGTTTCCGAAAATCAGCAGCTGGATTTTAGCAGCGGGCGCAAAGTGACCCGTATCACGGGACGCACGGAAATTTATTTTCAGTATGCACGCGGCAAAGAGTGGGTGGGAGAAAACCGCATCGAAACCAACGACGTGTTCAATGCTCCGCGTTGGCAATTCCAGTTCAGGGTGTTTTTCACCATCAACAAATTAGAGATGATGTTTTCCTCCAACCGGCAGACTTCCGTGCTGAGTAAATCTTTCCTTTACAAGGATGAATATGCCCGGAAAATCGCTCAAGAACGCCATCCTACTTTTCGCTCCTGGGATATGATGATGCGCCTTTATCTGAGCGACCATTTCCTCCTTTATTTTCATGTCCAGAACCTTTTCAACCGTCGTTATGCCGGGATAGATGCTACCGGCACACCGGATGATTTGCTGTACAACCCGCAGCAGAGACGCCAACTTCGGTTTGGGGTGAATTACAACATGAATTAGGTAGGACAAGTCGAGGTTGAAACATTTCCTCAACCTCATTTCTCGCTCCTCACTTCTGTTTTTCGCAAGGCCACACATAATCCGACAACGGGTAATTTTTTCCCTGAAAAGAAAAATGCCACCACTCGGTGCGGATGCCTTTGAAGCCGACGGCCTCGAGCGTCTCGCGCAGCAAACGGCGATTGGCCAATACCGGGGCAGGCAAGTTCATGTTGTCGGTGTGCGCTTCCTTCCCGAAGAAATCGTACGGCGTGCCCATGTCGAGTTCATTGCCCTTTTCGTCCACGATGGTCAGATCCACCGCCGCGCCGCGCGAGTGCATGGAGCCTTTGGCGGGCGGAGTCACGTAATCGGGGTTCGGCACTTTGTCCCAAAGGCGTTGTTGGTAAGGGCGGGGCCGGTAACAATCGAACATTTTTAAGCCCAAACCTTTCTTTTGCAGGGCTTTGTGCGCCTTCACGAGCGCCTTTGCTGCCTCTGGCCGGAGCAAACAACGCGGACAATCGTAGATTTTTGATTTGGTAAAATTGTCGGCCGTCGCGTAGCGGATGTCGAGTTTGATGCTTGGGTCGAGGGCGGCTACATCGGAAAAATCGTTTTTTTCAGGAGCCGTATTAGTGGCTTCGGCAGGAGGCTTGGCGGATGCTGGCGCAGAACGTGAATTATCTGCAATTCTGTTTGGAGGGCCGGGAGGGCCAATTTTGTTTTTGTGTGAAAAAGGGGCTATAGTATCCTTCAATAATTTCTCTAGAACAGTGGTAGTGGCGTTTCTTTTTTCATTTTCACAGGCCGCACTCAAAAAGAGAATAGTCAGGAGCAATGTGAGCGTTTTTATCATTTTTTAAAAATTTGCTGAAGACAGAAAGGAAATTCTCGGGTGTTCAAAAAAGTGACAATTCTCGGAAATCTCGTTCATTTCGTCGAAAGCCATTAAACGAAATACGGCACCATGTCGTTTTAACGCCATTTGCCAAACACTCCATCGAGGATGACAAATCAAGCCGGACTTTTCATAAAAACTTCGTCGCGCGTCACTGTCTTTAAGCGCGTGGCGCGGATATTTTTCCCCATGTCGCCGCTATTATTCAGGGGAATTTTCGCGGCGGCGCAAGATACGCCGTATCCTGGTCAACCGCTTACCGGGCCGGGCGGCGCAGAATACGTACACGCTTCGGTCGCTTTTTTTGATGCGGCCACGGAGGCCGACGGTTACTGGTTGTTCGAGCCTGCCGACCCCAAGCCCGATTCGGCAGAAGTGGTTGTGTTCCTGCATGGTTACGGCGCTTACAACCCGATGGCTTATGGCAAATGGATAAAACACTTAGTGGCGAAAGGCAACGTCGTGATTTATCCCCGCTATCAGAAAAACCTGATGTGGCCGCGCCCGGAGGCTTTTCCCGAAAATGCCGCTACGGGGATTCGCAGGGCTTTGGACGAGTTGCAAAAAGAAGGGCGCGTGAAGCCAAAGACCGAAAAAGTCGCTTACATCGGCCATTCTTACGGCGGCGTGATTACGACAAACCTGGGCGTGAACTGGCAAAAGTTCGGCATTCCGAAACCTGCATCCATGCTCCTTTGCGAGCCGGGTTCGGGGCCGCTCAAAGGCGCTCGATTGCCTGAATATTCGGGTTTGCCTACTGATTTACAAATGGTTGTCGTGGTTGGCGAAGACGATTATGTCGTCGGCGACGAGTTTGGCCGGCTTGTTTTTCAAACAGCCACGAACACGCGGCAGCGCAACCTCGTCGTCCAGCGCCGCAGCACCGATGGTCGCCGCTGGATTGGAGCCACGCATTCAGAGCCATATTGTTACGACCTCGATTTCGACACGGGCGTTCGCAATTATACTTCCCGGCGCGTCCTCTATACCTCCCGCCTCAACGAAGTGGATTTCAATTGTTACTGGAAATTCGCCGACGCGCTCATGGAATCCACGCGCAACGGGTGCTACTCTGAGATGGCGTTTGGCGATACACCCGACCAACGCTGGCTGGGCCGCTGGTCGAATGGCAAACCGATACGCGAGTTGGAAGTTGTTTTGCCGGAAAAAGTTGTTAGTTCTTCTATGATTTCGGCAGACTTGCCTTCGGAAAAGTAAAAATCGTTTTGCCCTGCATTTCTTTCAAACGCGCTATTTTTCGGCAAAAAATATGCGCAGTTCAATTTTTATCTTTTTCCTTTTCACCGCTTGCACCGCTACCAATTCTCCTAAAAATGGTGTTGCCCCGGTCACTTCCGGTTCCTCTATCGCCAGCCCCGTTTACACAGGCAAATTGCCCATTGACAAAATAAAATTACCTCCAGGCTTCAAAATCGGCGTTTTTGCCGAGGATGTGGACAATGCCCGCTCGTTGTGTCTTAGCCCCAACGGGACGCTTTTTGTCAGCACCCGCGACAAAGGCAATGTGTACGCATTGCGCGACACAAATGGCGACTATGTGGCCGACCAGCGCTTCACTTTGGCTACCGGGCTGAACATGCCGAATGGCGTAGCCTTTCGCAACGGCAGTCTTTATGTTGCCGAAATCAGCCGGGTGCTTCGTTTCGACAATATTGAAAATCAACTCAGTAGCCCACCGAAACCCGCTGTCGTTTTTGACAAATACCCGACCGACGAGCATCACGGCTGGAAATACATCGCCTTCGGCCCCGACGGCAAACTCTATGTCCCCGTAGGCGCTCCCTGTAACATTTGCGAGCCGGAAAACCCGATTTATTGCACTATTACCCGCCTCGATGTGGACAACCCGCGCGAGCCGGAAATTGTGCAGCGCGGCATCCGCAACACGGTGGGTTTTACCTGGCACCCTGTGACGAAAGAGCTGTGGTTCACCGACAATGGCCGTGACTGGCTGGGCGACGACTTACCTGCCTGCGAACTAAACCATGCGTCGAAAGAAGGCATGCATTTCGGCTATCCTTACTGCCACCAGGGCGATTTACAAGACCCGAAATTTGGCGAAAAACGCCCCTGTTCAGACTTTACAGCACCCACACAAAAACTCGGTGCACACGTGGCGCCGCTCGGTTTGGAAATTTATTCGGGGAAAAATTTTCCTGCGGAATATCAAAATCAAGTCTTCATTGCCGAACATGGTTCCTGGAATCGCAGTAAAAAAAGCGGCTATCAAATCAGCCTCGTAAAATTAGACGCCAATGGGAAAAGTATTGGTTACGAGTCTTTTGCAAGCGGCTGGCTTCAGCCGGACGAGTCCGTGTGGGGACGCCCCGTAGATTTGGAACACCTGCCCGATGGCTCGATGCTGGTGTCGGATGATCACGGTGATGCGATTTACCGGATTTGGTACGAAGGACGCTAAAGACGGTACACGGCGCACGATACACGGTTTGAATTTTGTTACAAACAAACAACGAACAACCGGCAACGAACAACCAATTATGCACCC
>Ga0209172_10001744_pt1 | contig 43422 bp, 34 predicted proteins | sample LarsenN4metaG_FD_184113 | JGI IMG/M metagenome (GOLD analysis project Ga0209172, IMG submission 184113) | Hot spring sediment bacterial and archeal communities from British Columbia, Canada, to study Microbial Dark Matter (Phase II) - Larsen... ... | reverse complement strand
ACGCGGCGGCGCTGGCGCATTTCGGCTTCGAGCAAGGTGTGCAAGGAGTTGAAATTTCAAATCTTCATTTTTCAGAAAAAGTGAAAGTCGGCGGGCGGCTCGATTTTTCTTTTTTGGCAAAAAATGTGTCCGAAATGGCGGCGCGGGTTCGGCTCGAATACGGCATCGAGTATCAAACTTTGTCGGGAAAAATGTCGCGCAAGGTTTTTAAAATCAAGGAATTGGAACTTATGCCCGGCCAGGTCGAGCCAATCGCGCGGCATCAAAGTTTTCAGGATTTCACTACGCGCAAGCACTACCCTGGCCCGCACCGACTGCAAATTTTGGTAAACGGCCAATCTATGGCGGAAGGCATCTTCGAGGTGTCGCGCTGACGCCTGTTCACTCGTACTTTTTTCCATTTCACTACAACCGGCGGCGTTTTCACTGCCTGTTGTTGGCGTGCCCCCCGGCAGCCGGGATATGTTTGTGTCATCAAACGGAACCAAATCAACGTACTGCCATGAAAACGTCTTTCTTGATTTTCGCACTCTTAATCAGCCAATTGAACGCCCAGAATGCCAACAGTGAAGGCCCGGAAGTGAAGAATGCGCAGTTCGCCGGAGGGCAGGAGCAACTGTCCGAGTTTTTTGCCCAACACCTGCGCTACCCTGAAAAAGCCGCTATCCGCCACATCGAAGGAGCCGTGACCATCACTTTCACGGTAAATGCCGACGGGACGATAGGCGACGCGAAAGTCCGAAATAGCTTAGGACACGGATGCGATCAGGAAGCGTTGCGACTTGTGCAATCCATGCCGAAATGGGAACCGGCCACTATCAACGGAAAACCAGTGGCTTGCGGCCAGACGGTTCGGGTGGATTTCCGGATGGTTTATTGAAAAAAGAAAAAATTGAGTCCCTCATTGAGATAAATCCAAATGAAACGACTAACGTTCTGAAACCAGTTTTTTTCAAACATCAAAAATCGAAAACCATGAGAAATACAATTCAAACTGCCGGTCTGCTCGCTTTGCTGTTCTTTTCAAGTGAAATGTCAGCCCAAATTCAAAACGTGTGGGTGGGTGGCGTGCCGGGAAGGCCGATTGACTGGGATGTAGCCGCCAACTGGTCGCTCCAGCGTGTACCCAACGAATTCCACGATGTCGTCATCCCGAACACGAGCACGACTACCTTTTCTTACCCTGTCATAGACCGTGCCGTTGAAGTTCACACGCTGCGCGTCGAAAGCGGCGCCCGGCTCTACATCCTTGAAACAGGTACTTTGCACCTCAACGCCGTGGGGGAAAAAATGAACGAAGTACTGGCCAATAACGGTGAAATTGACAACCGAAGCCCCCATTTGATAGGGTTCAACGATTCGGTTTTCCTGGAAAACAACACCCTGTTCTCCGCGAAAAAATGATGAAAACAATCTAATGCCAGGGGCGCCAGCCGAGTGAAAACAGGTGGTGAAACGGAGAACGAAAGATACCCCAAGCGCGCCCCGGCATTTTTCTAAAAAACTGAATGTCAACGGGAGTACAACAGGCACTGCAACCGGCCCGGCGCTAATGCGCTGGCCGGTTTTTTTATTTCCGCCCGAAATCAGCCGGGTTTTCGCCCCAGGATTCAGTTTCCCATTTCAAAATCGGGTTGGTGATTTTGTTGACGGCCAGCCATTTTTCAGCGCGTTCGATGAGTTCGAAAATTTTTTCATTGCGGTCCGTGGGTTCGAGTTTGGTGTTGCATTTGCCTTTTTTCACCCAGCCTTGCGCCGTTTTGGAGTCCGAATAAATCGGCATCGAGGGTTTACCTTGCTGCTTCAGCATCGCCAGCGCGTGCACGATGGCGAGGAATTCGCCGATGTTATTCGTGCCGTCCTCGAGCGGCCCCATGTGAAAAAGTTTACGTCCGTCGGCAGTGTACACGCCTTGGTATTCCATGTCGCCAGGGTTCCCGCTGCATGCCGCGTCCACTGTCACGCTTTCTTTGATAATGGCCGAGCGCGGGATTTTCCCGGCAGGCTTCGAAGCCTCGTCGGCCTTTTTCACAAAAGCCCAGTAATTGCCCTTAAAGGCTTTTTCAGCCTCTTCCCGGCTCTCGAAGCTCTTGTATTTGGCTTGTGCATAACCCTCTACCTGCCGTTTGGCAGCTTCCCAGGAGCTGTAAATACCAGGCGTGTGCCCTTCCCAGACGACGTAGAATTTCTGTTTTGCCATGAGAGCGTTGTTGGTTCCTGGTTGTTGGTTCCTGGTTGTTGGTTCCTGGTTTGAGGTTGTTTTTGTTTTTAAAAAACATCAACTTACCAGGAACCGACAACCGAAAACCAAATCAGAGTTTCAACAGATTGAAACTGTAATAGAGCGAAACGCCGCGCAGCGAGACGCTTCCATTAGTTTGTTGCGAGCCGGTAGCAACACTGCGCTTATAAAGGTCATCAATGTCGGAAAATCCAATATTAGCACGCAAACCGAGTTTACCGCCAATGTCTTTTTTGCCAAAATTAAGTTTGTATTGCAAGCCCGCCAGCACGCCGAAATCCGTCTTTTTGAAATCGTTGTTGGCCTCGAATAGCTCATTTTCTCCACCAGGCTCCACTGTGCCGTTCATATTGCTGCGCAGCAAAACGCCGAGATAAGGCCCAACGAGCAGCGACAGCCGTCCGTCGCGTTTGAACGTAATTTCAGGCGCCACGGCAAGTGTGAGCCAAAGTGTGTTGTAAGTGCCATCACGAATATATTGAACAGGAGGAATAGAATCGAGTATGTCAAAAGCAGATTTCGCGGAGGAATATTTGCCGGTCAGGCCGACTTCGCAGTTGATAGAAACAAAGCCGCCACGACCTTTGAAAACAACCTGAGTGCCCAACTCCCAGCCGGGCCGCCAGCCAAATTCGGGTTCGGTAGCGCCCACCTGCGGAATCAAAGTGCCGGAGCCGCGCAGCGAGTGCGCGTTGATACCGCCACGCACCCGGAATTCGATAGAGCCCGGTGTGAATTCGCGCTCAAACACAAACTCTTGTGTCACCGTCCGGTTGTTGCGTTTGCCTTCGGTGAAAACCTGCAATTCGCGGTTGCCGAGCAGGAGATAGCGGATTTTTTGCGGGTCGTCGTGCGCGGGATTTTCAAAAACGTAGCCGTCGTAGTCCGCCTGCGTGAGTTTGAAAGAGATGGGGCGATTCTGATTTTGCCCGCGTGCGATGGCGATGTAAGTAATCGTCGTGTCGCGCAGTTCGAGGCGGAGATTTTCGAGCGTCACCGTGTCGCCGTTTTCAGGCTTGATACGCATGCCGCGGCCGATGAGCGTGCTGTCGTCCTGCACGCGCCAGGATTCGAGGCGATCGCCCCGGTCGGTGGGCATAAACCAGGTTCCTTCCAGCGCGCGGAGTTCGCGGAAAATACCCTCCGGATCTTCGATTTGGGCAAAAAGAGCATTGGGCGAAAGGGCCAATAGCAAAATGCAAGTTGCAAAACGATACAAAAAGGCAGGGGAAAATGACAAGCGGATTTGCATGAGTTGAATTTTTGGGGCAAAAAAACGAGGAAAAATCGTCATTGTGGCATGATTCGCCTGTTGTACATGTTTTATTTTTCCAAAATGAAGTCGGGAAAAACGCACTTTTGGCCTTTGAAGCAGGCGGAGCAATGAAAATGTTAAAATTTCATGCAACCCTCCCTCCAAAACGATGTCAATACATTCAAATCACGAAATGGACGCCACTCAAACGCACCGCGACCTGATAGAACGCTGCAGGGAAGGACGCCGCGATGCGCAATTTGAATTGTACCGACTTTATTCCAAAGCGATGTACAACACTGCACTGCGCATGGTGCAAAACCCCCACGATGCGGAAGACCTCTTGCAAAGTATTTTCATCGAGGTTTTCGGCAAACTGGACTCCTTCCGTTATGAAAGCAGCATCGGCGCCTGGATTAAGCGCATCACGGTCAACAAATGCATCAACTTCCTGAAAAGTCGTCGCCTGGCTTTCTCGGAGCTGACGCAATACAACGACCGCGCTGAAGAACACACGCCAGACCCTGAGCCGCTCTACTCGGTGGAGCGTATCAACCGGGCAATCAGTGAGTTACCCGACGGCTATCGCGTCGTATTCAGTCTGTACGCCCTGGAAGGCTACGACCACGAAGAGATTGCCCAGGTACTCGGCATTACGGAGGCGACCTCTAAATCGCAGTACAGCCGGGCAAAAGCCAAGTTGCGCGAGACATTGACCACCAATAATATCAGGGTTTGAACACCCGATTTTAATCATCGTTAATCGCATAACCAAGTCCCTTTTTTGCGAAAGGCAAGAATCAAACAACCGACAACAATGAACAGACCAGATGCAATGGAAAACTTCATTCGCGAACACAGCCACGCTTTCGATGCAGCCACACCGGGCGCCCACTGCTGGGCGAATCTGGAAAATGCCCTCGACCGCCTGGACAGAGCAGATGGCTTGGAAAAAGAAGTGCTGATCAACCGGCTTTTATTCGACACCGAACTGCCTTCCGAACGCGTATGGGCAGGCATCGAGCATTATCTGGATAAACCAAAAAGTCAGGCGACCGATATGCTCGAAGATTTCATCCGGGAAAATCGCGAATCGTTCGACAGCGAAATACCCGATTTGAAAGTATGGGCTAACATCGTAAAGGAAACACCGGGAAGAGCGAAAATCTTCGGAATCGGGTGGCAACGTACCTTGTTGAGAGCGGCAGCCTCCGTAGCGCTGTTGGTGACAGGGCTGGGATTAGGTGTTTGGTACGCGCGTTTGGGCGAGCCATCCGCGATGGCTATGAGCGATGTGTCGCACGAGTATGCCGAACTGGAACATTATTTTGAAAGCGACATCGCGGTTAAAAAAGAAAAATTAGCCACTTTCACCGGTATTCAGCCAACGGAAGTCTATCAAGACCTCGAACAATTGGACAACGTGATGACCGAACTAAAACTCGAACTCGCCAACGTGCCGGAAGGCAATCGCGAGCAGGTCGTCAGAGCCATGATCGAAAATTACAAAGCCAAAGCCGCCATCCTCGAGCGCGTGCTCGAACGTTTGGAAGAATCCACCAAAACGGAAACGTTAAACAGCGAGTCAGACAATGAAATCAAAAATATTTGAAGCAACAGCAATGTCCATTTTTCGCAATCTGCTCCTGTGCAGCTTCTTGGCAGGGGGCTTTTTAGTAGCGAATGCCAAGAACGGCCCGGATCAGGAATTTACGAAAACCATCAACCGCGAGTTTGGTACCACCCCCGACGGTATGACCGCTCTTTACAACAAATACGGCACGGTCAATGTAAAAACATGGCAGAATCATTCCGTGAAAATTGACATTACGATAATCGTCAACGCCGACAACCAACGTGAAGCAGATAAAATATTTGACCGCATAAAAGTCAACTTCGCCAATGCCGCCGGCTACGTGAAAGCGGAAACAATGATCGAACAAAGCAGTGGCGGTTGGTGGCCGAGCAGCGGCAACAACTTCAAAATCAATTACGAAGTGTACATGCCTGCCAACAATCTGCTCGACCTCAAAAACCGCTACGGCAACTCTTACGTCGCACCGCTCAACGGTAAACTCATCGCCGAAATCAAATACGGCGACCTCCGCACCGAAACCGTCAACAACGACGCCGACCTCAACCTCGGCTATGGCAAATGCTATATTGCCCGCGTCAACAACGTGTACGGACAAGTCAGCTACGGCGAAATCACCATCGCCGAAGCCCGCGAGGTACAGCTGGACACAAAATATTCCGAACTAAAAGGCGAACGCGTCCAGTCCCTGCGTCTTACCTCCAAATACGACGACTTCGAACTGGGCGACGTGGAAGACCTTCGTCTTCAGACCAAATATGCCAACCTGCGGGTCCGCAGCGCCCGCACCGCGTACGTGACCGCCCAATACACCGATGTTCGTTTTGCCAATATCGCCGAAACACTCGACGCCGACCTGAGCTACGGCAGTTTGAAAGTTGAAAACATGGGCAAAAATCTTGCAGGCATCAACGTAGTGGGCAAATACACTGACGTTCAGATTTATGCTGAACGCGGCGCTACCTATCGCTATGAACTGGAAGGCCACTACACGGGTATCAAAACACCGCCCGGCGCCACACACAACATCCAAAACAAATCCGGCAGTTACGAAAAACTGGAAGGTTATGTCGGCGACGCCAATGCCAAAGGTTTGATCAAAGCAAAACTCAGTTACGGCGGATTTGTCCTGAAATAATTGGCTATTTGAGCCTGAAAAAACAACGAGGTGGCGCGACAAAAGGTCGCGCCACCTCGTTGTTTTTTTATTGAAGCTTTGAAGAAATTACACCTTCATCACCATCAACTTCCCGCTTTGCAACTGCCCGTCTTTTAAAACACGAATCGTGTAAAAACCGGCGGGCAAATCACTGACGAGAACATCGTGCCTGCCCTCCTGCGGTTTTTCCAACTTACGGACCGACTTTCCTTCCGAATTGTAAATCGTAACCGACTGAACGCCGGAAGGCAATTCGAGCGTGAATTGGCTGCTGGCGGGATTCGGGTAATAAAACGCTTGCCAGTTTGCATTTTGTCCCTGCGGGTCGTCGGCAAAACGAATCTCCGATTTCCCTTCGCAAGTCTCGGTGGTCGTGTATTCCGTAATGATGCGCACGAGCAAATCATTGAGCGGCTCCACCTTGTATTCGTCGGAAGTCGGCTCCAGGTGTTTGCCGCCGATGCCGCTGTGGTCGGTCAGGAAAACGTACGTACCATTCGTGGCGAGGCCGAAAAATTTCATCAAAAACTCCGTGTCTTTTTGAATACCGCTGGCCGCCACCGGCACGATGCGAATGCCAAGTTTAGCAGCTTCGCGGATACTTTTTTGCAGGCTCGCATTTACCTCCGGCGACTGGTGCGGGCTGGCGTCGAGCACGAGAAAACAAATGCGCGCGATGGCGTTTTCGCTCCATTTTTGGTTAAAAACAGCCTCTTCGAGCGCGCTGTGTACAGCCTCCGGGTAATCGCCGCCACCGTCCGCCGATTGTTTTTTGATAAAATCAACTGTTTTGGAAATGTCAGGCGAAAGGCCGCTACTTTTGGTAATGTAGGCATCGGTCACGTCGCGGTAAAATACCGTACCCATGCGAAAAGCGAGCTCGGGATTGCGGCTTTTCGCGCGACCGATGACGTCGAGCAGTTCCGTTTTCAGGTATTCGATTTCGTCGCCCATGCTGCCCGTCGCATCCACCGCCCACACGATGTCCACATTTTTGGGCGTCTCGCATTTTGCCTCGGTTTTGAAATGATTGATGCCGTCTTTGGCGGGTTTTAAAGGTGTTGCCGGATTGAATGGTTTTCCATCAATTTTGAAAGAAAGCAAAAAACTAAATGGGTTATTGATGTTTTTCAATTCAGGTGAATTGTCGTTCCCGAACATCTCCACCCACAATTCGGCTTTGCCGGTATTGTCCGTTTTCGCTTCCCAAAGTACCTGCCCCCAGCGGTTCATGAGCATAACCGGCACGTCGGCAAGCGGAAAATCCTGCTCGTTGGTGAGCAGCACGGTGTAGCGTTGTTTTGGGAAAAAACCGTACATGGCCTGGTAGGCTTCGATTTCGCCGTCGGCGAGCAAATCCAGCCAGTGATTGTTCCAGTTGTGGAGGTCGTTCCACTCGCCTGCGGTGAGCAAGCCGGCGCGAGGCGCAGGCTGGCTCGGACCTCCGGGCGGCGGCACAACGACTTCTTTATCAGCGATTTCGATGGCTTCTTCCCGCGAAATTTCAGTTTCGGTTGGCTTGTACGCCAGTTTCATCGGGCCGTCAAAATCACTTGCCGGCGGCGGCGCAGAGGTTACGCGCACACCGTCCACAGCGTAAGGGGCGGCTTCCGGTTTGGGTGAAGAGGGTTTGGCGGTCTCCTTTTTTTCAACCGCTTTCTTTTTGGGGGACATTTTTTCTTCGGTTTTGCCTGCTGCGGGACGAGTCGGTAAACTTTTGATTTCATCGGAAGTGAGCGTGTGCCCACCGGAAATCTTGTCTTGCTCGATGAGTGGCACTTTGTAAGCCGTGACCACGACTTCTTGCAAGTCGGCATTCGGCTCCAGCGTCACGTCGAGGAAGTTGATTTGGGCGTATCGGACTTTCACATCAAGGATGCGACGAGTGGCAAAACCCGTGTAAAGAAACTCTACATGATAAGTGCCGGAGTCGAGTTCCAGACGGTAGTTTCCGTCGTAATCGGTCATGGTATGCCACACGATTTCATTGTTTTTCAGGATTTTAACGTTGGCGCCAATCAGGACTTCACCATTTGAATCGGTGACTTTTCCGGTTAGAAATGTTTTTTCGGCAGGGGAAAAAAGAGCGGCAAGCGCCAGCCACAAAGAGGAAAGGAAGAGTGTGATTTTCATAAAAGAGGCAGTTGAGTTGTTTTCGGAAAACGATTTTCTCTTGATGCCTCGTGGCTGGAATTTGCATAAAATTTAGCTGGAAAAAATTCATCGCCACAGCATTTTCCCCAACTTCCAAACCGGCGACCACTCCTTTTGCACCCGGAAATAGGGTTTTTGCTCCGCGCCAAACTGTCGCCGCACCCGCTCGACGGGACGAATCATACTTCCGGCGAAATCGAAATACGGCACTTTCAACACCTCGTGCGCGTAGCGAATCGCTTCCCAGGTCAGCAGAATACCTGCGCCGGATTGCCGCAAACCCGGATCGTCGCCTGCCATGAGATACCAAGCCGTTTGTTTGTCCCAGGCGAGGTAGGCAACCGAGTGTATCGCGCCGGTCTGGCGGTCGTGCGCAAAAAATATTTCCCGTTGGCGACGACTACCAAGCGCCGCATCCAGCCGGCTCAGCAACGCGTGGGAAAAGGGCGGCTCCAGCCCTTTGCGGTCATAACTCCGGTCGTGAACGTCGAGAAAATCATCGAGCGAACCACCGGTTTTTACCTCGACCTGTTCCTTTGCTTTGGGGATTTTTTGGTTGCGGTAATCCGGCGCGAGGTTTTTCCAGACTTCATCCAGGTCGTTGATTTTCAAAAAGTAAGAATAGCGTGTCGTCTGCCGGAAGCCGCGCCAATAGAGCGGCAACCAGTTTTGCGCCGTGTAGTTAAAGTCTTGCTCGAAGGCTGCGAGGTCCCTGGGTATTTGTTCGAGCAAATGCTCCAGGATGGAAAATTCTTTGCGCGTGGTGCGCCATTCCGGCAAAAGGTAAGGCCCCATCATGCGCGCCAGAGGCGGCATTGCGACGTATTGCCAGCCCCACTTTTTTTTCAAAAAATACGGCCAGATAGCCGCGACGCGCCCGGCTTTTTCCACTTGTGCAAACCCCCAGGAGCCGCCTTCACACACGGCATCGAGATACCAGGGCTGTATGAACAGCGGCAGGTCGGGAGCGTGGTCGCAAAAACGGATGTAGACATCGCGCGAGGTCATGCGCAAAGGTGAGATAAAATTCGCGACTGCCGAAAAATCGCCGGTTTGACCCATTTTTCAGCCGAAAACACAATCGTCACTTAACCATTTTTGCCTATGCCCGCTCCCCTTCGCATTGCCCTGGCTGACGACCCGGAACTCTTTCTCGAAAGCCTCAGCGCCTTGTTTGCCAATGCAGGCGGCGAAATTAAAGTCCTCTGGAACGCTCGCAGCAGCGAAACCTGTCGCCTCCTGATGCAGGAATTTCCGAACCTGGGCGGGGCTTAGAGCATGTTGAGGATTTTCTGCTGGAGACAAAAACGAGGGTTTTTTTCATCAGTTTTCGCGTTTTTGAAGGAGCATAGCCGGGGCTAAGTGACTGAAAAATCTTAGGCCGGGTACTCCACGAAATTGCGCGGCGTCTCGTAGAGCCGCACGTGGAGGTCATATTTTTTAGGGATTTGCTGGCGCAAAATCATGTAAATCACCACGCAAATATTCTCCGCCGTCGGGTTCAGGTTCCGAAATTCCTCCGTATCGAGGTTCAAATTCTTGTGATCGAAACGACGTTCCACCTGTTCTTTTATCAAATCAGACAGCCAGCCGAGGTCAACGACCATGCCCGTTTCGGGGTCAATTTCGCCTGTTACCTTCACCTCCAGTTCGTAATTGTGCCCATGCCAGTTGGGATTGTTGCACAAACCGAACACTTCCCGGTTTTTTTCGTCAGACCAGGTCGGGTTGTGGAGGCGGTGAGCGGCGTTGAAGTGAGCGCGGCGAATGACGGCGACTTTCATTGAGTAAATGAGTGATTGGGTGAATGAGAGACTTTGCCGATTAAACCCGTTTCGGAGCAAATAGTTGGAAAACGAAAATCACTCATTCACTCAATCGTTCATTCACTCAATCTTTTACTTACCTTCGCGCCGACACAAAATCCCTCAAACAGCGCAGTCATTACCTGACTCTCTATATAAAAGGCACTTTTCGCCCTTGTAAGGTGCTTGAACAACATTGACCGCAAAAACCGCCAAGAGCGCAAAAGATTGATTTTTAAACCTTAGCGCATTTTGCGGACTTTGCGGTGAGTCAAAAATAACGCAGTGCTGTCTGCGATGGTTTTGTGTTAGCATGTTTTGCGAACAAGTCGCTGCATGATTTTTGTTGGCACAAAACAATGACTTTCAACGACATTATCGGCCAAAACAGGACAAAATCATTCCTGCTCCAGCTCACCCAAAGCGAGCGCATCCCGCACGCCCTGCTCTTTTTGGGCCCGACGGGCAGCGGGAATCTGGCGTTGGCCGTCGCGTTCGCGCAATTGTTGCAATGTGAAAAATTTGGAGGGAAAAGCGCGGCTGACAGTGAAAATCTTTTCGGCGAAGCCTCCCAAACTCCTTTTGAAGGCGCGTGCGGCGAATGCAATGCCTGCCACAAAGCCGCCACTTTTACCCATCCCGATATTCATTTTTCCTTCCCGACCGTCGGTACCAACGCGGTCAGCACCGACTACCTGAAGCAATGGCGCGCTGCATTGAGCGAAAACCCTTTTCTGGACGCCAATACCTGGCTGCAACGCCTCGACGCCGACAACAAACAGGGCAACATCACGAAAGAAGAATGCAACGCCATCATCAAAAAACTCAGCCTCAAAGCCTTCGAAGGTCGCTATAAAATCCTGATAATGTGGCTGCCCGAATACCTCGGCAAAGAAGGCAACCGGCTTTTGAAACTCATTGAAGAACCTCCCGAACAGACGATTTTCCTCTTGGCTGCCGAAAATCAGGACATGATCCTCAACACCATTTTATCGCGCTGCCAATTAGTGAAAACCGATTTCCTGAGCGACGAAGAAATAACCGAAAGCCTTCAGCAAAAACGCAATCTCGACGCCAATCGCGCTCGTCAAATCGCATTTTTGGCAGATGGAAATTTAAACACAGCGCTCCTGATTGCCGACAACCCGGAGAACGACGATGCCCGCCTTTTGCTTGACTGGCTCCGAAAATGTTGGCGCGGCAACGGCGTGGAACTGGTAAAATGGACAGACGAATTTGCCAAACTGGGTCGCGAAAACCAAAAGCAATTTCTCCATTACGGCCTCCATTTCTTGCGGGAAATGATGGCGCTTATAGCCACCGGCAACCCCAATCTCCGACTGCGCCCCGAAGAACTCGCTACTGCTCAAAACATGGCGAAAGTGCTGAATTTTGAAAAAATAACGCAATTAGTGGGCCTTTTCAACGACAACATTTACTACGTAGAGAGAAACGCCAACCCGAAAATCCTTTTTCTCGACACCTCGATCCAAATGAACCGGATTTTTAAAAATGCCTGAACAAGAGAAAATATTTACGCTGAAAAATATCGGCCTCATCGCCTCGATGACGGCACTGATTGGCGTGGGCGTAACAGTGACGGCACACGAATTCAACAACGGCATCATCACGCAAGCGGTCATAGGTTCGGTATTTCTCGGCATGGCATTCCCCAATTTACTCATAGCCGGCGTCATGCGATTGTTCCGGGTGCATGTCGGCAAAGTTTTTTTGTTAATCGCCGGTATTTGCATCGCTGTCGGCATCGTACTCATCGCCATTTGAATCTAAAATCAGATTGTCAACGGAGGGTGAAAGACAGAAAGTCGTTTTTTTATTTTTTGCAAAACACCAAAAACCGATAACCAACAACTGATAACTGACAACCAAAAACATGGGCTGCATAGGATGTTCCTGCTCGACAGGCAAAGATAGCGTAGGCGGCTGCCGCTCCAACGGCGGCTGCGCCAGCGGCGGCTGCAACCGCCACAACACCTACGATTGGATAACCGCGCTTGGTATCTCGGATGCCAAACCGTTTGACACTGTGGAAGTTAGTTTCAAAAACGGCTCGCGCAAAGAATTTTTCAAAAACCCGCCCTATACCCGCGCCACGACGGGTGACTGGGTCATCGTCGAATCGCCCTCCGGCGGCTACGACGTGGGCAAAGTCTCGCTCTCCGGCGAACTCGTGCGTCTGCAAATGAAACGCAAGCGCGTCCGCCCCGACGCGCGGCTACAAACCGTCGTGCGCAAAGCCCACGAGCGCGACCTCGAACGCCTCGACGAAGTTCGGCAAGCCGAAAAAGAAGTGATGATTCAAGCCCGTGTCATCGCCCGCACGCTCGATTTGGACATGAAAATCGGCGACGTCGAGTTTCAGGGCGATGGGCGCAAATGCACGTTTTATTACACCGCCGACGGACGCGTGGACTTCCGCGAACTCATTCGCAGTTATGCCCGCGAGTTCAAAGTGAAAATTGAAATGCGCCAAATCGGCGCACGGCAAGAGTCGGCGCGCATCGGCGGATTGGGCAATTGTGGCCGCGAACTCTGCTGTTCCACCTGGCTCACCGAGTTCAAAAGCGTGAATACCGCCGCCGCCCGCTATCAGAATCTCGCCATCAACCAGACCAAACTCTCCGGGATGTGCGGGCGCTTGAAATGCTGCCTCAACTACGAACTCGACACCTACATTGATGCGCTCGAAGATTTCCCCGACCGCGCCGAACGCCTGAAAACCAGCGCGGGGATGGCGATTTTGATAAAAACCGACGTGTTCAAACGCCTCATGTTTTACACTTACGCCGAAAATCGCGGCAAACTTTACCCGATTCATGTGGACCAGGTGTGGGAGGCTTTGGACATGATAAAACAGGGGAAATTCCCTGGCAGCCTCGACGACATTCTTGCCATGGCGCCACCGCCACCTGACGCCGACGAACCGGAAGAAGTTGAACCCGATTTCGAGAACGTCCACGACGTCATCCAACTCCCGCTCGAACAGCGCAAAAAGAAGAAGAAAAAGAACAAGAAAAATCGCGACCGCTCTCAAAGTGCCGCTGCCGCTGTAGAAAAAGCCGCACAAGAGGACATCGCGCAAGGTCGCCAGCAGCAACGACCGCCGCAGCGCCGTGACGATCGCCACCGCCGTCCCGACCCAAAACCCGACAATCGCCCGGCGCGGCCTGACAATCGCCGGGAAAATCCGCAAGGCAGACCCGAAAACCGGGAACAGCGTCCGCCGCAACAACAAAAACCGGCCAATCCGTCCGCTCCCAAAGACGCTGAGAATTCCAATCAACCGCCTGCTCAGAAACCCAACGGCGGTGGTAACGGGAAAAAGAAATTCAAGGGAAAAGGGCCGAGGAAAAATTAAACAAACAGACTTAATTCGTTGTCTCACATAACACTATGACTTACGACGTCACCGTCATCGGCTCCGGCCCCGGAGGATATGTAGCCGCTATCCGCTGCGCCCAGTTGGGCCTCCGCACCGCCATCATCGAACGTTATTCCGTGCTCGGCGGCACCTGCCTCAACGTGGGTTGCATCCCGTCCAAAGCTCTTTTGGACTCCTCCGAACATTACCACAACGCCCACTCAAACTTCACGACGCACGGCATTGACCTCAAAGATTTGAAAGTCAATATGCCGCAAATGATTAAGCGGAAAAACGAAGTCGTGCTCGACAACAACAAGGGCGTGGAATTTTTGATGAAGAAAAACAAAATTGACGTGTTTCACGGGCACGGCACTTTTGTCAATAAAAACCGCATCAAAATCAGTACTCCCAGCGGCAACACGGAGGAAATTGAAACCGCCCGCGTCATCATCGCAACTGGCTCGAAACCAATCGTTCCCGCCAATTTTAACTACGACAAAAAGCGCGTCATCACCAGCACCGAAGCCCTCAACATCGAAAAAGTGCCGGGCAGCATGGTCGTCATCGGCGGCGGCGTCATCGGGCTGGAACTCGGCAGCGTCTATGCGCGGCTTGGCACCAAAGTCACCGTCGTCGAATACCTCGACCGCATCATCGCCGGCATGGACTCGGATTGCAGCCGAGAGTTGACGAAGGTGTTGAAAAAAATCGGCATCGAATTCCACCTGCGCCACGCTGTCACCGAAGTCACGCCTTCCAAAACCAAAGTAAAAGTTGTCGCCAAAAGCCGCGACGACGAATCCAAAACCCTCTCGTGGGATGCCGACTACTGCCTCGTCGCCATCGGTCGCCGCCCTTATACCGACAACTTAGGCCTTGAAAATGTGGGCATTGCGCTCGACGAAAAAGGCCGCATCCCCGTCAACGAACATTTGGAAACCGCCGTGCCGGGCATCTACGCCATCGGCGATGTCATCAAAGGCGCGATGCTGGCGCACAAGGCAGAAGAAGAAGGCGTGTTCGTGGCAGAGACCATTGTCGGCCAAAAACCGCACATCCACTACCACCTCATTCCCGGCGTTGTTTACACCTGGCCGGAAGTCGCTGGCGTGGGCTATACCGAAGAAGAACTCAAAGAGCAAGGCGTGCCGTACAAACCCGGCAAATTTCCCTTCCGCGCGCTCGGTCGCGCCCGCGCGAGCATGGATTTGGACGGCATGGTGAAAGTGCTGGCGCACAAGGAAACCGACGAAATTCTCGGTGTTCACATCGTCGGCGCGCGCGCGGCGGATTTGATTGCTGAAGCCGTCGCGCTCATGGAGTTCCGCGCCGCCGCCGAAGACGCCGCCCGCATGAGCCACGCCCACCCGACATTTGCCGAAGCGTTCAAAGAAGCCTGTCTGGCAGCGACGGCGAATCGTTCGCTGCACATGTGAGCAGTTTTGAAAAATACCTCTTCTGACCATTCGTGTAACAGAAAAATTTTGAAAATCCCCGGCTGATAAAAGTTGAAGTTTCATCATCAGCCGGGGAAAAATGCTTTCAAATCAGCCTGTTCTGGTTCAGGCTTTTCACCACCCGGCTCTGATCGTCACCCAGAAATTTCGTCCCGGGCCGTTGATACCCGAAGCGAAGGCGCGATACTGCACGTCCAGTAAGTTGTCCACACCCGCTTGCAAGGTCAGGTTTTTAGTGAAACGAAAGCCGCCGCGCAGATTGAGCGTCCACCAGGCTGGCATTCCGTCGGCAGGAGCATATTGTTCGTTGTCCTCTCCGTTGGGGAAATAGTCTTTAATGGGTTTCTTCCCATTGAACAAGGAGAAGATTTCCACATTGGCCCGGGTAGTATGCCAGCGCATGCCAATACGCCCGTACACAGGTGGAATATGGTCGAGCGGCAAGTCGTCTCCTTCTTCCTGCTGAATGCGTCCGCGCGTGTAACTCACTGAACCATAGGCTGCCCAGGTCTCCAGTATATCGGCTTCGAGACCGGAAGAGAACCCGAAGAGACTGGCGTTTCGCTTGTTCTGGTTGGCCAGAACACGACTCGGTTCGCCATTGTACAGGATGGAATCCTGGCCGTTGAACCGAAAGTTGTCGGTCACGATGGCGTCGCGCAGAACCGTGCCCCACAGCACATTCTCCCAGCGCAGCCGTCCGTAAATACTGCGTGTCACATTCAGGTCGAGGTTGAGGGTTTTCTCAGGTTTTACGTCGGGGTTCGGCACCACGAGGCTACCGGGCTGCGAGTCGAATACTTTTCCCAAGTCATCCACATTCGGCACACGAAATCCAGTAGCAGCGCTCAGTGCCACACGCCAGCCTTTCGCGCCGTTCCACACTGCACCGAGGCTACCTGACACGACGGGACTGCTCTGTGTGGCTTCGTTGTAGGGGAAAGGAAAAAAATCTTTGTTCGAAAAAGTCGCATTGAGCCCCGTGTAGCCTATCCGCAGCCCTTCGCTAAAAGTCCAGGCGTCACTGCTGCCATGCTGCCAGGAATGGGTAGCGAAAGCCGCCACCGTCCACATCGTGCTGCCGCCGTCAGGATAGCGCGTATCGAGCGGTGAAGTCGCGCCTGTTTCGATATTTTCCCGAAAAGCAGTGGATTGTACGCCGTTGAACTGACCATCGAGACCCACGCGAAGGCTTTGACGTCTCCAGTTTTTTTGCGCTTCAGATTCCAGCCCCCATACGTCCACCTGTTCCAACCGGTTGTTGCGATTGGCATTGCCAAAACGCCGATCGTGACGACTTTCCCGGATATCCTGATAACTGACCGTAATTCGCAGGCCGCTATCGAACCAGCCCAATTCATTCAACGCGAGTTTGTAGGCGGCGAGCAGACGGTCTTGCGGGCCGTAATACCACTCGGCAAATCGCAGCCCCGTACCGCCGCTGCCGAGGTCGGTGAGACGGTCGTAACGCGGGATGTCGCTGGAGGTGCTGTATTGAAAGTTCAGGGTGTGTGTGCTGTGTTCATTGGGTCGGAAGACGATTTTTTGCAACAAATCATATTGCCGATAACCGCTGAATTTCTGAACATAAGGGTCGTTGTTGCGCACAAGCGAATCGCGGCCGTTTATCCGTTCCGCATAAAAATCTCTTCTGCCAAAAAACGGTGCGGAGCCTTCCTGTTCGCCCATGTGCAAATCACCGAAGTCGCTGAACGTGAAGGAAGTAAACGAGCCCCATTTTGGTCCACCTATGCTAAAATCGGCGTGAGCGGTTTTTTCTTCGTTCACGGTGCCGTAACGGAAAAAGGCGTTACCGGAGGTTTTCAATGGCTCGCCTTCGGCGGTTAACACGGGATTTTTTGTGTAAAAACAAATCGCGCCGCCAAGCGCGTCGGAGCCATAAACGGTGGAAGCCGGACCGAAAATGACCTCGGCGCGTTCGAGGGCGGCGTTATCGAGCGTGATGGCATTTTGCAAATGGCCTGAACGATAGATGGCATTGTTCAGGCGAACGCCGTCCACGACGAGTAAAACGCGGCTGGCCTCGAAGCCCCGCAACACAGGACTGCCACCGCCTTGCTGGCTTTTTTGCACGAACGCTGCGCCTGAATTTTGAATAAGGTCGGCGGTCGTTTGAGCATTGAGGCTTGCGATTTCATTCTTTGTCAAAATTTTAACTTGTTGCGCCACTGCGCTTCGCGCCTGGCTTGCACGGTTGGCCGAAATAACCGTTTCCCGAATCGGGACCACTTCCAGCATGGTGTCGGCGACAGTTTGGGCAAAACTTTCCAAAGCCGCCGCCATGAGCAGGAGGAGAAGTATTTTTTTCATGAAAAATGGATTTTGCAAACGAGTCAAGCGGTCTGGCGGCTTAAGGCCGTCTGACCGCTGATAAAAGTTGAAAACTGAGTCAAGTCAGGCGGTGACTTGAAGTCACGGTCTGGCTACGTTATTCTGGAGGCGGTGAAAAGCAGCCCGGCGCGTTTTGCGCCAATAGTGGCAGGAAGTGAAAAGGAGGAGAGAAAATTTCGCAGAGGTTTTGCGGGAGTTCGAGCGTCATCGTCGGCAGCAGAAACGCCGAACCGAGCCACTTGGCGAGCCAGTTTTGTAATGGCAGGGAATGTGCGGCATTCGAGCCGGCGCCGGGCGAAAGCAATTTTCCGACAGCATCCAGCACTGCTTCCTCGTGGCGGTCGTGGTAAAGTTGGAGTGTGACAGAATCCCCGTTAATTGCCTGACTTTTAATATCGTAGAGCCGCCCTTCGAGGCGGATTTCTTTTTTCCCGACGCGGATTTTTGAGAGAAAATTGGCCGCAAGCGTGACGGTTTCTATGGGTGTTTCGCGGCGGTGGAGGGTGGCATGAGCAGCCATTTTTGCCTGCATTTGCAAAATACCGGAGGCCAAAAACCAGCCTCCTGCCTGGAACAGGAGCAGGGTAGCGAGCGCACTGATGGCGCTGTTTTTCCAAAATTGGAGCGGGCGTGGCATTTTACTTTGGCCGCAAAGGACGGCAAAGCGATGATGATTTTTGGGAGGAAGGCCCCTTTTTGCAAAGTTTTCGCCGCATTTTTGCATTTGCCGGGCAACCTGCGCTCCGGTTAGAATGACTTTGATGCGTCCAACTTTTTTGTGGGAACACAGTTTTAGAGACATGAAAAATTACTTGTTTTGGTTGTTGCCGGCCCTTGTCGGTTTCGGTTGCAACACCTCGAAAAAAACCGTTTATCCGCCGGAAAAAATTGTCCCGACGGAAAAGTCGCTCGTGTGGCAAATCAGCGGCAACGGGCTGAAAAAAGCTTCTTACCTGTACGGCACGATTCACCTGATTCCGAAAAGCGAGTTCGAGTTTCCGCCTGCCGCACGGGAGGCGCTGGACAACGTGCAGCGCGTGACATTTGAAATTGACATGAAGGAAATGACCAATTTCCGCACTCAAATGGGCCTGATAACCAAAGCTTTTATGGCTGGCGGCAAAACGTTGAAAGATCTTTTACCTGCCGAAGACTACGCTTTTGTCAAAGGAAAAATGAACGAAAAGGGGCTGCCTGGCGGGATGTTCGAACGCATGAAACCCATGTTTCTCAGCACCTTGTTTTCGAGTGATGAGGACAGCGGTGTGGCGACAACTTCCGGCACTACTTCCGTGGAAATGGAATTGTACCGCATGACGCGCCGCCGTAAACTCGAAACGGCAGGCCTCGAAACGGCGGCCTACCAAATGGCGATTTTCGACAGCATTCCCTACGAAGCACAGGCAAAAATGCTGGTGGAGAGCTTGCGCAGCACAGAGGGAAGCAAGGATGGCGAAGACGAACTTTCCAAAATGGTCAAAATGTATCGCGACCAGGATATCAATGCGATGGAGGCTATGATTGGCGATTCGGAAAACGGCATGGGCGATTACGACGACATTTTGCTGAAAAATCGCAACCGAAACTGGATTCCTGTGATGGGCCGCATGATGCGCGAACGACCAACTTTGTTCGCTGTCGGCGCGGGACACCTCGGCGGTGAGAGTGGGGTGGTGGCGTTGCTCAGAAAAGAAGGCTACAAAGTGGAAGTGGCGCCGGAGGAGTAGTAAAAGGTCATTGAGGTCATTAAAGTCATTTTTTAAATTACTCCTAATGACTTTAATGACCTCAATGACTTTTTAAAGCCCCAATTTTTGCCTTATCACAGTCGGAATCGCGTCTTTGTGGACCATGATGGACATGGTTTTGTAGCGGAAATAAGGCTGGGAAGCGTATAAATAACCGCCCATTTCCTTTTTCACCGTTCCCCACGAATTCTTGACAATGAAGTACTTGGCGCCGGTTTGGTCTTTCACGATACCAGTGATGTGCATCCCGTGATCGTCGGTGGTGCTGAGTTCGTTGAAAGCCGCCTGGCGTTCGTCCTGCGAGACCCATCTTTCTTTCACTGGCGCTTTCCAGATGGAGTCTTTTTCCGGTTGCGACATTTCTTCCCAGGTCTTGGCAGGTATCACGGCGAGACCTTCTTTTGCCGAAAAAGTCTTCTCGCTCACGTCGGTCGCCCAGGCTACGGTGTAACCTTTATCCACTGCATTTTCAGCGATTTGTGTCAGTTCGTCAATCGGCACATTGTAAAACAGGCCGTTCGACCAGTTGTCCGAAACCTCCAGAATAAAGGGTTTGTAAAACGGATGATGGGTGTAGGAGGTAAACGCCACGTAGTTGTCAGGATTGATGCCGAGGCTTTGAAAATAGGATTGTGGCGTGTAGGTTTTTCCCTCGAACGTAAAACTCGAAGGCGGTGCGCCGAGATAGCCATCGAGTGCGCCGGTGTAGGCTTTGAGCCAGAGTTTGCTGAGTTTGCCGTCAGGATTTTTGTTCACAGCATCGAGCATGGCTTTCAGCACGGCTTCCATTTCGCCGTGGACGGGTTTGTCGTGGCCGCTCTCCGGCAAAAAGCCGCTGTACACGGCTTGCGGCACGATGCCGTATTCTTTCACGATGTTCAGAACGTCGTGATTTTCAGCGCCTTGTCCGAATGCAGCAGCGCCCTGACGACGCACGTAGTTCTCGGCGCGCTCGATATAGCCGGCCCGCACGACGTACATTTCGCTCAGGTCAACAGGCTTTTTGCCCATGCGCTGGAGTTCGCTTTCGAGGAAGGAATTGGTAGAATAAACCCAGCAGGTGCCGGATTTATTCTGGTTTTGCACGGGCGTGGCGCCGATGTTTTTGACGGTAGTGAACTGGTAGCCATTCAGTGTGGAGGGGAGTTCCTGCGCTTCCAGCAGGCCGACGAAGAGGAAGAAAATTGCTGTCGTAAAAAGATGTTTCATACTTTTGAAAGTGAATTTAGTTGAATCGAAGATCGAGCGACGAAAGTAGAAATCCCGCTTACGCTCCCGTCGTTTCATAGACGTTTTGCTTCGAAAATACCCTTTAACGGAATCTTTACTCCCTCTTTCGCATCAAAACGGGCTTTTGTTGCACCTTGCCGTCGGTGAATCATTTATCATTCAAATTGCCCTCTGATGAAAAGCACACTCCCCCTCTTACTGTTTTTTGCCTTCGGCAAAACTGCTTTTTCCCAATCCGTTTTCGATTCCATTTACGCTGCCAAAAGCGCCGAAGTGTACTTCGCTTTTGGCAAAGCCGACCTGACGCCCGAAGCGGACGCCGTGCTCGATTCACTCGTCGCCGGTCTGAAAGCCGAGCCGCGTTATTTGCGCATCCGCATCACGGCGCACACCGACTCGGTCGGCTCGCCGGCGGCCAATGAAGCCCTGTCGAAACGCCGCGCCGCTGCTGTGCGCGACAAACTTTTGCAACGCGGCCTCGGCGATGCGCAAATTGAAATCGCAGGATTCGGCGAAAGCCGGCCTGCCGCTACCAACTCAACGGAAGAAGGCCGCCAGAAAAACCGCCGCGCTACGCTCGACATCCTTACATCTGTGCCAATGGCGACTTTTTCCGGTCAGGTAAAAGACCGGGATTCGGGCAAGGGCGTGGAGGCGACCATTACGTTCAGCACAAAGACACGTGTGGATTCGACGCGGACGGACTCGGCTGGTTTTTACAGCGTTCGGCTGCCGAAGGATTCGATTGTCAAGATGGAGGCCGTCGCACCGAATTATTTTTTCCAAACCATGACGGCGAAAATTTTCGGCAGTCCGGAATTGTACAAAAAATACAAAATCAGCCCCGACATCGTGTTGCCGCCTGCCAAAGCAGGCGAGACGGCGGTGTTGCGCGACCTGTTCTTTGTGGGCGACGAGGCGATTTTGCTCAAAGTCTCCGAACCCGAATTGCCCAAAATTTTGAAGTTTATGCAAATAAACCCCGATTTGAAAGTTGAAATCGCGGGTCACATCAACGGGCCGAGGCTTATCATGGAAAACGAGCCGGAATGGCGGCAAAGCCTTTCGGAACGTCGCGCCAAACTCATTTACGACTACCTGCTGAAGAATGGCATTCCCGCCGAACGCATGACCTATAAAGGGTACAAAAACACGCAGATGCTTTTTCCGAACCCGAAGAACGAAAAAGAATCAGAACAAAACCGGCGCGTAGAAATCAGGGTCGTAGAAAAGTGAATGAATGCAAGACTTCGGCATATTTCTTGCCTGATTCGCATCAAACATACCTTTACCCTGTCTATCACAACTTTTTGAAAAACTGGATAAAACTACTATGAGTGCAAACCAGAAATTGACCATGCTCCGGACGCTTCGATACGCGTTCATCGGCCTGATGATACTCGGCGCCGTCCTGATGGTAAAAAATCTTTCCGCCTATTTCGGTATCACGGGCAATGGGCCGTTCATTCACGGCTGGGTGACAATGGTGACGGAGCAGGACCCGGTAGGTACCCCTCACCCCGACAGCAATACGAATGCAACTTTGTATCACACCAGCCACCACAAGTTGGTGACGATCGAATTTGCCGACATGGGTTTGTTGTTCAAGGAAAAATACCTGGCCTACATCGTGTTTCACATCGCTGCCTGGGTATTGGGCTGGATTATTCTGTACCAGATGTATCGCATCCTGAGCAATCTCGAACAAGGCCTCGTGTTTCAGGAAGCCAACGTTCGCAGAATTCGGATTATCGCCCTGTCGGTGGTGGGGATTCCGCTGTTGCTGTTCATTTCCAGCTGGATTCTGGCGGGCATCACTTACACTTTTCACGGCCACCAGTACGTGACGGATATGCCGGATTTGCATCGCGAGCGGGTAGTCATCGGCGCTTTGGTGGCGCTGGTAATTTTTGCCCTGGGCGAAATTTTCCGCACAGGCATCCGGCTCAAGGAAGACCACGACATCGTTCCGTAAATCAGTTTTTTCTGAAATGAAAATCGGGCTGCACGACAAAGAGTCGTGCAGCCCGATTTTCATTTCAGGTGAATTTCTGTACAACAGGTGCTCGCTCATACCTAACGAACGGGCTACATCCGCTCCGTTCCGACCGCCGTTGACCATCCGTAGCGCTTCGGTTTTGAAGTCTTCATCATCCTTCCGACACACTATCCTGACCTTTGTTGTTTTCCATCTTGACACAAATTTAGAGGGTTTTGTGTGCGGAAAAATTAGACCAACTCAAGGTTTAAAAAAGATGTTCGTTCCGAAGTTTTGCGTGAAATTTTTCCCTACCGCAACACCGTCACGTCACCCCGCAACACCGTCGTTTGTCCAGGTAAAATTTCCACTTCCGCGACGAAAGCGTACACCCCCGGCAGGGCTTGTTTCCCTTTGAAAAAGCCGTCCCAACCGACCGACGTGTCGTTGGTAAAAATGTCGCGCCGCTCGAAAACGAGGTCGCCCCAGCGGTCGAAAATGATGAGTCGGCGAATCGGAATTTGCTCGCGGGTGAAGAGAGTAAATCGGTCGTTGCCTTCCGCTGAGGCCGGGCGAATTACGTTGGGGACGAACACATTTGGCACAACCGAGATGTAAAAACTGTCCACCGCCGGGCATCCTTCCTCGTCAAAAACCGTCACGACCACCCAAGTGCTCGTTTCAGGATGAAAAATGTACGTGAGGCAATTCGCGCAGCCGGAACTATCGGCAGGCGTCCACTCAGTCGCGACAATCGGGCGACCAGGCAGGGCTTCCAGTTCGACCTGGCCGCCGGGTTTGAGCGATTTGGGCAATAAACGCGGCACTAATTCGACTGAAAAACTGTCGGGTTGCCCCATGTTCGTGGTGAGCGGCCGGTTGTAGCAGCCCGTCACGTCGCGCGCCACGAGTTTGTATTTGCCCGCTGCGAGGTCGTCGAAGGTATTTTGCGGGAAAAAAGTTTGCCCGTCGTCGATGGAAAACTGGTAAGGCGGCAAACCTCCGGTGGGCGTTCCGAAGACAATTTGACCGTCGAAAAATCCGTAACAGGAGGGTTCTTCGAGTGAATATTGAAAGGCCGGAGAACTAAAAACTGCCTCGATCGTGTCGGCGGCAAAATCCGTGCGACGGCAAACGCCGAGGTAACCAGTCGCGATATAACGCCCTGGTGTGTAGGCAATTAGAAAAGTATCGGGGCCGAATTGCAGCACCGAATCTTCGAGCATCCATTGCACGCCGTCAAACACGCCGTCGGCGACCAGCGTGTCGGGGCAAACGCCGTCTCCGACCATTGAGAGTTGAAGTTCCGCTTTCGCCGTTTTGCTGAAACCCGAGTAAAACGCCGCAAAACTCGCCGGTTGGTTGCGACCAAACATGGCGACTTGCACCGCCCCTTCCGCCACCACGCTCAACACGTTCGGCGTGCTGTTTTCGGAAAAAAGATCGAGCCGCCGATAAGTCACAAATTCGGGATAACCCTGCACCGGGGCGGGTGGCCCCAGGGGAACGAACGTCCCGTCAATCTTCACCGTCACCGTCGAATCTTTCATCGCGACAATCATCAGGCCGCCTTCAAATTTCATGTTTCCGACACGGTTCGGCTGAAAAATATTGTCCACCGCGTTCGGAATGCCGCAACTGATGGGCGGCACAAAAATCAATCCGGCGGTACGCATGGCATCGTCGTTTTGGGAGGTGCCGCCAATCATTTCGTACACAAAAACCGGCTCCGAACTGCGGATGTACATGTTGCCATCGAGCGTGTAAGCGTTGGTCGGCACGACATAATAATCGCCGGCCTGGAGGGTGACGGCAGGGTTGGCGTTGCCATTGAGCCAGATTTGTGTGTTGTTCAGGTGAGCGATGACAATCGGGTGTTCAAGTATGGAAGAGCCGTTTCCCCGGCATAAAATGTACTCTTTCCCGACTTGTTCGAACGGCGCAATTTGGTCAATACCGATGTCGTGCGCCATAAATTGTACCGGCGCGCCAACCCACGAGCCGCAGTTGACTGCCACAGGTTTGGTCGCGGAAAGCAAAGCGCCCATGAGGCCGTTCGGGGGTTGCACACTATTGTTGGCAGTGAGATATTCCGAAAAAACGACGGATTCGCCTTTTTGCAACAGCACACTGACAGGGCCGTTGGAAGGAGTGCTGGCGCCGGCTATCTGCCAGTCCAGCGTCGGGTCGAAGTCCGACAAAGTCACCAGCGTCGAATCCTCCGAAGCCATGACGCCGACGAAATTGGAACGCCGGCCCATATCGTCCACTTCCTGCACAAGATGCCCGATACGAAACGTCGTCCCTAGTGCGGCGCGGCCTTTGCAGGTCAAATCACCTGCGTGGAAGCCCGATGAGGCATGCACCCGGTAGTAGGCAAAGAATTTCTTGGGTCCGCTCATCACCAAACCTTTGCCCTTCACAACCTGCTGCAACTGATTTTGAGGCACCAGCGTGTAGGTGTTGGTCGTTTGCCCGATATCGTAGCGATAAGGTTGGGTGTTGCTGATTGTGGCTGTTTTGACCAAATTGCCCGCGCCGTCGCGGATTTCTACGTCGAAGGCATCGGTTTCAGGGGTGGAAAGATAGAGGAATTGCGGCCCCCAATCCTCGCGGGCGTGCATGGGTGGGAGCCAGTGAATGGTGTCCAATTGCCCCAAAAGCGTATGGGCAGACGCCAGCAGCAGAGCAGGAAAAATGAGTCGGGCGCTCTTCATTACCGGAGATTTTTGCGGCTTAAATCTACTGCCGCTCCGCCAGTTTGGAAGATAAAAGATTTAAAAAACAGTATTTGGCTAAAACTGTCTTTTGACTCCGAAAATCGCGCGTACTCATTGTGAAGGCAAATCGAATGAGGACTTCTATGCTTTTTTTGAAAAAATATAAAAATTCTCATCCACCGAAATGTCTTCGCGTTTGCCCAGTTTGCAGGGGCTGCTTTTCCACTCGGTCGTCGGGTAAATAAACTCGTACTTACCGGGCGACAAAGTCACTTTCACAGGCATATCGAACCCGGCGATGCAATTTGTCCAGCGATATTCCACTTTGCCTTTTTTCCGGCGAAGTTCCAGCACCGGGATTTCCGTGTTGCGCAGGTATTGGTCAAAAACTTTTTGGAGGTTTTTTCCCGAATGTTGGCTTATGTAGGCCTCTACCTGAGCGCCATCCACTGTCTGGTGATAAAAATCGCGGTTCAAACCCCGCAGGATCGAGCGCCATTTTTCGTCGTCGTTCACGATCTGGCGGATGGTGTGCAGCATGTTGCCGCCTTTGTAATACATGTCGCCGGAGCCTTCGTTGTTCACGCCGTACATGCCCACGATGGGGCTTTTGTTTTCAATATTTCTGCGGCACCCGCGTATGTATTCGGCGCCGGCTTCTTTCCCAAACATGTATTCCGTGTAAAGCCCTTCACTGTAATTGGTAAAACTCTCGTGTATCCACATGTCGGCGATGTCGCGGTAGGTGATGTTGTTGGCGAACCACTCGTGCCCCGATTCGTGAATGATGATAAAATCCCACTTTCGCCCCCAGCCTGTACCCGACAAATCCATGCCAAGGTAACCATTCAAATATTTGTTGCCGTAGGTGACCGAACTTTGGTGCTCCATACCGAGGTAGGGAACTTCGACTAATTTGTAGCCATCTTCGTAAAAAGGATAGGGGCCAAACCAGTGCTCGAATGCCCGGAGCATCGGCTTCACCTGCTCGAATTGTTTTTTAGCTTTGTCCAGGTTTTTGGGCAAAACGTAGTAGTCCAGCGTCAGCACGCCTTTTTCGCCCTGAAAAGTATCGGCAAAATGCGTATACGCTGCGATGTTCACGTTGACACCGTAGTTGTTAATCGGATTTTTCACAAACCATTCGAAGGTGCGAGTACCGTCGCCGTTGTCCGAGGTGTGGCGTAGTCGTCCGTTCGATACATCCATCAAATTGGAAGGCACAGTGACTTCAATTGCCTGAGAATCAGGCTCATCGTAAGCGTGGTCTTTGCAAGGCCACCACACGCTCGCGCCCAATCCCTGGCAGGAAGTCGCCACGAAAGGCTGGCTTTTGTCGTCTTTCGACCAGCTGAAGCCGCCGTCCCAGGGCGCGTTGCGCGCTTCGCGCGGTTTGCCTGAGTACCACACTGTGACCGATTGCAGCGAGCCTGCCGGTTGTTCTTTTTTCAGGTTGATGAAGTAGGCGTTTTTGCCTTGCCGGGCGATTTCGAGTGCTTGCCCGTCCTGTTCGGCGCGTTCGAGCACGAGCGGCGGTTGAAGGTCAATTTGCAATTCTTTTCCCGGCGCCAGCACTTTGTAGCGGATTTCATTGCTGCCTGAAATGCTCTTTTCCGCGGGATTTACTTTTATTTTCAAGTGGTAAAAAGTCAAATCCCACCAGGCGCGCTGGGGCGTGACGCTACCGCGCAAGGTGTCGTCTTTGGTGAAAAAAAGTTGTTGGGCATCACCGGAAAGAGCGAAGAGCAAAAGCGCGAGGCTCGCAAGTATTTTGGCCGATTTCATCAGAAAATAATTTTGCAGTAAAGGTATTGATGCGCCCACGTCGTGTTCATTTTTTATACAAAAAACCTGTTTTTCAGGAAAATCAGTATTTTGGCAGCATCAAACTATACCCCGCTTCACATGAAATCTCCCCGTTGGCAATTTATTTCCACCGATGAAAACGCCGCAGAATCACTGCAGCAGGCGCTGGGAATTGACCTTGTTTTCTGCAGGCTATTGGTGCAACGTGGCGTGACCAGTTACGACGAAGCCCGCGCTTTTTTCCGTCCCAGCCTCGACGATTTGCACAATCCGTTTTTGATGAAAGATATGGACGCGGCAGTGGCGCGCCTGGATGCTGCGTTGAAAAATGGCGAACGCATCCTCCTTTACGGCGACTACGACGTGGACGGCACTACCAGCGTGGCGCTGATGTACGCTTTTCTTTCAGGGTTTTATCAAAACCTCGACTACTACCTGCCCGACCGGGAAAAAGAAGGTTACGGCGTGAGCCTCGCCAGCGTAGAATATGCCCGTGAAAGCGGCGCTTCGCTCGTGATTGCAATGGATTGCGGCATCAAAGCCAATGAAGCAGTCGCCAAAGCGAAAAGTTACGGCATCGATTATATCGTGTGTGACCACCACCTGCCGGAAGGCGAATTGCCCGATGCGGCGGCCAATCTCGACCCTAAACGCCCCGATTGCCCCTACCCTTTCAAAGAACTCAGCGGCTGCGGCATCGCTTTCAAACTCGCCCAGGCGCTGGCTTTGCACAACAACACGCCGCCCGAAGAACTCGATGATTTGCTCGACCTCGTGGCGGTCAGTACCGCCTGCGACATCGTGCCGATGACAGGAGAAAACCGCATCCTCGCGCGATTCGGTTTGCAACGGCTCAACCGCTCTCCCCGCGTCGGCCTTTGGGCTTTGATGAACCAAATTAACCGGCCTATGCCGCTGAATGTCATGGATTTAGTCTTTGGCCTCGGGCCGCTCATCAATGCTGCCGGACGCCTCGGCGATGCGCGGGAGGCGGTTCGGCTCATGCTTTCTCAAGACCGCAACAGCGCCCTCGATTACGCCAAAACCCTGGTATATCGCAACAAAGAGCGCCGCGAAGTGGACTACGCGATGGCCGACGAAGCGCGCCGCCGTTTCATGGAAAAATCGGGTTGGGAAACACGCAGGAGCATCGTCCTCTTCGATCCAGCATGGCACAAAGGCATCATCGGTATCGCCGCCAGCCGCATGACAGAGGCTTTTCACAAACCCTCCGTTATCCTGACCAAAAGCAATGGCCGGGCAGTAGGCTCAGCCCGATCGGTGCCGGGTTTCGACTTGTACGCGGCTTTGCAACAGTGTGAGGATTTGTTTTTTTCCTACGGCGGTCACGCCCACGCTGCCGGTATGCAAATGCCGATCGAAAACGTGGAAGCCTTTGCCGAGCGTTTTGAAAATATTGTAACCCAAAGCCTTGCACCGGAAAATGAAAACCCTCTGCTCGATATTTGCGCGAAAATCCGGCTCGAAGACATCTCGCCCAGGTTCTGGCGAATGCTCCGGCAATTCGAACCCTTCGGGCCAAACAATCGAAACCCTGTTTTTGTAGCAGAAAATGTAGTGGATACCGGCCAAAGTCGCCAGTTGGATAACAACCACGTGCGACTCTCGCTGCGGCACAAAGACAGCGCGCTGGCATTCAAGGGAATCGGTTTCGGCCTCGGCGAAGTTTTTGAAAAAATCAAAAACCAACCTTTCGATGTGGCCTTCAATGTAAGAGCCGATCAATGGCAGGGGCAGACGACGTTTTCGCTTTACGTAAAAGATTTCAGAAAAAGTGGCGATTGAACTGGATTCACAGCAGGGCCATCGTCTTCTTTTGTCCTTCCAAAAATGTCCGTACCGCGCTGAAACTTACCGTTTGATGTTGGAAGAAATGTTGCGCCGCCGCCGCTTCTTCCGCCGAAGCGCCGAGATGGTTGAGAATGTTCGTGAGGTGCATTTTCATGTGTCCCTGCTGAATGCCGGTGGTGATGAGCGAACGGACAGCGGCAAAATTTTGTGCCAAACCGACCGCCGCGATGATGCACATGAGTTCGCTGGCAGAAGGTTTGCCCAGAATTTCGAGTGAGTGTTTGGCGAGCGGGTGCAAAGCCGTGAGACCGCCGACCGTGCCGACCGCGAGCGGGACTTCCAGTTCAAAACGGAAAATGCCATTCGCAACCGTGCAACGACTCAAACTCCGGTATTGCCCATCGCGGCTGGCGTAGGTGTGTCCGCAGGCTTCTATCGCCCGAAAATCGTTGCCCGTCGCCAGCACTACTGCATCTATTCCGTTGAAAATGCCTTTGTTATGCGTTGTGGCACGGTATGGGTCAATCTCAGCGATACGCACCGCGAGGGCGAATCGGTCGGCTAATTGCGCCGCATCCATACCCTGGCTGTGGGCGAGTTCCTCGAAAGAAGAAATGGGCGTTTCGACCCATGCGCGCACGAGACATTCGGGAGTGAAATTTGACAAAATAGCCATTACAACTTCCGCGTCGCGCTCAGCATCGGGCAAATTGGGATATTCGGTGAAGAAATTTTCCAACGCATCGGCAAAGCGTTCGAGCACCGAGTTAATGAAGTTGGCGCCCATGCTGTCGCAGGTTTCGAAGGAGGCGCGGAGTTGAAAATAAAATGGCTCAATTGCCGTAAAATCAATCAGTTCGATATCGCGAATGCCACCGCCACGCTGTCGCATATTGGCCGTAAGGTCGCCGCAAGCGGAGAGCAACCAGGTGCGGAGTTCGGGAAAAAGGCTTTTCAGTTTTTCGGCCTGGCCTCCCCAGCGAAAATGCACCTGGCCCAGTTTCACCGTACCGACAACTTCGGCGTGAAAACCGCCCCGGTCGAGCCAGAATTTGGCTGCGCTCGAGGCCGCTGCCACTACGCTGCTTTCTTCGATGACCATCGGGACGGCGTAGGTTTTTCCGTTTATCAAAAAATTCGGCGCGATGCTGTAGGGCAAAACGTAGTTGGCTACGGCGTTTTCCGTGAAGCCGTCAATGATTTTTTGCGCAGCCGGGTCGGGGTGTTGCCATTCTGAAAAAACTTGCTCCATGGCAGCCGGGTCGCTGCTGAAATTTTCTGCCAACCACTTGATTTTCTGCTGTTTGGACAGTTTTGAAAAGCCGTTTATTGTCATAATTTGTTGTTGGTTCTTAGTTGTTGGTTGTCAGTTCTTAGTTGTTGGTTCTTAGTTTTTAAAGTTGGCAGATTTTTTCAAAATGACAAAAACGAACAACCAGGAACAAACAACTAAAAACCAACAACCGTCAACGAACAACGAGAAAAGCCTGCGCCAATTCCAGCCCGCGCACCTGGGCTTGCACGAAGGTCTGGAGTTCGGCGTATTCGCCACGCGCGTGTTTCAGAAAACCGGAAGCCTGGCCGTACACCGCCGGAATTGCGGATTTTTTAATTAAAAAATACCCATCGAGGAAATCCTGAACCCCGCCGGAAATGATGAGGTGCCGCACTTTGCAACGCTCGCCGAGTTCGGCTTTTATCTGATTTACAAAGCCGAGCATTTCTTCAGCGGAATGGCCGACGGCGGCTATTTTTTCAAAAATCATTTGCTTCACGGGGTCGCTGCGCAGGAGTTCGAGTTTGGCAAAATTGGTGCCGCCGGCTGCTGCAAATTCGACGGCTTCGATGGGCATTTGCAGCAAAGCCCGCAGGCTTTCCGGCCCGAATCCTTGCCCGACTTCTTTGACAATTATTTTTAAATCAAAGAGTTGCAACAACTCTTCAATGATTTCCAACGGCGGGCGTTTGAACACGTCGCCTTCCGGCTGCATGGCTTCCTGCAAAGGATTGACGTGGATGATGAGGCCATCGGCGCGAAGTTTTTGAAGCAAAGCGGGGATGCGCTCGGTCTCTTTTTTCTCTAGCAACTGCTCGATTTGCGCCACGCCGAGGTTGGCGAAAAGTGGCAAATCGGGGCCGATAGCGTCGCGCACATCGAAGTCGGGGAGAAACTCGTCACTGTAAAGCAGTTGGCGGCAGGAGCCGAGGCCCATGCCGAGGCCGAATTCGGCGCAAGCACGGGCAAGGTTGTGATTGATGACGTTGGCGAGCGCAGTGCCGCCGGTCATACTCGACACCCACATGGGGGCGCGGAGGGTTTTTCCCAAAAAAGAAAATGGCGTGAGTGAACCGGGCGCGGGATGAGCGGCCAGAAGTGGCTCGTAATAGAAACGGCCATCCAATTCGCCAGCTTCTACGCGGCTTTTGAAAGCCAGTTCGATGTGGTCTTTTTTGCGGGAGACGGCAGTGGGGTCGTCATCGGAGAGGCCGATGAGCACGGCTGGATGCAGTTTGTTTTGTTCGTCGGATGCCATTCAGGTGTATGGTCGTGCGGTAAAGGTACGGATTTGGTCGAGAGGGCTTGTAATATTGGGGCCTTTGAGAAAAGTTGAGAAGGATTGAGAAAACCGTTTCGACTCAACCTGATCCGCGCTTGTGGCCCGTTTCAACTTTTTATCGAACAACTTTAAAAGCAAAATGCCCGTTGCCGGTAGCGCCCCAGGTGCGTACCCAAATCGGGAGCAGCATTTCAGTGCCGCGTGCGGTGGTGATATCGCCGAGGTCAATCACGTCGTCCCAGCCCCAGGGGGTCAGAAAGGTTTTGACAACCAATTTTTTGGCATCAGCGTCATTGCCGCTTACGAACATGGTGCCCCGGTCTGTGGCCGACGATTTCCCGGCGTTGACCATCACTTCGCAGTTGACGATGTTGAGAGTTTTTACCACTTTGGCATCGGGAAATTCGCGCTGGATTTGTTCGCCGAGCGAGTCGGTGTTGCAAACAAAAAGAGAGGGTGGCATTCCCTTTGAAAAGTCGAGTGGGTTGCTGATGTCTATCAAAATTTTCCCGTGCAAGTTGTCCGCGCCTGCTGCCCGAAGTGCATCGAGCGTGCCATCGCCTTTGGTGCAGATGAAAATAATGTCTCCAAAACTGGCAGCATCGGCAAATGTGCCTTCCGAAGCGGCAGGGCCATTGGCTGCAACCCACGCAAGGGCTTTTTCATTGGCTTTCGTGCGGCTGCCCATTTTGACAGTGTGGCCGAGCCGGATAAGCGCTGAACCGATTGTGTTGCCGACCATGCCGGTGCCGAGGACTGCGATGTTCATTTTGATACAAATTTTAGGAATGAAACGACCTGATTTGAAAGTTGGAGTAAAACAGGGAAATCGCAAGTAGGTTGACGAAAGAAAATCGTTTCAACTGACGGGTTGTTGACCAAATTTCCTTCCCGGCCTTTTAATGGTTCTATGCCGGAAAATAAAATTCCGTAGTTTTGCCGCCGCTTTTCGGGCAACTATGCTCGTTTTGTTGTGATTTTCAACTCGTTACACCAACTTTTTTCTCACTAAAATAAGTTTTACCGGATGGAATCTCTGGTTTACGTACTTCCGTTTTTTGGTTTCGTGGGGCTTGTGTATATGTTCATCCTGCAAAATTGGGTGACCAAACAGGACGCAGGCGACGAAAAAATGCAGGGCATCGCTAAAAACATCGCTGATGGCGCGATGGCCTTTCTCAAAGCCGAATATCGCATTCTTGGTATTTATGTTGCCGTTGCGACAGGTCTGTTGGTTTGGCTCAGCACACTTGTGACGACCAGCCACTGGTTTATTGGCGTAGCATTCATAATAGGCGCGCTTTTTTCAGTAATAGCCGGCTACTCGGGTATGCGTATTGCCACGAAGGCCAATGTGCGCACGACCCAGGCCGCTCGCACCAGTTTGGCCAAAGCATTGAACGTCTCGTTCAAGGGCGGTTCGGTCATGGGCCTCGGCGTCGCTGGTTTGGCTGTTTTGGGTCTTAGCCTCTTGTTCTCCTTCTTTTTTAACTTTTTCATGCCGGGCGGATACGGCGCCGCAGGTATGGGCTATGCAGGCATGTCGCGGGTGTTGGAAGTGCTGGCGGGTTTTTCGCTTGGCGCTGAGTCCATCGCGTTGTTTGCACGTGTCGGTGGCGGTATTTATACGAAAGCTGCCGACGTAGGCGCCGACCTTGTGGGTAAAGTAGAAGCCGGAATCCCTGAAGATGACCCGCGTAACCCGGCCACTATTGCCGACAATGTAGGCGACAACGTAGGCGACGTGGCAGGTATGGGCGCTGATTTGTTCGGCTCTTATGTCGCAACGGTGCTGGCTGCAATGGTGCTTGGCAACTCGGTATTGAAATACACGGATGCTTCCAACGACGGATTTGGCGGTATCGGACCTATTCTTTTGCCGATTTTGATTGCTGGCCTGGGCATCGTTTTTTCCATCATCGGCATGTTGCTTGTGCGGGTGAAAGACAGCGATGAAGTAAGCGCCGACACCGTTCAAGGCGCCTTGAACCGCGGCAACTGGGTGAGCATTATCATCACCGGCATCGCTTGCTATCCGGTGATTCAGTGGATGTTGCCGAAAGAACTGGGGATGTTTTTCTTTGGGCAGGGCGTTATGAAAGTGCCGAGCATCAACGTCTTTTTTGCGGTGTTGGTTGGTCTTGTCGTTGGCGCGTTGATTTCTGCCATTACCGAATATTATACAGGTTTGGGTAAAAAACCTGTGTTGAATATTGTGAAACAATCTGCAACAGGTCACGCCACGAACGTCATCGCAGGTCTTGCAACGGGCATGATGTCCACCTGGCTCCCAATCGTTCTGTTCGCCGGAGCCATCTGGGGCGCTTACACGCTGGCAGGTTTTTACGGTGTGGCCATTGCGGCTTCGGCTATGATGGCGACGACGGCCATGCAATTGGCCATTGATGCTTTCGGCCCAATTGCCGACAACGCGGGCGGCATCGCCGAAATGAGCGAGTTGCCAAAAGAGGTCCGTTCCCGCACTGACGTGCTCGACTCTGTGGGCAACACGACAGCGGCCATCGGTAAAGGGTTCGCCATTGCTTCCGCAGCCTTGACGGCACTTGGCCTGTTCGCTGCCTATGTTGACTTTACTCACATCGAGGGGATTAATATTTTCAAAGCCGACGTGTTGGCCGCACTTTTCCTCGGCGGCATGATTCCGGTGGTTTTCTCCGCATTTGCCATGCAAAGTGTGGGTAGAGCCGCTATGGACATGGTGAACGAAGTGCGCCGTCAGTTCCGCGAAATTCCCGGTCTGCTGGAAGGGACGGGTAAAGCGGACTACCAGCGTTGTGTGGAAATCTCGACCAAAGCAGCGCTCCGCGAAATGATTCCTCCGGGCGCTATCGCCATCATTACGCCTTTGATTGTCGGTTTTGTTATGGGTGCGGAAGCACTTGGCGGTTACATGGCTGGCGTGACGGTCAGCGGTGTTTTATGGGCCATTTTCCAGTCCAATGCCGGTGGCGCATGGGACAATGCCAAGAAATCTTTTGAAAAAGGTGTGGACATCAATGGCCAGACCTACTATAAAGGCTCCGAACCGCACAAAGCAGCAGTGACTGGCGATACAGTAGGTGATCCGTTTAAAGACACTTCCGGGCCTTCGATGAACATTCTCATCAAATTGTCCTGCCTCGTCGGCCTCGCTATCGCCCCGATTCTGGGCGAACATATTGCTGCGAGCCAGCCTATTTCGCCACAAGGTCTCAATGTGCCTTCACTGCAGGACTACCAACGCCCGGCGGACGCCTACCAACCACAAACGCCAGGCAACACTGCTCCTGTGGTACAACCAACCATCGTGCCCAGCACGCAAAACGGTCAAACACTGGACATGAACCAGACGCAACCGGGCGGCTCTACGCCGACCTCTGTGACGCCTACCAGCGTCGCACCCGGCACTACTCCGCAAGGACAGACATCGCCATCTTCTACTTCTCCAACGCAGCCGCAACCTTCGGGCACCACGACGCCCGATCAAAAAAGGCAGTAAATTGTTTTTAAGGTATAAATAAAAATCAACGCCCCGGCTCGAATCTTCGAGTCGGGGCGTTGTCGTTTTGGCAGCACAAGCGTTAACAATGCGTGGCAAGTTGGGATACCACACAGGTCTCAGACACACTACCTACGGCGCATTCGCCAGGTTTTATGGTGTACTGAATTGAATTGACAGAAGTGCTGACTGTGACTGTTACAGTGGCGGAACCCGTGTTTGTTATGTAAAAATTATTAGGCCCGAAACCCTGAACGTTGACAGCGCTGCCGCTGAGAGAAGGAAGGTTAGTAAGCCCTATCACCGAAACGCCACAACAACTTGTGCAGGTAGCTTGATTCTGACGCAAACCACAAAATGTTATCGGCCCGGTGGTTGTTACGGTCACGTCGCAGGGCCCTCTTTCAGTAACGGGAGCGTTGTCATTTGGAGTTTGTGTAGAGGGCGTTGACGATGTCTCCTCTTTGGCACAGAAGGAAAAAAGCGCAGTGATTGTAAGAAGGGCGAATGAAAAGAGAATCTTTCTCATGGATGATGAAAAATTAATGGGTGAAAAAAACTGGGTGAATCAGGTAATTGGAGAAGATTGCGCAATCGTAAAAGCGAAGATGATAGGGTCAGCCCCATTTGAAAAACTACGATTTGCCAACTTTTTCTGACTAAAAAGACAAGCCCCTTTTCCGGTTAAAGCCGGAAAAAGGGCTTGTTGTCAGAAATGTGACAAGTACCGCTATTTGCTTTTTACGAGAGAAAAGACCTTACTCTGCCCATCAATTTGTGTGTGCAGGAAATACGCGCCATCTGGCAACGACGCTCCTTCAATCATGACCTCATACTGACCTTTTCCTTGCAAAGACTCTTTCACGATAAAATGAATCAATCGCCCGGTCGCGTCGTATAAGGCAACTTCCACAGATGCTTCTTTTTCAAGTTGATAGCGCAATATAGTGGATTCAGTGAACGGATTCGGGGCTGGGGGATTCACAAAAATTTCAGAAGGATTTTCTGCCTCAACAAACCCGCCATCTGACCTCTCGCTCGCCACACCGCAAGGACTCCCGCAAGAAGAAAAAGTACCACAATTGGTAAGGAATTTAATCCTAAGAGCAGGGAGTACCGGAGTGCCATTCACATGGGAAACGGTGAAGAGCGGGGTGGTTGGCACTCCTGATACGTCATAGTAACAGATTGCCTCAGAGTCGCCATTTTTTTCAAAAGAAAAATTCGGGTTATCTGTAGTTAACTCTCCTATGATGATGTCCCCGCCATAGTTCACTACGGCGAATTGAAGTGCTTGATTGTTGAAAGTGATGGCTCCCACAAAGCCATTGGTGTAAGGTTCAGGGCTACCGGACTCCTGGACACAAAAGTTGTAGGCTCTATTCTGGCCCGTTGATAAAGGATTGCCAAGGGTGCAAGGAGATTGGAGTTGAACGATGTTGTCAATAATAATGGTCGGAATACGCACTTCGCTCTCCGTTACGCCCCCAAAAGGTCCGTTAGAACAGTAAGAAGCGCTGACACCAAATTGATATGTATGCCCGGCGGTGAGCCCCGTGTATGTAAAGGAATTGGTCGTTATAATGTAGCTGGGCAGGGCAGCCCCCGCAGTAAGGTCATAGCTCTCTACCTTAAAATATACAAGGGATGGCGCCACTATCGGTGTCCACTCCAAAGAGATGCTGGTGGGAGTAACATCAGTTGCTACCAATGAAGCGGGGGCAGGGGCGGGACAACCCCGATCCGTACCCACAGGAACTGAAAATATTGTTTTTTCACATACGGTTGGTTTGGCGGCAAGGAAGCCCGACCACAGCAATGCAATGAATAAGAGCGGAGAAAATTGAAAAGATTTCATGTTTATTAGTGTTTGATAAAAAAGATTTTGGTCAAACTTGGTCACAAAAATTGCACATAGTTTTTTTCGTTTTTCCTACGCTTTTTCCTGATTTTCTGAAATCCGGAAAAATTTTAAAAAATAAAAAAATTTAAACCGGAATGCCCGCCTATGTTGCACCGAAAACTTTTAGAGGTCTTGAATCATCTGACGATTGCGGAAAGAAAGCAATTAAGGCTTTTCCTGACTTCTCCTTATTTTAGCAATACCATAAACGCGAGCGAAATCGTCCGTCTATACGACCACATCATTCAGCACGATGCCAAAGAGGAGCACCCTGCCTTATCCAAGGAAGTCGTGTTTCGAATGTTTTTTCCTAACGGACAATTCCAGGAAAAGATCAAAAGCCCGCTCGACGCGCTCACGTCTGAGCTTTTTGGATTGGTGCGACGCTTCCTGGCACAAGTTAGTGTGGAACGGGAAAGCAGAGAGATTTCCGAATATTTGGCACTGGCGCAGTTCTATCGCAAATTCGCCTATGAAGAGCGGTTTTGGCAAACCATTCAAACACTGCGTAAAATGCAGCGCCAATTTCCCTTACGCGACGCCCAGTGTTTTTTCGAGCAATTTAAGATTGAAGATGAAGAATTGAAGTTCAGAGGAATGTACAACACCTTTGAGGACGAGATGAACCTGAATGCTGTTCACAAGAACCTTGATTTATACTACAGCATCTTAAAACTGGACTATACATCCTATTTTGAGTATCAAAAACGATTTGCGCAAGTAGAAAAATTGCCGGAAACCCCTCTGGTTGAAGACATAATAAATCTGTCTTGCGAAGGCGGTTTACTCGACACACCCATCAACCGCATCTATCTTTTATTGCTTAATTTGCTGAAAAACCCGGAAGACGAAGCCTCTCTTGAAATGTGGGAACGGCTGCTCATCCAATATGAGCCGGTCATTTCTCCTGAACGCTATAAAAACCTCATGACCCTTTACCGGTTTCTTTGGCATCAAAAATATAACAAAGTAGGAGATGATTTCTCCCGCCGCCGCATTTTTGAAATTTACCAAAAACACCTTGAAAAGGGATATTTTTACTTTGACGGTCTGATTCCTTTTACAGCCTTTCGCAATTTAGTGATGTTCGCCCTGATAATAGGTGAGTTTGATTGGGTGAAAAGTTTTCTTGACGCTCACCCTCACGAACGTATCGGCGGCACCCGATACCCGGCGGAAATACATAGTTTGAATCTTGCGGAATACTATTTTTATATCAAAAAATATGCAGAAGCACGAGAACACTTGGTCTATCGCCCTTTTGAACATCCTACGGTCAGTATTTTAGCGGACTTACTTTTGGTCAAAATCTACTACGAAACCCAGAATGAACTCCTGGAATCGCGCATGAAAGCCCTCGACCAAAAAGTCAGGCGTTCCAAACTAAGCCAGGAAACAAAAAACCGCTATTACAACTTCCTGAAAAAACTCGATAAAGTCATCAAATATGGCAGCCAGGCAAGAAACCCCAAGCGCGCCCGGCTCGTCGAAAGTATCAAAACCATGCCCGACCTCATCGCGCGCGAGTGGCCCCTCGAAAAATTGGGTGAAGGATAAAATCTTACCTTCGCCCCCATGACTGCCATCCGCGAAACAAACTTTCAACTCCTCGGCCAAACGGCCTTTTATCGCGGCAAAGTCCGCGATGTGTACACCGTCGGCGACCTGCTCGTCATGGTCGCCAGCGACCGCATCTCGGCCTTCGACCACATCCTGCCGCGACCCATCCCATACAAAGGCGCTGTACTCAACCAAATCGCCGCCCATTTCCTCAGCGCCACCCGCGACATCTGTCCGAACTGGCTGATTTCCACGCCCGACCCGAACGTCGCCGTCGGCCACCGCTGCGAACCTGTGCGCGTCGAGATGGTAATTCGCGGCTACCTTGCCGGCCATGCGGCGCGTATTTACGCTTCCGGCCTGCGCGAGCTTTGCGGCGTCCGCCTGCCCGATGGCTTGCGCGAGAACGACCCTTTCCCCGAACCCATCATCACGCCGACGACCAAAGCCGATGAAGGCCACGACGAGGATATTTCACGGGAAGAGATTTTGAAACGGGGTTTAGTCAAAAAAGAAGACTACGAACAAATGGAGACCTACACGCGGGCTTTATTCCGGCGCGGCACCGAAATGGCTGCGGCTCAAGGGCTTATCCTCGTGGACACCAAGTATGAGTTTGGAAAAAAAGACGGCCAAATCGTGCTGATGGACGAAATTCACACGCCCGACAGTTCGCGTTATTTTTATGCCGACGGCTATGCCGAACGTCAGGCGAAAGGCGAAAAGCAGCGCCAACTCAGCAAGGAATTCGTGCGGGAGTGGCTCATTGCCAACGGATTTCAAGGCAAAAAAGGGCAAAAAATGCCTGTGATGCCCGACGAGTTTATCCACGAAATTTCTGACCGCTACATCGAATTGTTCGAAAAAGTGACAGGGAAAAAATTTGTAAAAGACGAATCGAACGACGTGTTGGGACGAATCGAACGGAATATTCTGACAGTTTTGAAACAAATTTGAGTCGCTTATGGCATCCGAAAAAATGATACCCGCCATCCACAACTGGTGCGACCGATGGTGCGAACGCTGCGTTTTCATCGAACGCTGTGCCGTCGGTATCGCGGAACTTCGGCGCTGGCAACGCGACCAACCCATGACCGATGAAGAAGTGTGGCAGGAAGTGAGCGACAATTTCAAAGAAGCCCTGCGAATGTTGGACGAGATGATTCGGGAAGCCGGCCTCGACCCGGAAGAAATCGCCAACCAGCCTGAACCCGAACCTGACCCGGACATCGAAAAATTGGAAGAAGAAATCCGGGAACAAGGGCGCCGATATTATAAGTCAGTGGACGCTTTTTTTAAAAACAACAAAGCGTTTTTTGAAGAAAAAGGCGTGGAAATTCAGCGCAAGAGCGACATGGAAATGCCGATTGACTTCGACGAACTGAACAGCCTGCAAGAGGCCATCGAAATCATCCTGCATTACGCCGCCTTTGTCAGCGTCAAAGCCCTCCGCGCCATTTCGGGCATGGACAATATGCACGACACCGAGACCTGGGGCGACCCGCCGCACCAAAACGACGCCAACGGCAGCGCCAAAATCACCATCATTACCATAGAGCGCAGCCTCGGCGCTTGGGAAATCCTGCGCAAACAATGGCCCGAAAAAGCCGACGACATCCTCGATATGTTGGTGCAACTCAGCCGCTTGCGCAAACGCATAGAACAACTTTTTCCCGACTGGCAAAAATTCATCCGACCCGGTTTCGATACCGAGCCGCCGCAGGTGCGGCGGTTTGAGATGAATTGAAAAATGCTTTATTTTGCAAAAGCAAATGACAAGAACATGGTAGCAGAACTTTTGGATAAAGAAACATTCTCGCTCGAAGATGCCGTCGTCCGTTTGGGGGCTATTTCATCCGACGAACCGATGAGCAAGGAACAATTCATACGCTTGTCCGAGCGATTCCCCGACCTTCGGATGGAGCGCGAAGCCGACGGAAAAGTTTTAATTATGTCTCCAGTAAAAAAGGGCTCTGGCAGGAGAGAATCCCGCCTTTTCGGGCTTCTTGCCCTTTGGTATGAGAAATTCAACTCAGGTGAATTATTCGGCCCTTCATCTGGCTTTAATTTACCGGACGGATCTTTCAAGGCAGCAGATGTCGCATGGCTTTCCGATGAAAGCCTTGCCGCTGACCCGGCATCAGAAGAAGAGTTCATTCAAATCGTCCCTGATTTTGTTGCTGAAATCCGCTCCGCCACCGACCGTTTGAAAAAGTCGCAACAAAAAATGACCGACAACGGCGTTCGCCTCGCGTGGCTCATCGATCCCTACGAAGAAAAAGCCTATATCTATCGGCAGGGCCGCGAAGTGGAAATCGTGGAAGGTTTCGACAGCAAAAAACTCTCCGGCGAAGACGTGCTGCCGGGCTTCGAGTTTCCGTTGGAAGCGATGAAAAGAAAAACTTGAGCAGTAAAAATCCCTCTCTGCCGACAGGCAGGCGCAATCTCCAATCCGCAATCAAAAATGTCCTTTCTTAAAGACTCCTCCCTCCTTCGCCGCGAAGCCTTCATCAACGGCCAATGGGTCGCCGCCGATTCGGGTAAAACTTTCCCCGTCACCAACCCAGCAACTGGCCAAATTTTGGCACAAGTCGCTGATTTAGAAGCCACAGAAACTTCCCGCGCCATTGAAGCCGCCGAAACAGCCCTACCCGCCTGGCGCTCTAAAACCGCCACTTCTCGTGCTCACATCCTGCGCCGCTGGTACGAACTCATCCTCGAACACGCCGACGACCTCGGTCTCTTGCTCACGCTCGAACAGGGGAAACCCCTCGCTGAAGCACGCGGCGAAATCCGCTATGGCGCCACCTTCATCGAGTGGTTCGCTGAAGAAGGCAAACGCGCCTACGGAGACGTCATCCCTCCTCATCAAGCGGGAATGCGGTTGTTGGTGACGAAACAACCCGTCGGCGTGGTGGCCGCTATCACGCCCTGGAATTTTCCCAACGCCATGATTACGAGGAAAGTAGCGCCCGCGCTCGCAGCTGGCTGCACCGTTGTTTTAAAACCTTCCGAAGAAACACCCCTCTCCGCGCTGGCTTTGGCCGAACTCGCCCAACGAGCCGGTTTTCCCGCAGGAGTCCTGAATATCGTGACTGGTCTCGACGCTCCGGCCATCGGAAAAGTATTGACCGACAGCCCTGTGGTACGCAAACTTTCTTTCACCGGCAGCACCGAGGTCGGCAAAATCCTGATGCGGCAATGCGCTGGCACGGTGAAAAAAATCTCGCTCGAGCTTGGCGGCAACGCGCCATTCATCGTATTCGACGATGCCGATTTGGACGCGGCCGTCGAAGGCGCCATTGCCTCCAAATATCGCAACGCGGGCCAGACCTGCGTTTGCGCCAACCGGCTTTTTGTGCAAAATGCTGTTTATGAAGCTTTTTTGGAAAAATTTATTGTCGCCGTGCAGAAGCAAAAAGTTGGCCCCGGCACCGAACAAGGCGTGAACATCGGCCCGCTCATCAATGCCGAAGCGTTGAAAAAAGTCACCAGACTGGTGGGCGACGCTTCGCAAAAAGGCGCGCGCCTGCTCACGGGCGGCCACGCGATGCAAGGCACTTTTTACGAGCCGACTATCCTCGCCGACGTGGATGCCAAAATGGACATTATGCACGAGGAAATTTTTGGTCCGGTGGCTCCGGTCACTCGTTTTGAAACAGAGGATGAAGTGATTGCGATGGCAAATGACACGCCTTATGGACTCGCGGCCTATTTCTACGGGCGCGACATCGGGCGGGTTTTCCGCGTAGCGGAGGCTTTGGACTACGGCATGGTGGGCGTGAATACCGGCCTCGTGGCTACCGCCGTCGCGCCGTTTGGCGGCATGAAAGAAAGCGGCATCGGACGTGAAGGTTCGAAATATGGGCTGGAGGAGTTTTTGGAAGTGAAGTATGTGTGTTTGGGAGGAATTTGAACACTTGTGCTGTTTTCTTAAAAAAACAGTTTACGCAATTTGATTTTCGGACATTACACTTGTCTTTCAAATCCCTTTCCCAAATGCTATCCTGTCTTGAATCATTATTATCCCCTCTGCTCTCTGTGCTCGCACCGGAAGCAGAGGGGATAATGTTTTTGTAGACATGCTTCATGCTTTAATCCAGGAAACAACAACTCTTCACCTCCAAAAAGTGAAAATTATGAGCACATTGTTGATTCGAATCGTTGATTCGAATCGTTGATTCAAATTACAAACAAATTGCGGAAGCCAAAGTACAGGCTTCATCTTCGACCAAACAGACAATCCGTCTCGTACGGGAAGAAGATTATTGGTCAGGACAAAGCGATCCCGGCGACCTAGTGACCGTTCAGGCAGTGGCAAAAGGCTATGAGGCAGAAACGCACACGATCACCATGAAGGGAGAGATCAATCAGGTCGTCATCGCCCTGCGGCGCCAAGGGCAGCTCTCTTACAATTACGGCGACGACCGCCTGGCCTTCTCGCCGGTAAATGATGCTTTCCTGATCCGCGTTAGCGGTACCAATGCAACAGAGACTTTTGCGAAAATTGCCAAGAAACAAGAACTCAAATGGAGTCCCGTATTACAAAAAGGGCCTATTGCTCCAGACGATTTGTTCGCACGCGTTGCCGGCAGCCAGCAACAAGCACGCGAACTTTCGCAGGAATTATCCCGCGCCAAATTGACGACGGAGATCGCACGAGTCATCGAGCACGGCGAGCGACCCGCCCTCGGGCTTACCAACGAACTGATCGTCCGGTTCCATGACGACGTGAAACGACAGGAAGCGGAGCGTATAGTGGCCAGCGCAGGATTGAAAATTGCCCGCGAATTGCTCCACGCAGGCAATGCCTTTGTGGCCGTGCGCGAAGGAGAACCCTCTTATGATCTGCTAAAAGCATTGGATGTTCTTTTACAAACGGGAAGGGCTGTGTATGCCGAACCCAATCTTACGTTCGCTATCGAGCCGGACGTTTATATTCCCAATGACACGCTCTGGACGCGGGTGCCGCACCTGCAATTGATTGATGTCGACGATGCCTGGGATATGCTTGACGATGTCGCGATAAACCTTCGGGGTGGCTCACCTAACATCACTATTGGCGTTATTGATCCTGATGGTGTTACCCCCAACCATCCTGATTTGACAGCTAACCTTACAGATGGCACGAGCAAACTTGTCTCATCCATGAATTTTGCAGTTTCGCCAGTAGCCATACAAACGGTTGCCGGACTGGGAGGCAAT
>Ga0209172_10001743_pt1 | contig 43437 bp, 32 predicted proteins | sample LarsenN4metaG_FD_184113 | JGI IMG/M metagenome (GOLD analysis project Ga0209172, IMG submission 184113) | Hot spring sediment bacterial and archeal communities from British Columbia, Canada, to study Microbial Dark Matter (Phase II) - Larsen... ... | reverse complement strand
TCAGTGCGTCCATAGTGACTGAGGCGTATAGTACTGTGGTGTCCGGCTTGAGCCGGACTCAGGAGTGGCCATGAGGATCATCGTCACCGGCCTACTGCTCGTTGCCGCGCTGGCCGCCGCGCCCGCTGGCGCGCAACAACCCGACACACGCTGGACGCCGTGGCTCGGCTGCTGGCAGCTCTCGGGCGAACAAGTCCGTGTCTGTGTGACGCCGGCCGAGAACGCCCGCGGCGTGATCCTCGGGACCTACGTGGATAACGCCGGCGTCGAGTCGCGGACCCCCGTGCTCGAGCAGATGCTCGTCGCCGACGGCGTCAAGCACGCGATTGCCGAGGCGGAGTGCCGCGGGCATCAGTCCGCGGAATGGTCGTCGACGGGGAAGCGGCTGTTCGCTCGCGCCGAGCTCACGTGCAGTGACGGTGCCGCACGAACGGTAGCAGGCCTGTCGATGATCACCGACGACGGCGCGTGGATCGACATCCAGGGGATCACGATTGCCGGCCGCGAAAACATCCGCGTTCGTAAGTACGAACGCGCGGGTCGGCAGGTGCGGCTGAAGCCGGACGCCACGTACGACAGGTTGAGGACGTACGAGCGTTTCACGATCGACGACGTGACGGAGGCCGCCGCGCGCGTCTCGCCGCGCGTCGTCGAGGCGGCGCTCGTCGAAACCCGCGCCGGCTTCACGCTCACGAGCGACGTCCTGCGGCGTCTGCAGCGCGCCGGCGTGGCGCCGGGCGTCATCGACACGATGGTCGCGCTCTCGTATCCGAACCACTTCGTCGTCGACCGTCCCGACGCACGGGCGGCCGGCGCGTTTGCGCCCGTCGATCCCTGGGCGTTCAACGACCCGTGGTCTGCTCTCTCGCCGTATCCCTATTACGGCAGCTACTGGGATCCCTTCTGGTCGCCGTATGTCTACGCGCCGTTCGGGTACGCGTACTGGGCGAGCTACGGCGGCTATCTCCCGTACAACCCCTACCTGCCCGCTACCGGCTTCGTCGACATCAGCAGGCCGGAACCGGAAGGCGCCGGCCGCGTGATCAACGGTGTCGGCTACACGCGCATCCGCGAGCGCGACGTCGTCGAGCGCTCCGCCGGCGACGGCGACTCGAGCGTGTCGAGCGGAGGTTCGTCGATCGTCGGCGCCTCCGGGTGGAGCGGGGGCGGCGGGTCGGGCGTATCGCCGGGCGGCTACTCCGGCGGCGGCGCGTCCGGGGGCGACGGCGGCGGCCGCACGGCGCAACCGCGCTAGTCCTTCAGACCTCGGCGGGCACCCCGACCGGCAGCAGCACGCGGAACGTCGCGCCCTGTCCCTCCCCGGCGCTCTCCGCGGTGACGGCGCCGCCGTGCTTCTCGACGATCTCGCGGACAATCGACAGCCCCAGGCCAAGCCCCTGGTTACGGGTTGTCTGCGGCGATCGCGACTGCCGGAACCGCTCGAAGACGTGGGGCAGGAACTCGCGGCTGATGCCCACGCCGCGATCGCGCACGAGCAGCTCCACGGATCGATCGTCGGTGCGCCGCAGGTCCAGTTCCACCACCCCGCCGTCCTCGGAAAATTTGATCGCGTTCGACAACAGGTTGACGACCACCTGCTCCAACCGATTCGGATCCGCGACGACCGGAGGGACATCCGGATCGATGTGCACACGGATGCCGATTCGTCGATCGTCCGCCGTGGGCCGAACGGCCGCTTCGGCGGCTTCGACGACGTCCTGCAGGCGAACGGACGTGAGACGCAGCTCCAACGTGCCCGACACGATGCGCGAGACGTCGAGGAGCTGCTCGACCAGCCGTGCCTGTGCGCGGACGCTGCGATCGATCGCCTCGAGCGCCTGCCGCGTTTGCACGTCGTCGAGGCGCTGCTCCCGGAGGAGCGCCGACCATCCGAGGACGGCGTGGAGCGGCGTCCGCAGCTCGTGGGAGACGGTGGCGAGGAACTCGTCCTTGGCACGGCTGGCGGCCTCCGCCTCGCGATGCAGCCGCCCGTTATCGAGCGCCATCGCCGCGCGGCCGGCCAGCTCCTGCGCGAGCGACAGATCCGCGCCGTCGTAGCGCTGCTGAAGCCGCGAGCCGAGCGTCAGCAGTCCCAGCGTCTGCCCGCGCGCGACGAGCGGGATCAGCACGAGGGACTGACACCCGAGCCGCGTCAGGAGCCGCAGCTGCTCGGCATCTCCCCGCGCGTCGGCGACCACCTTCGCCGTATCGGGGAGCAGCACGGGCTGGCCCGTGCGGATCGCGCGCGCGAATGGCCCCTCGCGCCGCAGATCCGGCGCCAGCCGGCACAGCATCTCCGCATCCTGCCGCCGGATCGGATCGATGTCGACGACCTCGATGCGGCGAACACGGCTGTCGTCATCGATGCGATCCACGACCGCACAGTCGGCAATGGCGGGCACCGCCAGCCGGGCGAGGCTCACCAGCGTCGTGTCGGGATCGAGCGCGGCGTCGAGCACCGTCGCCGTCTGCGCGAGGAAGGCGGCCCGGCGCGCCGATAGTTCGGCGGCCTCGCGGCGAATCTCGTCGCGCGCGAGCAGCACGACGCGTTCCTCCTCGAGGCGCCGCCGCTCGAACGCCGACGCCAGGAGAGCCGCCACGCCCGACACGAACTGGATCGCTCCGCCGTCGAACGTCTGCGGTGAAGAGGCCCCTGCGACGAGGACGCCGTACGCCTGCTTCGCGCCGATGCGGACCGCAATGCCGCTGCGCATCCCGCGCGTGCGCAGTTCAGGCGGCACCACGAACCTGTGTTCCGTCTCCGCATCGACGACGACGACCGGCTCGGGCGTGACGAGCGCGTAGCCGACCTGCCGGTCGACGTCGGCATCGATCTCGAGCGTCTCGACCGTCGCCGCGTCCCATCCGGCGCTTGCGGAGACCCGCAACGTCCGGGAATCCGGCTTCGTTTCGAGCACGGCGCAGTAGGGGACGGCGATCGCCTCGGTCACGGCCTGAGCGGCGTCGCGACCAAGCGCCTCCAGCCCGGCCCCCGCCAGCGCGCGCTCGTGCAGGCGCAGGAGGCTCTGGCGTCGTCTCGTTTCAACGTCGAGCGCGTGGCGCGTTCGATCCGCCTCACGGCGCTCGGCCTCGGAGAGACGGGCCCGGCGCCACGCCACGACGACCAGCACTGCCGCAGCGAGCAGCAGGCCGACCGCGACCAGATCGGACAGGAAGTCGTACGCCACGCGATGCGTGCCTCAGCAAGGACGCGACCACCCGGATGAGGTGGAAATTGCACGGCTGGACGCCGCTGCGTACGACGACGCCACACCATTCTGTCGGGTTGCCCGACAGGAACGGACGAAACTACACAGTGGCGGCGCGACGTCTGGCAACGCCATTGCTGCCTACGGCGTCAGGAGGCACGACACCATGGCGGAAGTGCTGCGGTCCTTCGACGAGCCGATCCAGGACGAAGCGGGCACCTACCACGCGCGCGTCATCGGCCGGGCGGCCGACGACGGCATGTGGGAAGGGTGGCTCGAGTTCGTGCCGGTCGACGGCGGCGGTCGTACGCTGGTGTCGCCCGTCGAGTCGCGGCAACCGGAGCGCGATCACCTGGCATACTGGGCGACGGGACTCACCGTCGTGTACGCCGAAGGGGCGCTGCAGCGCGCGCGCCGGCCGCTCACCGTGCGAACTCCTGTGGAGGAGATACCCGAATCCACCCAGCCGGCGCCCAGGTTCACGACGGTGCCTCGTGCACCCGCCATCGGCCCGGAACCGATCCTCAATCCGTTCGAGGTCGGGGCGAAGAATCTCGACATCCTGAGGCAGGAGCTTGGCGCCCTCGGGCGTGGACGGCTGCTGAACATCATCGCCGCGTACGAGCTCAACCCCAGCGGCCAGAATGTCGACGTCTTCACCGAGGCGCAGCTCGTGGCATTCATCGTCGCCGCTGTCGAGGCGCGGTTGCTGCACTCGATTAACCGCGCTCCGTCGCGCCAGACCGAAACTTCTCGCTGAAACTTTTCGCTTGACCCTCCTCGAAGCCCGTCGATAATCGGCACACTCATACGTCGGCGGCGAGATCAAGGCGGGCCCCAGGGCGCGTTGTGTGCGCGATGGGGTGCCAGTTCCAGAGGAGGGTCCATGAGTCCGTTCTCCCGGTATTTCTCCCTCGGCGTGATCTCCCTCCTGCTCACGGGCAGTCTGGCGTGGGCGCAACTGTCAACGGCGCAGCTCAGTGGTCGGGTGACCGATGAGAGCGGTGCCGTGCTCCCGGGTGTCACGATCACCGTCACGCAGACCGACACCGGGTTCATGCGCAGCGACGTGACCGACGGCAACGGGTCGTACGTCCTGACGAACCTTCCACTCGGCCCGTACCGGTTCGAGGCCGCACTCCAGGGGTTCCGTACCTACGTGCAGACCGGCATCGTCCTGCAGGTCGGCGCCTCGCCTGAACTGAACGTGACGCTCTCGGTCGGGGCCCTCGAGGAGTCGGTGACCGTGGAGGGCGCGGCGCCGCTCGTCGACGTGCAGAGCTCCGGCATCAGCGACGTCGTCCAGAACGAGGAGATCCTGGCGCTGCCGCTCAACGGCCGGAACGCGGTCGAGCTCATTGCGCTCGCTGGCGCGGCCGTCCAGACCACGCTCCCCTCGCAGCGCGTCGCGCCCGGCGGCATGGGCGTGTCGGTGGCCGGCGGCCAGTCGTTCGGCGTCGCCTACGTGCTGGACGGCGCCATGCACAACAACCCGCAGGACAACCTCAATCTGCCGTTTCCGTTTCCGGACGCGCTGCAGGAATTCAGCGTGGCGACGAGCGGGTTGAACGCGCAGCACGGCATGCACTCGGGCGCGGCGGTGAACGCCGTGACGAAGGCGGGCACCAACCGCTTCGCCGGCAACATGTTCGAGTTCTTGCGCGACAAGCAGTTCAACGCCACCAATCCCTTCTCGCGCGTCGGCCCCGACGGCAAGCGTCTCGACGACGGGCTGCAGCGCAACCAGTTCGGCGGCACGCTCGGCGGCCCGATCGTGCAAAACACGCTCTTCTTCTTCGGCGCCTATCAGGGCACGGTCGTCAAGATGACGCCGTCCGAGAACATCGGCTTCGTACCCACGCCGGCGATGCTGGCCGGCGATTTCACCGCCGCCGCATCTCCGGCGTGCACCGGCGGCCGGCAGATCAACCTGGGCGGCGGGTTCGTGAACAACCGCATCAACCCGGCGCAGTTCAGCCCGGCGGCGCTGAATCTCGCCAGACGCCTGCCGACGACGACCGATCCGTGCGGCCAGGTGAACTATTCGTTCCTCGACGACAGCACCGAGCACCAGTACCTCGCGCGCATCGATTTCCAGCGGACCGCCGACGACACGATCTTCGGACGGTATCTGGCCACGAAGTACGACAAGCCGATTCCCATGCGGGAGACGGACTCGCCGTTGTCGTTGTACGACGCGACGCGCAACGCCAACGTGCTGGGCATGGATGCGCTCGCGCACTCGCTGGCGATCGGCGACACGCGGGTGTTCGGGTCGAACACGGTGAACTCGCTGCGCTTCTCGTTCAACCGGTCGGGCGTCTACCGCCTGGCGCCAGAGACGTTCGATCCCTACGACATCGGGTCCGACGTCTACAGCTATCAGCCCAATGTGGGGGTGTTCATCGTCCGCAGCGCGTTTCAGGTGAACAACCCGGGGCCGAGCCGCTTCACCACCAACGCCTCGCAGATCAACGACGACCTGACGCTGGTGCGCGGCAACCACCAGCTCGGGGTTGGCGGCAACCTGGCGTACTGGCGGTTCAACTTCCTCTCCCACGCGCGCTCGGGCGGCAACTGGCAGTTCACGGGGTCGGCCACGGGCCTGCCGCTCGCCGACTTCCTGCTCGGACGGGTCGGCCGCCTCGAGCACGGCGGCCCGGCGATTCTGCCGAGCGAGCAGTGGTATCTCGGCCTGTACGCGCAGGATACGTGGCGCGCCACCCCACGGCTCACGATCAACGGCGGCCTGCGGTGGGAGCCGTACTTCGGACAGAGCGTCCGCAACGGCGCCATTTACAACTTCGTCCGCGAGAACTTCACGAACAACGTGCGGAGTCAGGTATTCGTCAATGCCCCTGCCGGGTTCATCTATCCGGGCGACCCGGGATTCCCCGGTGGCAGGCGCGGCATCAACACGCAGTGGCTGAACTTCTCGCCGCGCGTCGGACTCGGCTGGGACGTGAATGGCGACGGCCGCCTCGCGGTGCGGACCTCGTACGGGCTCACCTATGACTTCCCGAACGCTGAATATCAGCTGATCAACGCGAACTCGCCGCCGTTCGGCAACCGGACGATTACGGAAGATCCGCCGGGGCGGTTCGACCGGCCGTACGCGCATCTCGGTGGGGACCCGCACCCGATTCTCACGAGCCGCGACACGGTGTTCATTCCGTACGGGGCCTTTGGCGCCACCGATCCGAATCTGAACTCGCCGCGCGTGCAGCAGTGGAACGTGACGGTCGAGCGGCAGATCGGGAGCATGTGGCAGGTCGCGGCCAGCTACCTCGGGAGCTACACCGACCGTCTCTGGAACCAGGTCGCGATCAACCCGGGCGTGTTTCTGGGGCTCGGCCCCTGCACGCTGCAGGGCGTGACGTATCCGGTCTGCACGACGAACGCGAACCTCAACCAGCGACGCGTCTTCTCGCTGTCCGGCGAGAACCCGGCGGCGGCGCGGCTCATCGGCAACCTCGACGTCCACGACGACGTCGGGACACAGTCGTACCGGGGGCTGAAGCTGTCGTTTCAGCGCCGCGGCACGTCGCTCAGTCTCGGCGGCAGCTACACGCTGTCCCGTTGCTACGGGCACCCGGCCTTCCAGACGGGCGGCTTCCCGCAGATTGCCAACGGGTACACCAATCCGGACGATCCCGATTTCGATCTCGGCTACTGCGACCAGGATCGCCGGCACATCGGGGTGCTCAACGTCGGGATCCGAACGCCCGCGCTCCGTGGCTCGCCGATGCGCGCCCTGCTGTCCGACTGGCGGATCGCCGGGATCCTTAACGCGCGCTCGGGGCAGCCGATCAACGTCATCACCACACAGGACCGTGCGTTCACGGGGATCCAGAACCAGCGCGTCGACCAGGTCCTCGCGAAGGCGTACGGGAGCAAGAAGACGCCGAACGACTGGCTGAACCCGGCAGCGTTCGCGCTGCCGGCGCCCGGCACCCTCGGCAACGTCGAGCGCAACAGCCTGCGGAACCCGAGCTATTGGGCGATCGACATGGCGGTGTCGCGGTTCCTGTCCGTCGGCACCGGCCGGACGCTGGAGCTGCGCGCGGAGGCCTTCAACGTGTTGAACACGTTCAACTGGGGTCCGCTCCCCTCGACGCAGGCCAGCACGACGCACGCAAACTTCAGCGATGGCGCGTTCGGCCGCGTCCTCACGATGGCGGGCACGCCACGCATTCTGCAGTTCGGGATCAAGTACGGCTTCTGAGTCCACACGCCGGAGGGCCGATGCCCTCCGGCGACCATCCACTCGCTGAGGTATCCATGAGACGTGTCGTTGGAATCGTGTCCCTCGTCGCACTGTCCCTCGTGCTCACCAGCGCCCCGGCGTGGGCGCAGCTCTCCACCGCGCAGCTCAGCGGCCGCGTCACCGACGAAAGCGGCGCGGTGCTGCCCGGCGCAACCATTACCGTGACCCAGACCGACACCGGCTTCATCCGCTCGGACGTGACCGACGGCGACGGCGCGTACGTGCTGTCGAACCTGCCGCCCGGTCCGTATCGCCTGGAAGTCATGCTGCAGGGATTCCGTACGTCCGTGCAGACCGGCGTCGTCCTCCAGGTAGGGGAGGCGCCCGTCATCAACGCCGTCCTCGGCGTCGGCGCGCTCGAGGAGTCGGTCACGGTGGAAGGCGCCGCGCCGCTCGTCGACGTCCAGAGCTCGGGCATCAGCGAAGTCGTCCGCAACGAGGAGATCCTCGCGCTGCCGCTGAACGGGCGTAATGCCGTGGAGCTCGTGGCGATCGCCGGCGCCGCCGTGCAGGTCACCAACGCGCCGACGCGCGCGGTGCCCGGCGGCATGGGCATTTCGGTCGCGGGCGGCCAGTCGTTCGGCGTCGCGTACCTGCTCGACGGCGCGATGCACAACAACCCGCAGGACAACCTGAGCCTGCCGTTCCCGTTCCCCGACGCGCTGCAGGAATTCAGCGTCGCCACGAGCGGCCTCACCGCCCAGCACGGCATGCATTCGGGCGCCGCGGTCAACGCGGTGACCAAATCGGGCACCAACCGCTTCGCCGGGAATCTCTTCGAGTTCGTGCGCGACCGCCGCTTCAACGCGACGAATCCGTTCGCGCAGATCGGGCCCGACGGCCGGCGCACCGACGACGGGCTGCACCGCAACCAGTTCGGCGGCACGCTGGGCGGCCCGATCGCGCAGAACAGGCTGTTCTTCTTCGGCGCCTTCCAGGGCACCACGGTCCGGCAGCAGCCCTCCGCCAATATCGCGCGCGTGCCGACGGCGGCGATGCTCGCGGGCGACTGGACGACGGTCACGTCGCCGGCCTGCAACGGCGGCCGCCAGATCACGCTCCGCGGCGGATTCGTCAACAACCGCATCGACCCGGCGCAGTTCAGCCGGGCCGCGCTGAACATGGCCAAGTTCCTGCCCGCGACGACCGATCCGTGCGGCGAGGTGACCTACTCGCAGCGGAAGGACAGCAACGAGTGGCAGTACCTCGGCCGGATCGATTACCAGCGGACCGCGGACGACACGATCTTCGGGCGCTACATGGCGACCCAGGCCAGCATTCCGAACCCGGTGCGGCAGGGCGACAGCGTGCTGTCGCTCTTCGATGCGGCGAACAACGTCGGCCTGCAGGGCATGGACGGCCTCTCGCATTCGCTGGCGCTCGGCAACACGCGCGTGTTCGGGTCCAACACCGTGAACTCGCTGCGGTTCGTCTTCAACCGGTCGGCGGTGAGCCGGTTCGCGCCCGACACGTTCGATCCGTACGACCTGGGCTCCGACGTCTACAGCTATGCGCCGCACGTCATGTGGGTGCGCGTGCAGGGCGCGTTCGAAATCCAGAACCAGGGGCCGAGCCGGTTTCTGACGAACGCGTCGCAGCTGAGCGACGACTTCACGATGGTGCGCGGCGACCACCAGATCTCGCTCGGCGCCAGCGTGGCGTACTGGAAGTACTACTTCCAGACACACGCACGCTCGGGCGGCTTCTGGATCTTCACCGGCCAGTTGACGGGGCTCGGCCTGGCCGACCTTCTCACGGGCCGCGTCGGCCGGCTCGAGCACGGCGGCCCCGCGGTGCTGCCGATGGACCAGTGGTACACGGGGCTCTACGCGCAGGACACCTGGCGCGCGACGCCGCGCGTGACGATCAACTACGGCGTCCGGTGGGAGCCGTACTTCGGGCAGAACGTCACGAGCGGCGCGGTCTACAACTTCAACCGCGAGAACTTCCGCAACAACCTCAAGAGCCAGACGTTCGTGAACGCGCCCGCCGGTCTCCTGTACCCGGGCGATCCGGGGTTCCCGCCCGGGAAGCGCGGCATCTACACCCAGTGGCTGAACTTGTCGCCGCGCGGCGGGATCGGCTGGGACGTGAGCGGCGACGGCCGTACGGCGGTGCGCGCTTCCTACGGGCTGACCTATGACTTCCCGAACGCGGAGTACCAACTGATCAACGCGAACTCCCCGCCGTACGGCAATCGCTCGATCGTGGAAGACCCGCCCGGCGGCTTCGACCGGCCGTACGCCCACATCGGCGGCGATCCGCATCCGATCGCGACGAACCGCGACACGATGTTCCTCCCCTTCGGCGCATATGGCGCCACCAATCCCGACATCAACTCGCCGCGCGTCCAGCAGTGGAACGTGACGATCGAGCGGCAGATCGGCGCTGTCTGGCAGGTCGCGGCCAGCTACATCGGCAGCCACACCGATCGGCTGTGGGAGCAGGTCGCCGTCAATCCCGGCGTCTTCCTCGGCCTCGGCCCGTGCACGCTGCAGGGCGTCTTCTACCCGTCGTGCAGCACCAACGCGAACCTGAACCAGCGCCGCGTGCTGTCGCTCTCGGGCGAGAACCCGGCGGCGGCGCGGCTGATCGGCAACATGGACATCCACCAGTCGGTCGGCACGCAGGACTACAAGGGGCTGAAGCTGTCGTTCCAGCGCCGCGCGACCACCGGCCTGAACCTCAGCGGCAACTACACCGTGTCGCGCTGCTTCGGCGACCCCGCGCTCCAGACCGGCGGCTTCCCGCAGATTGCCAATGGCTACACCGATCCGACCAACTTCGCCTTCGATCGCGGCTTGTGCGATCAGGATCGAACGCACATCGGCATTCTGGTCGCCGGCGTCCAGACGCCGCAGGTGGCGAACGCCGCGCTGCGGGCGGCCGTCTCCGACTGGCGGATCTCGGGGATCCTCAGCGCGCGGTCGGGGCAGCCGCTCAACGTGATTGCCGGCCAGGACCGCGCGTTTTCCGGCATCCAGAACCAGCGCGTCGATCAGGTGCTCGCCAATCCGTACGGCGGCAAGAAGACGCCGAACGACTGGCTGAACCCGGCCGCGTTCGCGCTGCCGGCCCCGGGCACGCTCGGCAACTTCGAGCGCAACAGCGTGCGGGCGCCGGGCTACTGGGCGGTCGATCTCGCGCTCTCGCGGCTCATTCCGCTCGGCGCGGGCCGGACCCTGGAGCTGCGCGCCGAGAGCTTCAACCTGTTCAACACCTTCAACTGGGGCGCCCCGATTGCGGGGCCGATCCAGGGCGGGCGGATCACCGATACGAACTTCAGCTCGCCGGCGTTCGGCCGGGTCACGAATCTCGCCGGCACGCCGCGCGTGATGCAGTTCGGTCTCAAGTACGGATTCTGAGAAGGAGTAGGCAGTAGGCAGTAGGCAGTAGGCAGTTGGCAGTAGGCAGTTGGCAGTAGGCAGTAGGCAGACGACCGCCAACTGCCTACTGCCTACTGCCTACTGGTTCTGCCCTATGGACGCCGCCATGCCGGTGGTGGTCTAATACGCTCCTTTTCCGTCGCGCCCATCGCACTTTTTCTTCCGTCTCGTACGAGCTTTGACCGAGGGAGGGTGTGATGAGACGTGTGCTCCGTGAATCGTCGCTCGCGGCGATTGCCATCCTGCTCACGGGTGCGTCCCCCTGGGCGCAGCTCTCCACTGCACAGCTGAGCGGCCGCGTCACCGACGAGAGCGGCGCCGTGCTCCCGGGCGCCACCATCACCGTCACGCAGACCGAGACGGGCTTTACCCGGTCGGACGTGACCGACGCCAACGGCGCGTATGTGCTGTCGAACCTGCCGCTCGGCCCCTATCGGCTGGAGGTCGCGCTCCAAGGCTTCCGTACTTATGTCCAGACGGGGGTCGTCCTGCAGGTCGGCGCCTCCCCGGTTCTCAACGCCGTATTGGCTGTGGGCGCTCTCGAAGAGTCGGTAACGGTGCAGGGCGCCGCGCCGCTCGTCGACGTGCAGAGCTCCGGCATCAGCGACGTCGTGCAGAACGAAGAGATCCTGGCGCTGCCGCTCAACGGCCGCAATGCCGCGGAGCTCGTCGTCGTTTCGGGCGCCGCCGTGCAGATCACGACGGCACCGAACCGCGCGGTGCCTGGCGGGCTCGGGATCTCCGTGGCAGGCGGGCAGGCCTTTGGCGTCGCATACCTGCTCGACGGCGCCATGCACAACAATCCCCAGGACAACCTGAACATGCCGTTCCCGTTTCCGGACGCGCTGCAGGAGTTCAGCGTCGCGACGAGCGGCCTCAACGCGCAGAACGGCATGCACTCGGGCGCGGCCGTGAGCGCGGTGACGAAGTCCGGCACGAACCGGTTCACCGGCAACGTCTTCGAGTTCCTCCGCGACCGCCGCTTCAATGCGACGGATCCGTTCGCCCAGATCGGTCCCGACGGCAAGCGCGTCGACGACGGGCTGCGCCGGAACCAGTTCGGCGGCACGCTCGGCGGTCCGATCGTGCGGAACAGGCTGTTCTTCTTCGGCGCCTACCAGGGCACCACGGTCCGCACGCAGCCGGCTGCCAACATCACCTATGTGCCGACGCCAGCGATGCTCGCCGGCGACTTCACCACCTTCGCCTCGCCCGCGTGCAACAGCGGGCAGCAGATCACGCTGCGGGGCGGATTCGTGAACAACCGGATCGATCCCGCGCGGTTCAGTCCAGCGGCGCTCAATCTGATCAAGCGTCTGCCCGCGACGACCGATCCATGCGGCCAGATCACGTACACGCTGCAGAAGGACAGCAATGAGGGGCAGTACATCGGCCGGATCGATTACCAGCGCACGCAGGACGACACCATCTTCGGCCGCTACATGGTGACGACGGCCGACCAGCCGATTCCGATGCGCGAGGGAGACAGCGTCCTGTCCCTGTACGACTCCGCGACGCGGCAGGGCCTGCTCGGTCTCGATGCGATCGCCCACTCGCTGGCGCTCGGCGACACGCACGTGTTCGGCCCCAACACGGTCAACTCCCTGCGGTTTGCGTTCAATCGATCCGCCGTGAGCCGCCTCGCGCCGGCCACGTTCGACCCGTTCGACCTGGGGATCGACGCCTACAGCTACCAGCCCGACGTCATGTGGATCGAGGTCCAGGGCGCGTTCTTCGCGCAGAATCCGGGGCCGAGCCGCTTCGTGACCAACGCGTCGCAGATGAGCAACGACCTGACGCTCGTGCGCGGCGCCCATCAGCTGTCATTCGGCGCCAACGCGGCGTACTGGCGCTATTATTTCCAGTCGCACGCGCGATCCGGAGGCGTCTGGCAATTCACGGGCGATATCACCGGCCGCGGATTGAGCGACCTGCTCCTCGGGCGGGTCGGACGGCTCGAACACGGTGGTCCGGCGATCCTGCCGATGGACCAGTGGTACTTCGGCCTGTACGCCCAGGACACCTGGCGCGTGGGTCCTCGCGTCACGATCAACGGCGGACTTCGGTGGGAGCCGTACTTCGGCCAGGCCGTCCGGAACGGCGCCGTGTACAACTTCATCCCCGAGAACTTCCGGAACAACGTCACGAGCAAGGTGTTCGTGAACGCGCCGGCGGGGTTGGTGTATCCCGGCGATGAGGGGTTCGCGACCAAGGGCCGGCGAGGGGTGCACACGCAGTGGCTGAACTTCTCGCCGCGCGTCGGGCTCGGGTGGGATGTCGGGGGCGACGGCCGCACCGCCGTCCGCGCCTCGTACGGGCTCACCTACGACTTCCCGAACGCCGAGTACATGCTGATCAACGCCAATTCACCGCCGTTCGGGAACCGGTCGATCATCTCTGATCCACCAGGGGGCTTCGACCGGCCGTACGCCCACCTCGGCGGCAACCCGCACCCGATCGCGACCAATCGCGACACGCGGTATCTGCCGTTCGGCGCCTTTGGCGCCATCGATCCCGACATCAATTCGCCGCGCATCCAGCAGTGGAACGTCACGGTCGAACGGCAGGTCGGCACCGTCTGGCAGGTGGCCGCCAGCTATCTGGGCAGCCATACCGACCGGCTGTGGAATCAGGTGGCGCTCAACCCGGGCGTCTTCCTCGGGCTGGGGCCGTGCACGCTGCAGGGGGTCTTCTACGCCACCTGCACCAACAACGGGAACCTCAATCAGCGCCGGGTGTTCTCGCTCTCGGGCGAGAACCCGGCCGCCGCGCAGCTCATCGGCAACCTGGACCTGCACACCGCCGTCGGGATTCAGAACTACCGCGGGCTGAAGCTGTCGTTCCAGCGCCGCGGCACGAGCCTCAGCCTGAGCGGCAACTACACGCTGTCGCGCTGCTTCGGCGCTCCTGCGTTCCAGACGGGCGGGTTCCCGCAGATTGCCAATGGCTACACCGACCCGAACAATCCGGAATTCGACGACGGCTACTGCGACCAGGATCGCAGGCACATTGGCGTGCTCGTCGCTGGCGTGCAGACACCGCAGCTCGCCAGCCCCGCGCTGCGCGCCGCCTTCTCGGACTGGCGGCTGTCGGGCATTCTCAGCGCCCGCTCGGGGCAGCCGGTCAACGTCATCGCCGGCCAGGATCGCGCCTTCACCGGGATCCAGAATCAGCGCGTCACCCAGGTGCTCGACAATCCGTACGGCCGCAAGAAGACGCCGAACGACTGGTTCAACCCGGCAGCGTTCGCACAGCCGGCGCCCGGCACGCTCGGCAACTTCCAGCGAAACAGCCTGCGGGCCCCTGGATACTGGACGATCGACGTGGCGCTCTCGCGCGTGATTCCCTTCGGCGAGGGTCGCAATCTGGAGCTGCGCGTGGAGACCTTCAATCTGCTCAACACGTTCAACTGGGGACCGCCGGTCCTGGCGCAGGGAGCCGACCGCACCCACCACAATTTCAACGCGGGCACGTTCGGCCGGATTCAGAGCATGGCCGGCACGCCGCGCATCATGCAGTTCGGGATCAAGTACGGGTTCTGACGCGCTCGTCACCACTCCCAACTCCCAAGCAGCCAACTCCCGAGTTGGGAGTTGCGGAATTGGGCGTTGGGAGTTCGGCCCTCGCATCCCTAGGAGGGTGTCCATGGAACGCGTGCTTCGGCAGTGCTCACTCGTCGCGCTTTTCGTCCTGCTCGGCGGCGCTCTCGCCTGGGCGCAGCTCTCCACCGCGCAGCTCAGCGGCCGCGTCACCGACGAGAGCGGCGCGGTGCTGCCGGGCGCCACGGTCATGGTGACGCAGACCGACACCGGATTCACCCGAAGCGACGTGACGGACGGCAATGGAGCGTACGTGCTCTCGAACCTGCCGCTCGGTCCTTACCGGTTTGAGGTTTCGCTCCAGGGCTTTCGCACGTTCGTCCAGACGGGCATCGTCCTGCAGGTCGGCGCCTCGCCGGTCCTCAACGCCGTCCTATCGGTTGGCGCGCTCGAGGAATCGGTGACGGTGACCGGCGCCGCACCGCTCGTCGACGTCCAGAGCTCGGGGATCAGCGACATCGTTCAGAACGAGGAGATCCTGGCGCTGCCGCTCAACGGCCGCAACGCCGTGGAGCTGGTGATGATTGCCGGCGCCGCGGTGCAGACCGTCCAGGCGTCGCTCCGCGGCATTCCCGGGGGCCTCGGCGTGTCGGTCGCCGGTGGCCAGTCCTACGGCGTCGCGTACCTGCTCGACGGGGCCATGCACAACAACCCGCAGGACAGCCTGAACCTCCCGTTTCCTTTCCCGGATGCGCTGCAGGAGTTCAGCGTCGCCACGAGCGGGTTGAACGCGCAGCACGGCATGCACTCGGGCGCGGCGGTCAACGCCGTGACGAAGTCGGGCACGAACCGCTTCACCGGCAACGTGTTCGAGTTCCTTCGCGACCGGCGCTTCAACGCCACCAACCCGTTCGCGCGGCCGGGACCGGACGGCAAGCGGGTCGACGACGGTCTGCAGCGGAACCAGTTCGGCGGCACGTTCGGCGGACCCATCGTTCGAAACGAGCTGTTCTTCTTCGGCGCCTACCAGGGCACCACGGTCCGCCAGCAGCCGGCGTCGAACATCGCGTGGGTGCCGACGGCCGCCATGCTGGCCGGCGACTTCACCGATTTCGCCTCGCCGGCGTGCAACGGCGGCCGGCAGATCACGCTGCGCGGAGGGTTCGTGAACAACAGGATCGATCCCGCGCGGTTCAGTCGCCCCGCCCTCAATCTGGTGAAGCACCTGCCGACGGCGACCGATCCGTGCGGCCAAGTGACATACAAGACGAGGACCGACAGCAATGAGGGACAGTTCCTCGGCCGGATCGACTATCAGCGGACCGCCGACGACACGATCTTCGGACGATACATGGCCACCTCCTATACGCAACCCACCGACATGAGCGACACCGTCCTCAGTATTCAATTGGGCGTCGACGATCTCGCCCACGCGCTGGCGGTAGGCGACACGCGCGTGTTCGGCCCCAACACCGTCAATGCGCTCCGGTTTGCGTTCAATCGCGCCGGCGTGTATCGCCTCGCGCCGGTGACATTCGATCCGTACGATCTGGGCTCGGACGTGTACAGCTACGAGCCCGACGTGATGGTGCTGACCGTCCAGGGTGGGTTCCAGGTGGCCAATCGAGGCCCGAGCCGGTTCGTGACGAACGCGTCGCAGGTGAGCGACGACCTGACCCTGGTGCGCGGGAATCACCAGCTCTCCTTCGGCGCGAGCGCCGCCTACTGGCGGTTTCACTTTCAGTCGCATTCGCGCTCGGCGGGCGACTGGAACTTCACCGGTCAGCTGACCGGTCTCGGGCTGGCCGACTTTCTCATGGGCCGGGTGGGTCGACTGGAACATGGCGGTCCCGCCATCCTGCCGATGGATCAGTGGTACCTCGGCCTGTACACGCAGGACACCTGGCGGGCGGGGCCGAGGCTCACGATCAACGCCGGCGTGCGCTGGGAGCCGTACTTCGGCCAGAACGTGCTCAACGGCGCGGTCTACAACTTCAGCCGCGAGAACTTCCGGAACGACGTCCGAAGCCGCGTGTTCGTCAACGCGCCGGCGGGCCTCATCTACCCGGGCGATCCCGGATTCCCGCCGGGGAAGAGGGGCCTCAACACGCAGTGGCTGAACTTCTCACCGCGTGTGGGTCTCGGCTGGGACGTCGAGGGTGACGGCCGCACGGCGGTGCGCGCGTCCTACGGGCTGAGCTACGACTTTCCGACCGCGGAATACCAGCTGCTCAACGCGAACTCGCCGCCGTACGGCAACCGCACGCTGGTGGAGGACCCGCCGGGAGGTTTCGAGCGTCCCTACGCGCACATTGGTGGAGATCCCCATCCCATTCTCACGCACCGCGACACCGAGTTCATTCCGTACGGGGCGTTCGGAGCCATCGATCCGGACATCAACTCGCCGCGCGTGCAGCAGTGGAACGTCACCCTTGAACGGCAGATCGGGTTGGTCTGGCAGGTCGCGCTCAGCTACCTCGGGAGCTACACCGATCGTCTGTGGAACCAGCTGGCGATCAACCCGGGCGTTTTCCTGGGGCTCGGGCCGTGCACGCTCCAGGGCACGTTCTACGCCACGTGCAGCAACAACGGGAACCTGAATGAACGGCGAGTCTTCTCGCTGTCCGGCGAGAACCCCGCGGCCGCGAGGCTCCTGGGAAACATGGACATTCACACCGACCTTGGCACGCAGGACTATCGCGGGCTGAAGGTATCGTTTCAGCGCCGCGCGGCGAGGGGCCTGAGCCTCAGCGGGAACTACACGCTCTCGCGCTGCTTCGGCGATCCGTCCTTTCAGACCGGTGGATTCCCACAGATTGCCAACGGATATACGAACCCGGACGACCCCGCGTTCGATCGCGGTCTCTGCGATCAGGATCGCACGCACATCGGGGTGTTCAGCGCGGGGGTCCAGACGCCGCAGTTCGGCGGGCGCGTGGCACAGGTGGTGTTCTCGGACTGGCGGGTGTCGGGCATCCTCAGCGCGCGGTCGGGCAGCCCCGTCAACGTCATTGCCGGCCAGGACCGTGCCCTGTCGGGGATTCAGCGTCAGCGGCCGAATCAGGTGCTCGACCATCCGTACGGCGACAAGACCGTGAACAACTGGCTGAACCCGAGGGCGTTCGCGCAGCCGGCGCTCGGTACGCTCGGCAGCTTCCGCCGCAACAGCGTCAGAGCGCCGGGGTTCTGGTCGGTCGACCTGGCGCTGTCGAGGCTCGTCTCCTTCGGGGGGACACAGACTCTGGAGCTGCGCGTCGAGACGTTCAATCTGCTCAACACGTTCAACCTGGGCCCTCCCACGCTGGCGGCTGGCGGGAGAACCGACACCAACTTCAACTCGGGGGCGTTCGGCCGGATCACCACGATGGCCGGCACGCCGCGCATCATGCAGTTCGGCGTGAAGTACGGGTTCTAAGGCGTGACCGTGACCTTCACGTAACCGTTCGTCCAGCAGCACTGGTTGCCGGACGAGGTGTCGACGCGGCCGAAGTTGTCGGCGCGGACGCGGAGGACGTACTCGCCCGGCTGCGCGAACGTCACGGAGGTCGTCGCCGAACCCTGCAGCTCGGGGATCGGCGTGCGCGGCGGGTTGAACGCGACGGGGCCCGGGCCGGAGTGCTTGTACCAGCGCACGTTCATGGCCGCCTTGGTCTTGGGCGCGAGCGGCACCGGGTCCTTCTCGCGATTGCTGTCGTCGGTGATCCAGATCGTCAGCGGGACCGGCGCCCCGACGCGGGCCTGCACGGGGTCCGCCTCGATCCCCGCCGGGCCGCGTCCCGCCGGGCCATCGGGCTTGAAGCGGAGCAGCGGCGGCACCGATCCCATCGCCATCGGCCACCGGAGCTGGTAGGCGCCGCTTCGCGCGCGGCCGGGGACGCTGTACGCCTGCCCGCGGACGCGCAGCGTCCAGACGACGTCACCCTGAAAGCCGGCCGGGACCGTCACGGTGAACACCCCTCGCTCCCGCTCGCGGCGTCCCGCGGTCGCGCCCGGCGCGACGGGGGTGGCGTCGTCGCGCGGAAGATCCGGGGACGCTGGCACGAACGTCGTCGGCTGCCGGCCGTCGAATTCCTTTGGCGTGATGACGTTGTCGGGGCCGAGCGGAATTTCGATCGTCTCGTCCTGATTGAGATTGGAGTAGCCGAACGAGAGAGTGATGGCCCCGTCCGGGTTCTGGTACCAGCCGTCGAAGAACGGGGCGACGCGGAGGCCCTCGGGCCGAAGCGGCGCGAGCGGCCGCTGACCCTGCGCGGCGAGACCGATTGAAGCGACGAAGGCCACGACGATCGCGAAGAACAACAAGTGCCTTCGCGGTCTTCGTGGCCTCCGTGGTTGCGTGCTCACAGGCCCCGGACTAGCGCGTCGTGTTGCTCGCCTTCGCGCGGGCCTCGCGCTCCCCCTTCATCCGCGCGTACGATTCGTCGTCGAGATGCGTCACCGCGATCCAGGCGTGCGACATCTCGTCGGCCGTCCGGCTGCCGAGCCCCACCCACTGATCGGGATCCGGGTTCCCGCGGTTCGCCCGCGTGTTGTCGTAGTAGCCGGTGATGACGAGCACCGCGCCCTTCGGCACGAGCGGCGCGACGTCCTCGTCGTAAATGTGGCTCGTGTGCCAGTTGTTCGTCCAGTTGGAGACGGAGCTGATCATCTCGAGCTTGCCGGTATCGGGATAGAAGATCTCGAGCGTCTTGGCGACGAGCCGGAAGTGGCCGTGCGGCTGGAAGCTGTCGAGCCGGACCGGCGTCTTGAACGAGTGGAACCCCTGCGTCATCACCGTGCCGTGCGGCGGAATCTCCAGCTCGCCGCCCTTCATCAGCAGCGTATAGAGCTTCAGATCCTGCTTGAACTTCGCCTGGTGGCCTTCCGGGTACAGCCAGATGCCGAGCTCGATCACGTCGTCCTTGAGCTCCTGGCCGGTGGGGTAGTAGTGCACGTCCCACTGCACCAGCGCGTTGGCCGGCAGCGTCCGGCACGCGTCGGGCGGCACGATCTCGCCCGCCTTGCCGAGCGCGTACTCGGTAAGACGCTCGCCTTCCTTGTACTGACCGGTCTTTTCGTCGAGCACGAGGATCTCGCTGTTGGCGTGGTGTGCGGCCGCGCGTCCCTTGAGCGACGGCTTGACCGAGACCGCCTTGATGCAACGGTCCGTCGTCAGCCCCGTCGGGACGATCGGACGCCACCACACGTCCTGCCCGCGGGCGGGCAAGGTGAACGGCCTGGTGCGGACGACGAGATCCGGCTGTCCCAATTGATCGGCAAACGCCCACTTGGTCGGATCGGGGAACGTGATGGGCGGCGGCATGTCGGCCGGATTGCCGAGCGGCGCGCCGGCGTCGGCCCAGCGGGCGATCGTCTCGATTTCGGCCTGGCTCAAACGCAGGTCGCCCTTCAGCTTCTGGATGCCGATGTCACGGTCGTAGCGATAGGGCGGCATCTCGCCCGCGACGACCTTCTGCCGGATGGCACGCGCCCACGGACGGACCTCCTCGTACTTCGTGAGCGGCATCGGCCCGATGGCACCGGGCTGATGGCACTGCTGGCAGTTCTTCTGGAGGATGGGGGCGACGTCCTTGGCAAAGGTCACCGCGGCGGGGGTACCGGTCGCGGGCGACTGCGGGGCCTGGGCCTGGACTCCCGCGGCGTACGCGACGACGGACGCGACCAGAACGGTCAGGGCACCGAGGGTCCTCGTCATATCGACCACCTCGCGAGGGCGATCTTACCGCTATTTGCCGTCGGCCGGGCAGTTTACGCCGTCGGCTGCGCCGCCGCCGGCCGATGCGCCTTCAGGAAGGTGCGGATGTGGCGGACGGCCAGCGGAATCCGCTCCTTCGGTTCTTTCCACGGGTAGAGGCTCACCTGCGACTTCGGGGCGAGCATCGCCGCTTCCATCGCGACGGCGTATGGATGTGCCGGAATGTCGTCCGGGAGGATCAGCACCGGCGTCTGGCAGCTGCGCACGAAGTCGCGCGTCACGGTAAAGACGAAGTCGGGGTTCGTGCGGTACATCCGGGTCAGGAACCGGTCGACCGTCGCCATGGTCACGTCGGGACGCCGCTTGATCAGTTCGGGTCCCCACGTCTTCATGTTGTTCTCGTAGAAGAGGTCGCGCATCTCGGGCCGCGACCCACTGGGCTGCGCCAGCACCGCCGCGACGATCCGGTTCGGCGCCCGCTCCAGCAGGTTCCAGATGAACGGCCCGCCGATGCAGAAGCCGAGCACCATGAACTTGTCGATCTTGAGGTGGTCCATCAGGCCGAGATGGTCGTCGCTATACGCGTCCCACGGGCGGTCGACCTCGAGCGGCCCGGAGGAATGGCCGCCATTGGCGTTGCGGAGGTCCGACGCCACGCAGCGGAACTCGCTCTTGAACTCCTCGATCGGGTCGAAGGGGCTGCGCCGCAGCCCGGCGAGGGTCGAATTCAGTCCGCCGCCCGCAATCAGGAGCAGCGGGAAGCCGGAGCCGTGCACCTCATAGTGGATGCGCACCGGACCCCGCGTATAGAAGGCCCCCGGCGGCTTCTCCTGGCTCGGCTGCTGCGCCAAGACGCGTGACGCTGCCGCCGCCGCCGTGGCCGCGGCGCCCGTCTTCAGGAGCTTGCGTCTGATGAAATCAACCATGATCGGCGACCTCCGTGGCTGGACGGTTGCGGCCTACTCTACGCCAAGACGCGCCGGAACACACGGCAATTCGGGTAGTGTCTCAGTTTGAATTGAGACATTACCGCAATTCGCACCGGGCGGGTCGAGCGCGCCGGCAGCTGGGCGGGCGCCAGGTTCAACGCGCGCAACGCCGTGAGGCTCTCCGCCGGCGTCCGTGCGAACTCCTCCAGCAGCTGTGGAAGCCTCCTGTCGGCGCGTGCCCGCGAGCGCTTCGCCAGCGCCAGCTCAGCGTCGAGGGTATGCAAGGATCGCCTTGCGCGGCCGGAGCGAATGTGACCGCGCGCGTATACCTGTGTCCCGTTCCGTTGCAAGGAGGGTCATTCCCCCGGTCCTCTCGAGCGTCGATCTCGATGGCGAAACGGTTGTCGGACGGCCGGCCCTACAGCTCGCGCAGGACCCATACGGTGACGTTCACCTTGCACCGATAACAACGGCGTGTCGACAACTCACAAGAGCAGGGGAATGAAGAAGAGCCGGAAGATCCACGACGCAACCGATCGCTCGCATCGGCGCGTCCGATTCCCACCGACGCGGACGGCGGCGGCTTCCTTCGCGAGCAAGCCGTGGCAGACCGTCGCCAGAGCGCTCGAACGGCTGGGAGAGGGCGAAGCGGCCGTTCTGGTCCTGCCGCAGCCGTTGCGTATCGACAATCAGCACTGAACGGATCGTCGGGGTCATCGTGGGGCGCTTCCGACGGAAACCGCGTTATTCGAGTCGCCAGCGTGATTCGAAGGAACGCGAACCCGGCACTCGTATCCGGTCTCCATGCAACGGGTCCGCGTCACGGTGATACGATCGGCCGGTTTCTCAAAGGAGCGTTGCGATGCGGCTGCCTGGAAGGGTCATGGGGTTGACAGGTGGCGTCGTGTTGATGGTCGTCACCGTTGGTGGTCAACAACCCGCAAAGCAGATTCACAGCGTGCCGCTCGAGCATCCCCAGCCGCTCACATCGATCCGGTCGGGAGACGCCATGCGTGTGATGACTCAAGTTCGGGAGGCCGCCACCGCAGCCGGCTTTACGATTACGAGGACCGACAACGCTCGGCTGACGCTGGAGGCCAGACGCGCGGAGCCAGCACCGTCGCGAGACTATGACCGTCTGTTGATCTGGCTTGAACGCAGCCCGCTGGAGCCCACGTCGAGTGTCGACCTGTACCTGGCCTACGGCCGCTATGAAGCCATCCTTGCGCGCAACGGCCTGGAGGTCTTCCGGGTCGTGGTTCCGGCCGCGTTCGAGGACCAACGGCTGAGCGCTATCAGGCCGCGGCTGCTGGCCCTCGGCAATTGAGCGGGACGTTCAGATGACGACGGCCACCATTCGCGCGATTCTCGCGTTGCTCATCGTCGGCGTCTTCATGGTGATCACCGCCTTCATGGCGCTTTATCCGCTTCTCACACCCCAGCAGGTGCAGCTCAACGACTACGCAGACTTCTTCGCAAAGACGTCGAGTGTGTACACCGGCATTATCGGAGTGATCGTTGGGTACTACTTCGGTCGGTCCACTAAGGCGAAACCGCCAGCGAACACGACTGACCAGCAACGGGGGCCGAAGACGTAACGGAGGTGGGACGTTAGGCTCCCTGCGACAGCTCTATTGACGGCGACGCTCACCGCAGGCCGCGATACGGGCCGATCCGTAGATTCGCGTGCCGCGAGACGAAGCCATGAAACCGCTTGTAGTCCGCCAGAGGAAGGTGAAAGAGCGTGAGCATGCGCCGGTAGCTGCCGCGGGTCTCTCGCAGCCCGCGGTCGATCAAGCTGACCAGCTCTGGATGCGTCAGCTCTCGGGCCCTGAACGCCCGATGCACGACATCCCAGAAGTTTTCGCCACTCGACAGTCGCTCCCAGAGCTGCTGCGCATGAGCCGTCATGGCGCCCTCGGCCATCATCGCTGGCGGAGCGGATTCCTGTGACGCACGCGCAGCGATGAGGGTGCCAGTGGGAGAGGCGCCACGGATTTCCGCGGGCAGATCGTCGGCGGTCAGGAGCCGTCCCAGATCCTGCAGAACCAACCGTTCCGTCACATTCCGCAACTCTCGGACGTTGCCCGGCCACGCATAGGCGAGGAGCAGGCGATTGGCGTCCGGGCTCAGCGACGGCATCCGAAGACCATGGGCGTGCGCCGCCTTCTGGAGATAGTGGTCGAACAGCAGCAGAATGTCCTCGCGCCGTTCGCGCAGCGGCGGCACCTGGATCTGAATGGCGTTGAGCCGGTAGTACAGGTCGTCGCGGAACGCCCCCGCCGCCATCTGCTCCCGGAGGTCGCGGTTCGTGGCGGTGATCAGCCGTGCATCGATCCGGCTCGTGCCGCTATCGGCCCCCACCCGCTGCACCTCGCCCGTCTCGGTGAACCGCAGCAATGCCGCCTGCATCCGCAGACTCATCTCGCCGAGTTCGTCGAGAAACAACGTGCCCCGATGCGCCTGAGGGAGAAGGCCCGTCTTGTCGCGGAACGCCCCCGTGAAACTGCCCCGCACGTGCCCGAAGAGTTCCGATTCCAGGAGGGTCTCGGGGATCCCGCTGCAGTTCACCGCGATGAAGGAGCGCGCCGCTCGCGCACTCTGCGCGTGAATCAGCCGCGCGACCACTTCTTTCCCAACGCCCGTTTCCCCAAGAATCAGGACCGTCGCGTGCGTGCGCGCGGCCAGCGCCACCTCGGTGCGCAGCCTCACCATGGCCGCGCTCCCGCCGAGTAAGACCGGTCTTGCTGCTGATTCGCTGGTCACGCGGTGCCGCGTCTCTGCAACAGCCTCTGGCGCCGCAGGCAGACGACCGCGATCTGAAGGAGGGGTGATGAGTCGCATCTTGTCGGGCTGTGTCGCTTGAGCGAAGCACTCAATTTGCCCGATGAGGTCGACGGGATCAACTACCAAGATCGAAATTCGCAACGACGTGACGCCTTTGTAATCGATCCGCTCGTCTGGATGTGTCGTCTGTGTCACAGGCGCACACGCCGATGGGCGGCGCTATCTGGTTCGTCACCGCCGCCCGCGTGCCGGTCGGCACCTCGACGGCGCGGTCGGAATTCGCGGTCGCGGGACGGCGCCCCGATGTGCACTCGTCGGGGATGCCGGCTTCACAAAGTCCTCATGCTGGCCTCGAGCCTCTGCGACGCCTTGCGCGACGTCGAGTCCGTTGGCTGAGCGATCAGCGCGTATTGATGCCGCGTTGTGGCTGGATCCGACGACCCGCGATCGTCTTGCGGATCGCTGAGAGTGCCGAGACATGGAGGCCACGGACCACATTCGCGATCGCCACGTATCTGGCGCGAACGTGCGTGCCGTCCTTGCGCCTGATCACGTACGTGCCGCGCATCCGCCGTCGCTCGAGAAACGCGCGCCACATGATCCGTCCGATCCCGACGCGCGGCGGCGGCGTCACGTCCCACACGGAGCGTCGGAGAAGTTCCGGGCGGGAATAGCCGGTCAAGGCACTCGCGGCCTCATTGACGCTCACGTATCGGCCGAAGGTATTTGCGACCAGAATCGCGCACGGCGCATGCTTCACTGCTTCCAGCAGGACCTGGGCCTGTGCACGCACGCTATCCTCGGGCCGCCGTCCCTGCTTCAGTCTGGCTACCACTCGTTCCAGACGATCGATGGTTCGTTGTGGGACTGGCGCGCGCGTTCGCGAGACGGCGGCTGGAAGCGTGGACGATTTCGAAGAGGGCATCGCCGTATTCTGGTATCGCGGCTCTCGAGTCGCAATCCGTGATTGCACACGGCTGAATTCGGCCGCGGAAGCAGGCGGACGCGGATCCGGCGGCGTGGCTGCTACAGATTCCAGGCGTAGAGGAGCGTAGCCACGCTGAGGAACGCGAGGACCGCCATCACGACGAGTTCCCGTCGGGTCGAGTCGTTGTCCATGGCTCTCTAGCGCCGCCCGTGCGCGTGCCTCTGTAATCGGCTGCCGCCGCGGAACCTCGAGCTGGCGATGCCTTGAAGCGACACGACATGACTGGAACGGACAGCCGTGCGGCGAGGCGTCACGAAATAGGCGACCACGAGCACCGCAATCGCCTGCACGACCGCCGCCATTTGCTCCTGCTGCGTCCCGGCGATTCAAAACAGGATGATGGCGACGATGACGGTGTTGAATGCTTCGGTCCGTGATCGTTTAAACCTCGTGAGTGCGGGAACCCGTTGTCCCGCCCAATTCGTCGCGTCGAGAATCTCTGCCACCTCTTCCCGCCTCTTTGGTTGCCTGGGGGGCCACGCCATAAAATGCCACCCTATTTGGGAGCGTGCTATGTCGGAAATGGGTGTCGGGAAAGCAGACGTGGCGGACCGGAGGTGAAAGATCGCGACAGGAGACAGCTGAAGGTACGTTGGTCTGTCATCCTGATCCAGGAAGAACGTCACGCGTTCGGATCGTGCATCTGGCCCGCCACCAGGTGGTCTCGGCGCGATGGTCCTGGTAGTAGGCCAGGCACTCGTACACCTGCGAACGCTTCAAGTCGGGGAAGCTGCGGCAGACCTCATCCACGTTGGCGCCGTTCACGATCAAGCCGATCACGTCGTGAACGCCAATCCTAGCAACATATTGTAGGACTCGTGTCACACTGGGTCGATAGCTTTCCTGGTCCGCGCGGGCCAGTCATCGAGGCGGTTCTCCAGCGAATTCGTCAACTCAATCCAGGCTACTTACTGCTACCACTGAAACGACGAACGTGAATCTCGTCTGCGATGTCGATTGTCATCGGGTCTTCGCCGACTTCGACGGGACCGGCATAGTTCTGTCTGACGAAAGCAAGCGTTGCGGAACTTCCACCATGTGAGAAGACTGCCAGCTTCGGTTGTACTCGTGAAAAGATCTGGCCCGCTTCGATCGGGTCCGTATGGTGAGCGATCATTGCCCGCAGCTGCGCGATTGTTGGCCCAGACACTCCTTCGCGCGACCCCGCGGAGAGCGTCGGGTCATTCCTCAACCGTGATCCGACCTCGTGGATGAGCAGATCAACACCTTGGGAGAATTTCACGAGGTTGTCGGACGGCTTCGTATCGCCAGAGATGACGACGGAGCGGCCACGGTAATCCACGCGGTAGCCAAACGCCGGTTTTACCTCTCCATGGTCGACGAGGAACGCGGTCACCTTGACACCATTCGCATCATAGACGACGCCTTGCTGGATTTCAGTCGCGACGAACCTGATTCCATCTGCTGAAAACTTCTCTTCGACATCCCGACGCATATGAATGTCGAATGCGAATGCGAATGCCTGCTGAAGGTGTTCCATCATTGCCCGCGTGCCCTCCGGTCCCCACAGCTGCAAGGGCGTCTTTCGGCCCTGCGCACCGATCCAGCCGGTGAGGTAAAAATCCGGAAGGCCCAACACATGGTCGGAGTGCAAGTGCGTCAGAAAGACCTTGCTGACGCTCCCTGGGGCGATTGCCAGCTGACTCATACGAATCATGGCTGCGCGGCCGCAGTCGAAGAGCAGCCGTTCATCGCCTGCGATCACCAACGTGCTGATACCAAATCGTTCGGCGCTGGCGGGAGGGCCTCAGTTGGAACCATGTCCGCGAATGGCTCAGACGGGTTGATGGGCTGCGACAGACAGCCTGAGCGCGTTGGCGTTGGGCGTAGGCGCCATCGGAAACGCTGCGGCGTTACTCGCGAGGCCAGTCCGTTGGCTGCACAGGCGGCAACGGAAGATTTTGCAGTTGCGGCGTTGGGCCGGCTGAGGGACGCGCGTCAGCCGGCCCACGTCAGAGTGACTCCCAAACTACTTTGCGGCGAATGCGGCACCGCGGATCGAAGATAGTCATCATGTCCGCCTCTTCACTGCGCCGCGACAGAAGCATCTTCGAAGAGGATGTTCTCGCCCCATATCAGGTTATCGCCCCATATCAGGTTATCCCCCCATATCAGGTTATCCCCCCAGATGAGGTTATCGCCCCAGACGACGTTATCGCCCCAGACGACGTTATCGCCCCAGACGACGTTATCGCCCCAGACGACGTTGTCGCCCCACACCACGTTGTCGCCCCACACCACGTTGTCGCCCCAGACGACGTTCGTGCCCCACGCCGCGGAATTCTGGTAGATGCTGTCACCCCAGATCAGGTTGTCGCCCCAGATCAGGTTCTGCGACCACTGACGCGGCGTCGAGTCGCCACTGAATGGCGTGACGGCGGCCCTGAGCCAATGCGTCCCGGTCGGAGCGGATGCGTCGATGGCCGACGCCACGGCCACGGCGCCGTCGGCGTTCAGGGCTCCGGCCCCCTGCGTCATCCGGTCGTACAGCGCCTGCGTATCGTCCCGCATGGGCAGGGCGGTGAATTGAAGAATCGCTTTCACGGCGTTCGGCGTCAGACGCGGAAGTACCGGCGCGCTCGCCGCACGACGCGCGCTCTTGTCGAGCCGCGCACGCCTGGGCGCCACTTCCGTGAGCGCGTTTCGGTTTGCCTCGAGCACCAGCGCGACAACGCCGGAGGTCACGGCGGCAGACATGCTCGTTCCGGTCAGGGCGAAGTACGACGGCGCTCCACGGCGGTCCGTCACGGCCAGCGATGCGTGGTTCTTGTGCAACGAACCGCGGGCCGACGGAGCCACGAGCTTGTGGCCGGGCGCGACGATGTCCGGCTTGGCGTACCCGTCATACCACGTCGGCCCGCGTGAGCTGTACGGGCCTATGCGGTCGTCGGCGTGGTCCGTCGTGCCCTGGGTATGCAGAGCTCCCACCGTGATCGCGGACCGTGCATTACCCGGCGACAGGATGCCGGCGTACCCCGGCTGACCCGTCGTAGCGTTCAGGCCGACGTTGCCGGCCGAGGTGACCACGACGATGCCTGCCGCGACAGCGCGCTCGACCGCCTGGACGAGCGGATCCGTGGCGGCCGACTCGTACGGCGGGTGGCCGAGCGACAGGTTGATGATGTCGATGCCGAGCGCATCTTTGTTCGCGGTCGCAAACTCGAGCGCCTCGATGACGTCGCTCGTGTAGCCGGTGCCCATCGCGTCGAGCACCTTCAGCCCGATGAGCGATACCTGCGGGGCGATGCCGCCGTACGTGCCGCCCGAGCGGCCGCCGTTTCCGCCGATCAGTCCCGCGACATGTGTCCCGTGGCCATGATCGTCGTATGGCCTCGTCGCTGCGCCGTCGTTCGTGAAATCGAAAAATGCGGTAATGCGCCTGCCGAAGTCGCTCGAGGGCGCGATCCCCGAGTCGATGACCGCGACCCCGATCCCCTTTCCGGTGAGGCCGTCACTAGAATCAACGCCGAGGGTCTGTCGCAGCGTGATGCCGCTCGTGATGGGCGAGGCGAGCGCGGTAACCGGTGCGTCGATCGAGACCGACTGCACGCCGGATGATCGGGCGAGTGCGTCGATATCCTCCGACGGCACCTCCACCGTGAGCGCCGAGATGTCGCGGTGCTCCTTCCTGACGTTGTGGCCTTTCCGCGACCACGCGCCCTTGAATGTCGCGCGCGCGGCCGGATCCACACGAACGATCAGGCGCACCTTGCCTGCGCGCCGTTCGATCCGGGACCGGACTTCTTTGTCGACAGGCGCTGATCGTCGCTGCGCCTCCATAGGTTGGACGATTGCGAGCACTGCTACGGCCACCGCAATTGCCCAGCGCCATTTGCACGTGATGAACGTAGTCATGCCGGCCGACAGAGCAACTGTGACGCCAACGCGACAGTTGCGACCCGCGCGCGGTGCGCGGCTCCACGATAGTGCGCAGAAAACAGCCACACTCCCGCCTCGACGTCGCATCGCGTCTGCTCAAGTCCGCTCAGAAATCTTGACTGGGCTCAGATTTTCAGAAATGTGCGGAAATTCAGGGGAGGCGAGCCTAGAGGCCGCTCCGCCGGCCCACGCTTGCGATTACGACGGCTGATTCGGCGTGACAATCATCGACGAGTCGCTGCGATGGTGGCGCCGCCGCCGGTATGGAGGCGATCGACGACGTCATCGCCTACAACCGTAAGAACCGCAACCACGATCCATGCGACGACCGGATCGCGCGGCAGAGCGGAGGCCGCTTCCCGTGGCGGGTACTTTGGCGGGCTCGTGACAGGTCTACGTCGGAGCAGCCGGAGGGCTGGTTACTAGAAGGTTCGGAATGCACCGATGAAATCCAGCGTAAAGCGGCACGTTGCGTGCGACGGCTCGGAAGCCGCGGTCAGTGGACCGGCCCTTCGTGTCGAATACCGGTCTCAAGTTGGTCGATACAGGCTCCAAGGGCGTCACGTTCCTGCTGATTCAGCATCAGCGGAACGTCCTATTTGCGGCTCACCAAGAGACGACGGCGCGTCGTGCGCGCAGCGTTGATCTCAGCGGCGCCGAAGTCTGCGTGTTGGGTGTCAGAAAGGGTGTCAGGTGCTAACTGCTCACTCTCGCGTCACCTGTTTTCCTAGAAAAGTTGGTGAGGCGGGGGGGAATCGAACCCCCAACCCGCAGATTAAGAGTCTGCTGCTCTGCCAGTTGAGCTACCGCCCCAGCGAAACATTCATTCTACCCGATGAGTCGTATCTGCGGCTCGAGATCGCGACAATCGCGAGTATGTCGGACAGCGTCGGACAGCTATGAGCTGCGCAGGAGCGAAAATCGCGCGTCGGCGCCAAGCGACGGCGCCTCCGGCAGTCCCAGCTCGCGCCGGACGATGTTGGCGCCCTGGACGAGCGACACCATCTTGTAGAACGCGTGGCGTCGTCCCATGCCCTCGCGTCCCATACCGCAGTCGGACGAGAGAATCAGCCGCTCGGCCGGAATGTGCTTCAGCGCGGTGCGCACGACCTCCGCCACCTCCTCGGATGATTCCACCTGCAGCGTGTGATGGTCGATGGCGCCGATCGCCACCTTCTTCCCGGTGATGACGCGGCCGACATCCTCGAGGTCGGCGAGGTTCGAGCTCTTCATCTCGAACGTGATCACGTCGGCGTCCACCTGATTGAGGAGCTCGAGCGCGGGCCGGTACGACTGCACGGTCTTGAACATACGCTGCTGCGACGGGTTTCCCCAGCACGTGTGGCACCACACCTCGGTCTTGTCGCGCAGCCCGCGCACGGTGTTGTTGAACACCTTGACCATGAACGCGGGATTAATCACCTCGTCCACGTAGCCGCGCGCCGCCAGCAGGTGAATCTGCGGCTCCTCCATCTGGATGACGGGGCAGCCGGCGTCGGCCAGATCGTGCAGCTCCTGGTTGAACGCATCGCTGATCGCCATGATGCGTGACGGCAGATCCTGATAGTGCTCGTCCTGCACGGCAAAGGCGACCAGCTCCGGCGTGACGGTGCCGAACTTGACCGGCTTCTGCGTCAGCCGCTGCGCCGTCTTCCAGATCTCGACGTACTGCAGCTCGCCGCGGCCAACCGGCCGGACGATCTTCGGCATCACGCGGGCCTCGAGGTAGTCGTGCAGGATGTGGCCGCGCGGAAACGTGACGCCGCCCGCGCCGACGGCGGCGAGCGTCGGATGGAGCCGATCGAAGCCGTCCATGTGGCGCGTGGGATACCCCGTCCAGCTCTGCCCACCGACGTCCTGATCGAACCGGCAGTCGCCATCCGTGACGATGTCGAGGCCGGCGAGCTCCTGATCCCGCAGGTACACGGTCAGGGCGTCGACGTACTGCTCCCGGAACCGCGAGATCACCATCGCGTCGAGGAACGAGCGCGTGCCGAGATTCTCGGTATACCAGCTGGGCCGCGGGAGCGATCCGGTGATCGTTGCCGGCAACACCAGGCCGGCGGTGGCTTTCAGCATCGACGAGCTCGGGCATTATACGGCCGCACGAGTGGAATGTGAGATGCAACGCCGTCGGGCATGGAACCTACCGAGCTGATGTTGACCGCCGCGCGGACCGCCGCCGTGTACGTGCTCATGATCGTCGTCATCCGCGCGCTCGGGAAGCGCACCGTCGGCAACTTCTCCGCATTCGACTTGCTCGTCGCGCTGATGCTCGGCGAAGTCGTCGACGAAATCATCTACGGTGACGTCCGCTTCGCGCAGGGCGCGATCGCCATCGTCGCGATCGCCGCGCTCACCTATGCCGACTCGTGGCTGGCGTACTGGGACCACGGCATGGAAGGCGTCCTCGAGGGGAAGCCGACCATCGTCATGCGCGACGGCGAGTTCGATCGGGAGGGGATGCGGAAGGAGCGCATGAACGAAAAGGACGTGCTCGGTCATCTCCGGAGCGAGGGCATCCACGACATGCGCGAGGTGCACCTCGCGGTCGTCGAGCACGACGGCAGCATGAGCGTCCTGAAGCAGCCGTGGGCGGAGCCGGCGCAGAAGGGCGATGTGCTCGAGGACGAACGCAAGGCTAAAGAGCGCGCCATCGGCGACGGCGGCACGCCGCCCGTGGACAAGCGGACCGATTCGCCCTTTGCGATGGACGGCCAGCGCGTCGCGCACAAGCGGTCCAGGGCCGCCTGACATGGATCCGCTCCGCATCGTCGTCCGCGTCGCGTTCGCGTATGCCGTGCTGCTCGTGTTGATGCGTCTGGCCGGCAAGCGCGCGGTGAAGCAGGCGAGCCCCTTCGACTTCACCGTCGCGCTCGTGCTGGGGGATCTCGTCGACGACTTGGTCTGGGCCGAGGTGAACGCGAGCGCCTTCGTCGCGGCCACGGGCATGCTGCTGTTCGTCCACACCGCGTTCGATCTGCTTCGCTATCGCGCGGGTCTCCGCCGATGAAGGAGCTCCTGCTCATCGCCGCCGCTGTGGTGATCGCGATGGGGATCGTGGCGGCCAGCGTCGTCGTCGGCCGCGATACGACAACGCTCGTCTCGCCGCCCGAAGCGGTCGCCGAGGAGTTCATCCGACAGCTTGCCGCGGGACGCGACGATCGGGCGCTCGAGCACCTCGCCGAGCCGTCAGGGGCGCACGCGAAGGTCGAGGCCGACGGCAGGATGCTGCGGACGCGCGCCGGCGCGGTGAATCTCGTCGCGGGGGAAGCCGGGGCGATCACGGGCGACACGGCGACCGCATCGGCGCGCATACAGACGTCGAACGCGGGCGAGCTGCGCTGGACGTTCACGTTCGAGCGGCAGCCGGGCGTGTGGAAAATTTCCGAGTACCGTTCAGATTGAGTTGGAGTGGCGCGCCCGACAGGATTCGAACCCTACGGGAATTCAATTCGTTCGGCTGATCGCGGCGTAAAATGTTCCAACTTCGGCGGATAGGGCGCGGCTGATCACTGCGCGCCGAAAAGTCGGCCTTCTGCACCGGCCTGCCGCCGAACCCCCTTTTGCAGAGCTGCGGAGCAGAACGCAGTGCCGAAACGTACCGACCCACCCATTATTGAGATTTTCGGTGACTACGATCACCTGGAAGCCCGCAAGGTGCATTCGCTGGAAGACCTGAAGGCCAGAAGCTACCTGATTTGGACCGATGCCAAATTAATCGAGCTCGCGCGCGCCGGGCACTTGATGGCGGGAGTCGAGGTACTTGCGCGGGCCATTAAGCATCTCCGACGAGGGACCGTCTCAACATCACCGGAGATCGCCGCCTGGCTGGTAGCACTGCTCAATCGGCTGTGGAACAACGAGCGTGAATTTCGACGCCTGATCGCACCGCGGCCGAGGCGTGGCCGCCGGCCGGCGCCACCAGATCTTGCCGACGTTGCTGACCGCGAGGAATGGATCGCTCAGATCCTCGCCGAAGTCGAGCGGTTAAGGGCTGAGCCGCGCTACAAACGATTCACCAAGCAGCTGTACGACGATGTTGCGAAGAACGTCCACGCGTGGCCAAGGCCGCATGGCGTTGGCGCTCCAACCGGCGCAACTATCAAGAAGTGGTACTACGCTAAGAAAGAGACCTAATTACCGTCAATTAGAGAACTCCGCGCAGTTCCCGAATTAGACCTAATTCGGGATCCGAGACAGTCCCACACCGCGCCGTGCTCGTACGCGATCCTTCGCGCGATGCACGAGCCGTACATGAACGCCGTCGCTGCTGCGCGCTACGTCGGGTACGACGTGGACGCCGATCAGGCGCACGCGCTCAAAGGGTTCTATGAGTGGGCGCGTCGACACGGCGTGCGACGCTTTCACCGCGGCTCACGGTTGCTGTTCCGACGCGTCGACCTTGATGCCGCTGTTGGCAACGATCGCGCCGACGACGCGCCACGGCAGCTCGAATTGCGGATGCTGAGCGCGAGCCTTCCCGAACCGAGGCGCCGCGCGTAGTCATGGCGCGAGCACTGCCGCCGGACGTGCGCCGCGTCATCGTCGAGCAACTCGGACGCGCGCTGGCCGCTCGCTACACGCGTCTGGTGAACGACAGGGAGAGTGCGCCGCTCGAGGCGCCGCGGCTAGCAGACGCGGCACCTCGGCGGCGCGATGAAATCGACGAGTCTTGCAGTCGTCTTAAGGAGGCACCTGCATGGCCGCACGCCGATCTCATGACCAGAGAATAGCAGGGCGCGCTGACGTTCGTCAGCGGCTCATTCCCAAGCACCACCACTTGGAGCGCGCGCTCGCGTGAGCTGGGAGCACGTGGCCGCGCTCTACAAGATGCAACCGCGCTGGACGTCGCCGCAATTCGTGGTGCTCTTCACGATCGGGAACTTCGCTGATCCAATCACCAGCCGAACCCCGCCGCTGACATACAGCTGGATGGCCCGCCAGGCCGGGATGGCGCGATCGACGGCGATCGCGGCCGCGAATGTGGTTGAACAGCTCGGCCTCGTCGCCAGAGAGGCTGTCGCCGGCGAACGCGCGAACGTGTTCCGCGCGCTGTGGACGCCGATCGCGTCAGAGCGCCGGGCGAGAGTGACTCCAACAGTCCGGGAGCCGGACCGTGAGAGTCCGGCTGCCGGACCCTTTCCACCGACAACAGTCCGGGAGCCGGACCGTGAGAGTCCGGCTGCCGGACCCAGTACAGAAGTACGAAGTACAGAGAACGGTGTACGAGGCGCGGCTTTGCCGCGCGCACACCACCGCCGGGCAGCGATCCGCATGACGCCGGGAGAGCACAACGAGGCAGTCGCCGAACGTGCGCGCCGGAGGTGCGCCCGGTGACAGCGCGCGATCTGCACGGGTGGATCGTCTACCTGTTCGCGGCCTACAACCAGCGGCTCGACGACACCGTCATCGACGCCTACGCCGAGGAACTGCGAGACGTTCCGCCGGCTGAATTGGAGGCGGGCGTCAAGCGTGCGATCCGCGAATCCCCTCACTACGTTCCGTCGGCGGGGCAAGTACTCGAAGCTGTGAAGGCCGGCCGGGAGGCCGCGGCGTCGCCACCCTACGTGCCCTGCGGTCAGTGTGCCGACGGCTGGCTCGAAGTCGAGCCCGCGCGCAACGTGATCGTCGGGCACAACCGCGCGGGCCACGCCGTCGTCAGTCGCATCGCCCCGACGGTGAAACGCTGCGAGTGTTGGCTGGCGTGGAAACGTCAGGGCCAGCCAACGCCGGCGATCAACGAAAGTAAGTCGATACCGCGCACCGCGACGAGCGAGAAGGTCGCGCAGTTCAAGCGGCGGATGGTCGGCCAGGAGCGGACGCGGTGATCTTCCCCGACGTCATGAAGGACTTCGCGCGCGATGTCTTCGGCGACTACTTCGGGCCTAACGTGCCGGAGACCGTCCCATTGCGTCTATTGGGATTGATGCCGCCGATTCCAAGTCGCGAAGTGATTACGTCCGCGTTCAGGCGTCGCGTCCTGCAGGTACACCCAGATCTCCAGCTCGCGTTTGATCACCCTGGCCATGTGACCGGCGGGCGCGTGTTCGGTTACCAAAACGTCGACGTTCTCGACGCCAGCGGCAAGCGGTCACACGTCGAGCGCCAGATCGTCGAGGCGGAGGCGGCCGTCGTGCGTCGGATTTTCGAGCTGTCAATCGCCGGGTACGGCGTGAAGGCCATCGCCAAGCAATTGAACGCTGACCGGGCGCCGTCGCCGCGAGCGCTGCTGGGCCGATCGCAGAGCTGGGCGCCGAGCTCCGTCCGGGAGGTGCTCTACAAGGACATCTATCGGGGCGTGATCGTCTGGAACAAGACGAAGAAACGCGACCAGTGGGGCGCGTATCGGACGATCGCGCGGCCCAAAGCAGATTGGATCGAAGTCCCGACTCCCGCGCTGCAGATTGTGTCGTCGGAGATGTGGGACGCGGCCCACACGCGCCTGGCGACGGTGCGGCAGGTCTACATGGCAGCAACGGACGGGCGTCCATTTGGGCGACCGCCCCTCTGTGACCCGTCGAAGTATCTCCTGACGAATCTCGCCCTGTGCGGCTGTTGCGGGGGACCGCTCCGGGTCCGGTCCCGGGGGAACCACGGCATCGCGCTCGCCGGCCGGAAGCGGTTCTATGGCTGTTCCGGCTACCACGAGCGCGGAACGACGGTCTGCACGAACAATCTGGACGCGCCGATGGTGGAGACCAACGAAGTCCTGATCGGCGCGTTGCTGGAGGACGTGATCGACCCGTCGATCGTCCGAGATGCCGTGGACGAGGCCGTACGGCTGATCGTTGGGGGTAATGCTTCCGACGAGGAAGAATTACAGCAGCTCGAACGCGCGATCGCAAAGGTCGAACAGGAGCGGGCCCGACTCGTTGCCGCCATCGCAGCGGGAGGCATGCTGGACGGCTTGCTGTCGGCGCTGCAGGCGCGCGAGCGGCAACTCGAAGGGTTGAGGGCAGACCTACATGATCGCCGCTCTCAGAGGCGGCCAGGGCGCTCAGACGTGGCAAACGTGCGCGCCGAAGCGATGACCATCGCCCGCTCCTGGCGTCGCGTCCTGGCTGAGGACCCGGACAACGCGCGGCCGATCGTCGCGTCGCTGCTGATCGGGCGGGTGACGATCACACCGACGTCGACACCGCGGCAATGGGAGATGCGCGGCGAAGGAACACTCGTCGGTTTGTTCCAGAAACCGGTGTTCCCGTTGGGATGGCGCGCCCGACAGGATTCGAACCTGTGGCCCCCAGCTCCGGAGGCTGGTGCTCTATCCAGCTGAGCTACGGGCGCAAGGAAATAACGCAATCAAGTGCAAGGTACAAAGTTGAAAGTGAAAAGTAAGTTCGACGTGCGAGTGCGCCGGCCGCGTCGTCTACTCTGCACCTTACACTTTGTACTTGATCTGGGGACAACCTGTTTATCGTATCACTTGTGGTGAGTCCCACGCGACGATGCCACGCGGCTCATGCGCGGTCTGGCGTGGCTCGTATGAGACCATCCTGCGCGCCCGCGGGGACCCATGCGCGGTGCTCACTGGCCATGGCGCTACCGCAGCAGCCGCAACGCAGCCTGGTTCGCCGCGCGCATCCCGTCGATGGCCTCGCCTTGTGCCATGATTGGCCGATGGCACCGCATCCAGCGTTGCGCGTAATCCCGCGACCGCCGCGTCGAACGCATCACTCGCCGCCCGGAAGGCCTTGAAGGCCTCGTCGTGCTGATCGAGGATCGTGTCGATCTCGCGGCGCATCTCGTTGGTCACGTGCGCTACTCCTTCGATGGGCCCGGCGCCAGTGCCCAGCAACGAGACTACGTGCCGGCACGTACGGTGTCAAATGAGACAGCCGGCTTATGCCCAGGCGCAGGCGGTTGCTGGATTTGTCTACCGTCCTTCGTCGTCTACTGGCGTTAGTAAACGGTCACGTTGCTGACTGTCTGCCCCTGAAGGTTCTTGCCCGTTGTCGTCGTGGTTATCGTTTTCGCGTCCTTCGACAATTGAGCGCGGGTGGTTGTGGTTGTCTGTCCCTTCACTTTCTGGACCCACTCTAATCTTAAACGATGCGCTGACAAATTCCGACGTGATCGATACCCCGCAGTGGCGGTCCATTCAACACCTGGGCGATCTGCGGAACCTTTGCGATCACAGCAAGAAGATTGAACCTACAAAACCCGGATTTCCGACTTGGGGATGTCCCTCCGGCTGTTGAAATTCGGCGGCGGCTCAGTTGACGACTACGCGATCTGTCGCTCCTCCTGAGTGACACCGAGACCGAGCTGGCGATCACGCGCACGAAGCGCAGCGACCAGCATCGGCATGTCAGCATAGCCCTTCACACGGCGGAAGCCTTTAACGGCTTCGAGGACGCCGGCAGCGACCCACCGCAGCATCATCTGCCCACTGCGCCACCGCTTGACGTTGCGCTTCACGTGACGCGTGCGACTGAGCAAGCTCTCCGCAGCATTGGTTGTGGCCAGCGAGCGACGGAGCCGGGCGGACAGGTTGAGCGTGAGCACGGTCAGCGTCTCGTCGAGTCCTTCGCGGACGCTCTCGGCGGCGCTGGGGTGCTCCGTCTCCAGCCGTCGGGCGAGATCGAGCAAGAGCCGTTGAGCAGTCTTCACGGCGGCGCTCTGGTAGGCGCGGCGCAGGATGGCCTGCGCCCACGGGCGCTGGCGGTCATTGAGATACTCGAGGATGTTGCGCATCTTGTGCACGTGGCACCGTTGCACGAGCGCCGCGTCACCGAAGGTGGCGCGCACCGCTTTGCGCAGCGCTTTCGAGCCGTCGAGGATCACGAGCAAGCTGCGGTCGGTGCGCAGTCCGCGACTCTGAAGATTCGCGAGCAGGCCCTGGCACACGGTGGCGTTCTCCGTCGAGCCGTCCCATAGGCCGAGGGCGTGTTTCTGGCCGTCGGCTGCGATGCCCAACGCGACGATGAGGCAGTGATCGCCGAGATGAACGCCGTCGATCAGCAGGGCGACGAGGTCGAGGCCGTCGAGCGGCGCACTCTGCCAGGCCGCGAGCTGCGCCGCCGTGCGGGCCACGAAGCGACGGCTGACGGCGCTCTTGCTGGTGCCCCGGCTCTCCATCTCTGCGCCGACCGGCTCCAAGCTGCGGGCGTATTGGCGGGTGGCCACGCCCACCAGCATCTGCTCGACGACACGCCGAGCGAGTGGATCGGTGGCGGCCATCGTCTGGAACGTCGGCAGCGCGACCTCGCCTGCCGCCGTGCGCACGCGCGGACGCTGGATCGCGACCTTCCGGCCGCCCAGCACGACTTCGCTCCGTGTCGTGCCCGCACGGCTCCCCAATCGCGCCGTCGTGCGGTTCTACAACAAGCGCGGCACCGCGGAACAGTGGATCAAAGAGGGGAAGCAGGCGGCGCATTGGACGCGACTATCGTGTCATCGGTTCCGGGCGAACGAGGTCCGGCTCCAGTTGAGCGTGCTGGCGTACAACCTCGGGAACTTGTGGCGGCGACTCGTGCTGCCGGCGCGAATCGACGCCTGGTCGCTCACCAGTCTCCAGCAGCGCATCGTCAAGACGGGTGGGCGGCTGGTCAAGCACGCCCGGTACTACTGGTTGATGTTCGCCGAGGGTTATCTGACGCGTCGGCTGTTCGGGGCGATGCTCCAGCGGATCTGGGCGCTCCCGCTGCCGGCGGGCTAGCCGACAGGTGACCACCACACCAGGGCGAGCGGGATCGAGCAATTGCCGCGAGAGCAGTGGTCCGTCTTCCAGTGGCGCCGGGGGGCCATTATCGGAGGCGTTGACGAGCGAGAAGTACTACCGAGCCATGATTGTGAGATGTTCAAACTTGAACGCGCCCCTCAAGAGCTGACCTGTTACGGTCGGGCGCGAATCGGCCACTCGGCGTTCCCAGTCGTTGGACTCCAAAACGGAAATCCCGATTAAAATGTCGCCCAGCAGGCCCCATGATCGGGCGAACTGTCTCGCATTACTGCATACTGGCTCCGGTTGGAGGCGGCGGGATGGGGCTGATTTACGCCGCCGAGGACATCCGGCTCCGCCGCCGTGTCGCCATCAAGTTCCTGCCACTTGAACTCTCGCAAGACTCTCAGGCGGTCGAACGGTTTCAGCGCGAAGCGCGCGCGGCCTCAGCCCTTAACCACCCTCACATCTGCACGCTCTACGACATCGGCAGCACCATCGACAACGGCCGTGTTCAGCATTTCATAGTAATGGAGTTGCTCGAAGGGCAGAACCTCCGGCAGCTGATTGGCGGAAAGCCTCTGCCGCTTGATGACGCAATCCTGCTGGGCGAGCAGATCGCCGACGCTCTCGACGCGGCGCACTCAGGCGGCATCATCCACCGCGATATCAAGCCTGCCAATATCTTTGTTACCCGCCGGGGCGATGCGAAAGTCCTGGATTTTGGACTGGCGAAGCTGACCTCGCACTCGGCTAAGGCCGAGCAAACGGACGTTCCGACCTTTGCAGGGCCCGCCGACGATCTGATTACAAACCCCGGCACCGCTCTGGGGACCATAGCCTACATGTCGCCGGAGCAGGCCCTCGGCCATCCTGTCGATGCGAGGTCCGATCTGTTTTCCTTTGGATCGGTGCTCTACGAGATGAACACCGGGCGACAGGCATTCGCGGGACGAACGTTGGCCGCAATCTTCGATGCAATTTTGCACCACGACCCGGTCGGCGTGGCCCGATTGAATTCGGGCGTACCACCAGAGCTGGACCGCATCATTTCGAAATTGCTCCAGAAGGACCCTGCGGCCCGGTATCAGACGGCCGCCGAAGTGCGCGATGAGTGCAGAGTTCTTCTCCAGGCCACCGGCGGGACCCGAGCGAGGCCAGCTGCGGTCTCACGCCCGTTCAGGCGGCGCAGCGCCCTTGGAGCCGCTGCCGCCGGACTCGCGCTCACCGGTATCGCTGGTTTCCTGTATTTGTCGCCACGTGGCGATCCGGCGCCGGGAATCGGCATTGGGGGACGACCGGCCGTCGCTGTCGTTGCTTTTGATAATCCTGCCTCGGTGGGGGATATCGCCTGGCTCACAACCGGACTGCCGGGGATGATCGAGACGGGGCTCGCTCAGACGCCCGGTCTCGACGTCATCAGCAATGAACGGCTGGCCGAAGTCGTGATCCAAATCGGCGAGTCGGCGCTCGGCGCCCTCGATGAAAATCGAGTACTCGACGTGGCACGGCGCGCTGGGGCCGGTGCACTGGTGAGCGGCAGCCTCTTCAAAACAGGCTCCGACGTCCGCGTGGATATCCAAGTGCAGGACGTCGTCTCAGGACGTCTGCTCGGTGCGTTCCGTGTCACCGGATCCGATGTGTTCGCTCTCGCGGACGAACTGACGGTCTTCGTTCGACATGGCTTGAACGTGAAGGCCGAGGCGACGCCAGCGCGAATCGCGGACGTAACGACTACATCTCTCGAGGCGTATCGGCTGTACAACGAAGGAGTCGAGGCGCTGACGAACCTTCGGCGCGCAGAAGCGCGTCGCCTCTTCGAACAAGCCATCGAAATCGACACCACGTTCGCCTCGGCGTACTTTCGATTGATGACGGTAACGCGACAGCTCGGCGACGCAGCCGCGAGCGAACGGTACCGGGAGAGAACTATTCAGCATCTCAGACGGCTTCCGGAACGCGATCGTCTGTCAATGCAAGGCCAAGAAGCGCGACATCGTGGAGACGTCAAGCAGGCGGAAGCGCTGTTCGAAGAGTTGATTGCGAAGTACCCCGACGCAGCGGACGGATATAACCAGCTGCGATCTCTTCAGCGTGACGTGCTCGGCGACGAGCAGAAGGCGCTCACGACGCTGGAGCGCGGGGTCAAAGCCGTTCCGAATTCGCCTTTCATCCGCAACATATATGGGTACACGCTGCTCGCCGCTGGTCGGTTTCCTGAGGCGATCCGCCAGTTCGAGGAGTACATTCGCCTGCGACCCCGGGAGCCGAACTCTTACGACAGTCTTGCGGAGGCCTATCTCGCCAGTGGCCAGGCCGAGCGTGCCATCGCCGTGTACACCCGCGCTCTCGAGGTCGAACCGACCTTTTATCCCTCAAATCTGGGCCGCTCATGGGCATTTGCCGCCCTGGGGCGTTATGACGAGGCAATCGAAGACCAGTCGCGACACCTTACAGGGCTTTTAGGGTCCAGCTCGCCATCGGCGACGAGCGACATAGCGGCGGCGTTCATGCTCTCGCGCGTCGGGCAATACCGCGACGCGGCCCAACGGATTACCGCGGGCATCGCGGCTGCTGAGGGAGTCGACAACTTTGTATCAGTTGCCGCTCTTCGAACCGTTTCTGGGTTTATCGCGATCGACCGCCGCCAGTACGGCGATGCGCTTCGCGAAGCCGCGGCGCTCGGCGTCGCGCTTCGCCAGATCGCGAGTGTGCCCGTAAGAGCGGACTATGCCATCCTGCGCAGGCTGCTTACCGGCGTCGCGCACGCGAGAGCGGGGCGGCTTGACGCCGCGCGCACCGAACGTACGCTTCAAAAAAATGAGCATCAGCCACGTACGGACTCTCAGCGATGGTGGGACGCGGCGCTTGAAGGCGAGGTCGCGCTGGCGGCGCGCGATTTCGCTGCGGCGGAACGCGCATTCGCCAGCGGTGAGCCGCCGCTCAAGATGTTCTTCAATCTGAACGAGGTTCCGAGGACGCTCATTGCCAATAGCCTGTCGCTCCGCGACGGCGCCGCACGAGTTCGGATCGCACGCGGAGATCTTCGCGGAGCCGCTGACACTTACCAGCGGCTGCTGACGACAGACATCGGCAGCAAATGGACGGCGATGCTCGAGCCGCGCTACGTGCTCGAGCTCGCGCGGCTGCTCGAGCAGACCGGCGACCGCGCCGCTGCACGCGCGCAGTATGAACGTTTCCTGGAACTCTGGAAGGGCGCCGATCCGGGCCTGCCCGAGGTGATCGAGGCCCGCGCGGCCGTCGCGCGCCTGTAGCTCCAGCCTTCCGCTTACCTCGGCGCGGGAAGCGGCGGCGCCTGTCTTGTCGGCGCTGGCCCCGTTGTTCCGATGACCCTGTTGTTCTGGCTGGTATCTCATGTCGCTCCGCAAACCGCATCCGGGTACCGTCGAGCGCGTGATGCGCAGGCTGGCGCGCACCATCACCGGCCTGGAGCTGCCGGCCGTCGAGAAGATTTCCGAGGAGCATGCCGAGGATCCGTTACAAAAGAACAGGTCGAAGATTTGATCACGGGCGTTGCCAAAATCAGTAAAACGCTGTTCTGAACTGGAATTGGCTCGTTGCCGTCGATCCGAGACGATTGGGGATGGGGCACACCGCCCATGCCGACCGACGCCCAGAGGCGCGCTAGCGTGGCCGGATTGCTCGGCCAGTGACTTGCCGCCTAGGCGTTCCGGCGATCTAGCCTCCAGCGCCTGCTGGCCGAAAACCCGCCGAACCGACATGCTGATTCCGACCGAAAACACGGGGCCCCATCCAGATCCGAGTCAGGGAGGCCTAGAAGCACTTGTTTTTTGCGACAACGTTAACGTCCCGAATTTTCGACGTGCGCAGCGGTCGTCCCTGTGCCGACAGCGCCGGTGCGTTGTGACTCAGAAAGTGCTCCTGTGCTGCCGCACCTTCGTGGCATTGGCTATTGCCCAAAGGCGCAACTGTAAACATGCATCCCGCATCGCGTCGGTATCGGATTTGATGAGGGGCATGCGAACGCTCCGGATGGAATTGTCGCCGTACGGGATCTGCCACCGAAGTTCGTGGGCCACACCGGCCGATACAGCAAGTGGGGCACTGGTTTCACCAGGTCCAACGGTTGCGACGACCTGACCGTCCCACAGAACTGTTCCAGTGACGTTACGCGAAGTGTTTTGGAAACGGACCTCTGAAAGGTTGTTAGCCTCACATGCCGGAACCGGAGGTGGCGCAGGAGCAGGTGCAGGTGCTGGTGCGGGCGCTGACGTTGGTGCTGTGGGGCTCGACCCTCCGCCACCACAAGCCGATGTGAACACGAGCACGGTACCAGGCAGATCACCCAGAATCGCATCGCGCCTCCGGCCAGTGTAGCGGGATATATCCCGTAGACGCCGAGATGCTACCACCGAAACCATCGCCGCGTGCCGACCCGCGCGTCTCATCCGGTTCTGAGAAGGGTCGGCGCGCGATTGCGAAAACTACGGACGGCCAAGGGGTGGTCGCAGGAGCGGCTAGCACTTGCCGCCAACATGGACCGGTCCTACGTGAGCGGGCTGGAACGTGGAGAGTTCAACGTTCGCTCATCGCGCCGGCGAAGCTAGCGCGTGCTCTTGACGTGCGCCTTGGGACACTCGTCGATTCGGATTGACGAACCCTCCGGGACAGGTTTTCTCCTGCGCTGCGAGTGCTCCAGTAGCATACGGATTGTGATCCGGGCGCGTCATACTGCCGTCGGCTTCGTCGAGAACCGTACGGCCGTGCGGCGGATGCAGTGGCGGCTACATCGGGAGTACCCGCCGCGTCAGCAATGGGCGGCGCACTCGGTGACGGTGCAACAGGTTGTGACGGGTTCGGCTTGGCGTAACCCGGATCTCGGTGACTTGTGGAGGCCAAACGCTGGCGTGTATTTAGTGTGCCGTGAGAATGCGGTCCTATATGTGGGGTCCACGGGGAGAGGTAGTGCCCCGTCAAGTGGTGGAAATTAGTCGAGCAGTTTCCGCAAGTTCACCACGGCGTGGACGCTGACGCGGCCGTGGACGGCAAAGAGCGCCGCCCACCGCCGCTTGGAAACCACAGAGCGGT
>Ga0209172_10001741_pt1 | contig 43484 bp, 31 predicted proteins | sample LarsenN4metaG_FD_184113 | JGI IMG/M metagenome (GOLD analysis project Ga0209172, IMG submission 184113) | Hot spring sediment bacterial and archeal communities from British Columbia, Canada, to study Microbial Dark Matter (Phase II) - Larsen... ... | reverse complement strand
CTATGCCCAACCGCAGACTAAACTGCTGACAAGTTCCAGCGGCTCTGCCGCTACAGATGTGCGGCGGTGGCTATGCCCAACCGCAGACTAAACTGCTGACAAGTTCCAGCGGCTCTGCCGCTACAGATGTGCGGCGGTGGCTACGCCCCGCCGGGATGCGGTTTACTTAATTTTTCGGCGGCTGCGCCGCCAGGAGGCTCCACCTTGAAGAGTATGGTCACTATCTCCCGCGACACACCTTGTTACTACATCACTGCAGTCTGCAAAGACAGACTGCCAGTATTTCGTACTGCGCCACTAAAGGAACTGGCCTGCCGCGCCTTCGATGAGGCTCGGACGTCAGGCGGCTTTCTACTTTTTGCTTATGTCATTATGCCAGATCACATTCACGTCATTACTGATGGCGCTCGCAAAGCGTCACAGACACTGCGCTATCTCAAAGGCATCTCAGCCCATCGCGTCATCGAGTATCTAAAAGAGCGTGGCTATCAAAGTTCTCTGGACAAACTGCGACACGAAGAAAGAGAGCGGCGTTATCGCTATTCGCTATGGGAAACTGAGTCGAATGTTTTTTCTCTGACGAGTGAAAGAATTTTTATGCAAAAAGTCAATTACATTCACGCTAATCCGGTGCGGGCTGGGCTGGTAGAGGACCAGTTTGACTATCGCTGGTCGAGCGCCAGAATTTGGGCGCGGCGCAGATGGGAAGATGAACCGTTAGAAGTGGACATTGATAAGATTGTGTGGCGGTCACGCTGAGGCGCAGCCTCCTGGCGGCATAGCCGCAGAGGGACTGAACTCGGACTCGGAGGGGCAGAGCCCCTCCGCACATCTGTAGCGGCGGAGCCGCCAAGATATTGATACGACTCAAAGGGGCACAGCCCATCCACACATACGTAGCGGTGGAGCCGCCAAGATATTGATACGACTCAAAGGGGCACAGCCCATCCACACATCTGTAGCGGCGGAGCCGCCAAGATATTGAATCAGCTCCACCCCATACGCTCGCGCAGAGATGTAATCTGAGCAATGTGGTGACGGCCATGCCAGGCATATAGACTGACATTCGTATCGAGCCTGATTATGCCCAGTTCAGGATGATTGAATGTACGCGCCAGATCTTCTGCTGTAAGCGATCTCAACAGCAAAACCCATCGCGCGTGCAACGATTCAAGCAAGCTGAGAGATAGCTCCACAGGCGCATTCCGCCCATCTTCAAGCTCGGCCCATCGGTCTTCATGATAAGGCTTGATAGTGGGTTGATCTTCAGTCAATGCCAGCTTAAACCGGACATAGCTGTTGAGATGGCTGTCAGGCAGGTGATGCACTACCTGGCGGACGGTCCAACCTCCAGGCCGATAAGTCGTGTCGAGCTGTTCGGGTGATAGCCCTTCTACAGCGGCTCGAAGTTTCGCCGGGGCCTCTGCAATCTGGTCAATGAGGCGCTGCACCTGATCATAGGTCAAATCGCCTTCCATCCTAAATCGTCCGACTGGATATCGTAGATCCTCCATAATCTCCTCCGAAAATGTACAGCAACCTGTCAGGTTGCTGGTGATGTGCGTTATCAGCAACCTGACAGGTTGCTGTACATCGCGCGCATTTTCATCGTTTCAGGGCGTCGCACGAGCCGTCTGAAAGACTCCTCAGAAAATGTACAGCAACCTGTCAGATTGCTGCTGGGTTCTCCTACCTCTAGGGTGAGGTTGAGATAAGATTCCAAAAATGTACAGCAACCTGACAGGCTGCTGCTGGAGCGTGCTATCAGCAAGGCTGACCGCTTTGCTGTACATCTGCTCCCAACGATAGTCGCAACGAGATTATCACAAACGTCGCCAGGCCACTAACGATTAGTTTTCATCATTACGATGAATGAGGGTCATATCAAAAGATCGAGTCAGTCTCTGCGAATCACCTTGCCGCTACAGGGGCCCAATAACTGCCCATCTTCCACGACAATGCTTCCATTGATAATGACATATTTAATGCCTTGCGCCTGGCGGCGCGGGTGCTCGTATGTTGCGCAGTCGCGCAGTTGGCCAGGATTGAGGATCACCAGATCGGCATAAGCGCCGGGCCTGATAATGCCACGGTCGCGCAGGCAGAAAATCTTTGCCGGAAATGAAGTCATCTTGCGAACAGCCTCTTCCAACTTGATCACGCCTTTGCCTGCCACAAAGTGGCCCAGTATGCGAGCGAAGCTCCCATAGGCGGCAGGATGCGGGAGCCCGCGCCCGTAATCTTCAGCGTCGGTGCAGAAGGCCCCCAGCGGATGGCGGATATACTTTGCAAGCAGCTCGTCCTGGCCACGCTCGCCCGATATGCCGAAGATGAGCATAGATACTTTGCCCTGCTCTTGAACAATCAAATCGGAGATGGCATCGAATGGTTCCTTGCCCGTTTCGGCGCCCAGTTGAGCGAGGCTCATATTCTCATATCGCTTGTTTGCGCGGCTCTCAACATAGCCTATCAGGATGTTCTCCCAGCCGACGGCGCGCACCAGATTATGAGGCCAGCCGCCTTCGCGCCAGGGCGGCCAGGAGGGTTTCACTCGTTCAATATCGCGCCGGATGCGAGCGCGAGTCTTCGGGTCGCCGAGCCTCTCGATCAACTTATCGATCCCGCTTTCAAGTGACCACGGTGGATAGATGGCTATCATCATCGTAGCCGCTGCTGTATAGGGAAACATATCGAAAGTGACCGAGATGCCCTCTTTGTTGGCCTGCTCTTCCATTTCAAGGACGCGATCTATCTTTTGCCAGTGAGCAGCGCCGACCGCCTCATTGTGCGAGTGATGAACGCGAGCGCCGCTCCTGCGGCCGATTTCAATAAGCTCGCCGACCGCGTCGATCAGCGTCTCGCTTGAGCCGCGAATGTGGCTGGTATAGACAGCGCCGCAGCGAGCAACAACACGGGCAAGCTCGCCCAGTTCACCGGTTGAAGAATACATCCCCGGCGGATAGATCAAGCCGGTTGATAGCCCAAGGGCCCCATCTTTGATTCCCGCTTCGACCAGCGCGCGCATTCGCTTGAGTTCATTGCGCGAAGGCTCTCCTTTGCGCAGCCCCATCACGGAAATCCTCACCGGCCCGTGAGGAATGAGGGCCCCGATGTTGAGCGCCAGCCCATTCTCTTCCAATCGCGCAAGGTATTCTCCCGTTGTCTTCCAGCTCCACTGAACCGGCTGAGGAGTCATCCAGGAATTGATGCCTCGCAAGATCGGCTCAGCCTCGCTGCTTGCTATCGGCGCAGCGCCGAGGCCGCAATTTCCTATTATGGTTGTGGTGATGCCCTGCATCAGTTTGCAGCGCATCAGCTCAGCCTGGCGCTGCGGCGGGAGCGGCAGGATGAGATCGGCATGTGAATGCGGGTCGATGATGCCCGGAATAACCGCGCACTCTGCGGCTTCAATTACTCGCCGGGCGCGGTTGCCAATGTTCCCAATCGCTTCAATCCGGTCTCCGATTACACCAACATCTGCTGCAAACGCAGCTTGTCCCGTTCCATCAATGATCTGAGCGCCTCGAATCGAGATATCAAACATATCTATCCAATCTCAGGACCGGCGATCCCGCAAACCAGTTGGGGCTCGCCGGGAAAATTGTTAGGCCCCCTATACATCCTTATCAGCGGGCGCTGCGCGGTCAGTCCGTAGCCCGCTGCGATCTCTTTAGCGCAAGGGCTGGCGAGATTGACATCAACAAAGAACCTCTCTCGCGGCCACATTGAAATCACACTTTGAAAAAGCTGCTGAGCAGTAGCTTTATCTATGGCAACCCACGGGCCGAGGTAATTGGCAAGCATCCCGCGGCGGCCAAGCGCATAGCCTGCGATTTGCCCATCTTTATAAGCTACAGCCGACAGCTCAGGATAGTCTCTGTAAAGCCTTTCGACTAGACGGCTGCGGTCCGCGCCAAATGCCCGTTTGTCAAGCTCTAGAACCTTCTCCCAATCGGAATGCTTGATCTCCTCCAGTGCCCTTTCGTAGTCAGCGGGAGCAGCGCCTTCCCACCGCTCTATCAAATATTCTTCGACAAAACCGATCCGATCATAGACAAGCTTCCCCATCGGAGTGGCATCGAGTTTGACTGTTTCAACTCCTGATTGCTCAAGATACTCGATCCCCTTCAAGAGCAGTTGTGTCCCCATGCCATGCCGCCTGAAATCAGGATCGACGAGCACCATGCCTACCCAGCCGAATCTCTTCTCATAGCTGGTCGTTGTGACTGTCCCCCGAACTGCGCCATCAATGCAAGCGACAAAGCAGCCTTCAGGCTCAAGCTCAAGCAAGCGGCGCCAATCCGATTCTGTCTGATTCCACCCGGCCAGCGCGCGCAACCGCTGCCCGTCGGGAATATCGTCGATGGTCATCTTCCTTATGTCGTATAGCACAGTGTGCCTCTGAGAAGTAATGCGCAAAGGATAATGCGTAATAGAGTATAACTGCTTTCGTCACTCATTACGATTCGAAGCGGGGGCGCGTAGAGCGCACAAACACGCTTGTTACTCATTGCGCTTTACGTATCATGCTCGGCACAGCAAAGAGGCGCTCACTGAAGAGGAACGTGCATAACACAAAGAATGTTTGTTACGCATCACGCATCATGCTCCGAAGAGAAACGCGCATAAAACGAAGAACGTTTGTTACGCATCACGCTCTTTGCCATCTTCTCCACATTGAACTCTTCGGGCCAATCGAACTTTCGGCGCAAATGCAGAAGCCAAGCAATAAAGCCGTTCTGCGGATCGAAATAGAGACGATGGAGCGCGCGGCGCACTTTGTTTCCCGTCTTCATAGCGAATTCGCTATCAGGCAGTTGAAACAGAGTATGCATCTGGAAACTGCTGCAACCTCTGAGCAGATACTCAATTGCCATGCGTCCGCTGGTTATATTGCCGGTTGCGCTGATCGGCTGTGTAGCGCCCGTTAGCTCGCCATTCTGCTCGAGCCTTCTCAGCTCTGAGAGCGTCTTCAGATTGCGGTCGCTAAGGTCGGGGCCCCCATAAGCGACTCCTCGCTTTCCTTCAAACTCTTTTTCCGGATCGAAAAGGCGATTGGCGTATATGAGAAAATCTGCCCTCTCGCTTCCGTCTTGCGGCTGGCGAACGGCCTTTAACATCTCCAGTTGAAACTCATCTTCGAACATTGCGTTAAATATCTTCAGTCCAACCAGAACCTCGGCGGGGCGCGCAGCCGTTTTGATCAGTCTCGTTGTAGTTAGTAACCACTCGATGATCTTCGCTACGGAAGCCGCTCTGTCAGATCCCGCGAGCGTAGGGCTGAAGTCTTTCTCGATGGGCATTGGAACCTGCGCATTCGGCCCAGCTTGAGCAGCCCAGACTTTGAGAAATTCTCCGGTGGTAAACTTATATTCGTCTTCCTTCCAGAAATCTTCTTGTGGAGATGGAAGATGGTATTTGCAAGACGGCACAATCAGCATCCGGCTGCGGTTGCCGATCTCCAGCGATTGAGCAAATAGATCAAGGTACTCTTCAAACGATTTGTGCCAGCCGCGCCCTTTCCAGGTCACTGTCCAGCCTTCTTCTCCGCTGCGGCCTCGAATCTTCTCGACTCGCATGTGAGTCTCTTCAATTGCCCACTCTTTCATCATCTGCTGGCCTTCTCGATTCTGAGCGATAACTGTCTTGAGAACAGAGAAAGCGAGCCCGGCATCGGCATCGGTCTGGATTTGATGAGCGGTCATTGAGAGCTGGCCGGAAGCCTTGCCGAAAGGATTCTTGATAGGAATCGTCCCATAGGCGCTGCTGACATCGAGGCGGTACTTCTCCAGCAGATACTCTTCTAACCTTTCGGGCAAACCATCTTTGAATCTTTCGTAATCGTCTATGATCTGCCCGAGTGTTCTTGTCTCCAATTGAGGGGATTCAGGCAATAGATAGTGCATAATTTCTTCCCGTATTCTGCTCGATCTCTTTCATCACTTCGCCGATCCTATCAAACTCGTGATGCGGTACTTCGGGGCCCCAGGGGTCATTGGCCGCTTCAAAAGGAACAACTCCCAGGTGAGCCAGCGCCCAGAGCATGCGACGGATATAGCCTTCCATCGGAGCGACGAAAGTGCATTCGGCGAGCCGGTCAACTTCCCTAGAGAGCATCAAAAACCTGGATGCATCGCCGGCGAAGTAGCTCTTGATCATATTCGCTTGCAGATCGCACAGAGCCGCGCCCATGCCTATCAGCGCTGCTTTCGCTCCTCGCATGAAGCTATAGCCCAGAAAGCGATCCTCGCCGGTAATGAGGAGTTTATCGGGAAACTCCCGCTCTATTTGCTGTGATACATCCTGGTAGGTCATCACGCTATTGAGCGTTGCCATCTTGATTCCGATCACCTGCGGGATGGCGAACAGTTCTTTCAATACAGAAGGCGTGTAGCTGAGTCCGCCGGCGTCTTCATAGAGGAAGAACAGAATTATGGGGGCCCCCAGCTCTGCGATGCGCCGGTGATGCTCGATTATCAGGCGATCTCTTCCTTCCATCCATTTGTAGAGAGATGGCGGATGGACGAGAAAAGCATCTGCGCCCAGTTCTAATGCTTCCTCGCCCATTCTGAGCGTGTTCGAGATGTAGTTGTCAATTGTGACTCCGGGCGCGATTGATGAGCCGACTCCGGCAATGATGGCTGTTTCTTTGCTCAACCCGCTCCTCCAGGATTGGAGCACCGTGCGGCGCTGCTTCTCGGAGAGCAGCAGACCTCTGCCTGTGTGTACCCAGACGGCAACACCGGCGACAGGCTGAGTTGATATATAACGCACATAAGATTCCTGGGCCGCTATTTGAATCTCGCCCGAAGAGTTGAACGGCACTGGCACTGCCGGTATAAGGCCGCTGTATAGTCTAGATTGCAAGTTCATCTGTTCTTTATTCATCACTTCACCATTGAAGAGATCGTGGAAATTCAGGCTATGAATTTCAAATCGATGCGGAATGGCTGCGCTTTTGCTCTGCACAGAACTGACAAAAAATAATAAAGTAATCAGCTCTCAGTGTCTAGTGTTGTACCTTAATGCTCTGTTGTGGGAAGGTCAATGTGAATTTAATCTCAGCAGGAGCAGCGGCAGGGGCCTGTCATTGCACAAATCTTTTAACTCTTTCTTCACCGGGTACCCTCTGGGTGTGACGACGTGACAATAGCCCAGCAATTTATTGCTTGTCATTACCCAGATCTTTTCAATTAACTAATCCCGTAGGGATGTATGATAAAGCGCGAGCAACTTGTTGCTGGGATGAGAGTTATAGCTCTTCCGTAGAGTGCCGTAGGCACCTCTGAAAAGGGATTTGCCGTAGTCAGCCTCACTGACGGGACTAGGGTTGGGGGGTACACTAGTCCCAGCAATGAATTGCTGGGCTATTTTCAAGCGTCCCTTCGGGACAAGGATTGTGGCAGGTTCGGGCGCCGCAGCGCCCTCATAACGAGTCTATTTTTGCTATTTTCAAGCGTCCCTTCGGGACAAGGATTGTGGCAGGTTCGGGCGCCGCAGCGCCCTCATAACGAGTCTATTTTTGCTATTTTCAAGCGTCCCTTCGGGACAAGGATTGTGGCAGGTTCGGGCGCCGCAGCGCCCTCATAACGAGTCTATTTTTGCTATTTTCAAGCGTCCCTTCGGGACAAGGATTGTGGCAGGTTCGGGCGCTAAGCGCCTTCATAACGAGTCTATTTTTAACCCGTTTTGAGGGCGCTGCGGCGCCCGAAGCGAAAAGTATTTCTCTTAAAAGCCATAACTCCGCAGGCTGGCCTAAATATCTCAAGACGGAAGGTCAGAGGGAAAATGCCAACCGATTTGAGAATACTTGCAACCAAGGCGCTGTAGCTTTTTCTGACTTGAAAATTCTTTGCATGCTGGTATTCTACTGGTCGCCTCTTCACGTTTCGACATGCAGGCAAACTACGAAGCTTTCGCTCGTAGCTCTTGCCGCGCATGCCAGAGCTTGTGCAATCTAGCGGAAACCTCAATCTTAAAATCGCAAAAAGGAGATAAACAGATGAGCCACATCCTTCGCCCTTCTTTCAAAAACTCAATCAAACTGCGCGCGATTTCTCTATCGTTGATTCTCATTGCCCTGGCACTGATCTCATCCGACTCGCAGGACAGATTGCCCAATTTAACCGGCTCCGTCTCAGCCGATTCTAAGGCTCGCATGTCTATCAGCGACACGGGCGAGGAGCTGGGCGTTTCAAATGAAATTATCATCAACCGGGGAACCGCGCTGGCGCAAACGTTCGACAACGGGCGCACCTGGCAAGACCTCGACGCCCAGTTCAATGGATCAAAGATTTATCATCTCGCTGCTGCCTCGGACAATGCCCATATCCTCTACGCTGCTACCGAGAAGGGCCTCTACGCGAGCAGCGATGGCGGCCGCCACTGGCTGAGGGTTGATACAGGCATTGAAGCAGAAGAGGTCTTTGCAGTGGCAATCTCTCCCGGCGATTCAAATGAGATATTGATCGGCACAAGAAGGGGCGCGCTCAAAAGCAATGACGGCGGCAAGAGCTTTGAAAGACTCGACAATGGGCTGCCAGAAGGCATAGTCCCCCTCTTTATCAGTTTCTGCTCAGGCGATAAGAACTGGATCTACATCGGCACTGCCCGACACGGCGTGTATCGAAGCGACAACGGCGGCGAGAGATTTGATGAGGTCAATAGAAAACTTCCCGGAGCGGTGGGGGCCTCTGTTTATACGCCGGTAGCCAATCTGGTAATCAATCCGGAGAACTGCCAGGTCTGCTATGCAGCCACAGAAGCCAATGGAATTTACAAGACGGAGAATGGCGGCAGAACCTGGAAAGCCAAGAACGAAGGGATCGCCTGGCAGGTCCCCATAAGAACAAGGCCGACTCTGCTTGCTCTCAATCCCGAAGACCCGCTGACTCTGTTTGCCCTCACCGCTTTTCCGGTCAATTCCAGCCGCGTAGACAGCAGGCTCTACAAGACTGAAGATGGCGGCGAGACATGGCAAGAGCTGGAGCGACTAGCCCCCGATGATCATGACCATGGCGCGTCACTGACCTTCACCAGAGGCAGAGCCAATCTACTACTGCTCGGCACAAATAAAGGCGTGCGGGCCATCAAAACTGATAGATCAATATCTTATGATAACTATCAGACGCTTCAGCTTCCGCCGAAAGAAGACTCAACCAAGTTTGATATTCAAAGGGCCCCTGAGCCGGATTTCGATAGCGGCAACATAGCTGTGCTGCATGACGATGGAACGCTGGTCAAAATCTTCGATCTTGATAACCGGACCATTCAATTCACGCCGAACAATTTCGGAAGCTACTCCGCAACTATTGGCCCGGCGTCATTCGATAATACCGCAGGGACGGCTCTGAGTTTGAGCGATAATGGCGCGGCGCAAGTGGACCTTCCCTTCTCTTTCAACTTCTACGGCGTGAGTCGCAACAGCGTATTCGTCAACGCCAACGGCAATCTGACATTCACTTCCGGAGACAGCGACCGTTCGCCAACTGTAGGAGAGTTCATTGGTGGGCAGCCGAGGATCGCTCCGCTCTGGGATGATCTGAATCCGGCGGCAGGGGGCAGCGTATCGGTCAGCACGGCGGCAAATCGAATCGTCTTTACCTGGAGCAATGTGCCTGAAGCGGGCAGGAACAATTCAAATACTTTTCAAGCAGTCCTCTTCAACAACGGGGCAATCAGATTGAGCTATAGCGGCGTTGCCACGAAAGACGGCCTGGTAGGGCTTTCCAACGGCGACAGAGATCGGCTCTTCTTTGTCAACTTCAGCAACGACCTGCCTCGCAACTTTTCTGCTTTTCCCATTATGGAATTCTTCGATGGGGCGCTTGATACTGCGGCGGTTGGGCGCAAGTTCTATCAAACTCACCCGGACAACTTCGACTTCCTCGTTGTCTTCGGCGCAAGCTCGTTTCCTAACTCGCTGGCCGGGCCGGGGGCATTCGCATTTCACGAAGGGGTCAGGAATGACATTCTGGGCATCGGCGAAACCATTTTCAATCGAACAAGAGATTTCGGCAGCGCAGGCCGATTGCAGAGCTTCCTCAATATGACCCGCTTGAGCGAATATCCTGATGATCCCAATCAGGGGTTCCTCTTGACCAATTCAACGCTTGATATTCTGGGACAGGAGACGGGGCATCGCTGGTCATCATTTGTCTCTTTCGATGACAACGGAACAAACAGCGACAAGTTGCTTGGCCGAGACAGCGCGCACTGGAGCTTCTTCGTTGATACCGACGCATCGGTGATGGAAGGCAATAAATGGAGAGACAACGGCAACGGCACGTTCAACACAATAGAAGCCACGACGCGCTTCAGCCCGCTGGATCAATATCTAATGGGTCTGCGGGCAGCGAGCGAGGTCCCCGATTTCCTGCTGATAGACAATCCTACTTCATCAAATATTTTCAGCGGCGGCCAGCCGGTTAATATTGCCGCTTCCAGCTCAAGATCGCTTCCGCCGATTGCTCTGCCAGAACTGTTCTCGGCGCGAGTTACAGGAACCCGCCGCAACATCTCGATCAATCAAATAATCACCGTAGAAGGCAATCGTTCGCCTGCTGTGGGGAGCGCGCCTACGGTATTCAAACAGGCATTCATCCTTGTAGTGCCTCAGAACGAGGCGGCGTCCAGCGCAGATCTGGCCAAGCTTGAGCGGATCAGGAGCGCATGGATTCCTTACTTCAATGCCGCGACAGGAGGCCGAGGAACTATAGATACAACTCTGGGGACCGGCAGCGCCGGGGCCCCAACTATCACTTCGTTCAATCCGACATCGGGCCCGGCCGGATCGACTGTGACGATCAATGGGACGAACTTCTCTTCGCCGGTAACCGTGCAATTCAACGGCGCGAATGCTGTTGTCAATTCGGTTACAGCGAATCAACTGGTGGTGGTTGTGCCCAACAATGCAACCACAGGGCCAATAAGCGTCACCACTTCGGCGGGCACTGCTCTGAGCAGCGTAAACTTCACCGTCACCCCCAGCCCGCCAACCATCCTGTCTTTCGATCCTGCCAGCGGAGCAGTGGGAACGACTGTGGTAATAGACGGTCGAAACTTCTCTCCATCAACGGCAGGAAATACGGTGAGGTTCAACGGCATTGCTGCTCAGGTAATTTCAGCTACGCCCATTCAATTGATAGTTCTGGTTCCAAGCGGAGCGACAACCGGGCGGATCACAGTCGCCAACTCGGCCGGGACGGCCACCAGCAGCTCCAACTTCACTGTGCCCCCGCCTACAATTACATCGTTCAATCCAACGAGTGGATCTCCGGGGACCCAGGTTACAATCACAGGAAATAATTTCGCTTCAACCCTCAACGATAATGTTGTGAGGTTCAGCGGTGTGACGGCAAGCATCGCCAGCGGGACTACTCCCACCAGCACAACGATAGTCGTCATCGTGCCCAGCGGCGCGCTGACAGGCAGAATCACAGTGGCAACTTCAGGGGGCACTGCTACCAGCAGCGCAAATTTCACTATCAACAATGCCCCTGATATTGATTCTTTCAATCCGGCAGCAGCCAAGGTCGGAGATAGTGTGACAATTGATGGCCGCAACTTCGCCGGTGTGGCTTCGGCAAACACAGTGAGGTTTAATGGCGTGACTGCTACAGTTCTGTCCGCGACGACAACCCGACTGGTCGCCAGAGTCCCGACTGGCGCGACTACCGGGCCGATAACCGTCACTACCTCGACAGGCACAGGGACGAGCAAAACCAACTTCACAGTTATACCCGCGCCGGTAATTACATCGTTCAGCCCTGGCAGCGGCCCGGTGAATTCAATCGTAACAATCAACGGGCAGGGATTAAACTTCAAGCTCGATTCAACCGATCCATCGCCGGTTGTGAGATTCAACGGCATTCAGGCTAATATAGATTCTTCGTCGGCCACTCAGCTTAGAGTCAGGGTCCCCATCGACGCTACTACAGGGCGGATTACAGTGACGACTGCCGGGGGCACAGCCGTCAGCAGCGCCGATTTTGTCGTGACTGCTCCTGCGCCAACGATTATCTCTTTTGATCCGGCCAGCGCGCCGGCAGGGAGTATTGTCACAATTACCGGCAACAATTTCAGTCCATCGGCTGCCGGCAATAGTGTGAGGTTCAATGGAGTGACGGCAGCAATAGTTTCGGCTTCGGCCTCGACTATTCTTGCCATCGTTCCCGATATTGCGACGACGGGCGGGATCACCGTTACTACGATTGGGGGCACAGCGACGAGCGCGGCCAATTTCACCGTCCCGGCTCCGTCAATCACATCATTAACTCCGGACAGCGCGGGGCCCGATACACAGGTAACTATAACCGGCGTCAATTTCGCTGCGACTATCTCAGGGAATACAGTGAGATTCAATGGGATCACCGCAATCATTCGCTCAGCATCAACCACCGAGCTTATCGCTGTTGTGCCATCGAATGCCTCAACCGGGCCGGTAACCGTCACCACGTCGGGCGGCACTGCAAGCAGGAACTTCATCGTGCCGCCGCCGGTCATTATCTCAATCGCTCCGGGAAGCGGAGCAGTGGGAACAGAGGTGCTCATCAGCGGGCAGAACTTCTCTGCTATAAGGAGCCTCAATATAGTGAGGTTCAATGGAGTGGCGGCAACAGTAATAACATCCAAGCGGAAGAAGATTCGAGTGCTGGTTCCCGCAGGCGCGACCACAGGACGGATTACGGTGACGACGCCGGCAGGGACAGCAACGAGCAGCGTGGATTTCGTTGTGACCCCCTGAATCTTTTAGTCACAGAGCCCTTAGTATGCCGACAGATGAAAGGTAAATATGGCGAGCCGCTGAATCACGCTATTGATGCGAGATAATAGCGACCGCTCGATTCTGCTTTCATTGGCAAGGAGGAACAATGCTATAAACAGGTCGCCCCTACGGGGCTGTGCGGTTACCTTTTCTCTTAACCAGAACCTTAGCGGTATAGCTGACCACTACTTCATTCCTCTGGTTAACAACTTCGCAGAGGAAGGTCAGTATGCCGCCCTTATCGTGATCTTCCAGCGCCTGAACGCGCTGATTGACTCTGATGGTATCGCCTATAAACACAGGTTTGACGAAGCGCAGCCGATCAAGTCCATAGAAGGCTATCACCGTATCATTGATCAGGCCGAGTCTTGTTGTCAGCCCGGTGGCGATACTGAAGATGAGGGCCCCGTGAGCTATTCGCTGGCCGAACGGCCCGGCTGCGGCAAATTCTCTGTTGGTGTGGATCTCGTTCCAGTCTCCGGTGAGCGCAGCGAAATTGACGATATCCGTTTCAGTAATAGTCCTGCCAAATGTGGTGAACTCTTCGCCTTCTTTAAAATCTTCAAAGTATCTTCCCATTACTTTCTCCTATGAAGATGTCCTGGGAGCGCCGCGACGAGAGAGGGTGGTGCTGCCTTGCCTGCTCAGCCTTGCACTAGGCTGGCAAGGCGGGCCTCTCAAGGAAACTAGTGCCCCCAGCCGTTTCATCATTTCAGGGCGTCGCGCGAGCCGTCTGAATGACTCCTCTCCTGGGAGCGCAGGCATCCTTGCCTGCTTAGGTTGCACTACCTGGCAAGGCGGGCCTCTCAAGGAAACTAGTGCCCCCAGCCGTTTCATCATTTCAGGGCGTCGCGCGAGTGACATGAAAGACTCCTCAGAAAGAGTACAGCAAGGCGGTCAGGTTGCTGGTAGGTCACGCACTATCAGCAACCTAACAGGTCGCTGTACATCGCATTTTCATCATTTCTCTCGCGTCGCGCGAGCCGTCTGAATGACTCCTCTCCTGGGAGCGCCGCGACGAGAGAGGGTGGTGCTGCCTTGCCTGCTTAGGTTGCACTACCTGGCAAGGCGGGCCTCTCAAGGAAACTAGTGCCCCCAGCCGTTTCATCATTTCAGGGCGTCGCGCGAGCCGTCTGAATGACTCCTCAGAAAGAGTACAGCAAGGCGGTCAGGTTGCTGGTAGGTCACGCACTATCAGCAACCTAACAGGTCGCTGTACATCGCATTTTCATCGTTTCTCTCGCGTCGCGCGAGTCGTCTGAATGACTCCTATGAAAATGTACAGCACGGCGGTCAAGTTGCTGCTGTTCCTGCCGCCGGCAATCTGACCGCCTTGCTGTATATCGCGGTGCGCTCTCGTCATTTCTGAGAATCGTCCGTTGCGACATATAAGATTCCTCTGTAGTACAGGCATCTGCCTGTTATCTGTAAATCAAGTCGCGTTAGTTATCTCCAGCCCGACGCTCCTCAAACAAACCATCATTATTGCGGTTGAAGATATAGCAGCTATTTTGCAGAGCGGGCATGACCTTCAAGATGAGGTTGCGCCGCTCGCCTGTTTTGTCACGGACGCGCGAGAATTCGGGATACAGCTCAGGGTGATCGCGTATGATGTAGTAACGGACCTGGAAAGCAGCTTCTGCCATGTTCATTACTATCTCATAAAGATGAGAGCACCCTTCGGGACCGCCCACAAGCTCCGCCGCTCGCCGGCGAAAACCTCGTTTTATCTGTGTTCCCACCAGCTTTTCCATGGCCGGCAATGAGCCCTGACAGTACCCTTGATAGGGGGCCTTCATCATTTCGCCCGTTGAAGAGATGATCTCAAAATCGGGATAGCTTATAACCATCCTGGCTTTGAAGTGATGAAAGTCATCCAGCAACTCGCCCTGGATCTCGTATCTATCTTCATCCAGCTTGTCAACATCAACATTAATCTTTCTGGAAAAGAGGCTCATAGTTCTCCTTGTCTCGTTGCATACAAAAGTGGACTCTTAGATGCAACGAGCAGTAGAGGTCAGCAGCATAACGTCTGCCAAATGGAGCCGCATTTTGTCTCCTTTCAGCTTTGCAACAGCCGTATGAGGCAATTTGGGCTCTATTTTTCACCAGTAGGGCTACGCCCGGCATCAACATATCGTAAAATGACCTGTCGAATAGCGCGCGGAATTCGGCGCGCCCGAATGTACCAGGGCAACAGCCGGCTCAACATCATATCAAACGATCTATCAGTGCGAAAGCAATAGCTCTCGATCCGTTCCAGCGCATATAGATCGCTGTCAGAGGTGACCAAGCCAAGCCGAGCAGAACAAGCGCAGGCGAAATGCCGCTGAACGATCTCGCGGCTGTGGTTCTAAAGGCGAAACTCAATTGCTGTGGACGCTAACTCGAAACACGCGACTGTGGGACAATGGAATAGAACGCAGATGGGACGGATCGAGCGGATAGTCGCAGATCAGATCAGCGTCTATCCACAATATCCGCGTCCGTTGGCGTTCTATTTCTGCTGCGCGCACAGTAGCTCTGTGGCTAATCTCTGCCTCTCTTAATTCCTGTGTGGCAGGGTTTAAAATCAAAGTGCGAAAATCATTAATGGCCCCCTGCAATGAGGAAGTATGGCTCCGCTAATGGTCCATCAATCAGTGGGTCACCCATTGACGACATAGCTTCCGCCACTGTAGATGTAAAGAAGGGGGCAAATGAGACTGCTTGACAATAATTATACAGCGCAGTTACAATCACTTGGTCTGATTGAGAGCGCGCTTGGCCGTACCTAGAAAGAGCTTTCCGGGCTTGAGTGAAGACCTTCTTGAATCCAAGATCAATGAACCGGAGCAGCCTAGTAAAAGGATATAAAGTCCACTCGGGGCTTCCTCGAATAGTAGATGAGGAAGTTGCAACAGGCTACTGGGCGCCCCCAGTTGACCTGTCGGAATCAAGCTCTGAGGTGATTGTGCGTGTTGAATTGCCCGGCGTAGAAGCAGCCAATGTCGAGGTTGCAATTTGCGAAGGTCTGCTGAAGATATATGGCCATAAGGAGTGTGACACCGACTCAGAGAAGCCGGTCTGCTATCTTCGCATTGAGCGCAACTACGGCCGCTTCTATCGCGCTTTGCGCTTGCACACAACCGTGGATTCAGCGCGGGCAACAGCGCAACTCACCAATGGAGTTCTGGTCATCCGCGTGCCTAAGCTAGAGGAGCGACGCTGCCGCGAAGTCAAGATTCCTGTAGTTGGTTGAACCCGGTCCCGCAATCATCGCGCAGCGTAAGTTATCCGCTTGCGCTGCTATCGAACGGGAACTGTCATCGGGAGCAGGGAGGGTCGAACGGAGAGTTTTAGGGACGAGAGGAGAGTATGTCGAACGCACTTACGGTAGTAGATCAAGAACATCAGAGGCAAGATACCGATGAGCAGATGAAGATACCGGAGATCCTGCCTGTCTTGCCGCTGCGCGATATTGTAATCTTTCCTTACATGATCGTGCCGCTGTTTGTGCAGCGTGAAAAATCCATCAAGGCGGTGGATCAGGCCCTGTCCGAAAACCGGATGATAATGCTGGTCTCCCAGCGCGACCTTGATAAAGAAGAGCCGACGGGCCAGGACCTTTATACCATAGGCACAGTCGCTGTCATTATGCGCATGCTGAAGCTGCCCGATGGGCGCATCAGAATCCTGGTGCAAGGTCTGTCGCGCGCGCGAATACTGCATCTGGACGAGATGTCGCCCCATTTGCAAGCAAATATTCAGGTCCTCAACGAACCGCAACTGCCTATGGCGCTTGAGATCGAAGCGCTTATGCGTAATGTGCGCGGAGCAATGGAGAAGGCAGTCTCGCTGGGCAAAAATATCTCTCCTGAAGTGATGGCTATCGCAGTCAATTTAGAAGATCCGGGGCGATTGGGCGATCTGGCAGCATCGAACCTGGAGCTAAAAGTAGAAGATGCTCAAAGTGTCCTTGAACTGATCAATCCAGTAGACCGGCTGCGCCGAGTCAACGAGCTACTTACAAAAGAGATCGAAGTCCTAACTGTTCAGCAGGAGATAGATACTCAGGCTAAGGGCGAGATAGACCGCTCGCAGCGCGAGTTCTATCTGCGCCAGCAGCTCAAAGCTATTCAGCAAGAGCTTGGGGAAGGCAACGAGCTGGCAGAAGAGATTGCCGCTTATCGCGAGAAGATCGCCGAAGCGAAGATGCCAAAGCAAGTAGAAGAAGAGGTCGAGCGACAGCTCAAGAAGCTCGAGCGCATGCATCCAGATGCTGGCGAGGCCGCTACATTGAGAAATTACCTGGACATTATGGTCAACCTGCCATGGTCGAAATCTTCCAAAGAGAATCTCGATCTGGCTAAAGCACAGGCCGTGCTCGATGAAGATCATTACGGGTTGGAAAAGGTCAAAGAGCGCATCGTTGAAGCGCTGGCAGTGCGCAAGATCAAGAGCAAAGCCAAGGGGCCCATACTGTGCCTGGTTGGTCCCCCTGGAGTGGGAAAGACTTCTCTGGGGCGCTCGATTGCCCGCGCTCTGAACCGAAAGTTCGTGCGCCTTTCGCTGGGGGGCCTGCATGATGAAGCGGAGATACGCGGCCACCGCCGCACCTATATCGGCGCAATGCCGGGGCGGATCATCCAATCGATCCAGCAGGCGGGCACGAATAATCCGCTGATTATGCTTGACGAGATAGATAAAGTCGGCGCCGATTTCAGAGGGGACCCATCGAGCGCTCTGCTGGAAGTTCTTGACCCGGAGCAGAACTTCAGCTTCCGCGATAACTACCTCGGCGTGCCATTCGACCTGTCCAATGTGATGTTTATGACTACAGCGAATGTGCTGGACACAATTCAACCTGCGCTGCGCGACCGCATGGAGATCATCCGGCTGTCAGGCTACACCGAAGAAGAGAAGCTGCAAATCGTCAAACGTCATATTATTCCCAAACAACTTGATGCTCACGGCATCACGTCCCGGCATCTGGCCATCTCCGATTCGGCCATTCGCGCAATCATCACCCAGTACACGCGCGAATCGGGCTTGCGCCAGCTCGAACGCGAGATCGCTGCTATTTGCCGTAAGGTGGCGCGCAAGGTGGCTGAAGGCAAGAGCGACTTGACGCGCGTCTCGGTCAAGAACCTGCACGAGTTTTTAGGCGCGCCTAAGATGCTTACTGAGGAAACACTCAAGAAGGATCAGGTCGGCGTTGCCACAGGGCTTGCCTGGACATCAACCGGCGGAGAAGTGCTCTACATCGAGGCCATTCTTATGAAGGGCAAAGGCAATCTCATCCTCACAGGGCAACTTGGCGAAGTGATGAAAGAATCGGCCCAGGCGGCGCTCTCTTACGCCAAAGCGCGCGCCGCTGAATTAGGCATTGATGAGAATATCTTCAACACCCACGACATTCATATCCACATACCTGAAGGCGCGATTCCCAAAGATGGGCCATCGGCAGGTATTACTCTTACAACAGCGTTAGTCTCAGTCCTATCGAACCGCCCAATAAAGAAGAGTGTGGCGATGACCGGTGAGATAACCTTGCGAGGTAACGTCCTTCCGATCGGTGGAGTAAAAGAGAAGGTGCTGGCAGCGCGCCGTGTAGGAGCAAAGACGGTTATATTGCCACAACAGAACCGCAGAGAGCTGGAAGAGGTTCCCAAAGAGCTGTTGAAAGATTTGCAATTCGAGTTCGTCGATAATGTGAAGCAAGTACTGAAGATTGCGCTCGCTTGATAATCTGTCTGAAAAGTTCCCGCAGAGAGCACAGAGGATAACAAAGAAAAGAATGGCAAAAGGCTGATTCTTCCCAACTATTCTGTGCTCTGCTGTCGGCGACTGTCTGCCGCCAGGCAGAGGCAAGGCGACAGGCAGACCAGTGTGGCACTGAAAACATTCGTGAGTGTGTATCATGTCTGCCGCCAGACAGAGGCAAGGCGACAGGCGGACTCTGTGGCCGTAATCTAAGTCCTTTTTAGTTAACCCGAGTCTGGAGCAGAACAATGGGAAATAATGTTAAGATACCATCGGCTTCAGCCGCATGGAGTTTCAGTTTTTGCCTACCGGTTGCAGCCAACGCCGCTCAGATTGAAACTGAGTCTCCATCCGGCTAAAGCCGATGGTATCCTGAATGGTACCTTGGTCCTAGGTTGAAACTGAGCCTCCATGCGGCTAAAGCCGATGGTATCCTGAATGGTACCTGTCTAGGTTGAAACTGAGTCTCCCTGCGGCTAAAGCCGATGGTATCGCAACTTTTCAACTCCAGACTTGAGTTTAGTTACATTGTTAGGGGCCCCCAATTCATTCGAGGCTATATAATTCTTGTGCTTCAATAGACGCGAAGAGATTGCCAGAGTGTCTGCTTGCTGTTTCCAGACGCTTGTGCGCGATCTTTATATACTTAGGATCTATCTCGATGCCTACATAACGGCGATCTAACTCCACACAGGCTACTGCGGTTGTTCCCGATCCCAGGAAGGGATCGAGCACCGTCTCGCCTGGTCTAGTAAAGAGGCGGATGAACCATGCCGGCAGATCGACAGGAAAAGTCGCACTGTGATTGCGATTGCTGCATTCGGTTGCCAGATGCAGCACGTTTGTTGGATAGGCCCATTCGCGCCCGACCCAGTTGGCGACCTTCTTGCCGAAGCCGCTCTGGACGCGCGAACCCGCGCGGCGCAGGTCGGTCTCGCTTAGCCGTTTGAGGCGCGAATGGTGCCACTGCCCCATGGGTACCCTCACAGCATCTTGATACATAGCGAAGTTTTTCTGGAGAGTGAAGTGCAGGCAGCGCTCCCAAGCGTCGCGGAAGCGATTAGGCCATTTCCCCGGATAGCAGTTTCGTTTGTGCCAGATATACTCTTCGGTCCAAAGCCAGCCCTGTTTGCGCAGAGCGAGAATCAGTTCTATGACATAAGTGTGACGCTCACCGGCTACGACTCGCTCTTTCATATTGAGGATAAACGACCCGGTGAGCTTTAGCACTCGTTGCAACTCGGCAGCAATCGGAAGAAACCACTCTACGTAAACGTCTGGATGGATGCCGCCGTAAGTATGCTTGCGCTGATCCGCATAAGGCGGTGATGTAACGATGAGGTCTATAGAGCGGTCAGGGAGCGCAGGCAGCACTTCCCGGCAGTCACCTTGCAAGATTTTATCTTGCCATTCTGCTGCAACTGGCATAGAGATGTGTCTCTCTCTCCTGGGGACCTACCTTCGGAGATGATAAGGGGGCCCCTGGGTTTTGCTGCGATTAAGAAGCTCGGTTATTTCGTATACAATACGCCGGGTGGCATCGGGCGCGCTCAGCGAACCGGCGGCAGCGCGCATGCTCAAGTACTCCTCTCGATTCTGCGACAACTCTCTTATGCAAAGAGCTATATCTGACGCTTGCCTGAGCAATATCCCTGCGCGGTTTTGCGCTATCAAATCGGCGGCGCCCCTCTCTTGCGGCATGGGCGGAGTAATCAGGTCGGCTATAATCGGAAGCCTACAGGTCAGAGCTTCAAAAGTAGTCAGACCGCCAAGCTTCGAGATCATTACATTAGCCGCCGCCATCAATTTCTCCATCTGATCGGAGAAGCCGATCACCTTCACAGGAAACGGAGCCTGCGCGGCCAGGCGAGTCGCCCTCTGAAGTAGCTTATCGTTAGTGCCGGCAAGAAACACCGCCTGAATATCCAGATCGCTTTTAATTAGCTCGCTAAATATTTGCGGGATATTTCCTCCGCCGGCCCAGCCCGAATTGACAAACACGGTGAACCTGTCGGGAGCAAGGCCAAGCTCCACGCGCAGGCGTTCAGCTTCAGTCTCTGTGACCGGTTGAAACTTGGGATGAACGGGCATGCCGCATAGCTTTATTCGATTGCCGGGTATGCCATAGCGAATGAGTTCTTCAGCAGCTTCTGCGCGCGCGACCGTGTATAGATCGACGCCTTTGTTGGCCCATCCTTTCCACGAGTTGCCGCAAGGGTCAGTAACAACAGTAATGAAAGGGACTTTCGCTGCCAGTCCTGCATCGCTCAAGAATCGAGCAAATCCGCACTGCATCATGGGATGGACAGAGACAACTGCATCAGGCGCGTAGGTGTCGAGAAGCTGTTTGCCGTAGCTGATAAAGAGGCGATTGAAGAGGCTTGTCTCATCAGGCGAGAGCTTATTTATGAGCCAGTGGTAATACTTCACATATTGCTGTTTATGCCGCAGGAGATAGTTGTAGAGAGCAGCGAGGCGGCGCGAGATAGACGAGAACTCTTCCAGCGCCTTGACTATATGGGTCAGATAGCTGACTCCATCGGTGAATCGCTCGAATCCGGCCTCAAGCGCTTTGGCGGCGCTGGTGTGGCCCCCACCGGTATCTGAAGTTAGAATGAGAATTCTCTTTTCGATCAAAGGAACCATCCTACGACTGTACGTCCGACATCTGTACGTCCTACGTCCGCTATACGTTCTACGTTCTAGACGGAAGATTAAACGTCGAACGTCGAACGTTTCTGTCCTGCTCCTCTGCTCCTAACTCCCCTGCTCCTTGCCGTCTAGGTAGGCTCGCACCTTCTTCATGTCTTCCCACACTTCGCGCTTTTTGTCCGGTGAGCGAAGCAAGAACGCAGGATGGAATGTGGGCATCACCTTGATTTCATTCCAATCCCGCCACTGGCCTCTGGCTTTTGTAATAGATTCTTTGTTTTTCAATATGCACTGAAATGCGGGCGAGCCGAGAGCCACGATCACGCGAGGACGTATTAATGCAAGCTGGCGGAAGAGGAACTGCTCGCAAGTAGCTACCTCGTCGCGCTCAGGCGCGCGGTTGTTGGGGGGGCGACATTTGACCACATTCGCGATATAGCATTCCTCGCGCTTCATTCCGATGGCTTCGATGATCTTATTAAGTAACTGTCCGGCGCGACCGACGAATGGGCGGCCTGTGGCGTCTTCATCTGCGCCGGGGCCCTCTCCGACGAAAACCAGATCGGCTTTGGGACTGCCCTCTCCGAATACGATATTGGTTCTATGCTGATGAAGCTTGCAGCGGGTGCAGTCGCCTATGTCGGCTCGAATGTCCTCCAGTGATTTATCAACCGGCAAATCCGATTGAGCTTGAGGTGGCCCCAATATATCGCCAAAAAGGGAACTCTGTTGAACAGCAGCGGCCTTTCTACTCTCGATCTGCGGTTCAACCGTCTTAATCGCCGGTCCGGCAATAACTGGCTCCGACTGTCTCACCGGCCTGGCCTGCGCAGCGGGCGCGGCGGCCGGCAGAGCAGTCTCTTGTTGCTTCCGCACCGGCTTCTGTTCAGGAGAGATTGGCAGAGGCTTCAGTTGGCGAGCCTCTGAAGATGGAGTTGGAGTTGGGTTGATATGGGTAACACCAATCTCGTCGAAGTATTTAAGGTGCTCGCAAAGTTGACTGATTATGCTGGCAAGCTCATCATCCATTCTCACGGATCTCCCACAGGCCGTTCGCTGTGATTCTGCAATTGCAATCGCTCGAATTTTATTCGCAAAGCTTCATCGAGAATTCGATTGGCAATCTGGTATTTGGGCATCTCAGGCAGATCTATTATCTCGCCGGCGCTGGCAATCAAAGTGACGATGTTAGTATCTGCGTCAAATCCTGCGCCCGGTCGCGTCACATCGTTAGCGACGATCATATCCAGGTTCTTCAGCGATAACTTGCTCTTCGCATTCTCAACCAGGTTTTGAGTCTCAGCAGCAAAGCCTATGAGGATGCGGCGCCCCTTGCGCCGTCCGATTTCGGCCAGTATGTCTTCAGTCTTCTCAAGTTCAATTACCAGGTTGCCGCCGGCTTTTTTTATCTTCTGCTCCGAAACAGCGGCCGGTCGATAATCGTTCACTGCTGCTGCTTTGATGATGATCGTTGCTTTATCGAGATTATCGAGCACTGCCTGATACATCTGCGCGGTTGTTCGCACGTTGATGACATCGACTTGCGGCGGGGGGCTCAATCGAGTGGGGCCACTGATGAGGGTAACATCGGCCCCACGCTCTCTTGCTGCCCTGGCGATAGCATAGCCCATTTTGCCTGACGAGCGATTGGTGATGAAGCGCACAGGATCTATATCTTCACAGGTAGGCCCGGCTGTCACCAGGAGGCGCTCGCCGCGCAGGTCGCCGACAGCACTAATAGGAGATTGGCTGCTTCTGCGAGCTGCTAAAGCGATTGCCCGCTCAACTATCTTCTCAGGCTCTGCCAGCCTTCCTTCTCCTACCGTGCGGCATGCGAGGTACCCCGCTTCAGGATCGACAAATTCAACTCCGCGCTCGATGAGCGTCTGCACGTTGGCTCGCGTCGCCGCATTGCGCCACATCTCCACATTCATTGCCGGAGCTATCAGGACCGGCGCGGTAGTGGAGATCAGTAGCGTGGAGAGGAAATCATCGGCAATGCCGTGAGCGAATTTGGCGATTATATTTGCCGTCGCCGGGGCCACCAGCAGTAGATCGATTGATTGAGCAAGCGCGATATGTTGAATCTCGCTTGTTTCTGACAGAGCGAATGTATCGGTAATGACCGGCAGGCCGGAGAGCGCCTGAAAGGTGATGGGCCCGACGAACTGGCGGGCGCTGCGCGTCATCACCACCTGGACAGTCGCTCCGCGATCTTGCAGAAGGCGCAGTATAAGAACCGCCTTGTATGCGCCGATACAGCCGGTTACGCCGAGAGCGATCTTCATATCACTTGCTGAGGCCATTGTTTGATTTGGTTGGCAGTTGTTCATAAGGAACCAGCCCGCGCATCACTTCTTCCAGAGCGATCCGTGTGGGCTTTGAGAACTTATGTTGAATGCGCGGCCGCGCTCCTTTCTGAAGCTGTTTGGCGCGCTTGGCCGCAAGGATGACCAATCGGTAGTTGCTATCAATATTAGTTTTCAAATCGTCCTTCTCAGGCATAGTAATCGGTCCTTCTTCAAAAAGAGCTAATTATCTTCTCGGCAACCGCGCTCAGGCGATTGACCCTGTGGCGCTCGGCCAGGATTATAGCCGCCAGCGCCGAGCATGCTCGTTCAAGATTATCATTGATGATCAAGTATTGAAACTCCCGGTAGCTTTGCACTTCAACCGAAGCATTGCGCAATCTCCGCTCAATGTCATACCGCCCATCGGTGTTGCGTTGGCGCAATCGCTGCTCCAGCTCTTGAAATGATGGCGGCAGGACAAAGACGGTTATCGCATCAGGAATAACAGCGCATATCTGTCTGGCGCCCTGCACATCTATATCGAGAATTATATCCTGCCCTTCCTTTCTCGCCGCGTCAATAGCGGCTCTGGCGGTGCCATAGAGATTGCCGTGCACCTCCGCGCTTTCGATGAATTCGCCTCGGCTGCGCATTCTGCGGAACTCTTCCAGGCTGACGAAGAAATAATCTCTCCCGTGCAGCTCCTTTCCGCGCGGCTCGCGAGTCGTGTACGAGATTGAATAGCGGAGGCCGTCCACATGGCTGACCACATATTCGACCAGCGTAGATTTGCCTGCGCCGGAAGGTGCAGTAACCACTATCAGATTGCCGCGCCCTTCACTCAACATTCTGTACCTGCTCTCTGAGCTTTTCCACCTCGGTTTTGATAATTATAGCAGCATCTACAATCTCACGATCATTGGACTTGGACAATATAGTATTAGCTTCTCGATTCATCTCCTGCAAGATGAAGTCGAGCTTCTTGCCCACTTCGCCTCCCGCTTCAATCAATTCTTGGAACTGAGCTACGTGGCTCCTCAATCGCGCCAGTTCCTCGGATATATCGCTGCGCTCTGCCAGGTATGCTGCTTCTTGCGCCAGTCGGCTCTCATCAATTGAGAATGCGTCGCCAACGATCTCTTTGATTCGCTTGAGCAACCGCTCTCGATAAGCATCGACAAAGGTCCCTGCCTTCTGCTCAATTACCGGCAACTGCGATTCGATGATCCGGCAGCGGCTCGATAGTTCGCCGGCGAGCGCAAGTCCCTCTACGCTGCGCATCTCTGTCAATGCTGCAAGGGCCTGATCAAGGGCTGAATTGACTCCATCTATCAGCTCCTGGCTCAAATTGGTTGTCTCTGTGGACGCCTGAATAGCGCCCGGCAACCGGGCGATGCTGTTTATGTCGAGTTCGCCGCCCAGCCCAAACTCATCGCGCATCATTTCCAGAGCTGTGAGGTAGCCGCGAATGAGCGGGCGGTTGATCTCGTATTTAATGACCTCAGTTTGCGTCACCGTCACGGTAATGTCTATGCGCCCGCGCTTGAGAGCATCCTGGATGCGCCTCCTGATAGGCACTTCCAGAGCAGTAAGCTCAGGCGGCAGGCGCAAGTAGAGGTCCAGATGGCGATTATTGACCGCGCGAATATCAAAGATCACTTTGAAATCCGCCCCCTCGAAACTGCCCTGGCCGAAGCCGGTCATGCTTTTGATCATAATGCCTAATGATAACAGTTTTGGGATTGCCTTCGGCTACAGTTTTCAATCTGCAACCTGCAATCCTGAATCTGAAACCTGAACCTCCTCCTGCGTAAATTGCATATCGTAAAGCTTGCGGTATGTCCCATCAAGCTTTATTAATTCTTCATGTGTCCCCATCTCAATAATCTTTCCCTCATCGAGCACCACAATCTTGTCCGCGCGCCGGATGGTCGATAGCCGATGGGCAATAACAATTGTAGTGCGGCCCTGCATCAGATTGGCCAGCGCGCGTTGCACCATCAATTCCGATTCGCTGTCCAGCGCAGAGGTCGCTTCGTCGAGGATGAGTATCGGCGCGTCTTTCAGCAGCGCGCGCGCTATTGCCAGGCGCTGGCGCTGCCCCCCGGAAAGCTGGGCCCCTCGCTCGCCGATCAATGAATCATAGCCCCCTCGCTCCATTATGAAATCATGCGCCAGCGCCGCGCGCGCTGCTTGCTCGATCTTCTCCTGTGAAAGGTCGGCTCGACCGTAAGCAATATTATTGCGGATGGTATCATTGAACAAGATCACCTCTTGTGTGACCAGCCCTATCTGCGCTCTCAGCGAAGAGAGTTTGGCGTCGGATATATCGACTCCATCTATGAGTATCTGCCCCTCGGTCACGTCGTAGTAGCGCATCAACAAATTGGTCAGCGTCGTCTTGCCTGCCCCGCTGGGGCCCACGATGGCTACCACTTCGCCGACGTTAACGGTGAAGCTGATGTCCCTGAGCGCGTAGTCTCGATTATATTTGAACGAGACATTGCGCAGCTCTATCCGCTCGCGGATAGGCTTCAACTCGATAGCCGATTGCTTATCGACTATCTCTGTGTGAATATCGAGCAGATCGAAGACGCGGGTAGAAGCGGCAAATGCCTGTTGAAAAGCGTTGTGTATGCGGCTCAGCTTGCGAATCGGATCATAAAGGCTGAACAGGGTAAACAGGTAAGCGACGAACTCGCTGGTAGTCAGGCGACCGGCAGAGATTACTTCTCTGGCATAAATAAAGAGCATTGCTGCTGCCAGTATGCCTACCAGCTCCAGCAGTGAGGGGGCCAGTGAATCGAGGCGCACCGTGCGCAGCCCCGCTCGCATCAGCCGCTTGGAAGCATTGAGGAACTTCTCCTGCTCGAATCTCTCCATCCCAAATGCTTTCACTACCCGATTGCCGGAGATGGTCTCTTGAGCAATGTCCAGTATCTCCTGAGTGCTGACCTGAGTCGAAGCGCTCAATTTGCGCAGTCGCTTGCCAAACTGAACGGTCAAAAAGATTACTATCGGCCCGATGATAAACGACAGCAGGGTGAGCCTCCAATCCAGGTAGAAGACCAGCGCCAGCAGCCCAATGAGAGTAAAGCTTTCGCGCAGCATCTCGCCCGCAAGGCGCGACACAGCATTCTCTACTTTGCTTACATCGTTGGTCAGATGAGATGTGAGCATATTTGTTGAGAAGCGATTGAAGAAGGCCGCCGACTGGTTGAGAATATGCTCATAAAGCTGCTGTCTGAGAGTGACAACCACTTTCAGCCCGATGCTGCTCATCAGTAAGTTGGAGAAGTAGAAAGAGGCCCCTTTACCCACAGCGATGAAAATGAGCAGCAGAATGAGCAGATACCAGCCCAGATCCCCTGCCGGCAAATAGTTATTCAAGTCTAAGACGGAATCTCTCAGAAGTTTGTCAGAGGGCGCATTTAGCAGGGCCCCCGGTTGACCGGCCGGCGGCGTGCTCCCCGCTGGAGAGAGACGATCAAAGATCGGCACAACAACAGCCCGCGTAGCAGTCTCGAATAGCCCTACGAGAGCAGTTAAGAGAAGAGCGAGCAAAAAGTTGCCTGCGTAAGGCCTGACGTACCTGAGTAAGCGAGCAAAATCGTTCATTATGCGTTTTCGGAGCCGGAAAGATTAAATCAGCAATTATATTTAGTTAAGGATGCTTTTCAAACTCTTTTTCGTTTTGAACTTATGTCAATAACGTTCGACGTTCGACGTTCGCCAAAACGTTCGACGTTCGATATTTAGCTTAGAACGTCGAACGTAGGTAAGAACATTGGACGGAGAACGTGAACCCTAGAACATGGGACGTTCAACGTAAAACGTAGAACGTCTGTTCGACGTTTAATCTTCCGTCTAGAACATAGAACGTCGAACGTAGAACGTCCGGTTGTGTCGCGCAGCAACGAAGCAATTAGAGTTTTTTAAGGAGCTCCTTGTATATCCTGATGTGCCTCTCTTCATCATCCTTCATAGCCTGAAACGTCTGTTTGGCGCGCGGTTGGCGGGTCTTCTTGGCGTAGGAAGAATAGCTATCCTTGCGCATCTCTTCTTGCTTGAGGAGCTGTTCTATTACGCCGCGAGCATTGGCCGTCCAGCGATAATCTTTCCTGGGCTCAGGCTCCTCGCTATATTTGCCTCCCAGAGCGTCGAGCAGATCCTTCAATTCTCTGGCGTGTTTTTCGTGAGTTCGTCGGGCCTCTTTAACTCTCTCTTCTGCTTCGCCGCTCAAGAAATTGGTATCAAGCGCAGCCTTGTATTGCGCGATGGCTCTGTTTTCATGAGAGAGCGCCTCGCGCGCCAGCTCGATTGCCAGGACCATCTCGCCCACTTGGCTGCGCGGCCTTCGGCCCGGTATGGGGAATTGGCGTGGGGCCCCTTTGGTTTCGGCTGCAAGGCGCCCGGCAAGGAAGCAGCCTGCTATCATATTCAGAAATCCTCGGCGCGAGCTTGAGGCAAAAAGATTGCGCGTCGGTTGTTCTCCTGGGAAAGTGTACAGCAACCTGTCAGGTTGCTGATGACGCGCACTATCAGCAACCTGATGGGTTGCTGTAGATCTCGACAGTCTCATCATCATCCCTCCTTCTTATCCGGCAACGATCTCTGTTTCTCCCACAGTTTTATGTTTTTCAGGAACACATAATACGCCGCAAAATAGGCGATTGCCAATCCCGACAAACCATCGCGAAAGCCTTGCTTGATCAGATAGCTGCGAATGAAAGTGGCAATCGGCGAAAGCGCTATGCGGGCAAAAGAGGCTTCGACGCCGCGCGCCATCATCTCTTCAGCAGCCAGGCTGGTATAGCGATCCATCCGCTGATGATGCTCTGAGATTTTCTTGATTGAATAGTGCAACAGGTCGCCCGGCAGGGTGCCCACCGAGCCATTTACCTTTACCGATTCGTGAACGAAGTCCCCTTGCCAGCGCGCCGAGTCGCGCCGGTAGAGCCGCACTTGATAATCAGGGTACCAGCCTGAATGCTTGATCCGGCGGCCAAGATAGAAGCTGCTGCGGGCAATGCGATAAGCCTGATGCTTTTGACTGTCGCTCTGTTTGAGAGCTTCAATGCTGGCGCGCAATTCAGGGGAGACGCGCTCGTCGGCATCGAGGCTGAAGATGAAATCGCATCCGGCTTGATCGGCAGCGAAGTTCTTCTGCGCCGCATAGCCGGGCCAGGGCCGCACAAAGATTTTGTCAGTATAGCGACGGGCAATTTCAACTGTGCGATCTGTGCTCTGCGAGTCAACAACAATGATCTCATCGGCCCAGGAGAGCGACTGTAATGCCTCGGCTATGTTTGCTTCTTCATTGAATGTAATGACGGTTGCGGCGATCTTCATCGCCTAGATGTTAGCATACGTCCTACGTCCTACGTCAGTACGTCCGACGTCAAAAACAAAACCGACGTCGGACATCGGACGTTCCTTACGTCGGACGTTTGGGGCCCTTACTTGGACTGTTTGCTCTTGGTCAATCCGAAAGTGAATCCGGAGGGCACTTCGGGCAGCTCGCTCGGTTGATTGGGGGCAAGCTTGATGCCGGCGGATTCCAGCGTGGTAGAAAGCACTCTCTGAAGATCGGCCACAGCCTTGTTGTAATCGGTGATGGCGCGAATCTCGCTGCCCTTCGCTGCCGAGAGCTGGTTCTGTCGTTCAAGCACGAAGAAGTTCTGCGTGAGCCCGGCGGCGTAGCGTTGCATCTCGCCGTTGAGCTGAACCTCTGCCTGGAGCCTGGCTGCTCTGGCCGATTCTATTCTCTGACGCGCCGATTCCAGCGACTGCAGCGCATTGCGCACCTCCATCTGAACACTCTGAACCAGCCGCTTCTGTTGCAGGTCTAATTGCCTGGACTCTGCCAGCGCGCGCCCCAGATTTGCCTTAGCCGTCTGATTGCTGAACGGGATGCTGATCTGAACTCCGAATGAATATCCGCGGAAATCATTGCCGAACAGATTGGCCCAGTTGCGGAACTGTCCGCCAAGAAATCGCTCAGAGATAGTATTAGCCGATGGCCTCTCAATCAGAGGGGGCACAGGAAACAGGCTGATATTCTGGCCGGTCAATCTGTTGACTGCTGTTATGAGCTGATTGAAGGTGGTAAGCTGTTGTATCGTGGCAGCGTTGCTGGTGGGCTGGCTGAAGGCGGCGGGCGTTGCCGTGCCGGACGCCCCCTGAGTTTGATATGAGCCAATGAGATCCAACTGCGGTTTGGTCTGTTCGCGGAAGTATTTTATGTCAAGCTGATTAATCTGGGCTTGCTGGCGCAAACTCTCAAACTCAGGCCGATTCTTCAACGCCAGCGCCAGCGCGTCTTCCAGGTTATAGCTCTGCGGCACGAACTCTACCGATTCTGTGGGCTCAATCCTATATACCCACTCTTCAGCTTTCGGGTCATTGAGTATCAAGTTCTTCAGCCGGTTCTCGGCCGTTGAAACTCCCTGCAATGCCTGTATAACCGCCTCTTTGCGAGTCTGGATCTGCACCTCGGATTGGACTAGCTCAATGGGGGCAAGGTCCCCGGCTTCGATGCGCCGCTTGTTGTTCCTGTATTGTACTACAGCCAGATCAACGGCTTCGCGTCTGATCCGTTCGTCTTGAAGGGCAAAGACCAGATCCCAGTAAGCGTTCTGCACTTGATTGATGATATTAATAGCAGTCTGGCGGAATTGAATGTCTGAAATATCGAGTCTGCGTTTGCTGAGATGGATAGACCGGCGCGCCTGATCTATCTTGAGGTTGCGCATCAACGGCTGGCGAATTTGAAATAGAATCGAGCTGCCAAATCTGGGATTGAGTGTATCACCGATGCTGTCGGTTGAGACCCGATTGTTATTAAAATCCAGGGTGAAGCTTCCACCGGAGGAGATCAACTTCTGTATGCCGAAGTTATAGGTAACAGTATCGGTCTTGATCGAGTTCCCCGCCGCGCCGCTGAAGATGAAGAACACCGGGCGCGTGGACGAGTTGAAGTTCACTGTTGATGAAAAAGACGGATCATAGACCCCCTGGGCTGAGAACAGATCGTATTCCGCTTTTTGCACATTGAATCGCTGATCGGCAATGTCCAGGTTCTTCTCCAGCGCCATTACCACAGCGTCGCGCAGAGATAGGCGGAGCACCTTGTTGACATCAATGCCGACTCTCTGGTTGCTTACCTGAGCGTTGGCGACGACCGGATCTTCTTGTCCTCGCCGCGAGCCCGATTGCGCCCCTTGTTCAATAATAGGCGGGGCTGATTCGTCAATAGAGTCGGTGCTATTGCTCGGCTGACCGTCCAGGTCCCCCTTTGCGCTTGACCCTCGTGCGCTTGCTTGAGCCTGTTGCGCAAACAGAGCCGCCGATGGAGCAGCGGGAAAGATCATCAGGGCAGTAAGCCCGAATATGAGAAAATGGCGGCAAACAGTGCCGAAGTTGGTAAACCTCATTGTAGAGCTCCTTAATGAAAATCCTTGAAGATATTAGCTAAACCAAGTCAATACCCATAGTACGATCTCGCATATTTGGCGGTTTCAGAAAAGAACGGGAAGAAGCGGAGGAAGGGAATCAAATGGCTTTCCCACTGCTCCTCAGAGAATAGAAGGCAGTAGGCAGAAGGCAGGCGCTCCTTCTTCCAACTGCGCCGTTCTCATTATTTCTCTCGCGTCGTCGCTGACGACATGAATGACTCCTCCGGGAGCGCAGGCATCCTTGCCTGCTTAGGTTGCACTACCTGGCAAGGCGGGCTTCTCAAGGAAACTAGTGCCCCCAGAATTTTCATCATTTCTCTCGCGTCGCACGAGCCGTCTGAAAGACTTCTCTAGGTTCTGTAATCTGCGTTGATGCGGATATAGTCTTCTGTCAAATCGCAGGTCCACATTCTTGCTCGCCCGCTCCCCTGATGCAGCCTCACGGTAATTTCAATATCTCTTCTCGACAGTATCTCTTTTGCCCGCGCTTCGCTGAAGCTCACGCCGCGACCGCGCTTGGCCACTTGCAGGTCCCCTATCCTCACTTCAACCAGATCGGGATTGAACTTCACTCCTGAATAGCCGGCGGCAGCAAGTATGCGCCCCCAATTAGCATCTTCGCCGGCTATAGCCGTCTTCACCAGAGGCGAGTTTGCAATCGAACGCGCAATCCTCTTAGCATCATCATCATTCCTTGCTTCCCAGATATTGATGGTGACGAATTTGCGCGCCCCTTCGCCATCGCGCACTATCATCTGTGCCAGCTCCTGGCAGGCGTCTTCAACTGCCTCGCTGAATTTCTTGAAGTGGATTGATTGCTGCGAGCTAATTGTGGGATTGCCGGCAACGCCGTTGGCTAAAATAAGAAGTGCATCATTAGTAGAAGTATCGCCATCGACCGAGATGCAATTGAAACTGGCGTCGGCAGCGCGCTTGAGAGACAAGCGCAGCAGGGGTCTGGCAATTGCCAGGTCGGTAGTGAGAAAAGCGAGAAGGGTGGCCATATTGGGGTGAATCATTCCTGCGCCCTTAGCAATGCCGCCTATGCGAACTCGGCTGCGCCCGATTCGCAGCTCGCGCACAACGCTTTTGGGCCGCGTGTCGGTGGTCATTATCGCCTCGATAATGCGTTTGTCCTGTTGGCGGCTCAAGCCTACGGCCGCTTCGCGTATCCCTCGCTCGACACGCTCCATAGCCAGGCGCACGCCGATCACTCCGGTTGAGCATACCAGGACCTCTTGGGGCAATATGCGCAGTTGTCTGGCCGTGAGCGCAGCCATCTGCCGCGCATCCTTCAATCCATCGCTTCCTGTGCAGGCATTGGCATTGCCGGAATTGACCACGATCGCGCGGGCAATGCGGTTGCGCAGATGTTCCTGCGAGACAATTACCGGAGCCGCCTTGACCAGATTTTGGGTGAAGACCCCGGCGGCGACGGCAGGCGCTTCTGAAAAGATAATTGCCAGGTCCGGCTTGCCTTTCTTGAGGCCGCAGATGGCCGAACCGGCGACGAACCCCTGGGGGGCAGTTATAGTGTTATTCATGGGCGCTCAATCGAGATCAAAGATCATTGCGATCTCATCACAGCAATTAAAGTTAGGACAATTAATGCACTCATAATAGATCTTTCGCGGCAGCGTCTCGTGGGGCACAACGCGAAAGCCGAGTTTTTCAAAGAACTGTGGCACATAAGTCAGCGCAAAGATGCGCGGAATGCAATGCTGGCGCGCCTCTTCGATTAACAGCTTGACAATCTTTTTCCCGACTCCTCGCCCGTTATAATCTTCATCTACTGCCAGGCAGCGCACCTCCGCCAGATCATTCCACAGGAAATGCAGCGCAGAGCAGCCAATGACGCGGCCATTCTCAACCGCGACGGTGAAATCGCGTATATTCTCATAGATGCTGAGCTGCGAGCGCGGCAGCATCAGCTTCTTCTCTGCGTAATGATTGATAAGCGCGCAGATCTGCGGTCCATCAGAGATAATAGCCTTACGATAAGTAACTTCACCGCTCTGCTCAGCAGGATGCTGTGTGTCTTCAATCTGTCTGTCTAGTGTTGTACTCATGTTGCAACGCTCCTTCAAGCTCTCTCAGCATCGAATCGATCTCTTCGCGGCTTATGATATAAGGCGGCAGGAAGCGGAGGACTACCTCATGCGTGCAGTTGATTACAAAACTGCGCTCAAGCATTGCGCCGACAAGCGGCTTGCCGGGAAAGGAGAGTTCGATGCCGAGCATCAATCCCTGTCCGCGTACATCTTTTATAATCTCCGGATTGTTGCTCCTTATCAGCTCTAATTTGCTCTTGAAATAATCGCCGACCGATTGCACTTGAGCGAGCAGATCACCGTCAATGAGCATAGAGAGGAAATCGAGGCTCAATCGACAGGCCAGAGGGCCCCCACCGAAAGTTGTCCCATGCTCGCCGGCAGCTAACCCGGTCGCAACTTCGTCTCTCACCAGCACTACCCCCAATGGAACGCCGAGTCCAAGCGGCTTTGCCAGAGTCAGCACATCGGGTTTGACATTGTAGTGCTGAAAGACAAAAACTTTTCCCGTGCGCCCCAGGCCGCATTGCACCTCATCAAAAATGAGCAGCGCGCCTGTCTCATCGCAACGCTTGCGCAACGCCTGAAGCAGGTCTGCTGGAAATGGATTTATCCCGCCTTCCCCCTGAATGGGCTCTACGATTACTGCCGCAGTCTCATCATCAATCTTGGAATTGATTTCTTCAAGTTCTTGCCTGGCAAAGATGAATCCCGGCACGAGTGGCTCGAACGGCTCGCGATATTTCTTTGTGCCGGTGGCAGACAGAGAACCGAATGTGCGCCCGTGAAACGAGTTCTCAAACGCCACAATCTTGGTCTTGGTTTTGTTGCCGCGTTTGAAGTTCAAAGCCCGCGCGAGCTTAAAGGCAGCTTCGTTGGCTTCTGTGCCGCTGTTGCAAAAGAAAGCACGATCGAATCCTGAAACTTCGGCGAGCCGCGCTGCCAGGGGCCCCTGATAAGCGTTATAAAAGAGATTGCTGACGTGAAGCAGGTCATTCTGTTCCTGGAAGACCCGGCGAATGAGCGGATGATTGTATCCCAGCACATTGACTCCGATGCCGGAGAGAAAATCGGTGTACTGGCGGCCTCTGTCATCGTAGAGTTTGCTCCCATTGCCGCGAACAAACAGCACCGGCTGGCGCGCATAAGTTTGAATCAGATGTTTTGACTCTATCGCTTGAATGTCTTCTAGTTTCATCGCATGAACCTCAATAACGTCCGACGTCAATTTGGAGTGCGACGACTCGTCGTCGCTTTCCATCGCCGCCAGAGCGAAACCAGAGCGGAAACTAAAGTGGCGACCAGTCGCCGCACTCCAAAGTTTTGATGGTTGTGCCGACCGTCTCTCCTCGAACGCTTCGCGCCAGCGCGTCAGGCGCAGCGCCAGAAATAATAGAGATCCTGGGCACGCCCGCTTCCAGCGCCTCCAAACAGGCGCGCAGTTTAGGCCGCATGCCGCCTGTGATTGCGCCGCTTCGCAAAAGGCTGTCTATCAAATTGCGATCAAGTTGCGCCAGCATCTGCCCGTCCTCGCCTCTTACTCCTCCAACATCAGTAGCAAAGATCAATTGCTGTGGGCGACAGGCAACGGCCACAGCTGCTGCCATTTGATCTGCGTTCACATTGTAATACTGATAGTCAGCCTCTCCAATTGCCAGACAGGCAATAACTGGAATCATCTTTGCCGCAAGGAGCACATTGATAAGCTCATCCTGAGTCTTGATTACCTGACCTACGAAACCAAGATCCTTTCCATCGTCTGCAACGAATCGCTTTGCTTGAAAGCTGAACGAGTCGCCGCCGCAGATTCCAACTGCCCGGCATCCCACGCTTGAGAGCGCAGCGACAATATCCTTATTGATCTTTCCTGCCAGGAGCATCTGCGCCACATCGCGCGTCTCTTCATCGGTGATGCGGAGGCCCTCGTGAAAGCGCGATACAATACCCAGCCGCTCAAGCATCGAGCCGAGCTGCTTTCCTCCGCCATGCACAATGATGATTTCGTGGCCTTCCGACCGGAGCCGCGCAGTTTGCTTGATCAAATCCATTTGCAACGATAGATCGCTCAGCAAGCTGCCGCCGAATTTAATAACAATGCGCATTACAAGAGCCCCTCCGCTTCATTCAACCCAAAAACTACATTAGCATTCTGCACCGCCTGGCTCGCTGCCCCCTTGAGCAAATTGTCTATTGCCGAGATTATAATCAACTGCCTGTTCTCCTGATCGACGACCCAGCCAATATCACAGAATGGAGTATTGACGACAAACTTGATCTCCGGAAGTTGCGGGTTCTCAAACATACGAATCAAACGATGCGAGCGATAAGCCTGGCGCAGCGCGTCTCTTACGCTTCCATAAGTTGCGCCGTCAACAAGGCGGCAATAGATAGTCGATAGTATCCCCTGATTAATAGGGAGCAGATGAGGCGAAAAGATAAGAACAGCTTTATTGTCCAGCTCAAGGCACTGAATGATCTCAGGCGTATGGCGGTGCTTGAGTAAGTTATAAGCTTTGAAACTATCATAGACCTCACTGAAGTGAGTATTGGCTGTAGGCGTTTTGCCTGCGCCGGTCACCCCCGATTTGGAATCGCAGATAATAGGTTGCGCCGTGTCGATCAACCCTGACCGAAGCAAAGGAATAAGCGGCAGCTCGATTGAAGTCGGATAGCAGCCGGGATTGGCGACAAGCCGCGCGCCGCGCAAGCTCTCGCCTGCAATCTCCGTCAATCCATAGACCGCTTCTTGTAACAGGTCCGGTCGCTTGTGCTCAAAGCCGTACCAGCGCGGATAGTTTGCCGCATCTTTCAATCGAAACGCTCCGCTGATGTCTATCACCGTCAGCCCAAGATCGAGAAGCTCCGGCGCCACGTCGTGAGAGAATTCATTAGGCGTGGCAAGGAAGGTTATATCTACCTCTGCATTCTTGATTGCTTCTATTGAGAACGGCAAGCAGTCAAGTTGCAGGAGACCGGAGAAGTGAGGATGGATCTGCTCAATCGGCGCTGGTCGAGAATCGGGCGAAGCAAACAGCGCAACGAGTTCAAGTCGGGGGTGCTTTATAAGCAGTCTAATAAGTTCACGCCCGGAGTATCCAGTTGCTCCTGCTACAGCGGCGCGTTTCCTTTTGCCCTCTTCAGCATAAAGTTGCCCGTGTGACACTTTAGACAATCCACTTTTGGAGTGCGACGACTCGTCGTCGCTTTCCATCGCCGCCAGAGCGAAACCAAAGCGGCGACTAGTCGCCGCACTCCATAAGCATGCTTCCTTTTGCCTTCTTCAGCATAAAGTTGCCCACTTTTGGAGTGCGACGACTCGTCGTCGCTTTCCATCGCCGCCAGAGCGAAACCAAAGCGGCGACTAGTCGCCGCACTCCATAAGCATGAAAATGAAAAACGGAAGTCTACACCAATCAGCCTGCATGTCAAGTGTGTATTTGAGATAGTACTCCGTTAACGTCCGTGTGGTCACTTATCGAATGGGCAAAGCTCATGCCAGGCTATAAAATTTTTAATTGCTATCGGCCAGGTCATCTGTTAGGATATGGATTAATTAATTAATAGATAATGTTTGGTAGCGCTGCTTTTAGGCGGGCTACTTACAGATTGCAACGAGCGATAAAGGTAAGGAGTTGGTTATGACTCTCAGGCAGGTAGTCTCTTCTCTAGCTATTTCCCTTTTGATCTTCTCACTGAGTTTTGCTCAGACGCCGAGCAATCAAGCGCCAGCCAAAACAGAACAGGAGCTGGAAGCGGAGAAAAAGCTCGAAGAAAAAGGTCTGGCGCTGCTCGAAGAGTTGACTGCTGAGGCGCAATCTCTCAAGCTGCCGGAGAATCGGCTGCGTGTTCTGGCCAGTATCGCTGACCTGTATTGGCCCCGTGATGAAAAGCGGGCGCGCTCGCTGTTTGCCGAAGTAACGCAAGGCTTCAGCGAGTTTACTCAGGTAGGCGAAGCTAACTCGCCGCGCAGTAACTATATTCAGTTTGCTCGCCAGTTGCGAAGCGAAGTGCTGAGGCTCATCGCCAATCATGATGTCAAACTGGCGCGGGAATTTCTTGCCGGTACGCGACCAATCTTTCTTTCACTGCCGGGGGCCGAAAATAGCGCTCAGGAGGCGGAAGAACGTCTGGAGCAGGACTTGACCATGCGGATAGCCGCCAGCGATCCGAAACTGGCGCTCCAGTTGGGACAGGAGTTATTGGCTAAGGGGGTCTCTTCGCAACTGCTGAACATCATCTCGCAGCTTCAAAGAAGCGATCGCGAATCGGCGGTAAAGCTTTTCAATGATGCGGTCAGAAAGGCGCGCAGTGAGGAGATAGGCGCTAATCGGAACGCTCTATCTTTGATTATCAGTCTGTTTCGACTGGGGAGCCGACCGCCAATGGAAGTTTCCGTTGTTAACGGGCAGGTAGTAACTGAGAGCAAAGGAGAGCCTCTGGGCAATGATCAAACGCTGAGAGAATTGAGTGATCTAATCATTGCCCAGGGGCTGAAAGTTCTGGCAAGCACTAATCCGACAGACCAGCGGGCAATGGCCGGCGCCCGATCTGTTCTAAGTCAGCTTCAATCGGTTATGGCCGATATTGAGAAGTATGCGCCGGGGCGCGCTCAAGCATTGCGCGCCAGGCTGGCTGATTTCACCAAATTGCTTGATCCTAGAGACAGAGCGCAGCAGGAGTACCGGATGCTAATGTCTACCGGAACGGTCGAAGACTTACTGCAAGCAGCCGAGAAAGCGCCGCCAGAAAGGCGCAATCAATTCTATCAGGGGGCCAGTCAGAAAGCCGCTCAGCAAGGCGATTTCGAGCGGGCACGCCAGATTGTTAATGACAATATCACGGATCAAAGGGCGCGTAGTGAAATGCTGGCCAGTCTCGACCGGCAATCGCTGATGCGCGGCTCGGATAAGATCAAGCCAGAGGATACCCGGCAGATCTTCGAGCAGCTTCGCTCGGACGAAGAGCGCGCCAATATGCTGGCGCAATTAGCAACGATGACTTTTCGCAAGGGAGATAAAAAACAGGCAACGCAATTTCTCGAAGAGGCGCGAGCGTTGTTTAACCGCGGGCCGGAAACTTTCTCTCAGTTTAATGCGCAGCTTCAAATCGCCCGCGCTTACACACAGGTCGAACCGGCGCGGAGCTTCGAGATTATCGAGCCAATGATAAACCAGCTCAACTCGCTCATCTCTGCTGCTGCGGTGCTGGATGGGTTTTATGAGCAGCCGAGACAATTCAGAGATGGTGAGTTCGTGCTGTCGGGCAATTTCGGCCAGATCGGCAGGCTCTACCAGCAATCGGTGAGAGAGCTGGCTTCACTGGCCCGCACCGATGCTGATCGAGCCAAAGCGATAGCTGATAAATTCCAGCATAACGAGACGAGAGTGATGGCGCACCTCTCGATTGCTCAGGGGCTGCTGTCGCCGCAGCGCGCTTCGAGTAGCCTTGTCTTTGGCCAGCGATAATTATACGTTCTACGTTCGATATACGTCCGATGTCTGTACGTCCTACGTCCGATTGCTTATCGACGTCGGACGTTGCGGACGTCGGACGTAGGACGTATATCGAACGTCTTCTGCTGCTAGAGGTGAAAGACTACTTGGGCTAAGCAGCCGACAATGTCTGTCGCGTTGAGCTTTTTGCCGCCGCGAGAGGGTTGTTGCCAAACTTGAGATGGTGAAAACTATGCTCCGGCGAACAGCTCCTGAACCGGTCTGAAACGAACATACCTGGTTCCAGAAGCAGGCTCAATATAATGGAATGATCTTCCCGAAGGCGTGTTCTCAATCGTCTTCGTCCAATCGATGCCGAGCGCCGAGTAGATGGTGCAGGCAATGTCTTCCATATAGATCGAACGATTGGCCGACCAGCCGTAGTCAACAATCTTTCCTCCGTGCTCATCGGTCTTGCCGATGACCGCGCCGCGCTTGATCCCGCCGCCGGCGAATATGCCTGCATGAACATGCATGTAATGCTCGCGGCCTTTGCGAGTCTCGCTCAGGGGCCCCGGCGTCCGGCCAAACTCGCTCATGCAGATGATCAGCGTTTCATCCAGCAGCGTCTTCTCGGGATTCTGTTTAGAAGGAATACCGGCCAGGTCTTTGATCAAGCTGGTGAAAGCGATGTCGAGTTCACGAGTCAGTGTCGGGTGATTGCGTGTGTTCTCTTTGTAGATGTTGCCGTGATGATCCCATCCGCCGTGACTGGCCATAATGAAGCGCGTTCCCGCATCGGCGCGAAACAGATTGCGCGCCAGCGCCAGGCAGTTGCCGATGGAAGTGCCCCCATATCGTTTCTTGTCTTCTTCGGTGATATGCAAGATTTCCGGCACGCGCGGATCAGTGATAATCGCCCAGGCGCCGCGATAATACTCGTGATAATCGGCAAAGCCGCGATCCAGACCGGCATTGCCGCTGCGCAAACTCTTATCAAGCTGCTGCAATCGTTCCCATCGGCGCTGGAAAGTTTCCTCCATCCCTTTTTGCGGAGCCAGATTGGGCGGGCCCTCTCCTATTGACAGACTCATGGGGCCGAACTCCGCCGAGAGGAACCCCTGATTGATCAGCCCGGCTTGATTGCCTGCCGAATTCATAGCGATATAAGCGGGAAGCGAATCGGTCGGTTTGCGATATTTCGCCAGCTCGTATGCGACTACTGCTCCGATTGCAGGGACCTCTTTGGCAAGCGCCAGGTTCAGCGGGTGGCCGGTCTGGATATAATACTGTGCGCGGCCATGCACCACGTCCCAGGCGGTCAGCGAGCGCACGACCGTCAGTTTATCAAGCACGTCGGGAAGGTTCTTGAACAGGCCGTAAGGCAGTTTCAGATCGTTCGGGAAGCTGCGAATATCGAAGTAATCGGGCGTCCATGGGCCCTCTTTAGCGTCCAGAGTATCGATCTGGCTCATCCCACCGTCAATGTTGATAAAGAGCGCCTGCCGCGCTGTGCCCATCGGCTCGACTCTTTGCTGAGCGTGGACGTTGAGCGGGCGAAAAGGATTGAGGAAACCGCCGATCAGACTGACGCCGCCGACGCGCAGCAACTCGCGCCGGGTGAGCGTTGGGATGTTTCGTTCATTGTTCTTCATGGCTTTCACTCCTGGCTGAGTATCCGTTCTACGTTCGACGTTCGCCGTTCGCCAAAACGTTCTACGTTCGACGTTTAATCTTCAACGTAGAACGTAGAACGTATCGCCTTAGTAGTTGAAAACAAAATCCAGTTTGTTGAGCAGCGCCCAGTGCAAATCCTCGGCGCCCTGTTTGCGATCCCTGTCAAGCCAGACACAGGCAAGCTGTTTCTCTTCCGCAAGCGGATAGCGCGACAGTGTAGCCAGATAAAGCTCATCAACGATCTCTGCATTGGTCCTGGCTGATTTCACCAGTTGCTCAACCAGACTCCCCCGCTCAGCAAGCACGCGCCTGGTCACAAATGGGCTGTTCATCAACATCATTGCCTGTAAGATCGAACCGACCGATTGGCGATCAAACTGCTCGCGATTGGCCTGCCCGAAAGTGCGAAGGAAATTCTTAGCCTCGCCGTTGTTAATATCTTCAGGAGTCGCTGCCTCAGTCCAGAAGCGCACCGGAGCAAGCGCGTTGCCGTAGACCAGATCGCTGCGCCTGTAATTGCCAAAGACCTGAGTGGCCTGCGAAATCGCGTCGTGAAGCTGTTCGGCGGTCAGCAATCGAACATAGTGGCGCGCAAAGTATGGCGTGTAACTCTCCTTCCACTGACCATCAAACCGCGAAGAGAGCTGATAGGCGCTCGACCGCGCAATCGCGCGCATCAACTGTTTCAGGCTGAAGCGATTGGTGGCGAAATCACGCGCCAGCTCGTCAAGCAGTTCGGCGTTCGTCGGTTGCACCGTCCAGGGGGCAGGCGGAGGGTTCTTCGGGTCCTGCCGCGCCATATCGAACGAATCTACCGGATCGACAATCCCCAGCCCGAAGAACTGTTTCCAGATCATATTAACCGTCGCGCGAGCAAATTGCGGATGGCTCGTCAGCATCCGCGCAAACTGCGGGCGTAGCGGTTTGCTCAGATCGGCCCTTTCGCCTGTGAGAATAAAAGTCGGATGAACGGGGCCGCCTTCGCGCTGCAAGCGCACCATGCTGCTTGCTCCGGTATCATAACCGGGGCCATCATCGGTTATAGTGTAACGATCTTGATAGGGAATTACCCTCACCCGCGTCTTCCCGAAGAAGGCAGCCATCGCCCAGAAGTCGCTCCGCTTCTTCGGGACCAGATCCAGGTTGACCTTTTCCAGAAACCCTTTACCGCCGTGACAGGAGATGCACTGGTAATTTATGCCCAGGAAGATCCGCGCTGATTGCACTATGATTTCATCAGCCGTGTCTTCGTAATTATCGTGGTACATCGTGATTCCGGGCACATGCCAGCGGGCCAGGAAGTTGGCGGGCGCAGCGTCGGGCATCCAGTTGGTGTTCGGCGCCGAAGCGGTCAACATCTCTGTCACCAACCGATCATAAGGCTTATCTTCTTTGAGCGATTGCCGCAGCCAGGCGTCGAAATGCTTCAGCGCGGGATTGCCGATGCGGTTGGCGCAGGCGCGCACCAGATCGCCGTACCAGTACCCCCAGTGTTCCACCCACGCCTGGCTCTCAAGCAGCTCGTCAATAAGGCGGTCGCGCTTATCCGCAGCCGCGTCATTGACAAACGTTTTGAGCTGTTCGATAGTCGGGATGCGCCCGGTCAGATCAAGGTAGACGCGCCGACAAAATTCGTAATCATTTGAAAGCGGCGCATGGGGAATCTCATCTCTTGCCATCGCGCCAAACAGATGTTTGTCGATCAAATTGCGGATGACGATCTTCTGCTGGCTTGCGCCCGTGTGCGGCAACTTGGGGGCCACACTGTTAGTAAGATCACTGACTTCTTTGTCAGGACGCGCTGTATTGAACTTTTCTTTCGCGTGCTCACCGGCAAAAGGCTTGTTCTCAGAGGATGATTTCTGCGCTTGCAGCGAATCTGCCCCCAGCCAGATTGCCAGCGCAATCCAGAGAACGAAGAGAGATAGCTTGGTCAGCGCCCCATGTCGCATGACGATCCTCCCTTACTTTATAATCTCAGGATCGAAGATCATTCCTGTGGGCTTGCCTTCTCCTGCAATTGTACTGATGAATCCTCTGGCGTCAATCTTTCTGATGCGATGATTGGCGCGGTCGGCAATGAATATCTGGCCGTCTTTGTCAACGGCGATCTTCTGCGGAGTATTGAGTTCGGCAGCCGTTGCCTGTCCGCTATCGCCGCCCAATCCTGCTCGACCCGATCCAGCAATGCTCTGGATAATTCCCTGGCGAACTACCCGAATGCGATTGTTGCCGCTATCTGAAATATAGAGATTGCCCGCAGCGTCGCACTTCAGATCAGCAGCGGAAAATATCTTCGCCTTTGCCGCAGGGCCCCCATCACCGGCGAAGCCGGCGCCATAGAGCCCTTCGCCGGGGCCGTAGCCGACTACGGTTTGAATCTCTCCATCAGGAGAGACGCGCCGGACGCGACTGTTGCCTGCATCGCTGATGTAGACGCTGCCATCGGGAGCGACTGCTACTGCCATCGGCAAACTGATCTGCGCCCGGTTTGCCGGGCCGCCGTCGCCGGCAAAGCCCGGTTCCGATCCGGCGAAAGTCGTTATTATTCCGTTGCCATCTATTCGCCGCACAACGTGATTGTAAGTATCGGCTATTAGCAGCGCGCCGTCTAGATTGAGCGCAATGCTTTGCGGATTGTTGAGAGAAGCTTTCAGCGCCGAGCCATTATCGCCGGAATATTCGGCTTTGCCATTACCGGCCACAGTGGTAATTACTCCCTGCCGGTCGATTCGGCGAATGCGATGATTGAAAGTGTCGGCGATCAGGAGATTGCCTTCTCGGTCAAACGTCAGGTCGTGAGGCGAGAACAGTTGAGCCTTCGCCGCCGGGCCCCCATCGCCGCCAAAGCCCCCCTCGCCCGTTCCGGCAATCACAGTCAGACGGCCCCGGCGATCAAGTCTCAGGATCGAATGGGCTCCAATGTCGGAGATATACAGATTACCCTGTTGATCGAGCGCAAGCCCGTTGGGATAGATCAGCCTGACCGGCGAGAGTCTGCTTTTGTCGGCCGTCTGCCAGAGGGTTGAAGCAGAGCCAAATGGCAAAATAGCAAGCAACAGGATTGTATATAAGACGAGAACAGCCCAGAAGATTTGAGTTCTTCCCCTGGCATTCGGGGCCACCTTTCTTTTATCGGAGCCAGGCCGTTTTTTGAGAGTTACCATAGACAGTGTGGACACCCCCCCTTGAGCTATTGTGCCAGCAGGCAAAGGCATCTTTGGGCGATGGAATTATCTCATGAATCTCAGTTTTTGGGAACCTGTCGAACTGCTTCGTCTAAAATCCTCGACTGTTGTGATTTGCCTTAAATGAGTAGGGATGATAGCACCCCGTCGGATTGATTGACAACCAAATTGGCCGAAGAGGAGGAAATTGGATGCCACTGCCGATTGTCAGCGAGAGCTCCGATC
>Ga0209172_10001740_pt1 | contig 43519 bp, 40 predicted proteins | sample LarsenN4metaG_FD_184113 | JGI IMG/M metagenome (GOLD analysis project Ga0209172, IMG submission 184113) | Hot spring sediment bacterial and archeal communities from British Columbia, Canada, to study Microbial Dark Matter (Phase II) - Larsen... ... | reverse complement strand
ATCGAAGGCGACAGCTACCGCCGCCGGGTCGCCGAGGCCAAGCGCAAGCCGCCCCGGCCGGCGGCCGACAGCTGACCGGCCGGCGGCCGCCGGTCGCAATTTCCGCGCTTCCTCATGTCGCGCAACACCGCGCCTCGGCCCGGGCGGCGGATCACCGCGCCACGCGCGGTCGGCCAGCGCGCGCAACTGCCGCAGGAGCCGAGCCCCCTCGCCCGGCATCCTCTGGCTGACGAGTAGACGTCATGGCCGATGGCGATGAGGTCGGGGAACGTGAGGTTGTTCTCCTCGTCGGAGTAGTGGTCGCAGAGCGCCTCCACCGCCATGAACATCAGGCCAGAAGCGTTGCGGTGCCCCCGCTCCAAACCGGCAATGCGCTTGAGGATTGGCGTGGCTGCTCGCACGCGGGCGGCGTTGCTGCGCCAGTGTTTCATGTCGCCCTCCTTTTCTCCCGGCGCTGCGCTGTGTGGGGCCCCCCGACCTTGGGGGCCGTGGGACTCCCTTTAGTCCGGGCGCGTCCACGTGTCCAGCGGGGCCCGGGTACCGGCCCCCCAAGGAAGCGGTCCAGGGTGACGGCCTCGATCCCCCCGGGGGGTAGGGGGGCCCGGCGCCCCGGCGTCGCCCGTCACCACCGCCCGCCGGGGCCGTGGGGCTCGCGGCGCGCAGGTTGAGCAATCCAACGCGCCGCCCTAACCCCGCGTCATTCCGGCGCCGCCGGAGGGCGTGTGCCGGTCGTGTGTCTGAAGCCCCTTGACGTACCCGTGTTCCCATAGTACCGTATGCCCACGTTACCACACCACCACCGGAGGGCGCCAGACGTGGGCAAGCGTGCGAGGAAGGGGCCGGACGAGCCGGGCAAGGCGCGGCTGGTGTTGTACCTGCCGGCGCCGAAGAAACTGGCGTTGCAGCGGGCCGCGCTGGACGAGGGCGCCCGGCAGGGCCGCCACGTCAGCGTCAGCGTGCTGCTCGAAACGCTGGTGGACGACTACCTGAAGCGGAGGGGCGGGCGATGAGCGACACGACGACGACCACGACGACCGAGACCACGAGCAGCACCACCACGCCGCGCAAGCGCCGGACGACCTACGGCGCCGGCAGCGTCTACAGGCGGGGCGAGACGTGGTGGATCCGCTACCACCACCGCGGCGTGCTGCACCGCGAGAGCGCGAAGTCCCCGAAGCGCGGCGACGCCACCGACCTGCTCCGGCGCCGCCTGGAGGCGTGCGGGAAAGGCGTGTTCGTCAGCCCGCGGGACGAGAGCAAGGTCACGGTCGCCGACCTGCTCAAGATGCTGAGTGACGACTACGCCAACAACAACCGCCGCACCGGCAAGTACCTCGCCGGTCGCGTGCAGCCGATCCGCGATCACTTCGGCAACGACGCCCGGGCCGTGGACGTCACCGGCGATCGCATCGCGTCCTACACCCGGGCGCGCCTCGACGCCCGCATGGCGCCCGCCAGCGTGAACCGCGAGCTCGCCGCCCTCCGGCGGGCCTTCCGCCTGGCCGTGCGCCACGGGCGCCTGTCGGCCGCGCCGCCGGTCTCCCTGCTCCGCGAGAGCGCCCCACGGGAAGGCTTCGTGGAGCCCGAGACGTTCGCCGCGATCGTGGCCGGGCTCGCCTCGCCCCTGGACGACGTGGCGCGGTTCCTCTACGGATCGGGCTGGAGGAAGCGCGAGGCGACGCACTTGGAGTGGGCCGACGTGGACACCGCGGCGGGCGTGATCCGCCTCCGGGCGGCCAGGTCGAAGAACGGCAAGCCTCGCACGCTGCCGCTGGTCGGTGCCGTCGCCGGGGTCGTGGAGCGCCGCCGGCAGGCCCGCCAGTATCAGGACGTGGGCGGGCGCACGGCCCTGAGTCGGTTCGTGTTCCACCGCCAGGGCGCGCCGGTCGTGGATTTCCGGAAGGCGTGGGCGAAGGCGGTGATCGCGGCCGGCCTCTACCGCGTGGTGACGGAGCCGGATGGGACCGCGCGCAAGGTACCCGTCCTACTCGTCCACGACCTTCGCCGGAGCGCGATCCGGAACCTCGTGCGGGCCGGGGTGCGGGAGACGGTGGCGATGAGCCTCTCGGGTCACCTGACGCGCTCGACGTTCGACCGCTACAACATCACCAGCGAGCAGGACCAGCGGGAGGCGTTGGAGCGGGTAGCGCAGGCGATGAGCACGGCGCCCACGCGTCCCGTCGTGGTGCCGCTGCGTGCCGTGGAGGGGGGCCGGTAAGCCGTCCGCGCACAACATCTGCACACCGAGCCTCGAGCACGAGGGGGCCGGCGACGAGCCGGCCTCAATCGTTTTACGGGGTTAGGTGGCGCGCCCTAGAGGATTCGAACCTCTGACCTTCGGATTCGTAGTCCGACGCTCTGTCCATCTGAGCTAAGGGCGCGCGTGGCGGAGAGGCAGGGATTCGAACCCTGGACCGGGCTTTTGACCCGGTAACCGCTTAGCAGGCGGCTGCCTTCGGCCGACTCGGCCACCTCTCCAACGGCAAGCCGACGTAGTATACACCGCCGCGCGCCCGCTCGGGCGCCGCGCCGGCCGGCGGCTCAGGCCACGCGCGCCAGCTTCTCGTCGATCGTCAGCCGGTCCTCGATCTGCACGTCGGGACGCACGCGCGCCGCCTCGGCCCGGACCAGGTCGAGCACGGTCTCGCGCATGCCCGCCGACGGCACCTGCCCGGTGATGACCACGGCCATCGGCGTGCCGCTCCACAGGGGGGCGTGGGCGGTGGCCGTGACGGGCAGGCCGAAGAGGGACTGCTCGCGGAGGAGGGCGTCCGAGATCTGCGCCTGCACGTGGACCGCCTCGGCCTCGCGCTTGCGCTTGAGGTCGAGGATCTTCACGAGCACGCCCAGGATCACGAGCAGGGCCGCGACGATGACGATGGCCGCCAGGACTTGGCTGTTCATGGTTCACCCTCCTCGGAAGAATCCCGACGCGGTGAGGGCAGCAAACGCGGTGCCTGCAGTGGTGGGGGATGCGATTGAAAAGACGACAACGGGCCCCCTGGCGAGCGCTGGCCGCGGCATTGCTGGAGGGTCGAATCCCCGCACAGGAGGACCACGCGATGCTGCCCAACTCGACCTACAACCTGATGGAAACGGCCTCGGTCGTCTCGAAGGGTCTGTACCGCTACGACCAGTTCCACAAGGACGCCAAGGACTGCCAGCAGTGCCAGCACATCTGGCAGATGATGAAGCAGCACGACGAGGAGCAGCTGTCCCGGATCGTGCAGCACATGAAGCAGCACCTGGACAGGGAGATGGCCGGCGGCGCCAGGGGCGCGACCGCCGCCTAGCGCTGGTAGGATGGCGCCCAGCCAGAGGCCCGGGGTCCCCCCGGGCCTCGCCACGTCACCGGAGCCGCGCGCCCCACGAGCGCGAGCGCGGCGAGGAGGCCCTGCGCCATGGAGCTCTACGAGGCGATGCACTCGACGTTCGCGGCGCGCGAGTTCACGGCGGACCCCCTGCCCGACGCCATTCTGTTCCGGATCCTCGATCACGCGCGCTTCGCGCCGAGCGGCGGCAACCGGCAGGGCTGGCGCGTCATCGTCGTGCGCGAGCGCGCCACCCGCGAGGCGCTGTCGGCGCTCACCCTGCCGGCGGCCAGGCGCTACGCCGCGCAGGTGCAGGCCGGGGAGAACCCCTGGAACACCATCGACCCCCCGCGGGTGGACGCGGCGACGATCGAGCGCACGCAGCCGCCCGCGCGGCTCACCGAGTCGGTGCTCGAGGCCGCCGTGGTCCTGGTGATCTGCGTCGATCTGCGGGTCGTCGCGTCCACCGACCAGGAGCTCGACCGGGTCGGGGTGATCAGCGGCGCGTCGATCTACCCGTTCGCCTGGAACATCCTGCTGGCGGCGCGCCACGAGGGCTTCGGCGGCACCATCACGACGCTGGCCGTGGCGCAGGAGCCGCGGCTGCAGGAGCTGCTCGGCATCCCGAAGCACGTCGCCGTCGCGGCCGTCATGCCGCTGGGCCGTCCGGTGCGCCAGCTCACCCGGCTCAAGCGCCGCGCCGTACCGGAGTTCACCACGCTGGAGCGCTGGGCCGGGCCGCCGTTGACCGGCGGTCGCTGACCGGCCGCCGCCACGACGCCTCACGCACCCCGAGCCGCCCCGGCCATCGTCGACGCGCCGGCGCCGTCAGCTCGCCGGCTTGGGGGGCTCCGGGAATCGGATGTAGGGCGTCCGCGGTTCCTCGCCCGGCGGCACGTACGCCGGCGCCGCGGTGCCGCGCGGCCCCAGCGAGCGGACGAACTGGTAGATCGCGCGCAGGTCCTCGTCGGTCATGTCGCGGAGCGCGAACCACGGCATCGGCGGGCGCGACCGCAGCGCGCGGGCCACGGCGAGCCACTGCGCCTCGGTCATCCCGTTCATGTAGAGCCGCAGGTTGATCGCATAGGTCGTGCCCCACGGCCCGCGCCAGCCGAGCGAGTCGCCGGTGAGCCAGTCCGCCTCGGGAACGGCGCCGGCCGTTTCGGCGTAGCGCGACGTGTGGCAATCGTTGCAGCCGGCGATCTTCGCGAGATAGCGTCCGCGCGCGACGAGCGCGGACGGCGGCTTCGGCGCCGCTGACGGCGCCGGGCCCGCACTCGAGGCGACGGTCAGCACGGTCGTCCCCACGCCGAGCGCCATCAGCGCTCCAGCAAGCCAGATACCACGGCCTCTGATCCTTCCCACCACCCGGAATCCTCCCTCTCTTCGGTCTTCGCAGCGGTCCGAGACGGGCTGCCACGTCTCGGCATGATACCCGACGGCCCTCGGCGATCCGCGGGCCACGGGCTCGGCGACCGCGGGCGGCAAGCGCCCGTCGCGCCACTCGGCCCGCGGGACGCCGGACCCGGCGACCGGTCCCCGCGGCGGATCCGCGCCGGCAACGGCGCGCGGGGCGAGCTCGGCGGGGCGGTCACGCCATGTAGGCGCCGCCGTTCACGTGCACGACCTCGCCGGTGATCCAGCCGGCGTCGTCGCTCGCGAGGAAGACGGCGACGCGCGCGATGTCGTCGGGCTGGGCCATCCGACCGAACGGCGTGTCGCGCATGCGGGCGGCGAGCTGCTCCTCCGTCGCGCCGTAGCGCGGCTGGGCGGTGTCGGTCGTGCCGGGGGCGATCGCGTTGACCCGGATGCGATGCGGCGCGAGCGCCAGGGCCATCGCGCGGGTGAGACCGATCACGCCGGCCTTGCTCGCGGAGTAGTGGACTCCGCGCGGATCCCCGCGCACGGCCGAGGACGAGAGGTTCACGATGGCGCCGGGCCGACCGGCCGCCACCATGGCCCGCGCGCCGGCCTGCGCGCAGAGGAACGTGCCCCGGAGGTTGACGCCGAGCACGTGGTCCCAGTCACCGTCCTGCATCTCGAGGAAGGCCACGCGCGGGAAGACGCCGGCGTTGTTCACGACGACGTCCGGCGGACCGAGGTCCTCCACGACACGGCAGACGAGGGCCTCCACGTCGCCCCGCCGCGAGACGTCGCCCCGGACGACGAGCGTCCGGCGGCCGAGGCCTCGCACCTCGTCCGCCACGCGGCTCGCGGCCGCCTCGTCGTCGAGGAAGTTGATCGCCACGTCGGCGCCGTCGCGGGCCAGCGCCACGGCGATGGCCCTGCCGATCCCCTGCTGCGCGCCCGTCACGAGCGCCGTCCGACCTGCCAGTCGCATGCGCTGCTCCCGGGGCCTAGTCCGTGCCCCGCTCCTTGCCGCCGAGCCACCGCCACGTCACCGCCGTGAGGGCCACGAGAACGACGAGGCTCGTGACGAACGTGACCGCCGCGATGCCGGGCGCCTCCCGGATCGGCGTGGTGAAGAACGACCACAGCGTCGGCCCCACGACCACGACGCCCCACGCCCACAGGATGACCAGCTTGCCCCAGTGCCACCGGTGGATGGGCATCGCGCCTACTGGCCGGGGCAGGCGCGGAGCTCGGCGCTCAGCATGCCGGTGTCGACCTTGACCACCACGCCGCAGCCGAAGCCGATGAGGCTGCGCTGGGCGCCCTCGAGCAGCCGCATCCAGATCGGGGAGTCCGGCGCCCCGCTCGCCGACGAGCGCCGCGCGGCCTCGGCCTTGCCCTCGAGCAGCAGCTCGTCGGTCAGGCGATTCAGCAGGCTGGCCAGCTCCTCGGGGGGCAGGCCGCCCAGCTCGAACACCGTGCGGTCGCGGGGAAACGCTTCCAGGTCCGGATAGGCCGAGGTGATCACGAGGAACGGCCCCGCCGTCGGGCGCAGCGTCAGCCGCCGGCAGAACTCCGCGCTCCGCGCCACGTCGACGTTCTCGGCCAGCCGGGGATCGTCGATCGTCGTCCGTCGAGTCCAGAACCACACGGCGAGGTTGTCCTTGCCGATCGCATCGCCGAAGATCTTGAACCGCCGGTACAGGTTCCTCAGCGCGCCGCTCTGCTCGGGCGCGACCCAGGCCGGATTGCACACGAGGAAGAGGGTCCACGTCCTGTAGCCGTCGCGGGGGATCTGCGCCGTGGGCCCCACCAGCTCCACCAGCGCCTGAGCGCCGGCGCCCACCGGCACCACGAGGAGGAGGACGAGCAGGAGCAGACCGGCCCGCAGCATGTCACGCCGATTCAGGCGCATTCGGGGTCCGGGTGTCAAGCGGCAGCGCGCGCGGGCCGCCGCGTCGCAGGCGGCGGCCCGGTCGCGGCGCGCCGGCGGCGCCGCCGCGTCAGGCGGGCGCGGGCACGTCGCGACCGGGCGCCGGCCCGTCGGGGTCGCGGGTCTCGGCCGAGAGCAGGCGCAGCAGCTGCTCGGCGTGCACCGGCTTGACCAGGTGGACGTCGAAGCCGGCCTCGCGCGAGGCGGCGCGGTCGGCCGCCTGGCCGTACCCGGTCACGGCGATCAGGCACACCCGCGCGTGCTCGGGAATGGCCCGGATGCGCCGCGCGACCTCGTAGCCGTCGACCTCGGGCAGGCCGACGTCGAGGATGACCACGTCCGGACGGACCGTGTCCATGAGCGCCAGCCCGGCCGTCCCGGTCTCCACCGCCCAGCACTCGAACCCGGCGCCCTTCAGCAGCTCGCAGAGCATCTCGCGGCTGTCGGTGTTGTCCTCCACGACGAGCACCTTGGTCGGTCTCGGCGGGAGCGCCACGCGCTCGCGGGGCGCCGGGGGCTCGTCGGGCCGCGGCGCGGTGGCGAGCGGCAGCCGCACCACGAACTCGCTGCCGGCGCCCTCCCCGTCGCTGTGCACGCTCACCGTCCCGCCGTGCATGGTGACGAGCGAGCGGACCAGCGTCAGCCCCAGGCCGAGGCCTCCGCCCGCCCGGTCCAGGGTGCGGCTCGACTGCACGAACGGGTCGAAGACCGCCTCCAGCATCGCCGGCGGGATGCCGACGCCGTCGTCGCGCACCCGGATCACCGCCATGCCGTCCTCGCGGCGGACCTGGAGCCGCACGTGTCCGCCGCGAGGCGTGTACTTGACCGCGTTGCTGAGGAGGTTGGCCTGGATCTGCTGCAGCCGCGCCGGGTCGCCGTCGACGTGGAGCGGCCCCGGCGCGATGTCGGTCTCGAAGTGGATCGCCTGCGCGGCCATCGGCGCCCGCGCGGCGTCGGCCGCCTCCTCGGCCACGGCGCACAGGTCGACGAGCCGCCGGCGGAGGTCGATCTTGTTCTGCGTGACGCGGCTGGCCTCCAGCAGGTCGTCCAGGAGCCGCGCCATCTGGCGCGACTGGCGGTCCAGGACGTCCAGCAGCCGGGCGCGGTCCAGGCGCGGCGAGCCGTCCGCCCTGAGCATCGCCGTCGCCGTGGCGATGGCGCCGAGCGGGTTGCGCAGCTCGTGCGACAGCATCGCCAGGAACTGATCGCGCAGGCGCACGGCTTCCTGGTTCTTCTCCTCCGCCCGGCGCTGGGCGGTCACGTCCCGGAAGATCCCGATCACGCCGACGATGAGCCCGTCGCGGTCGCGCAGCGGCAGCCGGGTGACGAGGTCCCAGCCCTCGGCGCCGTCGTCCGCGACGCGGCGCTCGAGCCGGTAGTGCTGGGTCTCGCCCGTCCGCAGCACGACCTCGTCCTCGCGGTGCAGCGCCAGCGCCAGGGTGGGGTCGGGCAGGTCGAAGGCCGTCTTGCCGACGAGCTCGGCGGCGCCGGCCAGTCCCAGTCGCGCCGCCATGGCAGCATTGGCCCGGATGAACCGCCCCCGCGCGTCCTTGAAGTAGATGGCGTCCGGCACGGTGAGCAGCAGGCTGTCGAGGAGGTAGCGCTCGCGGAACAGCGCACCCTCGGCGGCCCGGAGCCCGCTGACGTCGATGAGGGTCAGCACGACGCCGTCGACGGCGCCCTTCGTCCGGTACGGCAGCACCCGCATGAAGTGCGCGGTGCCCTGCGCGTCGAGGAGCTCGCGCTCGACCGGCTGCCCCGTGCGGAGCACGCGCCCGAGGTCCTCCACGAGCTCGGGATGATCGAGCGTGTGCGCGAACGCCTCGATGGGGCGGCCGATGTCGTGGGGCACCAGGTCGAAGGTCCGGGCGATCTGCGGGGTGAACTTGCGGATCCGCAGCTGCGCGTCGAGGAAGATCGTGCCCACGTCCGTGCTCGACAGGAGGTTGTCCATGTCGTTGGTCAGCTCGGTGAGCTCGGCGATCTTCCGCTGGTACTCCGCGTTGACGGTGTAGAGCTCCTCGTTGACGCTCTGCAGCTCCTCGTTCGTGCTCTGCAGCTCCTCGTTGGCGGCCTGCAGCTCCTCGTACGAGGCCTGCAGCTCCTCGTTGCTCGCCTCGCGCTCCTCGATGGCCGCCTGCAGCGTCTCCTTGGTGTAGCTGAGCTCGGCCTCCAGCGCTCCCAGCTGCTGGCGCGAGACGTGGCCGAGGTCGATCTCCGTCCCCCCGCTGGCCGGCGCGGGCGGCGCGGTCGCGCCGTCCACGGCCTCGAACGCCACCAGCACGTGGGGCGTGTCGCCGCCGCGGTTGCGCACGCGCCGGACCGTGATCCGGTAGGCCGGGCCCTCGGGCTCGGCGGCGAGGCGCACGCCCTTGAAGACGACGGCCCCCGGCTCGCTCAGCGCCCGCTTGATGCCCCCGACCAGGACCATCTTGAGCTCGCCCTCGACGAGGTCGAGCACGTCGAGGCCCTGCCGGCCGTCGCGGACTCGCAGGAAGCGGCTGGCGCCGCCGAAGGCGTGGACGAGCTCGCCGCGCTCGCTCACGAGCAGGGTCGGCGGCATGAACTCGTCGAGGAGCGCGTCGTACGTGCGCAGCAGTTGCCCGACCGGGTGGCGGGGCGCCGGCGCCGCCGGCGGGTCCAGGCGCGGGGCGAGGTGCCCCGGCGCCGCCAGCCGCATGGCCACGGGCGTCCTCACGTCGCTGTGCTTGCGGTAGATCTGCCAGTGCCGGTCGATGGCCTCGAACCCGCCGGCCTGCGGGCCCGGGCTCTCGCTGGGCCCGAGGAACAGGATCCCGCCGCGATTGAGCGAGAAGTGGAACAGCCCGAGCACCTTCTGCTGGGCGGCCGGCTGCAGGTAGATGAGCATGTTGCGGCAGCTCACGAGATCGACCCGCGTGAACGGCGCGTCCTTGACCACGTTGTGCCGCGCGAACACGATCATCTGGCGGAACTCCGGCACGACCTGGTAGGCGTTGCCGGTCCGCACGAAGTACCGGGCCAGCCGCTCGGGCGAGACGCCGGCCACCGCCTCCTCGTCGTAGACGCCCCGCGCGGCGCGCTCGAGCGAGTCGCGATGCACGTCGGTGGCGAAGATCTTGACGGGGCGCTCGCCGAGCCGCGCCATCAGGTCCTGCAGGACGATCGCGAGCGAATACGCCTCCTCCCCCGTGGCGCAGCCGGCCACCCAGAGGCGCAGCGGCGCCTCGCGGGGCGTGCGCTGCAGCAGCTCGGGGAGCACCCGCTCCTGCAGCACGTCGAAGGCCCGGTCGTCGCGGAAGAAGCGCGTGACCCCGATGAGCAGGTCGCGGTACAGCGCGTCCAGCTCCTCGCGCTCCCGGCGCAGGCGCTGCAGGTACTCGTCGAGGTCCTGCGACTGGGCGAGGGCCAGGCGCCGCTCGATCCGCCGCGTCACCGTGCTCGGCTTGTAGTGGGTGAAGTCGATGCCGAACTCGTCCTCGAGCATGCGGTACACGGCCTCGATGCCGTGCACCTCGCCGGCGTCCGCGCCCCGCGCCGCGGCCGGCAGCCCGGCCGCCCGGCGGGCGGCGTGCTCGAGCAGCACCCGCGGCATCTCCTCGGGGGCGACGATCCAGTCCGCCACGCCGGCGTCCAGCGCGGCGCGGGGCATGCCGTCGAACTGCGCGGTCTTCACGTCCTGCACGATGACCGCCCCGCCGGCGTTGTGCACGTCGCACACGCCGCGGGAGCCGTCGCTGCCTCCACCCGAGAGCACGATGGCGACGGCCCGCCGGCCGCAATCCTGCGCCAGCGACCGGAAGAAGACGTCGATGGGCAGCGTGAGCTCCTGCTGCCGCTCGCTCTCGCTGAGCAGCAGCCGTCCGCCCGAGATGATCATCTCCTTCTTGGCCGGGATGAGGTACACGTGGTCGGCCTCGACCGGCATCCCGTCCTCGACGAGCCGGATGGGCAGCCGCGTGTGCCGGGCGAGGAGCTCGTCCATCAGGCTCCTGAAGTCGGGCGACAGGTGCTGCACGATGACGAACGCCATCCCGGTGTCGGCCGGGAGCCGGTCGAAGAACCGCGTGAGCGGATCGAGGCCGCCCGCCGACGCGCCGATGCCGACGACGCAGGTCGGCCTCGTGGTTCCCGCCTCTCGCTCTCCGGTCCCCGCCGTCATGGCGACCCGCCCTCCCACCTATCCGTGGTCGTTCACGGGGGCGAGGCATTGCAGCGGGCATGCCGAACGGCCCGGGGGCGGATGGACCCCGAAGATCGCGGATTTACCGGGTGTCCGTGAGCGCCGGCCGCCGCTGCTGCGCGTGGAGAGCGGCGTCCGTGGCTACCTTCATTGTGTAAGAAGTTCACCGCCCGGCGGCCGGTCTCGTGGGGGGCTCGCGGGGCCCGTTTGCTCTCCCGCGCCCAGGAGTGTTACATCTCTGCATCCCGCCCAGGAGGTGGCCTCGACATGGTTCGCGCAGCCCTGGTGCAGTTCAGCGGTCACGAGTCCAAGGAGACCAACGTCCGGAAGGCCGAGGACCTGGCGCGCCAGGCCGCCGGCAACGGCGCCCGGATCATCTGCTTCCCGGAACTCTGCACGACGATCTACTTCTGCTTCGACCGCGACCGGCGCTGGTTCGAGACCGCCGAGCCCGTTCCCGGGCCCTCGGTGGACCGCCTGGCCCGGGTGGCGCGCGAGACGGGCACCGTCATCGTCTACCCGCTCTACGAGAACGACGGCGGCACCCTGTACAACACCGCCGCCGTGCTGGGGCCCGACGGCGGCCTCATCGGCAAGTACCGCAAGATGTCGATCCCGCAGATCCTCCGCACGGTGAAGGCCGGCGAGACCCCGGCCGACGAGCGCTTCTACTTCGCGCCCGGCAACCTCGGCTTCCCCGTGTTCGACACGCCGTTCGGGGTGAAGCTGGGCGTGCTCATCTGCTACGACCGGCACTTCCCGGAGGCCGCGCGGACCCTCGGCCTCAAGGGCGCCCACCTCGTGGTCGTGCCCACGGCGACGTACCGCGACTGGATCCGCGAGGTGTGGGAGGTCGAGCTGCGCGCCCACGCCATCGCCAACATGTTCTACGTGGGCGGCGTCAACAAGGTGGGCCGGGACGTGGGCGGCCCCGACCGCTCGTACTTCGGCTCGGCGGTGTTCATCGACCCGCGGGGCACCGTGATCGGCCGCGCCGGCGACAAGCAGGACGAGATCCTCTACGCCGACATCGACCCGCGCGTCTGCGACGACACGCGGGACCTCTGGGGCTTCTTCAAGTTCCGCCGGCCCGACGCCTACGGCGACGTGGTCGCCCCCATCCCGGCGCCGTGACCGCCGACCTGTTCGTCAAGGCGGCGCGCGTCGTCCGGCCCGACGGCGCGGTCGACTGCGGCCTGGCCATCCGCGACGGCAAGGTCGTCGGGGTCCTGGCCCCCGGCGAGACGGTGAGCGCCCGGCGCACGCTCGACGCCGGCGGGCGCCCCGTGCTGCCGGGCCTCATCGACACGCACGTCCACCTCGGCAACGGCGCGCAGGCGTTCGCCGCGGACTGCGCCAGCGAGAGCCGCCACGCCGTCACCGGCGGCGTCACCACGCTCCTGCCCTTCGTCATCACGCGCGACTCCTACCTGGACGCGCTGCCCGGCCTGCAGAGGGCGGTGAGCGCGGGCCTGGTGGACATGGCCTTCCACGCCATCGTCGTCCGCGAGCGCCAGGTGGACGAGATCCCCCGGATGGCGCACGAGTTCGGCGTGCGCGCCTTCAAGACCTTCATGGCCTACAAGGGCCGCGAGATCTCGCCCAGCGGCATCCAGGGCCTGGGCGACGACACGATCTTCGCGGTCTTCCAGAAGGTGGCCGCGATCCCGGGCGGCATCGCCATCGTGCACTGCGAGAACATGGAGCTGATCGAGCTGCACCAGAAGCCGTTCGTCGCCGCCGGGCGGCAGGACACCGCGGCCTGGTCGGACGCGCGGCCGGAGTTCGGCGAGCTCGAGGCCATCCGGCGCATGGCGCTCTTCGCCGAGGCCGCCGGCGTGCAGCTCCTCGTCCCCCACATGGGCGTGGGGCTCGGCTCGGAGTTCCTCCGGCAGAAGGCCTGGGGGCGGGGCCGCGTGGCCACCGAGACGTGTCCGCACTACCTGGCCTTCGACAAGGACACGGACCGCGGCGTGCAGGGCAAGGTCAATCCCCCGCTCCGCAGCCGCCGGCACGTCGAGGCGCTGTGGCAGCGGCTCACCGACGGGACCATCGACGTCCTCGGCTCGGATCATTGCCCGTTCACGCGGGCCGTGAAGGGCGCCGACCTCTGGTCGGCGCGCGCCGGCATCACCGGCGGCAGCGCGATGATCCTGCCGGTGCTGCTCACCGAGGGCGTGCGGCGCGGGCGGCTGTCGCTCTCGCAGGTGGTCGCGCTGACGTCCTGCAACGCCGCGCGACTCTTCGGCCTCTACCCGCGCAAGGGCGCGCTCGACGTGGGCTCCGACGCCGACCTGGTGATCGTCGATCCCGACCGCGAGGTGAAGGTCGACCTCGCGGCGCTGAACTCCGTGATCGACTTCAGCCCGTACGAGGGCTACGTGGCCCACGGCTGGGCCGCCACCACCGTCGCCGGCGGCGAGGTCGTCTATCACGACGGCGAGGTCGTGGCCACGCGTCCGCGCGGGCGCTACCTGCCGCGCACCGCCTGAGGCCGGGCGCCATGGTCTCGTTCGGTCTCATGTTCCGTCCCGGGCACTTTCCGCTCTCCCACATGCTCGCGTGCATCACGGTGGCCGAGGACGTCGGCTTCGACCACGTCTGGTTCGGCGACTCCCACCTGATCTGGCACGAGGTCGGCCCGTACCTCACCGCCGCCGCCATGTCGACGACGCGCATGCGCGTGGGGCCGCTCGTCTCCAACCCGGTCACCCGCCACCCGACCGTGGTGGCCAGCACGATCGCGACGCTCGGCCAGCTCTTCGACGGGCGCGCCGTCCTCGGCCTGGGCCGCGGTGACAGCGCCGTCCGCACCCTGGGCCTGCCGCCGATGAAGCTCGGCGAGTTCCGCGAGACGCTGCGGCTCGTGCGCCGGCTCTGCCGCGGCGAGACGGCCGAGGTCCACGGCACGCCCATCCGCCTGCCGTGGCTCGCGCGCCCGGTGCCCGTGCTCCTCGCCGCCTACGGCCCGCGGGTGCTGGAGCTGGCCGGCGCCGACGCCGACGGGCTCATCCTGCAGCTCGCCTCGCCCGCCGTCGTCGAGTGGGCCGTCGGCCACGCGCGGCGCGGCGCGCAGGCGGCGGGCCGCCGCCTGGAGGGCTTCGAGGTGGTCGCCGGCGCCCCGACGTACATCTCCGACGACCGCGAGCGGGCGCTGTCCCGCGTGCGCGGCTTTCCGGCCACGGTCTCGAACCACGTGAAGGACCTGCTCCGCCACTACCGCCCGGAGGACCTGCCGGCCGAGCTCGTCGAGGGCATGGAGCGCGTGACCGGGTACGACTACCAGGAGCACGGCGTGCCGGACGCGCCGCACGCCCGCGCCGTCACCGACGACATGGCCGAGCGCCTCACGCTGATCGGCACCGCGCCGCAGGTGCGCGACAAGATCGCGCGCCTGGAGGCCGCCGGCGTGACCCACGTGTGCCTCTACCTCGGCATCGTGGAGCCCGAGTTCCACTTCTCGACCCTGGAGACCTACGGGCGCGAGATCATCCCGCACTTCCGCCCGCCGGGCGCCCGGCCGGCATGATGCGGCCGACGCTCGCTCGCGTGACGACGCGGCCCTCGCCCGGCATGACGATCCGCCGCCCGCGCTCAGGACGCCGTCACGACGGCGCAAGGAGGACACCACCCATGACAGGAACTTCCCGCGCTCGCCTCCTGACGCTCGCCGCTCTCGGCGTCGTCGCGCTCGCCCTCGCCCTCGCCGGCCCGGCTCCGGCGCAGCCGAAGGAGAACGTGCTCAACGTGGGCAAGTACGCCCAGCTCAGCACGTACGACCCGCACGCCGGCCCGCTCGACACGCTGTGGTGGACGGGCAACAACTTCTACGAGTCGCTCCTGGACCTGGGCGACGACATCGTGTCGCTGCGCCCGGTGCTGGCCACCTCGTGGAGCGCGTCCAGGGACGGCAAGACCTACACGTTCAAGTTGCGGGAGAACGTGAAGTTCAGCGACGGCACGCCGTTCGACTCGGCGGCGGTGAAGCTGTCCGTCGAGCGCGCGCAGGCGCTCAAGAAGGGCGCCTATCTCTGGATCCGGCCGGTGGCCCGGGTCGAGACGCCGTCGCCCACCACGGTGGTCTTCCACCTGGAGAAGCCCAACAGCATGTTCCTGCCCGGCCTGCGCTTCCTGCTGATCGTCAGCCCGAAGGCCCTCAAGGAGCACGACAAGGGCGATCAGGCCCAGGGCTGGCTGCGCGAGCACACCGCGGGGACCGGCGCCTACGTGCTCGAGCAGTGGCAGCCCAACATCATCTCGGTGGCCAAGAAGAACCCCCACTACTGGCGCGGCTGGCCGGCCAACAAGTTCACCACGGTCAACCTGCGCCACGTGTACGAGCCCGAGACCCAGCGGCTCATGATCGAGAAGGGCGAGCTCGACTGGGCCGAGAACGTCACCAAGGACTCGCTGCCCGCGCTCAAGCGCAACGCGAACCTCACCGTGTACGAGAAGCAGGGCACGAGCATCATGGTGACCTACCTGAACACCCACGCCGGGCCCACCAGGGACCGGCGCGTGCGGCAGGCCATCCATCACCTGTGGAACCAGGAGGCCTTCAACGCCATCACCGGCCACTCCGCCAGCCCGGGCCCGCTCTACACGCCGATCCTGGGCAAGGAGTGGAAGATGACCAACCCCTATCCCTACGACCCCGCCCGGGCGAAGAAGCTCCTGGCCGAGGCCGGCCACGCGAGCGGCGGGTTCACCCTGCGCTTCCAGTCGCAGAAGGGCGACGTGGACAAGCGCGCCATCTTCGAGCTGATGCAGGCCGAGCTGAACAAGCTCGGCATCAAGGTGGAGTTCTTCGAGGACACGTGGCCGGCGCTGGTGCAGAAGGCCACCGACTGGGGGCGCGACAAGAGCCCGGACACGGCCATCCACCTGTTCGGCTACTTCCGGCCCATGTTCGTGCCCACGGCGCTCGACTTCCTGTTCAACATGTTCCACTCCGAGGCCACGCCGCAGAAGGGCGGGCGCAACTTCACCTACTACGCGAACCCCGAGTACGACCGCCTCGTCAACGAGGCCATGGCCACGCCCGACCGCGAGCGCGAGGCCGCGCTCGACCGCCAGGCCGCGGAGCTCGTGTGGAAGGAGCCGGCCGTGGTGGTGAACGGGCTGATCGTGGACAAGTTCGTCGCCCGCAAGGACGTGAAGGGCTTCGTCTACCTGGGCGACCGCGTCTCGTTCCGCTACTACGACATGTACCGCGAGCGCTGACCGCGATCGGGGGCGCCACGGCTCTTGCGCCGCCGTGAGTGGCCGCCGGCGCCCCCGCTTCCTCCCGATGCGCCTGCCCCGCTTCTTCCGCGGCGGAGCGTCCGTGCTGGCCGCCACCGCCCTGCTGGCGGTCGCCGGCCTGATGACCCTGGCGCCCGGGCTCTTCACGAGCCGCGACCCGAACGCCATCGCCTTCCTCGAGCGTCTGCGGCCGCCGAGTCTGGCCCACCCGCTCGGCACGGACGAGAACGGCCGCGACCTCTGGGCGCGCGTCGTCCACGGCGCCCGTCCGACGCTCGCCGCGGCCGTGTCGCTGATCGGCCTGTCGCTGATCGCCGGCTCGCTGGCGGGCCTCGTCATCGGCGCCTCCGGCCGGCGCACCGACGAGGCGCTCATGCGCGTGACCGAGTTCTTCCTGGCCCTGCCCCAGATCGTGTGGGCGCTGGCGCTCACGTCCGTGATGGGCCGCGGCCTGGTCAACTGCGTGCTCGCGCTGGCGGTCACCTGGTGGGCGCAGTACGCGCGGCTCATGCGCGCCCAGGTGCTCGCGGTCCGCCACCGCGAGTTCGTCGTGGCCTCCCGCGCCCTCGGCCAGCGCGAGTGGTGGATCCTCCTGCGGCACCTGCTCCCCAACTGCTTCTCGCCCGTGCTCGTGAAGGCGACCATCGACGTCAGCCTGGCCATCCTGCTGCTCGCCGCGCTCTCGTTCCTCGGCGTCGGCGCCCAGCCGCCGCTGCCGGAGTGGGGCGCGATGGTGACGATCGGTCGCAAGTACCTCCTCGACTATCCCTGGTACGCCACGTTCCCCGGCCTGGCCATCTTCGCCGTGGTGCTGGCCTTCAACATCCTCGGCGAGCGCCTCCGCGACGTCCTCGACCCGACGAGCGGGCTCCACCTGCGCTCCGACCGATGACGCGCGTGCTTCGCCGTCCGCCGCCGCCTCGCCCTGATGCTCGCCGCGCGATGAGGCTTTTCCTGCGTCGCCTGCCGTTCGCCGACCGATGACGCTCGTCTTGCGCCGCCTGCCGCTGCTGGCCGTGCTGCTGGCCGCCATCTCGGCCGCCGTGTTCGCCCTCACCCAGGCGCTGCCCGGCGACCCGGCCTTCATCGCCGCCGGCGGCGGCGACGCCACGCCCGAGATGATCGCCCACGCCCGCGAGCGCCTGGGCCTCGACCGCCCGCTGTGGATTCAGTACGCGCTCTACATGCGCAACGCCCTCACCGGCGACTTCGGGCGCTCGATCGTCAACCGCAAGCCGGTGATCGAGGACCTCGCGGCGTTCTGGCCGGCCTCCGCCGAGCTGGCCCTGGCCGCCATCGCCATCAGCGCGGCGGTCGGCATCCCGCTCGGCGTGCTGTCGGCCGTCCGCGCCGGCCGCTGGCTCGACCGGCTCATCACGCCGGGCTCGGTGTTCCTGGGCTCGATGCCGATCTTCTGGCTCGGCCTCATGGCCGTGCTGGTCTTCTACCGGATGCTCGACGTGCTGCCGGCCGGCGGGAGGCTGACCGTGGGCGTGGCGCCGCCGCCGGCCGTGACCGGCCTGCTGCTCGTCGACTCGCTGCTGGCCGGCGACGTGGGGGTGTTCGCCGACGCGCTCCGCCACCTGGTGTTGCCGGCGGCGATCCTGTCCGTCATCTCGCTGGCCATGATCACGCGCGTCACCCGCGCGGCGATGCTCGACATCCTGCACGAGGATTACTTGAGGACGGCCCGCGCCAAGGGCCTGTCGGAGCCCCGCATCGTGCTCAAGCACGGCCTGCGCAACGCGTCGGTGCCGATCGTCACCGTGGTCGGCATCCAGCTCGGCCAGCTCATCGGCGGCGTCGTGGTGACGGAGACGATCTTCTCGTGGCCGGGCCTCGGCCTCTACGCCGTCACCGCGGTCGAGAACCAGGACTATCCGGCCATCCTCGCCTTCACGCTGCTGGCGACGGTGGTGTACGTGGTGATCAACCTCGCGGTGGACCTGCTGTACCCCCTGCTCGACCCCCGGACGCGGAGTTAGGCCACGCCGACGTCCTGAAGCCGCTCACGATGAGACCCGACCCGAACGTGCGGCCGGCGCGTTTGCCCGGCGTCAGGTCGCGGGCCAGGGGGCTCTTGCCGGTCTGCCGGGCGGCGCTCACGACCATGGCCGGCGCCGCGCGCGCCCGCCTGCCCAGCGCGGGCCGGGCGTGGCGAGAGGATCGCGGCCGTCACGTCGTGAATGATCACGCGCCGGCCGGCCGGGCGCGTCAGCCCCGCTTCACCTGCAAGGTGGTCTTCACCGACGTCGGTTTCACGAGGGCCAGGTAGATCGGGCAGCGCTCCTGCCAGGCCTGGTACAGCCGGCGGACGTCGGCCTCGCCGGCGGCCGACGTCACCTGGATGTCCATCTCGACGTTCTGCAAGTCGGGCGCGGCGCCGCCCATGCCGAGCAGGCCGCGCGCGTCGCTCTCGCACCGCGCCGTCGCCTCGACACCGTCCACCGGGACGCCGAGCTGCGGAGCCAGCGTGTCGCGGATGAAGACCACGGCGCACCCCGCGAGCGCGCTCAGGAGGAGCGCCGTCGGGCTCGCCGCCTGGTTCGTCCCGCCGAGGGCGGGGGGCAGGTCGGCGCGCCAGCTGAACGATCCGGCCTCGAGCACCGCCTGGGCGCCCTCCGAGCGAGCCTTGACCGCCGGCCGCCCCTTGGCCTTGTCGGGTTCCGCCTGCCACAGACGCTGGGTCTCAGCGATGATCTCGGACTTCATGACTCGCCTCCTTGCCGCCGGAGCGGCGCTGCGTTGCCCGCATCGCGCGAGCGCCTCGGCGTAGCGCGGCGCCCGGGCCCTGGCCCTGTCCCAGTGCGTGCGTGGGACGCCGCCCGCCCTGGCTCCTTGCTTAATTCCGGCCGTCGGACCGCGCATCGGTAGAAAGGCCTATGGCGGTACCTCTCTGCGGAGGCCAGGCGGGGGCGGGCGCGATCGGCCGGCGGCGAGGGGTCTCAGCGAACGACCGGGCTGGACCCGGTCGCCTGGCTGCCCGACACCGCCACCCACGCCGCGACCTGCGTCCGGGAGTTGAATCCGAGCTTGTTCAGGATGTGCTGGACGTGCGCGTCCACCGTCCGCTCGCTGATGGCCAGCGCCTTGCCGACCTCCCGGTTGGAGAGGCCCTGGGTGACGAGCCGGGCCACCTCCCACTCGCGGCGCGTGAGCGGACCGGCCGCCGTCTCGGCGTTCGGCCCGGCCGGCGGCGACGGCAGGCGAGGCAAGGGGGCGCGGCCCAGCGCGTAATCGATCATCGCCTCGATCGGCGCCCGGCGCCCCTCGGCCCAGGCCGCGGCGAAGGCCTGGGGCCCGAGCCCCCTCAGCACGGCCACGATCGAGCGGCCCAGGACCGTCTCGTCCGCGATGGCGTACTGGTAGTAGGGGATCCCGAACGGCTCGAGCGTGGCCTCGGCGCACCCGTAGAGCCGGGCCGCCCGCACGAGGTCCCCGTGCGCCTGCGACACCACGGCGAGGGCGTGCAGGGTCTGGCCGATGACGCGCAGCCTGTCGTCGGCGTCGATGTCCCGGGAGACGGCCAGGCTCTCGGCCAGGAGCGCTCCCGCGCGCCCGGGGTCCTTGTCGAGGTGACCGACGCCGAGATTCAGCAGACACCGGGCGATGGTCTCGCGGTCGCCCAGGCTGCGGGCGAGGGCGAGGCTCTCGTGGTCGAGGGCGAACGCGCGCGCCTCGTCCCACTTGTTCATCGCCGCCGCGCCGTGGAGCAGCCGCGCCCGCAGGGCCGGGGAGGCGTCGCGGCGCCGGGCCAGCGCGGCGTCCACCCACTTGTAGCCCTCGCCGACGTTGCCGCGGAAGAACCAGAAGCGGCACATCGCGCTGGCGAGCCGCAAGTCGGCGTCGGTGTCCAGTTGCTCGGCGGCCCATCCCAGCGCGGCCCGGAAGTTCTCGTACTCCTCTTCCATGGCCGCGAACCACTGCGGCGCCTGCTGGCCGTTGAACAGGGCCGCCGCCCGCTCGGCGAAGCCGACGAAGTAGGCGAGGTGCCGGTCGCGCGTCGCGGCCGCCTCGCCCTGCTCGGCGAGCCGCTCCCACGCGTACTCGCGGACGGTCTCGAGCATCCCGAAGCGCGGCTCGCCGGCGCGGCCGGGGTCGTGCCGGAGCAGGCTCTTGTTCACCAGGCCGGTGATCACGCCGAGCGCGTCATCGGGGACGTGCGGGGCCGCCACGGCCTTCGCCGCGTCGAGCGTGAAGCCGCCGCTGAACACCGCGAGCCGCCGGAAGACCGTGCGCTCGTCCGGCTCGAGCAGGTCCTCGCTCCAGGCGATCGCGGCCCGGAGCGCCTGGTGCCTTCCGGGCCGGTCGGCGGCCCGCGTCACCAGCAGCGGCAGGCGGCGCGACAGGCGCGCGAGGATGACCTCGGGCGACAGCACCTTCACGCGGGCGGCGGCGAGCTCGATCGCCAGCGGCAACCCGTCGAGCCGCCGGCAGATGTCGGCCAGCGTGCGGGCATTGGCCCGGCCGAGCGCGAACCGCGGCTGAACGGACTGGGCGCGAGCCACGAACAGCGCCACCGACGCCGCCCGCGCCACGATCGCCGGGTTGGAGGCATCCTCGAGGTCCGGCACCGCCAGCGGATGGACGGGCCTCTCCCGCTCGGCCGCGAGGCCCAGGGCCTCCCGGCTGGTCGCCAGGACGCGCAGCCGGGGACACGACGCGATCAGGGTCGCCACGCTCGCGCGCGCCTCGATGACGTGCTCGAAGTTGTCCAGCACGAGCAGGACGTGCCGGTCCGCCAGGTGCCGCGTCAACCGCTCGAGCGGCGGCCGGGCCGGGAACCTCCTCAGCGAGAGCGACTGGATGAGCGTGTGCTCGAACAGCCCGGCATCACGCAGCGGGGCCAGGTCGACGAACACCACGCCCGACTCGAAGTCCTCCCCGACGCCGGCAGCGGCGGCCAGGGCCAGTCGCGTCTTGCCCACGCCCGGGGGCCCGGTGAGCGTCAGCAGGCGGGTCTCGGACCGCCGCAGCGCCCGCACGATCTCCCGCACCTCGCGGGCTCGACCGACGAGCGGCGTCGGCGGGAGCCGGAGCGCGCCGGCCCCGCCCGGGCTGACGCGGTGCCCCCGCGAGCGCGGCGCGATGATCTGCTTCACCGCCGTCCCTCGGCTCATCTCCGTCTCGACTCACGCTGCGGGTGGTCTGTCGAGGAAGTCCTGCCGGTGTTTCGCCGCGCGTGCCGAACGACAGTCTACTATTCCGCGGTCGACGCGCGTGCCGGCAGCGGAATGCTCTGCATGGGCAACGCCCTCGCCGGCGACTTCGGCCGCTCGATCGTCAACCGCAAGCCGGTGATCGAGCACCGCCGCGCGGGTGACGCGCGTGATCAGGGCTGAGCAGGCGACACCTCATCGGCTCTTTCGTAGAGATGACCGATCAAAACAGCCCCATCTCCTCGATGTCCTTCCGTTCGGCGGAGTCGAGGACGCTTCGCATAAAATCGTGTGGCCTCCGGATCTCTCGGTCGTGATGAATGTCGCCGGCTACCGCGGAGCACTCGAGGCGGCGCAGGAGGTTGAGATTGCTCCGGGCCTCGTCGTTCGCGTCGCCTCGCTGTCTGGGCTTGCCGTCCTGAAGCTGCTGGCCTGGGCGGAGACGTGTCGCAAGCAATCGTCGCGGGGCGAACACGTGTATGGTCACGATGGCGACCGGCACCGGACAGTCCGCCGTTGCCTTCCAAATCTGCTGGAAGCTCCGGTCGTCTCGCTGGAATCGAACAGGCGAATATCGCCACCCCCGCATTCTTCATCTCGCCGACCGACACATCCTGATCGATCAGCCCGAGGACGGCATCTTCGCGGCCTTCGGTCTACCGAGCTCTCGCCGATGACGAGCGTCGTGCCGGACTCTTTCGCGCATACGCTCCGGACTTCTTCGACCTTGTTATCGTCGACGAATGCCATCGGGGGAGTGCCCGCGACGACCGCTCTCGTAACAGCACGCGCGGCCGCATCTCACTCTCCCGCTGGCTCCCCCCGTTCTCTTCCCGCGGTGTACCACGGGCACACCAGCCGCTCGCAGAGCTCCACCAGCGCGAAGAGCGCCACCGCCATCGCCGCGAGCAGCAGCATCGCCGCGAACGCCAGGTTCGACTTCCAGTACGACGTCGCCGAGACGATCACGTAGCCGAGCCCCTTGTCGGAGCCCACGAACTCGCCCACGACCGCGCCGATCACCGCGAGGGTCACCGCCACCTTGAGGCCGCTGAAGAAGAACGGCAGGGCCATCGGGAACCGGACCTTGACGAACGTCCGGGCGGCGCTGGCCCGGTAACTGCGCGAGAGGTCGAGCAGCTCGGGCGGCGTGGCCGCCAGGCCCGTGGCCGTGTCGACGACGATGGGGAAGAAGGCGACCAGGAAGGCGACGACGATCTTCGAGACCTCGCCCGCGCCCAGGAGCAGGAGCAGCACGGGCGCGATGGCCACCTTCGGGATGGCCTGGGTCACGACCAGCAGGGGGTAGAGCGCGCTCTTGAGCGTGACGGAGTAGACCAGCATGACCGCGATCGGCGTGCCGACCGCGATCGAGAGCGCGAAGCCGCCGAGCGTCTCGTAGAGCGTCACCCAGGAGTGAAACAGGAGATAGCCGCGCCACTGCCAGGTCTCGATGAGGATCCCGCTCGGCAGGGGCACCACGAAGCGCGGGACGTTGAACACTCGCCACACGAGCTCCCACACGATGAGCGTGCCGGCGAGCACGCCCACGGGCAGGAGCGCGCCGCGGAGCCGCTCGCTCACCGCGGCGCCCTCGGAGGGCGGGCGGTGATGAGGCCGCGGATCTCCTCGCTGTACTTCTTGAACCGGTCGTCGAACTCCATGTCGACGCGGCGGGGGCGGGGCAGCTCGATGTCGAGCACGCGCGCCAGGCGGCCGGGGCGCGGCGTCATCACCACCACGCGGTCGGCCAGCAGGATCGCCTCGGGGATGGAGTGGGTCACGAACAGGATGGTCTTGCGGCGCTCGTCCCAGATGCGGAGGAGCTCGAGGCTCATCTCCTCGCGGGTCAGGGCGTCCAGCGCGCCGAAGGGCTCGTCCATCAGCAGGAGGCTCGGGTCGTGGACGAGGGCGCGGCAGATGGCCACGCGCTGCTGCATGCCGCCCGACAGCTCGGCCGGGTACTTCTGCTCGAAGCCGGCGAGGCCGGCGAGGTCGATCAGCCCGAGCGCGCGGTCGTGGTGGGCGCGGGCCGACAGGCCGAGCATCTCGATGGAGAAGAGCACGTTGTCGAGCACGGTGCGCCAGGGCAGGAGCACCGCGCTCTGGAAGACGAAGCCGGCGTCCGGGTAGGGCTCGCGGACGTCCTGGCCGCGGACGCGCACGGTGCCGCTGCTGGCGGGGACGAGGCCGGCCACGAGCTTCAGGAGCGTGCTCTTGCCGCAGCCGCTGGGGCCGACCAGGCTGACGAACTCGTTCTCCTTCACGGAGAGGGTCACGTCCTCCAGCGCGCGGACGGGCTCGCCGCGGCGCGGGCGGAACACCTTGGTGACGCGGTCGAGGTCGATCACGCGAGCTGGTCCCCGGTCGGGACATTCGCGGTGGTGCTGGCGCCCGCCTCGCGCGGCGGGACCCCGGGCCGCGGCGCAGGCCGTTTCGAACTCGCCGCCGCTCGCGAGAGGGAACGGCTGCGCGCGGCACTCGACTGCCGGCGCACGTCGATCGGCTGGATACGGCGCCTCACCCGGCGGGCGCCGCGTAGCGGTTGACCGGGTACGGCGTCATCGCCACCGCGCGGCAGGCCTCGGCCAGGTAGGGCGACAGCGCGCCGGCCAGGGCGAAGCCGGAGGCGTTCCGCTCGCGCAGGCGGTCGGCGGCGGCCTGGGCCCGGTCGCGCAGCTTGTCCTCGTCCACGGTGAGCACGCGGCCGGCGCGGACGACCACGCGGCCGGCGACGAGCACCGTGTCGACGCTGGCGCCCGTCTCCACGTAGACGAGCGAGCCGAGGACGTCGCTGCGGGGCTTCAGGTGCGTCGAGTGGCCGCGCAGCAGGACGAGATCCGCGCAGAGCCCGGGCTCGACGGCGCCGACCTGGCCTTCGAGCCCGAGCGCGCGGGCGCCGTTCAACGTCGCCATGCGCCAGACGTCCGCCTTTTCCAGCCACCGCGCGGTGTGATGGGGGAACCGCACGTTGCCCACGAGGCCGGCCAGGCGCATGGCCTCGAACATGTCCTGGTTGTCGGACGACATCGAGCCGTCGCAGCCGAGCGCGACGGTGACGCGCCGGTCGAGCATCTCGCGCACGGCGGCGATGCCGCTGCCCAGGCGCAGGTTGCTGGCCGGGTTGTGGGAGATGCAGGCGCCGGCGTCGCCGAGGCGGGCGATGTCCTCCTCGGTGAGCCACACGGCGTGGGCGCCGACGAAGCCGGGGCCCAGCATGCCGAGCTCGGAGAGCCTGCTCACCGCCGTCCGGCCCCAGCGTCGCATGGCCTGGATGGCCTGCACCTTGGACTCGGCCAGGTGCGTGTGGATGCCGACCCCGTGCTCGCGCGCCTGGCGCGCGCAGCCCTCCAGGAACTCGTCCGTGCACTGGGTCGGGATCGTCGGCGCCAGCGCGATGCGGATGCGGCCGCCGGCGGCGCCGTGGAACTTGCGGATCGAATCCTCGCCCAGGCGCAGCAGCGCGTCGGTCGACGGCGGCCGCAGCCCCTCCAGGTGCCGCGCGCGGTCGGGCGGCAGCCGGTCGAGAAGGCCCGGCACGGTGTCCCAGAAGCGGAGGTCGGCGACGGCGGGAGCGAGCACCACGCGGAGCCCCACGTCGGTGTAGGCGCGGACGACCGCCTCCATCTCCTCCGGCGAGGGGTACGGCAGGCTCATGAAGAGGTCGTAGGCCGTCGTGCACCCGGTCTTCGCCATCTCGGCGGCGCCGATGGCGGCCGACAGGTAGTGATCCTCGGGCGTGCGGCCGGCGTTCAGCGCGGGGCCGTGGTTCAGGAGGTCCTCCAGGGTCCAGCGCCCGGCGAGGCCGCGGAGCAGGTTGTTGTGGCAGTGGGTGTGCGCGTTGACGAGCCCGGGCAGCACGAGGCAGCCGGTGGCGTCGATCTCCTCGGCGCCCGACGGCCGCGGCACGCCCGGGCCGGCCGCGGCGATGCGCTCGCCCTCGACCAGCACGTCGCCCGCGGCCAGCGCGGGCGGCTCGCCGCGGAGCAGCTGGCCGCCGCGCACCAGCAGGGCCACGCTACTTCTTCTCCGGCAGGAGGTCGTTCGTGTAGAGCTCGGGGCCGGCCACGCGGCGCTTGAGCTGCATGTACTCCGTGTAGACGTCGCGCGACTTGTCCACGCGCGCCGGCTCGAACTGCCCCACCGCCACCTTGCCGCTCGTGACCTCCTCGGTCATGGCGTAGCGGCTGGCCACCGTGGCCGCGCCGAGGGCCGCGTCGTAGTCGACCTCGGGGTTGTACTTGACGAGGATCCTGGCGCCCTCCTCCAGGTGCTCCTTCGCGAAGGCGTACTTCATCCCCTTCACGCTGGCGCGCAGGAAGGCGCGGAGCGGCTCGGCGTCCTTCGCGATCGAGTCCTCGCGGGCGAAGATGACCAGCGAGTACATGTCGAACCCGGCGTCCGCGTAGGAGATGCGCCTGAGCGTGATGCCCTGCGATTTGGCCTGCTTCTGCAGGCGCGCCTCGTGGTTGGCGAAGAAGGGCGCCCCGTCCACGCGGCCGGTGATGAGCGCGGGGCCCATGGCGGCGCCGTCCATCGTCACCCACTTCACCGAGTCGGCCTTGAAGCCGGCCAGCTTGGCGAGGAGGGGGAAGAGGATCTGGTGGCTGTTGCCCGGCGTGATCGAGAGCGTCTTGCCCTCGAGGTCCTTCGCCGTGTTGATGCCGGTGCCCTCGCGGACGAAGATCGAGTGGGGCGGCCGGCGGAAGTAGGCGCCGATGGCGCGCACCTTGATGTCCTCGTTGGCCTTCGCGCCGACGAGCGCGCTGAAGTCGGCGCTGCCCGCCTCGGCCTGCCCCACCGCGATGCGCTTGATGGTGTCGCCGCTGCCGGCGCCGCGGAGGATCTTCACGTCGAGCCCCTCCTCGCGGTACCAGCCCTTGTCGAGCGCGGTGAAGTACGGCGTGTACTCGCCGTACGGCAGGAAGTCGAGGATGAAGGTGAACGGCCGGAGCGGCTTGCCCTGGGCGCCGGCGGCGCCGACCGAGGCGAGGAGCGCCGCGAGGGCGAGAGCGACGAATCTGATGGTCATGCGTGTTCCTCCCTGGTCGGTCCGGGCGATCGGTGCGCCGGCCCGCTCACGCAGCGGCAGCGTACGCGCGCAGGGCCGGGGCGGTCAACGTCGGCGGCGGCCGCTCTCCGCCGCGGCCGGGTTCTGCAGCTCCACCACGGGCCCGTAGAGATCGGGCCGCCGGTCGCGATAGTAGCCCCACAGCGCGCGCAGCTCGGGGATGACCGACAGGTCCACGTCGGCCATCACGATGTCCTCGCGGGTCGCGCTGGCCTGGGCCACGATCTCGCCGCGGGGGTTGCAGATCAGGCTGTCGCCGTGGTGGTCGCGGGCCGAGCCGCCCGTGTCCACGCCCACCTTGTTGACGCCGCACACGTAGTACACGTTGGCGATGGCGTGGGCGCGCAGCTCCAGGTCCCAGAGGTAGCGCGTCATCCGCGTCGTGTTGGTCGGCACGAAGACGATCTCCGCCCCGCCGAGGCCCAGCACGCGCGCGGCCTCGGGGAAGTGCCGGTCGTAGCAGATCAGGATGCCGATGCGGGCGAAGGGCGTGTCGAACGTCGGGAAGCCGAGGTCGCCGGGCGTGAAGTAGAACTTCTCGTCGCCGCGCGGCTCGCTGGCCCGGGCGCGGTCCATGAAGGGGATGCTCGACTTGCGGTACTTGCCGATGAGGCGCCCGTCGGGCCCCAGCACCGCCGCCGCGTTGTAGAACGTCCCGTCCGGCGTCCGCTCGAAGATGGGGCAGATGAGCACGGCCTCCGTCTCGCGCGCCACCTGGGCCATCCGGTCGATGGTCGGCCCGGGGATCGGCTCGGCCCAGTCGAAGTACTCGCACCGCCGCTCCACGCAGAAGTACATGGTGCTGAACAGCTCCGGCAGGCAGACGATCCGGGCGCCCTGCGCGGCCGCCTGCCGCACCAGGCGGACGGCGGTGTCCACGTTGACGGCCTTGTCCACGTGACCGGAGAACTGCGCGCCCGCGATCCTCAGCATGATCTGACCTCCTGACACGGAGGCCCCGACATGGCCCCCACGCCCCCGGACGTTCGGAGCGCCCCGGCCGAGCCGTGGCGCTCCTCCCAACCCGCTCTCAGCGGAACGCCGGCGCGACCTTCGCCGCCCAGTCGCGCAGGAAGCGTTCCTTGTCGTCGAAGTGCACGCTCATCCAGAACTGGCGCGCGCCGGCCTCCACCGCGGCCTCGAGCTTCTCGATGCACTGCGCGGGCGTGCCGACCGCCGCGAACCGGTCCGCCAGGTAGTCGACCAGGCCGAGCTCCTCGATCAGCCGGTTGTTGGGGCTGCCCGGCAGCGTGTGGCTGCTGAAGGCGTACCGCTGGCCGAGGATCTTCACCTTCTCCAGCAGGTCGGGCGGGATGTGCTTGCCCTCGGTGGTGAAGCGGCTCAGGTGGTTGCCGGCCGCGGCCAGCGACATCTTGATCTCCTCGACACCCTCGCGGTAGCTGGCGGCGACGTTCACGTCCGGCCACCACCAGAGGTCGAGGCCGGCGGGATCGCGGCCGGCCTCGCGCGCGCCGGCCTGGACCTGGGCGATCGAGTCGCGCACGATCTCCGGCGCGATCCCGGTCCGGATCACGGCGCCGTCGGCGATCCGGCCGGCCAGGCGCAGGGTCTTCGGGCCCGACGCGGCCAGGTAGAGGGGCACGTGGGCGCGCTTCCAGGTGAGCGTGGCGCGGGCGCCGTGGTAGGTCGCGCTGCCCGTCGTCAGCAGCGCGCGGATCGTCTCCGTGTACTCGCGCAGCTCGGCCAGCGACGCCGGCCGCAGCCCGACGTTGAAGGCCGCGCTGTCGCCGCTGCCGAGGGCCACCAGCGTGCGGCCGGGGGCCAGCTCCTCCAGCGTGGCCGCGGCGGACGCGGCCACCGCCGGGTGCCGGGTCACCGGCGTGATCACCCGCGGCCCCAGCCGGATGCGCCCGGTGTTCACCGCGCACAGGGCGAGCGTCATGTAGACGTCGCGACAGATCGACTGCGAGTCGGAGATGCCGAGGATCTCGTAGCCCAGGTCCTCGACGAGCCTGGCCCAGCGGACCACCTCGGGGGGCGATCCCGTGGGCATGTAGTTGATGCCGAACCGGACGCGCATGCGATCCCTCAGGCCACGCCGCGCGGCACGCTCAGGCGCCGCCGGGCGGCACGGTCACGCCACACCTCGCGCACCGTCCCGCCCGCCGCCCGGCACGTGGCGTCCCCAGCCGGGCGCTCCCACGGTCCGGCGAGGCTCCATCATCCCCCGGCCACGGACGATGGTCGGCGCCGCCGTGTCGATCCGCGGACGTTGACGGCCAGGGTGACCTCCCGGTAGCGTGGCGCCATGGCCACGGCGCTCGAGCGGGAAGCGACGACCAGGCGCTGGCGGCGCGTCGAGTACGAGCGCCTCGTCGATCTCGGCCTCTTCGTGGGCGAGCGCCTCGAGCTGCTCGACGGCGTGCTCGTCGTGCGGGAGCCCCAGGGAAGCCCCCACGCCGCCATCGTGGAGAAGGTCGGCCTGGTCCTGGCCGCGGCGTTCGGGGGCGGATGGCATGCGCGTCGGCACTCTCCTCTTGCGCTGGGCGACTTCTCGGAGCCCGAGCCCGACGTGGCGGTCGTCGCCGGCGAGCCGAAGGATTATATCGCCGCTCATCCCTCGACCGCCGCGCTCGTGGTGGAGGTCGCCGACTCGAGCCTCCGGCTGGACCGTCGCTTCAAGGCCGCGATCTACGCGCGGGCGGGCCTGCGCGAGTACTGGATCGTGAATCTCGTCGATCGAACCGTCGAGGTCCATCGCGAGCCGCAGGCGCCCGCCGGCGCCGCGGAGGACTGGAGCTACGGGACGATCGAGGCGCTGCGCCCACCCGCGCAGGTGACCCCGCTCGCCGCTCCCGAACGCCCGATCGCGGTCGCCGACCTGCTTCCCTGACCCCACGGGACAGCCGGGGCCGGCAACACCGGTCCTTCCGCGGCAACGGCTGGTGTACTCTGCCTTGTCACCATGCACCGTGAGGGGCGGATGGACGGGCTGCGACTCCAGGCGCCGGCGCTGGACGCGACGGCCGGCGTCGTCCGCCCGGGCCGCCCCGAGCGCGGCGCCTAGCGTGCTCCGCGACCTGGTCGTGCTGGTCACGGGCTGCTCGAGCGGCATCGGCCGCGCCCTCGCGATCGAGTTCGCCCGCCGGGGCCACCGCACGTTCGCCTCCGCGCGCCGGCCGGCGGGACTGGACGGGCTCGCGGGGCCCACGCTCACGCCGCTGGCGCTCGACGTGGCGGACGGCGCCTCGATCGAGGCGGCGGTGGCCGCCGTGATCGAGCAAGCGGGCCGCATCGACGTCCTGGTCAACAACGCGGGGATCAACCGGTTCGGTCCGCTCCCCGAGGTGCCCCTCGCCGAGGTCCGGCGCCTGATCGAGACGAACCTCGTGGCTCCGCTCGCGCTGATCCAGGCGGTGGTCCCGCACATGGCGCGGCGGCGACGCGGGCGCATCGTCAACGTGGGAAGCGTGGTCGGGGTGCTGCCGACGCCGTTCGCGGGCCCCTACTGTGCGAGCAAGGCCGGGCTCCACGCGCTGAGCGAGGTGCTCCGGATGGAGCTGGCCGCCTTCGGCATCGACGTCGTGCTGGTGCAGCCGGGCGCGGTGCGCTCGAACATCGCCGCCAGCGGCGCGGCCGGCATCGACCGCTACTCGCGCGAGCCATCGCTCTACCGGGCCGTCGCCCGGGAGATCGAGCAACGCGCGTTCGCGTCCCAGCGGGCCCCGATGGAGGCCGAGGAGTTCGCCCGGCGCCTCGTCGACCGCGTCACCCGCCGCCGGCCCCCGCGTCTGATCCGCCTGGGACAGAACGCCCGCCTCCTTCCGGCCCTCGCCTGGCTGCCGCGCCCGGTCCTCGACCGGCTGATGGCCCGGCGCTTCGGCCTGGACCGCCTCGGGCTGGGGGAGCGCGGCTGATCGCCGGGCGCCCTCCGCCCGGCCGCCAGGATACCGGGCGCTCCCGGCCCCCGGCCGTCGATTGACGGCTCCGGTCACGCTCGCTATCCTGCTGCCCCACCGCTGCGGGACGGGCAGCGGGCGACGATGGGACGCGCAGCGCGGCGGGCCGCGGAGAGACGGCCGCGTCGGCCATGTCGACGCGCGCTGGTCTGGAGGGCGTCGTGAAATGATCGCGAGGATGAATTCCGAGCTCACCCCATCGTTCGTCAACCGGGTCAAGCTCTCCGGCCTGATGAACATGGTGGCGCAGGGGATGCTGCGCGGCCTGGGCAAGCCCGTCGTGTACCTGGCCGTGACCCAGGCCCTCAAGGGGTTCCACGTGTCGCGCGCCCTCGCCGCGGTCACGCGGAGCGGGCTGCTGGAAGCCCTGAGCGAGCAGGGCGGATGCCGGGTCGACGAGTACGCCCGCTCCCGGGGGATGAATCCGGAGATCGCCCTGGCGCTCTGCCACTACCTCGTCCTCGCGGGCTTCCTGCGGCACCAGGACGGCCGGTTCCGGTGGACGTCCTGGGGGAAGTGGTACTCGGAGAGCGAGTACCTGCAGGGGCTCGTGCTCTTCGTGCACTCGTTCCGCGACATCTACGAGCACGTGGAGGATGCGCTCCGGGACAGGGCCCGGTATCCGGACGACTTCCGTCGCGACGGGGAGCTGCTCGGGCGCGCATCGGCGTCGGTGGGCCGGAGCCTGTACTTCCCCGTCGTCCGCGATCACCTCCGGCGGCAAGGGGCGCGCACGGTGCTCGACCTGGGCTGCGGCTCGGGCGAGTTCCTGATGGCCCTCGTCCTCGAGGAGGACATGACGGGGTACGGTCTCGACCTCTCCAAGGACGCCGTGGAGTTCGGCCGGCGCCTGGCCAGGGAGCACGGCCTCGATCGCAAGCTCGACCTCTGGACGCAGGACATGTTCGCGGTCGAGACGATGCGCGCGCGCGTGCCGTCGGTGGACGCGGTGACGGGCTTCGTGGCCCTGCACGAGTTCCTGAACGACCAGGCGCGGCTCGTGCGGTGGCTGTCCGCGCTGCGCGCCGCGTACCCGGCGGCGCACTGCTACTTCCTCGAGTTCACGCCGGTGGACCGCGAGGCGCTCCAGCGGCGCGCCCGGCTCTATCAGCAGACCTTCGCGCCCGAGTACCTCTTCATGCACGACCTGACGGACCAGCGGCTCGCCTCGGTCGAGACGTGGAGGGCCCTCTTCCGGGAGTGCGGGTTCGGGAGGATCGAGGCCCATTGTGTCCAGAAGGTGGGGGCGGATCCCCTGATCACGCTGTTCCATCTGAGCTCCGACGGGGCGCCCGGGATGACACCCGCGGCGCGATGAGGGCCGCGCGCAGGGTCGTGCTCGCCGTCGTCGGGCTCGGTCTGGCCCTGCTCGTCGCGGCCGGCGCCGCCGGGCGCTGGTGGAGCCCGAAGGAGCCCGGGGCGCTCCTGGCGTCGGGCACGATCGAGGCGACCGAGGTGCGCGTGAGCTTCAAGGTGTCGGGCCGGGTCGTCGAGCGGCCGGTCGACGAGGGCAGCCGCGTCCAGGCCGGCACCCTGGTGGGACGCCTCGAGAGCCTCGACCTGCAGGCCGAGGTCGAGCGGCTCCGCGCCGCGCTGCGCGGGACGGAGACGCTGATCCCGCAGCTCCGCACCGAGATCGCCATGCTCGAGGAGCTCACCGACAGCCGCATCGCCGAGTCGCGGGCCGCGCTCGCCTCGCGCGACCAGCAGCTGGCCGAGCTCCGGGCGGGCGCCCGGGCGCAGGAGCTGCAGATCGCGAGCGCCGGGGTCCTGGAGGCCAGGGCGAGCCTGGACAACGCCGAGGCCGACCTGAAGCGGATCGCGGCCCTCTACGACAAGGAGCTCGTCTCCGCGCAGGCTCGCGATGCCGCGCAGACCGCCTACCACGTCGCGCGCGAGAAGCACCGGGCGGCCGTCGAGCGGCTGGATCTGGTCCGGGAGGGAGCGCGGCGCGAGCAGATCGCCCGCGCCGAGGCGGAGGTCCAGCAGGCCCGGGCGGCGCTGGCCGGCGCGAACGCCGGGAGGATCACCGTCTTGCAGAAGCGGCAGGAGCTGGCCACGCTGCAGGCCAACGTCACCCGCGACCGCGCGGCGCTGGCGGTGGCCGAGGCGCAGCTCGGGTACACGGTCCTCAGGAGCCCGCAGGTCGGCGTCGTGCTGCGCAAGCACGTGGAGCCCGGGGAGATCATCGCCGCGGGCACGCCCGTGGTGACGATCGCCGACCTGACCAACGTGTGGCTGAAGATCTACGTCCCCGAGCCCCAGCTCGGGCGGGTCAAGCTGGGCCAGCGCGCGGAGATCCGCACGGACTCCTACCCCGAAAAGGTCTACCCGGGCGAGGTGATCTTCATCAACTCGGAGGCCGAGTTCACCCCGAAGAACGTCCAGACCTACGAGGAGCGGGTGAAGCTCGTCTTCGCCGTGAAGATCGCGGTCGACAACACCCACCAGGAGCTGAAGCCCGGCATGCCCGCCGACGCGAAGCTCCATCTCGAGTGACACGCCGGCCGCGGGCGGGCGCCGTGCCCCGGGCCGAGTAGCGCCCGCGCGTGGAGACCCCGGCCGCGATCGAGCTTCTCGGGCTCACCCGCCGGTTCGGCGCCGCGACCGCCGTGGATCACCTGGAGCTGGTCGTGCCGCGCGGCGAGCTGTTCGGGCTCGTCGGTCCCGACGGCGCCGGCAAGACGACGACGCTCCGGATGCTCGCGGGCATCCTCACGCCGACCGAGGGCGACGCCCGCGTGGCCGGCCAGTCCGTCCGCGCGGCGCCGGAAGCCGTGAAGAGCCGGATCGCCTACATGTCGCAGCGGTTCGGGCTGTACGGCGACCTGACCGTGCTCGAGAACCTGCACTTCTACGCCGACGTGTTCGAGGTGCCGCGCCGCGCGCGGCCGGCGCGGATCGCGCGCCTGCTCGGCTTCGCCAACCTCGCCCCGTTCGGGGACCGCCTGGCCGACCGGCTCTCCGGCGGCATGAAGCAGAAGCTCGGCCTGGCCTGCGCGCTGATCCACGCGCCCGAGATCCTGCTGCTGGACGAGCCGACCAACGGCGTCGACCCCGTCTCGCGCCGCGACTTCTGGCAGATCCTCTACCAGATGCTCGAGGAGGGCGTCACGATCTTCATGACCACGGCCTACCTCGACGAGGCCGAGCGGTGCAGCCGGGTGGGGCTGATCCACGCCGGACGGCTCCGCGCGGTCGACGCGCCGGCGCGGCTGAAGCAGCGCCTCGGCGGCGACCTGGTCGAGGTCGTCGTGTCCGACGCGTGGCGGGCCCGTGACGTCCTCGGCGGCGAGGACGCGGCGCGGCGGGTGACGCTCTTCGGCCAGCGCATCCACGTCGCCGTGGACGACGCCGGGCGCGACCTGCCGCGGCTCCTGGCCGCCCTGGCCTCCGCGGGGATCGAGGCCGGCGAGCCCCGCCGCATCGCCCCGTCGCTCGAGGACGTGTTCATCGAGCTGGCCGCCGGCCGGCCGGACGAGGCGGGTCCGGCCCCGGCCGCATGACGCCGCCGGCCGCCGCCGCCGTCAGCGTCCGCGACCTCGCGCGCCGCTTCGGGCAGTTCGTCGCCGTCGACCGCGTCTCGTTCGACGTCGAGCCCGGCGAGGTCTTCGGCTTCCTCGGGCCGAACGGCTCCGGGAAGTCGACGACCATCCGCATGCTCACCGGCCTGCTGATCCCCAGCGGCGGCTCCGGCCGGGTGGCGGGGTTCGACATCACGACCCAGAGCCAGGCGATCAAGGAGGTCATCGGCTACGTGTCCCAGCGCTTCTCGCTCTACGAGGACCTGACGGTCGGCCAGAATCTCGACTTCTACGCCGGCATCTACCGCGTCCCCCGGGCGAGGCGAGCGGCGCGCCGGCAGTGGGCGCTGGAGATGGCGGGCCTGGGCGGGCACGAGGCGCGCCTGACCCGCGACCTCGCCGGGGGCTGGCGCCAGCGGCTGGCGCTGGCGTGCGCGGTCATGCACGAGCCGCGGATCCTCTTCCTGGACGAGCCGACGTCGGGAGTCGACCCGATCTCGCGCCGGAGCTTCTGGGACCTGATCCGCACGATGGCGCGCCAGGGCGTGACCGTGTTCGTCACCACGCACTACATGGACGAGGCCGAGTACTGCGATCGCCTGGCCCTGATCTACCAGGGGCGGCTGGTGGCCCAGGGCAGCCCCGACGCGCTGAAGCGCGACCGCATGCGGGGCGACGTCCTCGAGGTGGCGGTCGACCGCCCGCTGGACGCGCTCCGGGTCCTGGCGCGGGAGCCGGCGGCGCTCGAGTCCGGCGTCTTCGGCGCGCTCCTGCACGTCGTCGTCGCCGACGCCGCGCGCGACGCGGCGGCCGTGCGCGGCGCGCTGGCCCGGGCCGACGTCCGCGTCGAGCGCCTCGAGCGCATCGCGCCCTCGCTCGAGGACGTGTTCGTGTCGGCCGTCCAGCACGAGGCCCGGGAGGGCTGACGTGCGCGCCGGCCGGCTGCTCGCCATCGCCCGCAAGGAGGCCACGCAGATCCGGCGCGATCCGCGCAGCCTCTGGATGGCCTTCGCGCTGCCGATCCTGCTGCTGATGCTCTACGGCTACGCGCTCACCCTGGACGTGAACAACCTGACCACGATCGTCCGCGACCAGGACGCGACCGCGGTCAGCCGCGACTTCCTCGAGCGCCTGACGCGATCCGGCTACTTCTCGATCGTCGAGCGGGCGGCCGGCTACGACGCCGTCGAGCGGGCCCTCGACGGCGGCACCGCCCAGGTCGCCATCGTCATCCCCCGGAACTTCGCCCGCGACCTCGAGCGCGGGCTGGTGGTGCCGGTGCAGGCCATCCTGGACGGCAGCGACGACAGCGCCGCCTCCCTCGCCATGGGCTACCTGAACGCGATCGCGGGGCGCTACTCGGAGCAGCTCGCCGCCACCCGCGTGCGGCGGCCGCCGCCGGTGGAGGGGCGGGGGCGCGTCTGGTACAACGCCGATCTCCGCAGCCGGAACTTCATCATTCCCGGCCTGATCGCGGTCCTCATGATGGTGATCGGCACCCTGCTCACCTCGCTCACGGTAGCGCGCGAGTGGGAGCGGGGCACCATGGAGCAGCTCCTGGCCACCCCGGTCCGGATCTCCGAGCTGATCCTGGGCAAGCTCCTGCCGTACTTCGTCATCGGCGTCACCGACGTGCTCGTGGCCGCCGGCGGCGGGACGTGGATCTTCGGGGTGCCGTTCCGGGGCAGCGGCCTGCTCCTGCTCGGCTTCGCGATGGTGTTCCTGGCCGGCGCCGTCGGCCTGGGCGTGCTCATCTCGATGCAGACGCGCTCGCAGCTGCTGGCGAGCCAGGTGGCCATGCTCACGACCCTGCTGCCCGCGTTCCTGCTCTCGGGGTTCGTGTACGAGATCGCCAACATGCCGCGGTGGCTGCAGGCGATCACCTACCTCATCCCCGCCCGCTACTTCGTCAGCGCGCTCAAGAGCATCTTCCTGAAGGGCGTCGGCCTGTCCGTGCTCTGGATGGACGCGGCCATGCTCGCCGCGTTCGCGGTCGCGGTGACGGCGGTGGCGATGCGGACGTTCAGGAAGCGGCTCGACTAGCAGCCATGTGGGAGCGCCTGCGCCACCTCATGCGCAAGGAGTTCATCCAGATCGTCCGCGATCGCCGCATGCGGGCGGTGCTCGTGGCGCTGCCGGCCTTCCAGCTGTTCGTGTTCGGCTACGCCGCCACCACCGAGGTGGTGGACCTCACCACCGCCGTCGCCGACTTCGACGGCACCCAGGACAGCCGCGAGCTGGTGCGGCAGTTCGCGAGCTCCGGGTACTTCCGCATCGTCGGCCACGTCCCGAGCGCCGGGGCCGTCCGCGACCTGCTCGACCGTGGAACGGCCCGGGTCGCCCTGCAGCTCGACCCCGGGTTCGCCAGCGACCTGCGCCGGGGCGAGACGGCGGTGGTGCAGGTGCTGGTGGACGGCACCGCGTCGAACACCGCGGCCATCGCGCTCAACTACGCCACCCAGGTCATCGCCCAGTACAACCGCCGGCTCGTGGCGCCCGCCGGCGTCAGCCTCCGCGCGCCGGGCCCGGCGGCGAGCCGGGCGGCGGCCCCCGGCCCCGGGCCGGGCGCCATCGATCTCCGCGTGCGGGCCTGGTACAACCCCGAGCTGCGCAGCCGGGCCTTCGCCGTCCCCGGCGTCATCGCGCTGGTGATCATGCTCACGGCGCTGCAGCTGACCTCGATGGCCATCGTCCGCGAGCGAGAGATGGGGACCATCGAGCAGCTCCTGGTCAGCCCGCTGCGCCCGCTCGAGCTGATCCTGGGCAAGACCCTGCCGTTCGCGCTCTTCGGCCTCGGCCACCTCGTGGTCGGCACCGGCGTCGCCGTGCTGTGGTTCGGCGTGCCGATCAAGGGCAGCGTGCTGCTCCTGCTGGGGGGAACCGTCCTCTTCCTGCTGCCGGCGCTGGGCATCGGCGTGTTCATCTCGACCGTCTCGCGGACGCAGCAGGAGGCCCTGCTGTCCACGTTCCTGGTCTTCCAGCCCGCCCTGATGCTGTCCGGCTTCCTGTTCCCGATCGCGAACATGCCGGCGCCGATCCAGTACGTCACCTACGTGAACCCGCTCCGCTACTTCGTGTCGATCCTCCGCGGCATCTTCCTGAAGGCCAGCGGGGCCGCCGTCCTGTGGCCGGAGTTCGCGGCCCTGCTCGTCCTGGGCGCGGGCGTGCTGACGGTCAGCCTCCTGCGCCTCCGCCGGCGACTGGAGTAGCGTCGAGCCGGATCTCCTCCACCACCTCGAACTGCTTGCCGAACTCGAACTTCGGCGACAGGTGCGGGATCTTCACCTGGGCCTCGGGGGCGCCCTGCGACACGCGCTCCTGCCGGTAGCGGTCGAACGTGCCCGGGGCGACCACCTGCAGCACGGGACGGCCCAGGCGCTCGCTCTCCCGCTTGGCCTGGTACTCGACGTTGGCCTCGCAGAGGGCCTGGTCCATCGACCGGAGGAAGTCGCGGTGCTCCGCGGCGCTGGTGGGGCCGCCGGGCTCCACCATCAGCGCGTAGTACGGCGTGGCCGCCCAGCGCGGGGCCATGGCGAAGTGCTTGAGATCGATCTTCCGCGCCGCGACCACGTCGAGGAGGCTCGCGGTGACCTGCGACTCGGTGAGCTTCTCGCCGGTCACCGAGCTGATACCCTGGCCCTTGCGCACGAACTGGATGACGGGCGCCTCGCGGTAGTAGTCGACCACGCGCACGATGTCGTTGATGTGGTAGCGATACAGCCCGCTGGAGGTCGTGAAGAGCACGTAGTACTCGCGGTTGGACACCAGCTCGTCGGCGGTGAGGCAGGTCGGCTGCTCGGCGTCGATCTCGTCGACGGGCACGAACTCGAAGAAGTGCGTGGTCAGGGCCAGCACGCCGGCGGCGCCGGCGTCCACGAGGGGGATGGAGCCGCGCCCCTCGCTGGCCATGTACCCCAGGTCGCGGACCGGCGCCTCGCCCCAGAAGCGTCGCAGGCGCTGCAGGTAGAGCGGCATCGTGCCGCCCTTCCAGCAGCTGATCACCTTCAGGTCCGGCCACGCATGCTTCGGGGTGAGCGCGCCGTGGCGCTCGGCGGCCGCCGCGAGCTGCCGCGCCCGCTCGGGCTGTGGCCGGAGGAGGCGGCGCGCCGCCTCCGCCGCCGGCTGCGGCAGCGCCACCTCGGCGGAGACGCGGCCGGCGCCGAGGTCGGCGAGGAGCCGCTCCGCGTGGGCCTGCATCTTCTCGGCCAGCAGCACGAGCGAGCTCGGGTTCACCGAGACGGCGAGCCGGATGTCGTGCTGGAGGGCCAGCAGGAGGGTCAGGTAGTACTTCGCCTCCACGCTCTTGATGCGGGCCACCTCGTAGGGCAGCGCGTAGAACGTCCTCACGAACGACGGCTGTTGCCGGGTCAGGAAGCCGGAGATCGCGCCGTACGGGATGCCCGCCTCGGTGTGGCCCTCGACGTCACAGCTCGACGGGATCAGGAAGGTCCCCCCACCGGCCTCGGGATAGTCGGCGAGCAGCCGCCAGGTGTGGACGTGCACGGCGTGGTTGTACTCGGCGAGATACGACGGGGTGACCGGGATGAACTTCGACTTCCCGGTGGTCCCGCTGGTGACCGCGAACATCAAGGGCGCCTCGCGCGTGAGCACGTGGCGCTCCCCGCGCATGGACCGCTGGACATAGGGCTCGAGGCGCTCGTAGTCGTTGATGGGGACCTGCCGCCGGAAGTCGGCGACGGTACGGATGCCGCCGAATCCGTGCTCGCGACCGTACACCGTATCCCGGTTGGCGGCCACGATCGCGCGCAGCTTCTGCTCCTGCGCGGCCCGCGGCGCGCGCACCGCGTCCTCGAACCGACGGACGTGCGTGAATCGCCAGAGCAGCTGCGCGGACTTGAGGATCTGCTCACGCATGGTGGTCCTCGTGGCGGCCCCGGCGGCCCTGCGCGACGGTCACGCGACGACCGCCCGCGTGCGCGCGTGGCGGGCCAGCCGCGTCTCGTCCACCATCACGCCGAGCCCGGGGCCGCGCAGGGCGGGCGCCCATCCGCCGGGACCCGCGGTGGTGTCCTCGACCGTCACGTCCTCCTCGAGCAGGAAGCGGCCCGCGGCGCCCTCCCGGTAGAGCAGCTCCGGGTACGCGCACGCGAAGGCCCGCCCGGCCGCCGTCAGGATGCCGCTCTCGCCCACCTGCGCCCCGAGCTGGCAGGGGACGCCGCGCTCGCGCGCGAAGGCGAGGATCCGGCGCGCGGTGAGCAGGCCCCCGCACTTCGAGAGGCGGATGTTCAGGGCGTCGCAGGCACGACGCTCGATGAGCCGCCGCGCGTCGGCCAGCGTGTGAAACGACTCGTCCACGATGACGGGGGGCTCGAGGGCCTCGGCGACCCGCGCCAGTCCCTCGAGGTCGTCCGCGGGGAGCGGCTGCTCGACGGCGCAGATCCCCCGGGCGACCATCGCCGGCAGCGCGTCGAGGGCCTGCTCGGCGGTCCAGCAGGCGTTGCCGTCGACCCGCAGGTCGCCCCGGGGGCCGATCGCCCATCGCGCGAACGCCAGCGTGCGCAGGTCGAGCCGCCGCCCCTGGCCCACCTTGACCTTGGCCGTCCGGGCCCCGTACCGGCGGACCTTCAGGCACAGCCCGAGGAGCGTGAGGGGGTTGCGCACGAACGGCAGCACGACGCTGTACTCCACCCGATCCGCCCGCACCCCGCCCAGCAGCTCGGCGCAGGACCGCGTGAAGTGCTTGCCCGCGGCGTCGAGCAGGGCCAGCTCCAGCGCGCAGCGCGCGGCGCCGCCCCGCGCGGGCCCCTCCTCGTCGTAGCGCACCTCCAGCGCGTCGGCGACGTCCTCGAGCGACCGGAACTTTCGCCGCCACCACGGCCCGGCGAGCGCGCCGGTGATGTCCGCGACGACGCTGTCCGGCGTCTCGCCGGTGACGTACGCGCGCGGGACGGCCTCCCCGTAGCCGACCGTCCCGTCACGCAGCCGCACGCGGACCCAGACGTTCGTCGTGTCGCGGCGCCGGGCCAGCGAGTGGCCGAACACCATGCGGAAGGGGAGGCGGACCTCGAGGACCTCGAGTCGCTCAACCTCCATGACGACGCGGCTCCTCGCCGCCGCCGACCCAGCCGACCAGCGCGTCGATCACCTGCTCGCGGCACGGCTCGGCGAGCAGGAAGTGCTCGGCATCGAAGCTGACCAGGCGGCAGCGGTCGCGGAGACGGCGATCGAGCAGCCGCCGGTGGCGCCGGTTGTCCGAGATCCGGTCGCGCGCAGCCTCGAGCACGAGCAGCGGAACGGCGAGCCGGTCCAGGTTCCGCCGCAGCCAGCCGACCATGCGGCGCGTCTCGAGCAGGCACCGGGCGGTCACCGTCCGCGCGCCCAGCGCGTCCTGCCGGATCCACGCCAGCACCTCGGGGTCGCGGGTGAAGAGATCGTCGTCCTGCGGCACCGGGAAGCGGGCCCGCGGGCGCAGGAGCCCGCACGCGAGGATCCGGAGCTTGGCCCACGGCCGGTAGTCGGGAAGGATGTAGAGACCCGGCGTCAGCATGACCAGCGAGCGGATGTCGGGACGCCGCGTGAGGGCGCAGCCGAGGGCGAGGTTGGCGCCGAAGCAGTGCCCCACCAGGTGCGCGGGCAGGCCCGGATGATCGGCGCGGGCCAGGTCGACGACGGCCGCGACCTCGTCGAACCACTCGGTGTACCGGCCGATGTCGCCCCGGACGCCGGGCGAGGCGCCCGAGCCGCGGCGGTCGAGCGCGTAGACGGCGATGCCGCGGGCGAACAGCGACTCGGCGCACTCCGCGAACCACTGCGCGTGGCTCTGCAGGCCGTGCACCAGGATCAGCGTGGCCACCGGCGCCGGAGGCCGCCACGCGTAGCCGTGGACGCCCGGCGCCGCGCGGCGCAGATGGAGCGGCTCGGCGCGCTCGGAGAACGCGAACCGGGTCGCCGGCGACGGCGGCATCGTCGGCGTCATCGTCCCCGTTCGCCGTCCCCCGGAGCGGGGCCGGCGCCGGCGCCGCCGACCATCCCGCGCAGGCGCCGCGCCAGCGCCTTCAGCATGATCCACTCACCGACCTCGCTGCCTTCGATGTGATGCCCGAGCCACTGCAGGCCGTAGCCGGCGACGAAGGCCAGCGCCGCGGCCACGAACCGGCCCCGGAACAGGAAATAGAGGAAGAGGACCGGCGCCAGCGGCCCCCCCACGATGTGGCAGGCGCGGTTCCACGGGTTCCGGTGGCGCTGCGGATAGGCGCGAAGGAACTCCCGGATCTGGCTCGCGGCGCTCATCAGTCGGTGGTCGCCTCCGGCTCGTACCTCAGGACGCGTCCATGGAGCTCGCGGATCCGCCGGCACAGCACGGGCACCAGCGCCCGGGCGATGTCCGCGTCACGGCGCATCTCCCCGTCGAAATCCCAGCGGTTGAGCAGGATGCACTCGGTGGGCGCCAGCGCGGTGACGTTCGCCGACCGCGGACCGCCGTCGAGCAGGGCCATCTCGCCGAACGTCTCGCCGGGCCCGAGCTCGCCCAGCCGCTGCTCTCGCCCGCCCTCCTCGGACTCGAGCGTGACGGCGACGCGGCCGCTGGCGATCACGTAGAGGGCGACGCCCGAGTCGCCCCGGCGCAGGATCTGCACGCCGGCGGGAAACGTGCGCCGCGTGGCGAGCTTGCCCAGCCGCGCGATCTGCGGGGCCTTCAGCCCCACGAAGATGTCGACGGCCCTCAGCAGGGCCTCGACGTCCACGCTCGCCCCTTCCCGCGCGCGGCCGTTCATGCGCCGACCTGGAGGGCCCGCAGGCTCGCGGCGCCCTGCCATTGCGCGATCTGCCGTGTCGCCGCCGCGTAGCCGAACTCGATGACCTGCTCCGCCGAGCCGAAGTCCATGATGCCGCACGCCTTGCTGCCGACCTGCAGGTACAGGTCCGCCAGGCCCTTCATCTTCATCTGCTCTTCCGCGGAGACGCTGCGGACCACCGCCGCGCGCGTGAGGATGCTCAGGATGCCGGGGACCTCGATCCGCTCCGCGAAGGGGTTGATCCGGCTCCAGAGGATCCGCCAGCCGGAGAGGTCGCTCGTGTAGTTGGCGCCCGCGACGAGGTCGACCGGCACGCTGACGTCGGCGGCGATGACGGTGCCGCTCGGACAGAACGTGCGCATGACGTCGACGGGCAAGTTGTTGAGGAGCCCGCCGTCGACGAGCAGCTCGCCGTCGTCCGTCACCGGAGGGACGATGCCGGGCAGTCCGATGCTCGCGCGGCAGGCACGGGACAGCGCGCCCCGCCGGTGGATCACCGGCTCCGCCCTCGACAGGTTCGTCGAGATGCAGAAGTACGGCAGCCACAGATTCTCGATGAGCGTGTCGCCGAAGATGGAGGCGATCAGCTTCGTCATCGCGCGGGCCGTGACCAGCGACACCACCGGGAAGGTGAAATGGTGGAACGACCGGTGCGACGCTCGCCAGGTCGAGAGGATCGTCGCGTGATCGAGCCCCAAGGCCACGCCGCCCGCCAGCACGGCCCCCGCGCTCGTTCCGCCGACGAGATCGATCGGGATGCCCGCTTCGGCGAGGGCGCGAACCACCCCCACGTGCGCCAGGCCGCGCGCCCCGCCGCCGCCGAGCACGAGACCGATCTCGCAGCCGGCCACGAAGCGGGCGAGCCGGCTGAAGTCGGCCGCGGAGTCGAGTCGCACATGGTGATGTCTGCCGAGGCGACGGCCGGCCAGCCAGCGTTCCGTGCCGGTCGGCCTCGAGGAGGCGTCGCGATGGAGCAGGACGAGGCTCTGGACGCCGCCGGCGGTCGGCGGGGTCCGGCGCGCCATCTCGCGCTCGATCTCGCCGGGGGCCGGGTCGTCGCCGGCCTGGGCGACGAGCAGGACCAGGTCGGCCTGCCGGACGGCGCGATGGGTCCACGGGGACCAGCCGGCATCCGTCTCGTACACGACGAAGCGATGCTCCATCTCCTGATCGTTCAGCCACGCGACCAGGTTCAGCGCGTCGGGGTCCTCGTCGGAGCACTGGGCGATGCCCGGCCGTCCCAGGCGCGCGTCGACGCGCTCGGCGGTCAGGTGCTGGATCGGGCCGTGGCGACGGAGCGCCTCACACAGCCGACTGGAGAAGTCCGCCGGCCGGCTCCCCGCGCCCGCGCCGACGACGGCCACGGTCTGCACCCGGCTCCGCACGCCCGCCGTCTGCTGGCGCAGGCGCGTGGCGATGATGCGCGCCACGGCGGTGGCGGCGCGGGGGTACCTGTCGAGGACCCGCTCGAACGCCGCGCGGGAGAACCTGGCGAGCTCGGAATCGCGGACGGCATGGACCGTCGCCGAGCGTGGTTCACGGGTCAGGAGCGCCATTTCCCCCACGGTCTCGCCCGGCCCGACCTCGTTGAGCATCTGCGTGGTCCCGTCGGGGCCTTCGGCGATCACCCGCAACCGCCCGCTGACCAGCACGTAGGCCGCGTCGCCGTCGTCGCCCTGACGGAAGAGGCGCTCGCCGCCGCGGAGGGTGACCCACTCGTGCTCCGCTTCGATGTCGCCCAGGACCTGGTCGTTCAGGGGACCGAAGACGTGACCCAGATGTCTCGTGAGGTGCGACCGCCGCACGCGAGCGACGACCGGTGTCGGCACGGCCGGGAGCCGCGCGGGCGCGAGCTGGCGCCGGCCGTCGTCCGGCGCGCCTCGGCCCACCTCGTCCGGAAGGGGCCGCACCATAGGTTCGGCCCTGATACAACGCCGACGATCGAACTGTCAAGGACCCGATCGCCCTCAAAAGAATCGTTACCGAAACGGAGGTCGGTGCCTCAAAACCGGTGTTACCGAACGGGACCCCGGAAAGGAGGCGCCGTGACCGAACAAGGGCGACGGGAGTACGCGGCGGCGGTGC